>Ga0307302_10001440_pt1 | contig 10524 bp, 12 predicted proteins | sample ER_DNA_183_FD_194490 | JGI IMG/M metagenome (GOLD analysis project Ga0307302, IMG submission 194490) | Bulk soil microbial communities from the East River watershed near Crested Butte, Colorado, United States - ER_DNA_183 | ecosystem: Environmental > Terrestrial > Soil > Floodplain | place... | reverse complement strand
CCAGGCGTTCGACTTCATCAGCGCCCTGCCCTACCCGATCAGCCTGGTCGGCCCGGTCGTCGGGATCTGGTACGCGATCGGCCTCGTCTACCTGGTGGTGCTGCTGGCCAGGCGGCCCGAGCGGCTGCGCAAGACCGGCAGGGTGTTCATGGAGGAACATGCCGGGGAGGCGGTGCCTCGCTGACGCGAAGGAGTGCCATGGACGTGCTCACCTACCGGCCGGACCCGGCGGAGTTCGCCTGGACCTTCGGCGGCGTGCCGCCGGTCCGCCGGGTCCGGCCGGGCAGCATCCTGGAGCTGTGGACCGAGGACGCCTTCGGGGGCAGGGTCCGGGGGCCCGACGACCTCGTCTCGCGGGTGGTCGAGTTCCCCTTCGTCAACCCCCAGACGGGGCCGTTCCATGTCGAGGGGGCCGAGCCCGGGGACACCCTGGCCATCCACTTCGTGTCGATCGAGCCGTCGAGGGACTGGGCCGCCTCGTCGACCATCCCGCTGTTCGGGTCGCTGACCGGCACCCACGCCACCGCGCTGCTCCAGGAACCGCTGCCCGAGGTCGTCTGGATGTACGAGGTGGACCGGGCCCGGCGGACGGTGACCTTCCACGCCCGCCGGGGTGACCTCGCCGTCGAGCTGCCGCTCGACCCGATGCACGGGACCGTCGGGGTCGCCCCGGCCTCCTTCGAGGCCCGCTCCTCGCTGGTCCCCGACGCCCACGGCGGCAACATGGACACCCCGGAGATGCGGGCCGGGGCCACCTGCTATCTGGGCGTGAACGTCGAGGGCGCGCTGTTCTCGATCGGCGACGGCCACTGCCGCCAGGGCGAGGGCGAGAGCTGCGGGGTTGCCGTCGAGGCGGCCATGGACACGGTGATCGCCGTCGACCTGGTCAAGGGGACGGCCACCCCCTGGCCGCGGCTGGAGACCGACAGCCACCTGATGAGCACCGGGTCGGCCCGGCCCCTGGAGGACGCCTTCCGGATCTCCCAGGTCGACCTCGTCCAGTGGATCGGCGAGGCCTGGGGCCTCGACCAGCTCGACGCCTACCAGCTCCTCACCCAGGCCGTCGAGGCGCCGGTGGCCAACGTGGTCGACCCCAACTACACCTTCGTCTCCAAGCTCCGCAAGGACCTGCTGCCGGCCCAGGAGCTGTACGGCGGCATGCACCGCCGCCTCCGCCAGCTGGGCCGCGACTACCTGGCCGGCCGCGGCTGACGGCCGGCCGCCGAGACGAGAGGAGTCCCCGATGTGCCGCTGGCTCGCGTACTCCGGCTCCCCGGTCCTGCTCGACGAGCTGCTCTACAAGCCCAAGCACTCGCTGATCGACCAGAGCCTCCACTCGACGATGGGTGCCGAGACCACCAACGGCGACGGCTTCGGCGTCGGCTGGTACGGCGACCAGGCCACGCCGGGCGTCTTCCACAGCACCGAACCGGCCTGGAACGACCGCAACCTGCGCGAGCTGGCCACGCACGTGACCTCCCCGCTGGTCTTCGCGCACATCCGCGCCTCCAGCGGCTCCGCGGTCCAGCAGACCAACTGCCACCCGTTCCGCCACGGGCGCTGGCTGTGGATGCACAACGGGCTGCTACGGGACTTCCCGGTGGTCAAGCGCGACCTCGCCTTCGCGGTCGACCCCACCCTCTACCCGGCGATCGAGGGGTCGACCGACTCCGAGCTGCTGTTCTTCCTGGCCCTCACCTTCGGGCTGGAGGACGACCCACCCGGCGCCGTCGAGCGCGCGGTCGGCCTGGTCGAGGCGACAGGCCGGCGGCACGGTGTCGAGCACCCGGTCCAGATGACCGTCGCCACCTCCGACGGCGAGCGCCTCTGGGCCTTCCGGTACTCGAGCGAGGGCCGGTCCCGCTCGCTGTTCCACAGCACCGACGTCCGCACGCTGCGGCACCAGTACCCGGACAACCCCGTGCTGCACGCCGTCTCCGACCAGAGCCGGCTGGTCGTGTCCGAGCCGCTCGGCGACCTCAAGGGCGCCTGGCGGGAGGTCCCGGAGGCGACCTGCGCGGTCATCAGCGGCGGCCGCGACGACCTGCGGCCGTTCGCCCCGACGCCCACATGACCAACCGGCGGGTGACGTGGTGGATCGCGGTCCTGTTCGCCGCCGGGTCGGCCTGCTTCCTGGTCGCCCCCTTCCCGGGGTTCCTCCAGCTCGTCGGCCCGGTCGCCGACGGAGTGGTGTTCTTCGTCGGCTCGCTGCTGTTCACCTCGGCGGCGACCGTCCAGTGGCTCCAGACCATCAACGCCGACGGCGGGCGGCGGTTGCGGGTGGTGACCTTCGAGCCGCACCGGCTCGACTGGTGGAGCGCCGGCGTCCAGCTGATCGGGACGCTGTTCTTCAACGCCACCACCTTCCGGGCGCTGCAGACCGGGCTCGACGCGCCCTCCTACGACCAGGTCGTGTGGCGGCCCGATGCGCTCGGGTCGGTGTGCTTCCTCGTCTCCGGCTACCTCGCCTACGTCGAGGTCACCGGGAGCCTCCTGGGCCGCCCACGGCGGACGATGGAGTCGGCGATCGCGTCCGTGAACCTCCTCGGCTGCGTCGCCTTCGGGATCTCCGCGGTCGCGGCCTACGTCGTCCCCACGACCGGCAGCGCGATCAACGTGTCCGCGGTGAACACCTTCACCGCCCTCGGGGCCCTGTGCTTCCTGATCGGCGCCCTCCTCCTGCTCCCGGAGCGGGCCCCGGAGCACCAGGCATCCTGACGACCGCCTACTCCCGGGTCAGGGCCATGGTGTAGCAGACCGCCGTCCCCTCCAGGACCACGGTGCCGTCCTGGCGGGTGACGGTGGTGCGCAGGGTGGTGATCGGCTTGTCGTCGCGGACCTCCAGCACCTCGACGGCGCCGGTGATCTCGTCGCCCGGGCGGACCGGCGCCCGGAAGTCCCAGTTGACGTTCAGGAACACCGTCCCCGGGCCGGGCAGCCGCTCGGCCACCACCGCGTTGAGGATGGCGCTGGTCACCCCGCCCTGGACGACGATCTCCCCGAAGCGCGAGGCGCGGGCGGCCGCCTCGTCATAGTGCAGCGGGTTGCGGTCGCCGCTGATCTCGGTGAACCGCCGGATGTCGGCCGCCTCGACCCGGCGCGACAGCTCGGCCCGGTCGCCGGGCCGGGGGGCGCCGCTCGGCCACGCCGTCATGGCCGGCCTCAGGGCTCCTTGTAGGCGCCGGGCTCGTCGATGATGATGGCCGCGCCCTCGCCGCCCGGGCCCGGTTCCCCGCTGCGCTCGCGCCGCAACTCCTCCTGGAGGTATGGCGGGGCGATCAGCCGGACGAGGTGGAAGGCGACCACGGTCACGATCGTGCCGAAGGCGATCCCGGAGATCTGGAAGTTGTCGGTGATCACCAGGGTCGTGTCCCCGATGGCGATGATGATCCCGGCGGCCACCGGGACCAGGTTGACGGGGTTGCCGAAGTCGACCCCGTTCTCCTTCCAGATCTTGGCCCCGAGCAGCCCGATCATGCCGTACAGGACCACCGTGATGCCGCCGAGGACGCCCCCGGGGGTGGCCGAGATGACGGCGCCGAACTTGGGCGAGAAGCCGAACAGGATCGCCACCAGCGCGGCCACGTAGTAGGCGGCGGTGGAGTAGATCCGGGTCGCCGCCATGACGCCGATGTTCTCGGCGTAGGTCGTGGTCGGCGACCCACCGACCGCCGAGGCGATGACGGTGCCGACCCCGTCGGCGGCGATCGCCCGGCCCATCACCGGGTCGAGGTCGGTCCCGGTCATCTCGGCCACGGCCTTGACATGGCCGGTGTTCTCGGCGATGAGGGCGATCACGGCGGGCAGCACCAGCAGCACGAAGGTGAGCTTGATGTCGGGGAGGTGCAAGCCGACGATCTCCTGACCGTCGGGGCCGACGGTGGTCTGGGCGGGGAAGCCCACCCAGTCCGCGGCCCGCACCCCGTCCCAGCTCACCCGGTAGTGGGTGGTCACCTCGCCGGCGGCGGGGGCGAAGGAGGTGATCTGCCCGAAGACCCGGTCGAACAGCCACGACAGCACGTAGCCGAAGACCAGGCCGAGGAACACCGCGATCCGTCCCAGGAAGCCGCGGAAGCCGACCGCCATCGCGATCACCGCGATCATGGTCAGCAGCGCCACCCACTGGTCCTGCGGCCAGTAGATGTCGGCCACCACCGGGGCGAGGTTGAAACCGATCAGCATCACGACCGCGCCGGTGACCACCGGCGGCAGCACCGAGTAGACGACCCGCGAGCCGGCCAGGTGGATGACCAGGCCGCAGAGGGCCAGGACCACGCCGGCGACCAGGATCGCCCCAGTCACCTCGGCCGAGTCGCCGCCCTGGGCGCGGATGGCCACCACCGCGCCGACGAACGACGCCGAGGTGCCCAGGTAGCTCGGCACCTTGTCCTGCACGATCAGCAGGAAGCAGATCGTGGCGACGCCGCTCATCAAGATCGCGAGCTGCGGGTTGAGCCCCATCACGATCGGGAAGACGAAGGTCGCGCCGAACATCGCGACCACGTGCTGGGCGCCGAGGCCGACCGTCCGCGGCCACGACAGCCGCTCGTCGGCCCGGACCACCGCCCCCGGGGGCGGCGTCTTGCCGTCGTAGACCACACGCCAGCTGAGAAGAGCCATGACCTGAGCCCCTTTCGAGGAGCCACCGCGAGGCCAGCGACCACGCGGCGTGGCCGGTGCCGGAATGCCCTAACCATCCCCCGGAGACCGGGGCAAGCTCAACTCCGGGGCCGCGGTCCCCGACCGGTCGCCGGGGGCCGGATCGGGAGGCGGACCGACAGCACGGTCCGGCCCGGTCGGGAGTCGATGGCGATCGCGCCGCCGTGGCGCTCCTCCACGATGCGCCGGGCGATGTCGAGGCCGAGCCCGGTGCCCTTGCCCACCTCCTTGGTGGTGTAGAAGGCCTCGAAGGCGCGGCCCGCCACCTCCGGCGGCATCCCCGGGCCGGTGTCGCCGACCTCGACGACCACGCTGTCCCCCTCGGCCCGCGTGGCCAGCCGCAGCGTGCCCGAGCCGTCCATGGCGTCGACCGCGTTGTCGATCAGGTTGGTCCAGACCCGGTTGAGCTCGCCGGCGTAGGCCTCGATCGGGGGGACGCCGGCGCCGTACTCGCGCAGCACCGTCACGCCACCGAGCTTGTGCCCCAGCATCACCAGCGTGCTGTCGAGGCCGTCGGTCAGGTCGACCCGCTGCAGCGAGGAACGGTCCAGCTGCGAGTAGGACCGGACCGCGGCGACCAGCTCGGAGATGCGCCGGGTCGACTCCTTCACCTCCCCCAGCAGGGTGGCGGCCGAGACGGTGCCGGCCACCCACTCCAGTCCCGGCTGGAGGGCCGGCCCTTCCAGGACGGCCGCGGCCCGCGCGCACCAGGCGGGGTCGGCGCCGGCGGCGGCCAGCGGCGGGGCGATGGCCCACGTGCCCGAGACGCCGTGGCGGGCCAGCCAGGACGAGAGCGCCTGCTCGCGGTCGGCCCGGGCCAGCGGGTCCGGGTCCGGCGCTCTGGGCTCGAGCTCGCGGCGCAGCTCCTCCAGGGCGGTGAACTGGGCGGCCGAGAGCTCGTCGGCGGCGAGCCGGCCCAGGGACGAGACCAGGGTCGCGCACGCCGCCTGGAGGGCGTCGACGGCCCGGGTGGCGGCCGCCGCCGGGTTGTTGATCTCGTGGGCGAGGCCGGCGGCCAGCGTCCCCAGGGTGACCAGGGACTCGCGTTGCCTGGCCGTCGACTCGATCGAGCGCGCCGTGTGGTACAGCCCCTGAATGAGGTGCCCGCCGAACGGGAACCAGGCGTTGGACCGCTCGCGCAGCACCTCGGCCGGCACCCGCAGCACCCGGCCGGCGGCCGCTCCCCGCCCGGTGGCGAGATAGACGCCGTGCTCGTCCCAGGCGCGGAACCCACCGGCCCAGCGGCCGGGCACGTCCATCCTGGCGACCACGGTGTCCTCGCGGCCGACGTGGCGGACGAGGTCGATGGCGCCGTCGATCAGCACCCACCAGAAGTCGGCGTGCTCGCCCTCGCGGAACAGGTCGACCCCGGGCTCGATGGGGATCTCGGTGCCGCCCTCGGCCAGCTCGGCCAGCTGGCCGTCGCTCAGGCCGTCGAAGATGGGCAGCGGGCGGAGCTGGTCGGCGCGCATCAGATGGTGGCCAGGTACCGGTGCACGAGGTAGACCGACATCGCGCCCTCGCCGACGGCCGAGGCGACCCGCTTCATCGAGTCGAGCCGGACGTCGCCGGCGGCGAACACGCCGGGCACGCTGGTCTCGAGGACGAACGGCGGCCGGGCCAGCGGCCAGCGCCGCGCCCAGCCGGGGCCGGCCAGGTCCTGCCCGGTGACGACGAACCCCTTGGCGTCGCGGACGACGTCGGGGCCCAGCCAGTCGGTGCGGGGCGAGGCACCGATGAAGACGTACAGCCAGCTCGTCGGCACCTCCTCGGTGGCGCCGGAGTCCCGGTCGGCCAGGGTGAGCGCCTCCAGGTGGCCGTCGCCCCGGCCCGACGCCACCTGGCAGCGGTAGCGCACCGCGATGTTGGGCGCGGCCAGGATCCGCTCCACCAGGTACCTGGACATGGTGTCGGCCAGGGTCGCCGCCCGCACCACCAGCACCACCCGCTTGGCGAAGCGGGACAGGTGGAGGGCGGCCTGGCCGGCCGAGTTGGCGGCCCCCACGACGTAGACCTCGTCGCCCTGGACCAGGCGCGCCTCGCCGGCGGAGGCGCCGTAGTAGACGCCCCGGCCGGTGAGCGCGTCCAGCCCCGCCGCCTCCAGCCGCCGGTAGGACACGCCGGTGGCCACGACGAGGGCCCGCGCCTCGATCTCGCCCGAACCGTCGAAGCGCACCGCCCGCACCGGCCCGCGGGCCTCGAAGCCGACGACGTCGCGGGCAAGGACCATCTCGGCGCCGAAGCGGGCCGCCTGGGCGATGGCCCGCTGGGTGAGGTCGGAGCCGCTCAAGCCCTTCGGGAACCCCAGGTAGTTCTCGATGGCCGCGCTCTGTCCCGCCTGGCCGCCCGGGGCCTCGCGCTCCACCACGACGGTGCTCAGGCCCTCGGACGCCGCGTAGACCGCGGCGGCCAGGCCGGCCGGCCCACCGCCGACGATGCACACGTCGTACAGGCGCTGCCGGGCCGAGGTGCGCAGCCCGAGCGCGCCCGCCAGCTCCAGCGTCGACGGCGAGCGGAGGGTGTCGCCGTCGGGCACGAGGACGAGCGGGAGGTCGGCCGGCGCCGCCCGGGCGAGGTCCCGCAGGCGCTGGGCCTCGGGGTCACGTTCGATGTCGTACCAGCGGTAGGGGACGTGGTTGCGGGCCAGGAACAGCTTGAGGTCGTAGCCGCGGTCCGACCACCGGTGCCCGACCACCCGCACCTCGCCGGTGTGCTCCGGGTTGGCCTGCCGCCAGTCGCCGAGCAGGTCGTCGACCACCGGGTACAGCCGCTCCTCGGGAGGGTCCCACGGCTTCAGCAGGTAGTAGTCGAGGCCGATGTCGTTGATCGCCTTGATGGCCACGTCGGTGTCGGCGTACGCCGTGAGCAGCAGGAACTTGGCGCCCGGGGCATGGGTCCGCGCCCGGTCGAGCAGCTCGATGCCGGTCATCTCCGGCATCCGCTGGTCGGCGGCGATCAACGCCACCGGCTCGTCGCGCAGGGCGAGCCGGGTCAGCACGCCCAGCGCCTCGGGCCCCGAGGTGGCGCGGACGATGCGGTAGTCGGCGCCGTACTGGCTGGTCAGGTCGCGGGCGATCGCCTCGGAGACCAGCGGATCGTCGTCCACCGTCAGGATCGTCGGTCTGGCCATGGACTCGGCGCTACCTGGCCGGCAACGAGCTGGCGTAGGCGACGCCCCGGTCGACCCAGCGGCGCAGGTCCTCGTCCTCGGCGTGCCCGCCGAACATCCTCTTCTCGGCCGGTCCAGGCCGGTCGCCGAGGACGTCCCGGACCCTGGTGGCGAGGCCTTCGTCGTACGCCATCGCGCCAGGTTACCCGATCTGCGGCAGTGGACCGGGACCGCGGATTGGACATGCGGTGCATTTGGGAGGATGCTCCCGCGATCCCAGCGGAGGGAGCCCATGCGCTACAAGGTCGGTGCCGAGCAGCTCCAGCAGGTGCCATCCCTGGCCCACCGGGCCGATGGGGTCTTCCGGGTGGCCAGGACCGCTCCCGTGGGACCAACCCACGCCGTGTGCGCCGTGACCGGCGCCACCGTCTGCGGGATCGAAGCGGCCCCGCTCGAGGTGCTGAACGAGGACTGGGAAGCGGCCTGCTTCGTCGAGAAATGCCCCGGCTGCTTCTCCGCCGTCGTCGCCCGCGGCCAGGGCTAGCCCTCCGCCCCTGCACGATCTACCCCGGGATGTCCCGCCGCCGGTGCTCGCTCCGGAACGCGCGGAACCCGCGCCGCTCGTAGTTCGGTCCGGCGCTGGGATGGTCGCGCGAGGAGGTGTGGAGCCATACCCGTCGCGTGGGCGCCTTGTCGGGATGCTCGGCCTCCCAGGCCAGGCGGGCACCCACGGTCAGAAAGTGGCTCCCGAAGCCCCGGCCGACGAACTCCGGGACGAGCCCGAAGACCACGATCTCCACGTCACCGCCCGACTGCAGCTCCAGCTCCACCATGCCGGCGACCTCACCGTCGACCCGGCCGATCCATGGCTGCATCCCCGGGCGGGACAGCCACTGGTCCCACTGCGCGTCCGACCAGGCCGAGCGGCCCACCCAGCGGTGCGGTGCCCCGATGCGGGCATAGGTCGAACGCAGCAGCGGCACCGATGCGCGGTCAAGCCGCTCCATGGTCAGCGGCGCCGGCGGCGGACGACCAGGGACCAGCTGGTCGGCGGAGGTCATCTCGAGATAGGTGACGGTTTCCTCGACGAGCACCATGGGATCCGCCTGTCTGACGACGCCGGATCAGGAGCCTAACAGCCGCCTGCCGCGGCTCCGCGGGGGTGCTGTAATTGGCGGCGTCAGCTTCCATCCCCTGGCAGGGAGACGCCGCCATGTCCAGCTCCAGCGAGTTCCCCGCCGAGGCCGGCGCCCAGCGCACCCCCGAGCCGGCGTTCACTCCCGGCCGCTTCGCCGGCAGGACCGCGATCGTGACCGGCGCCGGTTCCGGCATCGGCCGGGCCACCGCCCTGCGTCTGGCCCGGGAGGGTGCCCGCGTCGTGGCCGCCGACATCGCGGCCGACCGCCTGGACCAGCTCCTCGCCGAGTTCCCCGATCTCGACCTGGTCCCGGTCGCGGGGGACGTCGCCACCGAAGCCGGCGTGCAGGCGGCCGTGGCCGCCGCCGGTGGCCGGGTGGATGCCCTGGCGAACGTGGCCGGGATCATGGACGCCTTCCTGCCACCGGCCGAGGTCGACGACACCACCTGGGAGCGGGTGTTCGCCGTCAACGTCACCGCGGTCATGCGCCTGACCCGCGCCGTGCTGCCCATGATGCTCGCCGCCGGCGGCGGCTCCATCGTCAACGTCTCCTCCGAGGCCAGCCTGCGCGCCTCGGCCTCCGGGGTGGCCTACACCGCCTCCAAGCACGCGGTGAACGGCATCACCAAGAGCACGGCGGTCTTCTACAAAGGCGACGGGATCCGCGCCAACGCCGTCGCCCCCGGTGGGGTCATCACCAACCTCGAGGCGCCCTTCAAGTCCGAGCACGCCGCCCGCGTCCTCGGCCCGATCATGCAGACCACGATCCCCGGGGTGGCGACCGCCGAGCAGCTGGCGGCGACCATCACCTGGCTGCTCAGCGACGACGCCAGCAACGTGAACGGGGCCATCCTGCCCTCCGACGGCGGCTGGTCGGCCATCTGAGGACCCGGCTAGGGCACCGCTGTCGGTGGGTAGGGCTACCGTGCGTGGACACCATGTGAGGGAGGGAGCGACCATGACCACACTCGAGAACCGGCCGAACACCGCGCTCCTCGTCGTCGACGTGCAGCGGGGCGTCGTCGAGGGAGCGCACGACCGCGCCGCGGTTGTCGCGAACGTCGGCAGCCTTGTCGAGAAGGCGCGGCGGGAACAGATCCCCGTTGTCTGGGTCCAGCACTCCGACGAGCAGCTCGCCAGGGGGAGCGACGACTGGCGGATCGTCCCCGAGCTGGCTCCGGACGACGCCGAACCGCACGTCGAGAAGCACTACGGCGACTCCTTCGAGGACACCACACTGGAGAACGTACTGTCGGGCCTCGGGGTCGGGCGGCTCGTCGTCGCCGGCGCACAGACCGACGCCTGCATCCGCTCGACGCTCCACGGCGCGTTGGTCAGGGGCTACGACGCGACCCTTGTGAGCGACGCCCACACGACCGAGGACCTGACGCCATGGGGGGCGCCGCCGCCGGACCAGGTCATCGCGCACACGAACCTGTACTGGAGCGACCAGACGGCGCCGGGACGGACGGCCGGGACGGTCGAGACCAAGGATGTCGACTTCGGCGGCACCTCCTGAAGCCTGCGGGCGACCGATGATCGCACGCATCCGGAGCGCGGTGACCAGCGCGGTTCAGGATGCGGAGGCCAGACCGTCGTCGTCGCCAGCCCGCCATTG
>Ga0307302_10001439_pt1 | contig 10526 bp, 11 predicted proteins | sample ER_DNA_183_FD_194490 | JGI IMG/M metagenome (GOLD analysis project Ga0307302, IMG submission 194490) | Bulk soil microbial communities from the East River watershed near Crested Butte, Colorado, United States - ER_DNA_183 | ecosystem: Environmental > Terrestrial > Soil > Floodplain | place... | reverse complement strand
CAGCCCTTCGAACTCGCCCTTCCTCACGTCGGCCAGCGACCGACGCTCGGGCACGAGCGCCGCCTCCCCGTAGAGGTAGACGGGCAGGTTCAGGGTCTCTGCCAGCTCGCGCCCGACGTCGCGGGCGAGTTCCACACACACGTCCATGCTCACCTCGCGGACCGGCATGAAGGGGATCACGTCTGCCGCGCCCATCCGCGGATGACCGCCGCGATGCTCGAACATGTCGATCCTCCCCACGGCAGCCGCGACCCCGGCGATCGCCGAGCGACGCGCTGCGTCGGCGTCCCCGAGGACGGTCGTGTCCAGCCGATGATGGTCCGGGTCGGCCTCGGCGAAGACCACCCGCGCGCCCTCGACGTCCAACGCCTCGACGATCGCATCGATCACGTCGCGACGCCGGCCTTCGCTGAAGTTGGGCACCACACCGACGATCTCGCTCATGTCCTCGAGCCTACGCGAACGGTCCGCTCAGCTCCTTTGCTCGATCCTCGGCGCTCAGATCCGAGGGCGCCGCTTCTCCGGATCGTGCACTGCGAGCATGTCGACGGTGGCGCCGATCGTGCCCTCCCCGAGCGCGACGTCCACGTTCGTCCCGTCGTCGGCCACGTCGGATCGGAGGATCGCGAGGCCGATCGGCCCGTGCACGGGACTCGTCGCGGGAGAGGTCAGGACACCGACCGGCTCGCCGTCCTTCGACACCGCGGCGCCGTACTCGGGGAGCTCCTCGCCTTCGAGGCGTATGGTCTTGAATCGGTTCGGCGGTGCGGCGGCCACCTCCCGGAGCGCATCCTTGCCCATGAACGCTCCCTCGGCATCGAGCGCCACGACGCGATCGAGACCCAGGTCGTACGGGGAACGCTGGTGGGCCTCGTAGTCGTAGTCGGTGACGATCATCCCGGCCTCGATGCGCAGCGGCTCGACGACGTCGACCCCGTAGGGCACCGCGCCGGTTCCCTCGATCACCGTCCACAGATCCTCGGCGTGCTCCGGCCGAGTGAACAGCTCGTACCCCAGCTCGCCGGAGAACCCCGTCCGTGAGAGCCACACGGGCACGCCACCGACCTCGACCTGCTCGGGGATGAAGTGGAAATAGCGAAGTGCGCCAAGGTCCGCCTCCGTGAGCGGCTGCAGCGCTTCGCGCGACTTCGGACCCTGTACCTGGAGGTGCGGCAACATCGGGGCGATGTACTCGATCGCGACGTCGAGCCCCTTGGATGCCTCGGCGAAGTACGGGACATGGTCGAGCCCGTTCGTGCAGACCCAGAGGTGATCGTCCGCGTGCTTGAACACCGTGCCGTCGTCGACCAGCAGTCCGTCCTCGTCGAGGAAGGCTCCGTACCGTACCTGTCCCATCTGCATCCCGAGGATGTCGTTCGAATGCACACGCTGCGCCGCTTCGAGCGCATCGGGCCCGCGGAAGTCCCACTTGTTGAGCGGCGAGACGTCCCAGACACCGACCCCCTCGCGAACGGCCTGATACTCCTTCGCCGGATCACCGAAGCCGGTGACCCACCACCAGCCGGCCTCCTCCATGAACCCGGCCGCCGTCTTCGACATGATCCGGTGGAACGCCGTCTGCCTGCTCTCGGTGTCGCCGCGCTTCTCATCCATGCGCCCCTCTTATCACGAGTTTGAACGGCTGTTCAAGTGGCGGCGCGGATCGTCTCCACTTCGGTCACGATCGCGTCGACCGGGAGATCGAAGCGTCCGGCGGGGAGATGCTCATCCACGACCTGGAGCCCGAAGACCAGGCCGACGGTGAAGGCACGGAGACCGCGGAGGAACCGGTCGTAGTAGCCCCCGCCGTAGCCGATCCGCCGCCCGCCTCGATCGAACGCCACGCCGGGCACGCCGACGACATCGATCGCATCGGGGTCGAGCGGCGTCCCGTCCACCGGCTCCTCGGCCCCGAACGGAGTGGTGGTCGTCAGATCCCCGGGTGCGTACCGGACCGGCACGAGCGCGGTCCCCTCGATCCTCGGCAGGGCGACCACCACCCCTCGCGCGTGAAGCCGCTCGATCAGCGATCCGGTCGGCACCTCGGAACCGAAGGACGAGAACAGCATGACGGTTCGCGCGCGTCGGACCTCGGGGAGATCGAGGAAGCGCTCGACCACCCGCTCCGCCCTCTCCTCCCGGACGTCGACGGGCACCGCGTCCCGCTTCTCCCGCACCGCGTTACGGACCCGTCGTTTGTCTCGCTTCAGGTTGGCGCTGTTCATCCGTGGAGCGCTCCGGCCACCACGTCGATGCGATCCTCCCCACCGACCGGGAGGGCGACGATCCAGGAACAGCCGGCCTCCTCGAGGCGCCCGGCGAATGAACGGAAGTCCTTCGCGTTCCCCTGCCACACGTCCATGGACAAACCTCTGGCCTTTCGCTGCCCGCGCAGTCGTTCCAGATCGCGGTCGTCGGTCCCGACGAGGGCGATCCCGCCCCAGGTGGGGGCGACAGGGCGGCCGTCAGCGAGCCGGCGAAGCTCGCCGGCGGCCGCCTCGAAGCGCTCGGCGTCCAGAGCCCAGCCATTCCAGGCGTCGGCGGTCCGAGCCGCCACCTCGATCACCTCGTCGGAACGGCCTCCGACCCAGAGCTCGGGGTCTCCCGGAGGGAGGAGCGGGCCGGCGATCGCCGGAACGTGAGCACCTCCGGACCATGGCTCGCCGCCGAACAGCCCGCGGAGCGCGTTCACGGTCTCCTCGAGGATCGCCACCCGTTCGGCGGTGGGCGCGAAGGCGATCCCGAAGGCTTCGTGCTCGGGCTTGGACACGGAATCGCCCGCGCCGAGCCCGAGGATGGCCCGACCGCCACTCATCTGATCCAAGGCAGCCGCCTGCTTGGCCAAGATCCCGGCCGGCCGGAGCGACGCCCTCGTCACGAGGGTCCCGACGTGGAGGCCTGGATGGAGCGAGGCGACGGCCGCCAGGATCGCGAAAGGCTCCAGCGCGGGCCGCCCCGGCGCTCCGGGGGGGAACAGGTGATCGGGCGCGAACACGCCGTCGTATCCGGCCGCGGCCGCTCGCGCGGCAGCCGCGATCGGCCGCTTCACGTCGGCCGTGAACACCGGAAGGCTGAGCCCGAGCTTCACGCCGGGATCGCCTCGATCGCGAGGAGTGCGGCGCCGATCGCCCCGGCGTCGTTCCCGAGTTGGGCCGGCGCGATCCGTACGTCCGGCCGGACGTCTGCTCCTTCGACGGCCTCCAGATACGCCTCGCGGAGGGGACCCAACAGGAGATCCCCCGCCTCACCGACCCCTCCCCCGACCACCACGACGTCTGGATCCAGCACGTTCACGAGTCCCGCGATGCCCTCGCCCAGCCGCCGACCAACCGTGGCCAGGATCGCGACGGCCGCCGCGTCACCTTTTCGCGCCGCCTCCGTGACGAGCTCGCCGGTCGCGCGACGGGGATCGCCGCCGGCGAGACGAGCGATGGGAGACCCCGGCTCCTCGGTGACGGCGCGACGGCCCGCTCTCGCGATCGCCAACCCGCTCGCCACCTGCTCCCAGCACCCCCTGTTCCCGCATCCGCACAGAGGCCCGTCGGGCTCCACGATGATGTGGCCGATCTCCCCCGCGAGTCCGTGGGCCCCCCGGATGAGTCGTCCGCCGGCGACGATCCCGCCGCCGATCCCCGTCCCGACCCCCACGAACAAGGAATCGTCGGATCCCCGGGAGGCGCCGAGGCGACTCTCGCCCCACGCCGCGGCCGTGGCATCGTTGTCCACCGTCACGGGGAGCCCGAACCTCGCGGCGAGATCCTCCGAGACCCCCATGTTCCGCCAGGCCAGATTGGGGGCCGACAGGAGGACTCCCGAGCGGACGTCGATGAGGCCGGCCATGCCGACGCCGATCGCCGCGACGCCGTCCTCGAGGACCGCGGCGGCCGCGGCCTCGATCGCCGGCATCGCCTCGGTCTGGTCGGTCGCGGGCGTCGGCATCACGGTGCGAGCTCGGATCTCACCCTCGGCGGAGATCCGCAGGGCGGCGATCTTCGTGCCGCCGATATCGACCCCGACCGCCTGCCGGTCGATCACTCGATGTCGATGCGCGTGAGCGTCGGCGCCTTCTCTTTCCCACCTGTCTCATCGGCCCGGGCGCCCAAGACGGCCGTCATCGCGAGGAGGAACTCCCTGCCGGCGTTCAGCAGATGCTCGACCGCCTCCGGCTTGAGGGGCTGCACGGCCGTCACGGCGAGACAGATCGGGCAGAACCCCACCGTGCAGACCTGGCCGTCCGCGGCATGAGATCCGGACTCCGACGCGTGTGGCTCCGATCTTGGCGGCTCAGCCTTCCGTGGTCGGCTGCGCTTCGCGGTCTCGGCCATCTCAGCTCCTTTCTGCCTGACGGGGTTCCCGCCCGAACAGGATCTCGAGTTGATCCCCGGCGAAGTTCGCTTCGCGGACCGTCATCCGCTTCAGCGACTGCGGCAGGATCAGGTTCCGTTTGTACGCACCGACTCGTACGAAGAGCTCCTCGCCGCGCCGGTGGATATCCATGTCGTCTCGGGAGGCGAACGGGAGGCGGATCGTCATCACGTATCCGGTTCCTCGCTTCCGCACTCGGATCGGTTCGTCCTGGTAGAGGATCTCGGCAGCGTCGAGATCCCCGTACACCTCGTTCCCCATCTCCTCGAGGAGCGACACCCCGACCATCTCTCTATCGAACAGGCGCGCGGACAGGATCGGCACCGGATCGAAGGACTCGTGAACGGTCGCGAGGTGCTCTGCTTGGATGTCCTTCCACTTCCCGAAGTACGGGTCGGTCACGTCGGGCGGCAGCACGCGGTTCACCACGACGGCGTCGACCCGGTATCCGAAGAGCCCGAGGTACGTATACGTGCGCCTCGCCTCGGCGATCACCATCTTCTCGAGGTTCACCACGAGGCGGACGGATGACGTCGTCTCATCCGTCAGGATCTTCTTCACCGCATCGAGGTTCCGGTGGAGCCGCTCGATGGCGTCGAACACGCGATCGCCGGCGATCGGAAGGGTCGTCATCCGCGACATGATCGGCCGGACGGTCTTCACGATCCGCCGTTCGACGGGGAAGATCCGTTCGATGTACCACTGCATCACGTCGGGCAGCGACAACAGGCGTAGGGTCTCCGCGGTGGGCGCGCAGTCCACGATCAGCACGTCGTAGTTCGCGCTCTCGACGTGGGTCTTGACGTCGATCAGGGCGAAGATCTCGTCCAACCCCGGGAGCACGGTGAGCTCCTCGGCCTGGATCGTCTCCGTCCCCGCCCAGTTCATCAGCTGGATCATGTAGTCCTGGATCTCGCGCCAGTTGTCCTCGAGTCGTTCCTGGGCATCGATCTGTTGCGCCCAGAGCAGGTCGGAGATCTGCGTGGGGGCGGACCCGATCTCCAGCTCGAAGGAGTCGCCAAGAGAATGGGCAGGGTCGGTCGACATCACCAGCGTCCGTTGCCCCGTCCCGGCCGACCGAACCGCCGTGGCGGCTGCCACGGTCGTCTTGCCAACTCCGCCCTTGCCGGTGAACAGGAGGACCCGCATCCGGCCAGCTTACGAGAGCTCCCTAGCCCATCTCCACGCGACGCTTCAGCCGCTCGAGCGCGTTCTCGATCACACGCTTGGCGCCCTCCGTGCGGACGAACCCGGGCACGAGCACGCCGATCTCGACGGCGAGCCGATACGTCACCTTCGTTTCGGAATCCGAAAGCTCGTTCAAGAGGTACTCGCCGCGGATGTCGCGGATCGCCCCGCGAGCTTCCCTGGTCACCCACGAGAGGCCGGTGTCCCCAGGGGCGTAGTGGTAGGACAGCGTGTACGTGGCCTTCCCGAGAACGGGGACGTCGACCTCGAACGCCACCTCGGTGGCCCGGCCTCCTTCTCCTCGCTGGCGGATCTGTGCGGTCCGGACCTCGGCCCACTGGGGATACGCTTCGTAGTCCTCGAGGACCTCCATCACGTCCTCGAGCGGCGCATCGATGACGATCGACCCCTCCGCGTGTTCCATCAGCTCCCAGAATCCTAGCGGCGCCCCGGTCTCAGCGGCTGGGCGTCAGCGGCTGTTCACCGTTACCACGGACAGGGCGAGCAGGGAGACCGCGATCATGATCAACGCGACCGTCGCCCACAAGAGCGCCCGTGCCGACACGAACGTCGACCCTCCGTCGGCGATCCGATAGGCCTCGGCAGCCGACCCCAGATAGATCGTGATCGCCGACACGAGAAGCAGAGCGACCACCGCGAAGACGGGTGGACTGGAAACACCCGACAGCACGATGACCAGCGTGAGACCGAAGGTAAGCACGAACAGCGTGCCGCGTGCGATCCCGTCCGGCGCGCGGCCGGCCTTCGCGTGACCGACCCCGGGGAACGTCAGCGACCACAGGAACGCATCCCGCGGGGATACGGTCGAGACAGGCTCATCTTGACGAAGGAGCTGCGCGAAGGAGGTCCCGCAGACGCTGCACACATCGAGCTCGATCGGATTCAACGATCCGCACGTCGGGCACGGCCACATCGCCGCTTTGGCACCTGCAGGCGCCTCTCCTTCGCCTGCCGGGCGCGCGAGCACCGGCGCGCTGGCAGGTTCCGGCTCGGGCGTGGCCGCCCGGAGGGAGCTGAAGCACTGGCCGCACCACTCGGCGTCGGCGCTGACCAGCGCCCCGCAGTTCGGGCAACGGGGTTCATCCACGTGGGCCAGCGTACCGTCGCCTCCGATGGCTCCGTGGAGGTGCGTTACCCGGCCGCGGCCTCGCGGAGCCACCCGGCGAGCCGCTCTGCGACCAGCGGCCAGGTGTGTTCTCGCTCGACGCGTGCTCGGCCGGCTTTCCCCAGCCGCGTGGCATAGGCCGGATCCTCGAGCAAGGTCGCCAGGGCGTCGGCGACTCCGTCCACGTTCGAACCGTCCACGAGGAGGCCGGTCTCTCCGTGCACCAGCGCCTCGCGCGATCCGCCGGAGTCGCCGACCACCACCGGGCGCCCGCACGCGGCAGCCTCGATGAAGACGTTCCCCCAACCTTCCACCTCGAGCCCGGCCATACGCGTCCGGCACGGCATCGCGAAGACGTCGCCGACGGCGTAGTACCGAGGAAGGTCGCGCTCGGTGACCTCGCCCACGAAGGACACCGACCGGGTCGGCGCGCGTTCCGCGAGGCTCCTGAGCTTCGCTTCGTAGGGGCCTGAGCCGACGATCAGGAGTCCAGCCTCTGGGACACGCCGCTGGACCGCCCTCATCGACCGGATCAGGACATCCTGCCCCTTGCGGGGCACCAGCCGGCTCACGCAGACGATCAGCGGTCGGTCGCCCAGGCCGTGGCGTTCTCGGATGTCCGCCGTCGAGAGGTCGGGCCGGAACCGCTCCACGTCGGCACCCGGATGCAACACCGAAACGGGCACGTCGCGAGGCACGGCGGTTCGGACTCGTCGTGAGATGAACTCGCTGCACCCAGCCACGCGGGAAGCTCGCGAGGTCATCCGTTTCATCACGCTATGAGCGACCGGCATCGTCGAAAGCCAGTAGTCGAACCCGTGAGCAAGGACGACAGAGGGCGTCCCCCGCGCGGCGAGACGGGGGCCCAGCAGGGCCAGCGGGAACGCGTCACCGAACATGACCACCTCGGCCCCAGACCGAGCGATCTCGGCTTCCACACGATCGGCGAACGACGGGGTCGGCCACACGAACCGGCGTCGCTCCCTGACGACGTCGAACCCCGCGATGTCGTCGAAGACATCGGACCCCTCGCACGAGGGGGCGATCACGGACACCTCCGTGGCCGGAAGTGCCCGGCAGAGCGACTCGAGCGTCCGCTGGATGCCGCCGACCCTGGGAGGGAAGTCGTTCGTCACGACGAGGGTCCTGGGGATCTCCACCGGACCGATATCCTTCCAGATGGTCGCGCCGAGAAGCCTGCCGGGCGAGCGGGGCCAGGATCCAACCCCGAGGAGGTGCCGATACGGGATCGACGCAGCTGGACGCGCTGGAGGATGACCATGCCTTCGCGGAGCTCCCCGGCTGGCGGGTGATCACCGTACGGGGCGCCGACGCCACGACCTGGTTGCACGATCTCATCACCGCCGACGTGGAGGGGCTACGGTCGGGGCAGAGCCGTCGCTCCCTCCTCTTGACCCCGACCGGTCGGATCCGGGCCGATCTTCACGTCGCTCGGCTGGACGGCTCCTTCGTTCTCCTCCAGGAGGAAGAGCAGACCGAAGCCGTCGACACGATCCTCGCTCCGTACGTGCTGTCCTCAGATGTCGAGTTGGAGGACCGCAGCGAGCGATCGGTGGTCGTCGCCGTCCTCGACGGCGAAGCCGCCGAGGACGGCAACGACGCGCTCGTCCTCGCACCCTCGGTGCTCGGCCGAGGGCACGACGTCATCGTCGCCCCCGGCGAACCTGCGGATCGGCTGCGCGAACGCCTTCGGGCACGAGGGATGGTCCAGGTCACCTCTCAGGACCTCGAGACATGGCGGATCCGACGCGGGGCGGTTCGCATGGGGTCCGACTTCGGGCCGGACGCCCTGCCGGCCGGAGCCGGGCTCGAGGACACGATCGACCTCACGAAGGGGTGCTTCCTGGGTCAGGAGTCGGTCGCCAAGGTGCGGAACCTCGGGCACCCCCCGTGGGTCTTGCGGCTCGTCCATTCGACGGCGCCGATCGTTCCGGGAACTCCCGTCCTGGCGGACGGTGCGGCGGTGGGAGAGGTCACGAGCGCCGCGGATGCCGACGGAGGGACGGACGCGATCGTCCGGGTTCGTTGGGATGCGGCATCCGGACCGCTCTCAACCGAGACCGGCTCGCTTTCCCTACGGCACGGAGAGTAGACATTTCGGGTCATTTCCTATCCGCCACCTGGGGCTTTGCATGGACGAGTCCGACGACCCCTTCCCCGCCGTGGTCACTCCGTGCTATTCCTTCGGTCCCGGACGCCGGGCACCCCGGGGGGAGGAACGGAACGGTGCGGATCGATCGACTCCCGACCCTGGACATCGACGTATTGCCCGAGAACCCCTCTCCTCCCGACGTCTGGCAGGAACGATCGGCGTGTTACGGGATCGATCCCGACGTGTTCTTCCCGATCTCTGAAGAGGAGGCGGGTCCGGCCCTGGCGTTCTGTAGCGCCTGCACGATCCGAGAAGAGTGCCTCTCGTGGGCCCTCAAGAACGGGGAGCGCTACGGGGTCTGGGGCGGCTTGACCGAGCAGCAGCGGCGCCGCCTCGCACGTCAGGTCGCGTGATCACCTAGGTCGAACGTCTCTACCTGCTCCAGGGCAGGTGAAATGCCCCTGAACGGGCTATCTCCCTCACCCCCCTTCGGTGCCGATGCCATGTGCAATGGACCTCTCTTTCCCCCCACTTCGGATGCGCGCTTTCCACGGGCCTGTTCAGCGCCTGCTCACAGGGATCGTGGCCGCCGCATTGCTCGTGGTCGCCGTCCCCGCCCCGGCGACCGCCGCCCCTACACCAAGCATCACGATCACCAACGTCGCCGTGACGGAGGGCACCGGGGGGACCGTCAATGCGAACTTCACGATCCAGGCCGCTCCCGCACCCAAGCCCGGGGCCGGGCTGCAGGTGAGCTTTGCGACCGCCGCGGGGTCGGCGACTTCGCCCGCCGACTTCACAGCCGCTTCCGGAACCGCGGCACTCACGAAGAACGTCCCCTCGAGGGTCGTGTCCGTTCCGGTGATCGGTGACGCCCTCAACGAGGCGAACGAGACGTTCGTGATGAACCTCACCAACCTCGTCGGGTCGCCGGGCACCATCGGAGACGCACAAGGGGTCGCCACGATCACGGACAACGACCCGGTCCCGGTGCTTTCGGTGAACGACGTCTCAGACACCGAGGGGAACGCGGGCACGACCACGGCCACGTTCACGGTCACGCTCTCGGCCGCGAGCGGCAGGTCCGTCACGTTCAACTGGGCCACCGCCGCCGGCACCGCGACCGCGGGCACGGACTACGTCGCGGCGAGCAGCAGCCGGACCATCGCGGCCGGGGTCACGACTGCCACGATCGGCATCACCGTGAACGGCGATGTCGCGGACGAGCTCGACGAGACCTTCGGCATCACGCTGTCCAACCCCGGGAACGCCACGATCGGAGACGGCTCGGGGGTCGCCACGATCAGCGACGACGACCCGGTCCCGGTCCTTTCGGTGAACGACGTCTCCGTCCCCGAGGGGAATTCGGGCACGACCACTGCGACCTTCACGGTCACCTTGTCGGCCGCCAGCGGCAAGACCGTGACCTTCGACTGGGCCACCACCGCCGGCACCGCGAGCGCGGGCGTGGACTACGTCGCGGCGAGCGGCAGCAAGACCATCGCGGCGGGCCTCACGAACACCACGATCGGCATCACCGTGAACGGTGATGTCGTCGACGAGGCCAACGAGAACTTCGGCATCACGCTTTCGACCCCGGGGAACGCCACGATCGGAGACGGCTCGGGAGTCGCCACCATCACCGACGACGACGCGGCTCCCACCCTGTCGATCAACGACGTCACGGTCACCGAAGGCAATGCCGGCACCACGACCGCCACCTTCACCGCCTCG
>Ga0307302_10001437_pt1 | contig 10539 bp, 7 predicted proteins | sample ER_DNA_183_FD_194490 | JGI IMG/M metagenome (GOLD analysis project Ga0307302, IMG submission 194490) | Bulk soil microbial communities from the East River watershed near Crested Butte, Colorado, United States - ER_DNA_183 | ecosystem: Environmental > Terrestrial > Soil > Floodplain | place: USA... | reverse complement strand
GAGCACGACCCAGGTGCGGTAGGGACGCCAGGCCTCCGACCGTTTCTCCAGCCAGGCGCGGTCGGGCGATTCGTCGAGGCCGTAGGCGAGCGCGGCCCCGCGGCACAGGCGCGGCTCGTGCAGGGGCAGGTGGTCGGGGTCGGCGGCCCCGCGCAGCAGCACCAGCTCGGCCGAGAAGTCCCCGATCCCGGGGAGCCGCTTCAGCTCGGCCAGGGCCTCCTCCCGGGGCAGCGCCCGGAGCCGGTCCCCGTCCAGCTGGCCGACCGCGGCCGCCTCGCCCAGCGAGCGGAGGTTCTCGACCTTGCGCCCGAACAGCCCCGGGAACCCCTCCAGGACGGCCAGGCGGGCTGGGCCGGGGAAGGCATGGCGGATGTCGCCGTGCACGTCGACGGCCTGGCCCAGCTCGGCCGCCATCCGCTCCTTGACCCGGGCCGCCTGCACGATCCGGATCCGGTGCCCGATCAGCGCCCAGGCCGCCGCCTCGTACGGCGAGAAGAACCCGACCGGCCGCAGCCCCGGCCAGCGTGCCTGGAGCCCGCCGACCACCGGGTCACGCCGCCCGACCCCGGGGAACCCGGCCCCGTCGACGTCCAGCGACAGGATCCGGGCCACCTGCTCCCGCGTCGCGTCCGGGGCGGCCTCCCCGAACACCTCCCCCACGACCACCCCGTCCGGCTGCCGCAGGCACACCCCGGCCGCCGCCTCCTCCCCGTCGGGCACGAACGCCAGGTGCAGGTGCCCATCCCCGGCCGCCCGATGCGCGGCCGGCGAGAACCCCTCCAGGAACGCCGCGCTCGCGGCCAGGGAGAACGGCCCCTTTGGGACCAGCTGGAAACTTGTCATGCCAAAGCTGTACCAGAGCCAGACGGCAGCCGTTGGAGTGATATCCACAATCTGCAAACTTCTGCAACGTAACGCATCGATCCGCATACAATGGCTGCATGACCGAGACGACCCGCGCGGTGACTGTCCGTCTCGAGGAGCAGGACTACGAGCGCCTCGAGCACGAGGCAACCCGGCTCGGCATGCGCCCCGGCACACTGGCCCGGGTCATCCTCAGGGCCAGCCTCGGCGTTCCCGAACGCCAGCACGCGAACCCGAGTATCTCTCTTCAGCCCTTGCTGGAACGATTGGCCATACTGCGCGAGGGTCTGCCACCGGTCGACGCCGCCGTCGCCGCCGCCGCCGCCGCCGCAAGAGCCGAACTCGAACGCCGTGGAACCCCTGATCAGGAATGACCGTCGTCATCGATGCAAGCCTGCTGGTCTCTCTGGTTTCGAACGACCCACGAGCCGCCGCCGTAGGTGATCGGCTCGCGGGATGGCAAGCGCCTACGACGCCGCCAATCTGACGTTGGCCCAGGAGCTGGATGGCACGTGCTGGACCCTCGACGGTCGCCTGGTCCGCAACGCGGCCCGGCTGGGCCTGCCGGTCCATCTGGCGGTGTCCTAATCCTCCACCAACCGCCGTAGACTCAGCCGGTGGACGACTGAGTGTTCTGTGCGATCGTGGCTGGGCGGACCGCGGCGCACCGGTTGGCCGAGACGAGCAGACGGTGTCGTCCTCAATATCGCCCGGCCACGGTGGGCATGCGCTGGCCGTGCCGCGGCGGCATGCCGACGGGTTGGGCCTGGAGCACGAGGAGCACGCGCAGGTGGCGCGGGCCGCCGGGCGGGTGGCACGGCTGCTGCGGGGTGCGCTCAACCCGGCCGGAGTGAGCCTGGTGCACGCGACCGGGGGTGGCGCCTGGCAGAGCGTCTTCCACTTCCACGTCCATGTCGTCCCTCGTTACCGCCTGTGGACGACGCCGAGCTGGCCGCACGGCGAGCGCGGGTCCTGGGAAGGGACCGCTGACACCGCAACCGCGGCCCCGCCGAACCCGGCTCCCGCTTCGCCAGGTCCCAAGTGGACCAGCCGGTCCCGGGACAGGAACGTGCGCATCGCGGGCAGGCCTCAACCCAACCCGCCGGGCGTGCCTGACCCGGACCCGGCGGCGCACCCTCCCCGGGTGGGGGGAGCGTAGCCCATGCCCGGGAAGGGGCTCCCGGCTGTTCACAGGGGGTCGCGCCGGACCCGTGCTGTTGCGTCGCCGATCGGCGGATGTGGGTGGACTGGTTGCCGACCGCCGACGGCTCAGGCGCGGACCAGCAGCGCGTGCGGCGACTGGGCGAGGAGCTGGTCGGCGGGGGTCGCGCCGCCCGGGTGATCCCTGTCGGACAGGAGGTCGTGCCAGGGGCCGGTGGGAAGATCGACCTGGCCGGTGGGCTCGACCCGGATCGGGAGGCGGGTGGCGACCACGGCCAGGCGGTCGTTGCCGCGGGCGAAGGCGACCAGCCCGTCGGGGGCGGCGAGGGGGCGGTAGCCGGTGAACACGTCGGGGTTGTCGCGGCGGAGGCGGAGGGTGGTGCGGGTGACCCGGAACTTCAGGGAATCGTCGCCGGTGAAGGGGGCGGGGCGGCGGTTGTCGGGGTCGACCAGGACCAGCTGCTCGGTCTCGGTGCCCTGGTAGGTGTCGGGGACGCCGGGGCTGGTCAGGCGGAGCAGGGCCAGGGCGGCCGCCTTGACACGGCCGGCGGGGGCGATCTCGCCGACCAGGTCCTCCAGCTCGGACAGGAGCTCCTGGTCGGTGTAGGCGCGGTCGACCAGGGCGGCCAGGGCCCGCTCGTAGACCGGGTCGGGGTCGGTCCAGGTGGTGTGGAGGGCGGCCTCCCGGACCGCCTTCTCCATGTAGGCCAGGCAGCGCTCGCGCTCCAGGGGCCAGGCCCCGGCCATGGTCTGCCACAGCAGCAGGGCGTCGGCCGGGTCGACCCCGGCGCCGAGGCGGCCGGTCCAGCGCCCGGCCAGGGGCCACCAGCGGTCGGGGCACTCGCTGAGCACGGCCAGGCGGGCGCGCACGTCCTCGCCCCGCTTGGTGTCGTGGCTGGAGCTGGCGAGCATGCTCTCGGGCCAGCGGGCCTCGCGCTCGGCGTTGGCCCGGTGCAGCTCGGCCACCGGGCGGCCGAAGCGGCCGAGGTCGCCGCCGACCTCGTTGCGGGCCACCAGCCGGGTGTCGCGGTACAGGGCGGTGTCCTCCACCCCCTTGGCCATGGCCGGGCCGCTGAGCTGCTGGAAGCGGCGGACGGCCTCGGGCGCCGGCAGCTCCAGCAGCAGCGCCGCCACCAGCCGGTCCAGGGCCGGCGCCCCGGCCGGGGACAGGGCGGGGCGGGCCGCCTCGGCCGCCTCGGCGATGACCGCCCGGTCGGTGTCGGATACCGTGGTGGTCACATAGGTGCGGTAGACGGGCAGGCGGGCGGCCAGCTCGACCACCGCGGCCCGGTTGGCGTCCTGGTCGCCGGGCAGGTGCCTGGCCACCCCGGCCACCTCGGCGCCGAAGTCGCGCTCCAGCCGCTCCCGCTTGCAGGCCAGGGCGACGGCCGCCGGGTCGGGGTCGTCGCCGGTGAGGTCGCGGTAGCCCTCGGCGAACGCCCCGGCGGCGGCCCGGTCGATCAGCACGCCGTCGGCCACGGCCAGGAACTCGTAGCCGGTGGTGCCGGCGACCGGCCAGTCGGGCAGGCGCTCGCCGTCCTCCAGGATCTTCTCGACGACCACGTACGGCACCGACGCGGCCAGCCGCCGCAGGTAGGCGGCCGGGTCGGCCAGCCCGTCGATGTGGTCGACCCGGACCCCGTCGACCAGGCCCTCGGCGGCCAGCCGGAGGATGGTGGCGTGGGTCATCCGGTACACCTCGGGGTCCTCCTGGCGGACCCCGATGAGCTCGCTGACGGTGAAGAAGCGGCGGTAGTTGAGGTCGACCGCGGCCCGGCGCCAGTCGACCAGCTCGTAGTGCTGCTGCTCCAGCCGGTCGGTGCCGGGGGCCAGGGGGAAGCGGTGCTCGTGGTAGACGACCCAGCCGCCCTCGACCCGGACCTGGTCGGCCACCTGGTCGAGGGGGCCGCCGAGCACCGGCAGGCGCACCCGGCCGGCGCCGGCCTCCCAGTCGATGTCGAACACCCGCGCCACCTCGGCGCCCGGGCCGCGCCGGAGCGTCTCCACCCACCAGGGGCTCTCGTCCGAGGTGGCCATGTGGTTGGGGACCAGGTCGACGACCAGGCCCATGCCGGCCGCCCGGAGCGCGGCCACCAGCTCGCGCAGGCCGGCCTCGCCGCCCAGCTCGGGCGCGACCTGGGTCGGGTCGACCACGTCGTAGCCGTGGGTCGAGCCGCTCCTGGCCCGCAGGATGGGCGAGGTGTACAGGTGGGAGACGCCCAGGTCGGCCAGGTAGGGCACGACCGCCCGTGCGGCCGCGAACGGGAACGCCCGCGTCAGCTGCACCCGGTAGGTGGATTGGTAGCCTGCCATTGACAACCACAGCCTAGCGGGAGGTCCCATGGCCGGTCGCTACGTGGGCGAGACCGCGGTCGGCATCGCGGCCGCGGTGAGGGCCGGTCGGGTGACTCCGACCGAGGTGCTGGAGGAGCACCTGGAGCGGATCGCCGCCCTCGACGGCCGGCTGGGGGCGTTCCGGCTGCTCAGGACCGAGGAGGTCAGGGCCGAGGCGCGCGCCCTGGATGGCCGCGACGACCTGGGCCGGCTGCCCCTGGCCGGGGTGCCGGTGGCGGTCAAGGACAACATCGACCTGGCCGGGTGCCCGACCCGCAACGGCTCGGCGGCGACCGGCCCGGAGCCGGCCGCGGCCGACGACGAGCTGGTCCGGCGGCTGCGCGAGGCCGGGGCGCTGCTGGTCGGCAAGACCAACGTCCCCGAGCTGGGCCTGTGGCCATTCACCGAGAGCGAGGCCTTCGGGGTGTCCCGCAACCCCTGGAGCCTCGACCACACCCCGGGTGGCTCATCGGGCGGCAGCGCCGCCGCGGTGGCCTCGGCCATGGTCCCGGTCGCGCTGGCCGCCGACGGCGGCGGCTCCATCCGCATGCCGGCCTCCAACTGCGGGCTGGTCGGCATCAAGCCCGGGGCGGGCGTGGTCCCCTTCCCCACCGGCGGCGTGTCGACCTGGTCGCGGATGAGCGAGTTCGGGCCGCTGGCCACCACCGTGGCCGACCTCGGGCTGGTCCTGGACGTGCTCACCGCCGGCGACGCCTACCGGACGGTTGGCCCGCCCGACCGGCCGCTGCGGGTCGGGGTCAGCGCCAAGCCGGGCGCGGTCGGGGTCAAGGTCCACCCGGAGGTGCGCGCGGCCATGGAGGCGACCGCCGAGGCGCTGGCCGAGGCTGGGCACCGGGTGGCGACCGTCGACCCGCCGTGGCGCAACGGCGACGCCGCCCCGTTCCTGCGGCGGGTGTTCCACGGCTGCGCCGAGGACTCCGACCGCCTGCCGGCGGGGGCGCTGGAGCGCCGCACCCGGACCGAGGCCCGCGTCGGGCGGCTGCTGCGCCGGGCCCGGCCGTCGCCGTCGGGACCGCCCGGGCGCGTCCTGGCCCGCTACCGGGCCTGGTTCGGCGACCACGACGTGCTCCTCTCCCCCACCCTGGCCCAACCCCCGCTGCGGGTCGGCGCCTACCAGGGCAAGGGGCTGGCCAGGACGCTGCTCGGCCTGACCGCCTACATGCCGTTCACCCCGCCGTTCAACCTGGTCGGCTTCCCGGCCGCCTCGGTCCCGGCCGGGACCTCGGCCGACGGCCTGCCCCTCGGGGTCCAGCTGGCCGCCGCCCCCGGCGGCGAGGCGCTGCTGCTGTCGCTGGCCCGCCAGCTGGAGACGCTGCGGCCCTGGCCCCGCCACGCCCCGCTGGAGCCGGTGCCCGGCCCGGCGCGGCGCCCGTAGGCGGCCTCAGGCCCTCCGGCGTAGGACGGCCAGGCTCCGGGAGGTCATCGAGAGCTCCTCGCCGGCCAGGTAGCTGGGGGCGTCGGCCCCCGGGGGGCGGACGTAGGCCAGGCCGGTGTCGGCGACCAGCTCGTACTCCTTGGCCCAGGGGTCGCCGGGGAGGGTGAAGAGGGCCGGCTCGGTGCCGCCGTTGAGCAGAAGCAGGAAGCTGGCGTCGACCATCCGCTGGCCGCGTGGCCCACGGTCGGGCAGCTCGTCGCCGTTGAGGAACACCCCCAGGGTGGAGACGTCCGGGGCCCGCCACTGGGTCTCGTCCATCTCGTGCCCGTCGGGGGTGAACCAGCCGATGTCCTTCACCCCCGAGCCGTAGATGGCCTGGCCCTGGAAGAACTTGCGCCGCCGGAACACCGGGTGGTCGCGCCGCAGGGCGATCACCGACCGGGTGAACTCGATCAGCGCCTCCTTGTCCTCGTCCAGGTCCCAGTCGACCCAGGAGATCTCGTTGTCCTGGCAGTAGGCGTTGTTGTTGCCCTGCTGGGTGCGGCTGAACTCGTCGCCGCCCAGCAGCATCGGCACCCCGGCCGACAGCAGCAGGCTGGCCAGGAGGTTGCGCTTCTGGCGTTCGCGCAGGTCGCGGACCTCGAGGTCGTCGGTGGGGCCCTCCTCGCCGCAGTTCCAGGAGCGGTTGTCCTCGGTGCCGTCCCGGTTGCCCTCGCCGTTGGCCTCGTTGTGCTTGGCGTCGTAGCTGACCAGGTCGTTGAGGGTGAAGCCGTCGTGGCAGGTGACGAAGTTGATGCTGGCGTACGGGCGGCGGCCGTCGGACTGGTACAGGTCGCTGGAGCCGGTGAGCCGGTAGGCGACGTCGGCCACCCCGGTGCGGGCGCCGCGCCAGAAGTCCCGCATGGTGTCGCGGTAGCGGCCGTTCCATTCGGTCCACAGCACCGGGAAGTTGCCGACCTGGTAGCCGCCCTCGCCGACGTCCCAGGGCTCGGCGATCAGCTTGACCCGGCTGACCACCGGGTCCTGGTGGATCAGGTCGAAGAAGGCCGACAGCCGGTCGACCTCGTGGAGGCTGCGGGCCAGGGCGCTGGCCAGGTCGAAGCGGAAGCCGTCGACGTGCATCTCCTCGACCCAGTAGCGCAGCGAGTCCATGATCAGGGCCAGCACCTGGGGATGGCGGGCGTTCAGGGTGTTGCCGGTGCCGGTGTAGTCCATGTAGAAGCGCCGGTTGGCGTCGACCGTCCGGTAGTAGGAGTTGTTGTCCAGCCCCCGGAACGACAGCGTCGGGCCCATGTGGTTGCCCTCGGCGGTGTGGTTGTAGACGACATCCAGGATCACCTCGATCCCGGCCGCATGCAGATTGCGGACCATCGCCTTGAACTCGCTCACCTGCTGGCCCCGGCTCCCGGCGGAGGAGTAGCGGGCCTCGGGGGCGAAGAAGCCGATCGAGTTGTAGCCCCAGTAGTTGGTCAGCCCCATCTGGACCAGGTGGTGCTCGGAGACGAAGTGGTGGACCGGCAGCAGCTCCAGGGTGGTCACGCCCAGGCGCTGGAGGTGGTCGATGACCGGGCCCGAGCCCATGGCCGCGAAGCTGCCCCGCTGGTGCGGCGAGACGTCCGGGTGGCGCATGGTGAAGCCGCGGACGTGGGCCTCGTAGATGACCGTGTCCGCCCAGGGCACGTTGGGCCGGCGGTCGTCGCCCCACGGGAAGGCGTCGTGGACCACCACCGACCGGGGCACGTGCGGGCTCGAGTCACGCTCGTCGGGGTGGAGGTCGTCGCCGCCGACCTTGTAGCCGAACACCGAGTCGTCCCAGTCGACCATGCCCTCGATGGCCCGGGCGTACGGGTCGAGCAGGAGCTTGGCCGGGTTGCGGCGCTCGCCCCGCTCCGGGTCGTAGGCGCCGTGGACCCGGAAGCCGTAGCGCTGGCCCGGGCCGACCTCGGGCACGTAGCCGTGCCAGGTGTGGGCGGTGACCTCGGGCAGGCGCAGGCGCCGCTCGATCCCGGTCTGGTCGAACAGGGCCAGGTCGACGGCGTCGGCCCCCTCGGCGAAGACGGCGAAGTTGGTGCCCTCGCCGTCCCAGGTCGCCCCCAGCGGCCGGGGCTGCCCTGACCACACGGGCTCTGGAGCGACCGTCATCGCCGGCAGCAGGTCGTCATGGTGGGGGTCAGTGTGCCGTAACCTCCGGACATGATGCTCGACGAGCTCCGCCGGACCGCCGAGGCGCGCGGGATCGCCACCAGCTTCACCGACGCCGCCTCCCGCCACTACGAGGTCTCCGAGGCCACCCTGCGGGCCGTGCTCGACGCCATGGGCCCGGCGCCCGACCCGACCCCCTGGCCGCCGGTGGTGGTGGCCAGGACCGGGCGGTCCCGATCCACCGGGGCACCCCCTTGGGGTTCCCCGGACCCCTCCGGCGGCTGGCGGCCGCCCGATGGCGAGCCCGTCTCCCTGGTGCTAGAGGGAGGCGAGGAGCGGCCGCTCCCGGCCGAGCCGCCCGGCGACCTCCCGGCGGGCCGGCACCTGGTGATGGGCCGGAGCGGCGCCACCACCCTGGTGGTCGCGCCCGGCCGCTGCCACCTGCCGCCGGCCCTGGAGGGTGGCGGGCGCGCCTGGGGCTGGGCCGCCCAGCTGTACGCGGCCCGCTCGCGGTCCAGCTGGGGCATCGGCGACCTCGGCGACCTGGCCGGGCTGCTGACGGCCACCGCCCCCCTGGGGGCGGGGTTCGCCCTGCTCAACCCGTTGCACGCCGCCCTGCCGACCGAGCCGAGCCCCTACAACCCCTCCAGCCGGGTGTTCCGCAACCCCCTGTACCTGCGCGTCGGGGACGTGCCCGAGCTGGCCGGCCTCGACCCGGACGGCCGGGCCCGGGTCGAGGCCCTGGCCGCCGCCGGCCGGGACCTGCTCGACCGGGACCGCATCGACCGGCCCGCCGTCTACCAATTGAAAGATACGGCCCTGCGCCTGGCCCACGGCGCCCTGGGCCGGCTCCCGGCCCGCCATGCCGGGCTGGCCGCCTACCGCGCCGCCACCCCGAACCTGGAGCGGTTCGCCACCTTCTGCGCCTTCCAGCACGTCCACGGCCAGGACTGGCGGGACTGGCCGGCCCCCTACCGCCATCCCGGCCGCCCCGAGGTGGCGGAGCTCGGCGAGCGGCACCGCGACGAGGTGAGCTACCACGCCTGGCTCCAGTGGCTGCTGGAGGAGCAGCTGGCCGCCGTGCCGTCCGCTCCTGGAGGGCTCGGGGTGCTCAACGACCTGGCCATCGGCTTCGCCCCCAACGGCTTCGACGCCTGGTCGTTCCAGGACGAGCTGGCCGCCGGCATCTCGGTCGGCGCCCCGCCCGACCCGCTGGGCCCGCACGGCCAGGACTGGGGCCTGCCGGCGTTCGTCCCCGACCGCATGGCCGCCGGCGGCTACGGGCCGTTCGCCCAGACCATCCGGGCCGGCATGGCCCATGCCGCCGGCCTGCGCATCGACCACGTGATGGGGCTGTTCCGGCTGTTCTGGATCCCGCAGGGGGCCGAGCCGGCCCAGGGCACCTACGTCCGCTACCCGGCCGACGACCTGCTGGGCGTCCTGGCCCTGGAGAGCGCGGCCGCCCAGGCCCTGGTCGTCGGCGAGGACCTGGGCACGGTCGAGCCCGGGGTGCGGGAGCGGCTGGCCGCCGAGGGCGTGCTCTCCTACCGGCTGGCCTGGTTCGAGCAGGGCCCCGACGGCGGCCGCCGCCGGGCGGCCGACTACCCGCGGCTGGCCCTGGCCGCGACCACCACCCACGACCTGCCCACCGTTGCCGGCTTCTTCACCGGCAGCGACCTGGAGCACCTGTGCGACATCGGGGTGGCCACGCCCGGCGGCGACGCCCAGGCCGACCAGGAGGAGCAGCGGGCCAGCCTGTGCCGGCTGCTGGAGGCCGAGGGCCTGCTGGCCCCGGGCGAGCGGTCGGTCGAGGCGATCGTGGCCGCCCTCTACGGCTTCCTCGCCCGGACCCCGGCGATGCTGGTCGCGGCGACCCTCGAGGACGCGCTGGAGGCCCCCGACCGGCCCAACGTCCCCGGCACCATCGACCAGCGCCCGAACTGGTCGCTGCCCTTGCCCGTCCCGCTTGACGACCTGGCCGCCGACCCCCGGGTCCGGCGCCTCGCCGCGATCCTCTCGGAGGGGACGATCCGGGCGGCGACCGAAGCTGAGAGCAACTCTTAAGGAACTGGCAGCACGCACAGGATATGATCACCGGCGCACCTGCACCTCGCGGGTCAGGCAGCGGCGCTCGGTGGGAGGGCCACGTGAGCCAACCAGCTCTCGAGGAACAGTTCGAACCGACAGCGGGCGAGTCGGTCGAGGCCGCCCGGGCCCGCTCCTCCTGGGAGCTGTTCCGGCACCGCTTCCGACAGGACAAGGCGGCCATGGCCGGGGCCTGGATCCTGCTCGTCCTGGTCGTCCTGGCCCTGTCCGCGCCGCTGTTCGCCAAGCTGACCGGTCATGGCCCCAACGACCGGTTCCCCGACCAGATGCTCACCGCCGACATCGGCCTGCCCAAGGGGCCCAACGCCGACTTCTGGTTCGGCGGCGACTCGGTCGGCCGCGACGTGTTCGTCCGCACCCTCTACGGGGCGCGGACCTCGCTGACGGTGGCCCTGGTGGCCACCGGCATTGCCGCCCTCCTCGGCGTCGCGCTGGGCATGATCGCCGGCTACCGGGGCGGCAAGACCGACACCTTCGTCTCGCGGCTGATCGACATCGTGCTCTCCATGCCGGTGCTGCTGCTGGCCATCGGCCTG
>Ga0307302_10001435_pt1 | contig 10550 bp, 7 predicted proteins | sample ER_DNA_183_FD_194490 | JGI IMG/M metagenome (GOLD analysis project Ga0307302, IMG submission 194490) | Bulk soil microbial communities from the East River watershed near Crested Butte, Colorado, United States - ER_DNA_183 | ecosystem: Environmental > Terrestrial > Soil > Floodplain | place: USA... | reverse complement strand
GTGAAGCGCCGAACGTACTGGTCAATCTTGGTGGCGGGGGAGGGATTTGAACCCTCGACCTCTGGGTTATGAGCCCAGCGAGCTACCAGACTGCTCCACCCCGCGGTGCGGCGCGAAGGTAGCACAGGAACCAGGGCGGACGCTAGGGGCGGCGGGTGGTTGTGGTGGGGGTGCCGCCTTCGGAGGCCAGGGCCTGTTGGAGGAGGCGGGCCATGGTGTCGATGTGTTGCTGGTATTCGGCGAGGTTGCCGTCGGCGAGGGCGCGCTGGGCGGCTTGGTATTCCTGGTTGGCCTGGGTGAGGAGGCCCTGGACCGACTCGTTGCCGCCGCCGGACGGGGGCGGGGGTGGTTGGGCGCCGCCGTCTTCGGGTGGGGGCTCGGTGGGTTGCTCGCCGCTGACGACCTCGCGGATGGCGTCGGCCAGGTTGGTGGAGTAGCCGACCTGGTCGTTGTAGAAGACCGCGACCTTCTGGAGGAGCGGGAACGAGTTGGGCGCCGAGCCCTGGACGAAGATGGGCTGGACGTAGAGCAGGGATTCCTCCACCGGCACGGTCAGCAGGTTGCTGAGGAGCACCCGGGAGCCCTGCTGGTTCAGCAGGCTCAGCTCCGAGGAGATCGCCGGGGTGGCCAGGATGCGGGCGTTCACCTGGGTCGGGCCGAGGATCGTGCGGTCACGGTCGAAGTTGTACAGGGTGAGCTGGCCGTACTTGCCGGGGTCGGCCTCGGCGGCCAGGTAGGAGACCATGTTCTCCTTGCCGTTGGGGGTGAACGGCATGACCAGCACGTACTCCGGCGCGGTCCGTCCCGGCAGCTTGGTCAGGAGGTAGTAGGGGCGGGCCTTGACGGAGGCGACGGCGGTGAGGCCGCCGGTCTCGTCCTGGCGGCGGATCTCGCCGGAGCGGTCGTCGGGCAGGGCCCAGAAGTCTTCCTTGGAGTAGAAGTCGTCCGGGTTGGCGATGTGGTAGCTGGCGTAGATCCAGGTCTGGATCGAGAAGAGGTCCTCGGGGTAGCGCAGGTGGCCGACGAGGCTCTCGGGGATGTCCTCCTTGGCCGCGAACAGGTCGGGGAACGCCTTGCGCCAGGCCTTGAGGATGGGGTCCTGCTCGTCGAAGGCGTACAGGGTGACCTCGCCGGTGTAGGCGTCGACCACGGCCTTGACCGAGTTGCGGATGTAGTTGCCGATGCTCTCGACCCCGCGGCTGCCGATCTCGTTGCGGCGGGCGGCGTCGGCCAGGTCGATGCGCTGCGCGTACGGGTAGTTGGCGGAGGTGGTGTACCCGTCCCGCACGTACTTGATCTTGCCGTCGACCACCACCGCGTACGGGTCGCCGTCCCACTGGAGGAACGGGGCCGCCCGCTCGACCCGGTCACGGATGTCGCGGTTGAACATCAGCCGCGACTCGTTCTTGATGTTGCCGGAGATCAGCAGGTTGATGTCGCGGAAGCGGATGGCGAAGGCCAGGCGGCGGCCGATGTCGGAGAGCTGCACCCCGCCATTCCCCTCATAGTTGAAAAGGGTGGTCTCGCCGGTGGTCTGGGCGTCGTACTCGCCCTGGGCCGTGTTGGCGACAACGAACTCGGGCGAGTTGGGCGGCGGCTCGCCGAAGTAGACGCGCGGCTGCTTGACCTCGATCGGGGCGTCCTTGGGGTTGAACCCGGAGACGATGAAGCGGGGCTGGCCGCCGGTGGCGGCGGTGTTGACCTGGACCGCGACCAGGCCGTAGCCGTGGGTGTAGGCCAGGTGCAGGTTCTGCCAGGTCCGGGCCGACTCGGCCAGCCCGTTGGGGTCGACCTCACGGACCGAGATCATCACCTGGCGCGTGTCGCCGTCGATCGGGTAGCGGTCGACGTCGACGTCGGTGAAGTTGTAGTACTGGGCGATGGCCTGGAGGTTGCGGACGCCCGGCCGCAGCACCTCGGGGTCCCACAGGCGGATGTTGTCCAGCGTCGGCCGGTTGGCCTGGAGGGCCGCCGGGGTCAGGTCGTTGCTGGCCGGGAAGCCGCTGGTCTTGACGCCGTCCAGGTTGAACGACTTGTTGGTGGCGTCGATGTTGCGGGCGATGTAGGGGCGCTCGCGGGCCAGCTCCTGGGGCTCGACCCGGAAACGCTGGAACACCGCCGGGATGATGCCGCCCACGATCAGCGACACCCCTGCCAGCAGGACGATGCTGATCACGGGGATGAGCAGCCCGCCCCGCCGCGCCCCCACGAAGAACATCGCGGCGCAGATGAGGGCGACGAAGAACAGCAACTCGAGGGCCGGGAGCTGGGCCTTCACGTCGGTGTAGGAGGCACCGGCGACGACCCCGCGGGGCGAGAACAGCAGCTGGTACTTGTCGAGCCAGTAGCCCCAGGCCTTGAGGGCGACGATGAGGCCGAGCAGCACGCACAGGTGGGACTGGGCCTGGGCGGCGATGCGGTTGGTCTCGGCCTGGGGGCGGATCCCCCCGAGGATGTAGTGGCCGGCCGCGACCAGCAGGGTGGTCAGCACCAGGGTGGTGAACAGCCAGCCGAACACCGACCGCATGAACGGCAGCTCGAACATGTAGAAGCCGACGTCGCGGTTGAACAGGGCGTCGCGCTCGCCGAAGGGAACCCGGTTGCGCCAGAGCAGGAAGGTGTCCCACAGGCCGGACGCCTGCAGCCCGACGACCAGCCCGAGGAAGGCGGCGATGCCGAGGCGCAGCGGCCGGAGGTACGGGGAGAGGACGGCCCGCGCCCGCTCCACCTGCGGGCGGGCGACCACGGTGAGCCCGTAGCGCGGGGCCAGCCGCTCGACCACCCAGAGGTTGACCCCGACGATGACCGCGGTCCCCAGCCCGGCCAGCAGCCCGATGAAGAACTTGGTCCGCAGCATGCCCCAGAACAGGCTCGCCTTGTCGATCTCCCGGAACCACAGGAGGTCGGTGTAGAAGCGCGAGATGCTGCCGACCGCGGCCAGGGCGAGGAACGCCACCAGCAGGACGGCCAGCGTCCAGCGACGGGGGGGACGGCGGGCTGCGACCACGGGATGGACCTTTCTACGGGCGCTGCGACGGGCGCTCCGATGCCTTCGTTCAGACCCTAGCACGGGCGTTCCCGCTGGGCGGGGGTGGTCGATGCCGGCGCTGCCCGTACCCATCGGCGGGGCACGTGCGCCTGCTACCTGGAAGGGCCCCGCCGCTGGCGGGCGGGGGCTTGTCCGGCCGGCGGCCGCGGCGCGGCGCCGGCCGGCTCCCGGAGCCAACCCCGACCGGTCCCGGGGTTGGCTCCGGGAGGATCCGACGGCACGTTCGCCGGTCGGTCAGCAGCCCGGGGCGGTGGCCTTGGGGTCGCGCAGGAACCGCAGGGCGTCGTTGATGGTCGACACCTTGACCAGCCGCAGGCCGTCCGGGACCTGGCCGCGGACACTGTCGCAGTTCTCGGCGGGGATGAGGAACGTGGTCACCCCGAGGCGGCGGACCGCGATCAGCTTCTCGGCGACCCCGCCGACCGGCAGGACGCCGCCGTCAAGGGCGATCTCACCGGTCCCGGCGATCCGCTTGCCCCCGGTCAGGTCCTCGGGGGTGAGCTTGTCGATGATCGACAGGGTGAACATCAGCCCGGCCGAGGGACCGCCGATGTTGTTCTCGGTCTCGATGGACACCTTGACCGGCAGGTCGGGGAACAGGTCGCGCAGCAGGATCCCGACCCGGGGCTGGCCGTCGGCCTCCCGCACCTGCACCGACACGTTCTTCTCGGTGTCGTCGCGGTCGATCCGGAAGGCGACCCGCTCGCCGATCTCGTGGCGGGTGATCGCCGCCCGGACCTCGTCGGTGCTGGCGACGGCGCGGCCGTCGGCGTCCAGGATGCGGTCGCCGGCCCGCAGCTTGCCGTCGGCCGGGGTGCCGGCGACGACCTGGGTGACCTCGACCCCGGACGGCTCGATCTCGTAGCCGACCTCGCGCAGGGCGACCACCGAGGCCGTCTCCTTCGACCGGTCCATGAGGGCCGCGTTCTCCTTGTCGATCTCGGTCGAGTCCTGCTCCTCCGGGTACAGCTCGGCCCGCGGGAGGAGTTGCACGTCCCGGTTGGCCATGTCGAGCAGGGCCTCGTAGAAGCGGACGTCGTCGTCGATCCCCACCGAGGTGAGGTACAGCTTGCCCTCCGAGTCGTACACCCGCGAGCCCTCGACCTTGAGGCGGGCCAGCACGTCCTCCATCGGGCCCGGGCTGAGCGCGATCACCGGGAGCTGGTAGAAGTTGATGGCGAAGACCAGGCCGATCAATGCCAGCACGCCGACGGCGGCGGTCACGCGCTGCCGCACCGGCACCTCCGGGAGATCGTGGTCACACCGGTGATTGTCGCACCGCCGGGGCCGTTCAGCGCCGGACCGGCTCGTCGGTGAACAGCGGCGCCAGCTCGTCCAGGTCCTCGAGGATGCGGCCGGCGCCGAGGACGACGCAGGCCAGCGGGGCCTCGGCCTGGTGGACGGCGACCTGGGCCTCGTGGGCCACCCGGGCACCGAGGCCGCGCAGCAGGCTGGCCCCGCCGGCCAGGTAGATGCCCTTGTCGAGCACGTCGCCGGCCAGTTCCGGGGGGACCTCGGCGAGGGTCGAGATCACCGCCTGGACGATCTGGCCGACCGGCTCCTTGAGCGCCTCGCGCACCTCGGCGGCGGTGACCAGGATCGTCTTGGGCAGCCCGGTGGCCAGCTCCCTGCCGGTGACCTCGGTCTTGCCCTCCCCCGGCTGCGGGTAGGCCGACCCGATCGTCAGCTTGACCTGCTCGGCGGTGCGCTCCCCGATGACCACGGCGTACTCGCGCCGGATGTGGGTGGCGATGGCGGCGTCCATGTCGAAGCCGGCCACCCGGATGGCCTTGGCGGCGACGATGCCGCCGAGGGAGATGCAGGCCACCTCGGTGGTGCCGCCGCCGACGTCGACCACCAGGTGGCCGGTCGGCTCGTGGACCGGCAGGCCGGCCCCGATGGCCGCCGCCATCGGCTCCTCGACCAGGTAGGCGGCTCTCGCCCCGGCCTGCAGGGTCGCCTCGTGGACCGCCCGCCGCTCCACCTCGGTGATGGCCGAGGGGACGCAGACCAGCACCCGCGGCTTGCCGAGGCGGCCGCTGACCACCCGGTCCAGCAGCATCCGGATGAGCCGGGCGGTGGTGTCGAAGTCGGAGATGGCGCCGCCCCGCATCGGCCGCACGGCGACGATGTGGCCGGGGGTCCGCCCGATCATGGCGTAGGCCTCGTCGCCCATGGCCAGGATGTCGCCGCTGCGCTCGTTGATGGCGATCACGGTCGGCTGGTCGAGCTGGACCCCCCTGCCCCGGACGTAGACGAGCGTGTTGGCCGTGCCCAGGTCGATGGCGAGGTCGCGGGCCACGGCCGGCTACATGGGGCTGGTCGGGCGGCGGCTCCGGACGGGGCGGGACCGCCCGGCGGCCGGCCTGCCTGAGCGGGACGCCCTGGCCTGGCGGCGGGCCACGGCCACGGCGGCGGCGGCCAGGGCGAGCCCGGCGGCCGCGCCCCGGTAGACGTCGCTGCGGCGGACCTGGACCCCGCCGACCAGGACCCCGGCCGGGACCTGCCCGCCGGCCTCGGCGAACGCCTCGGCGCTGGAGCGGGTCGGCGCCCAGCCGACCTGGCGCAGCCGGTCGTTGGCGAGCACCCAGGGATGCATCTGGTAGGCGAGCTCGCCCGCGGTCGCGGCCGACATGCCGGCCCGCCACAGCCGCTCGGCGGTGGTCTGGGCGACCCGCTGCGGGACCTCGAGGCGGCGCCGGCCGGCCGCCCTGGCCGCCTCCCTGGCCCCGATCCAGTCGTCGGGGGCCACGTTGTAGACGCCCCGGAGCCGGCCCGAGGTGGCCAGGACGAGGGCGGAGACGGCGTCGGCCGGGGCCAGGCACTGGAGCGGCGGGTCCAGCCCGCGGACCCTGACCATGGCCGGCGCCATCAGGCTCCGGGACAGGAAGGTCCCCCAGGACGGCGCCCACACCCCGGCCCCGCGCAGCACCACCAGGGCTGGGCCGTCGTCCGGGAACGCCTCCAGCGCGATCCGTTCACTCTCGGCGAGGACGCCGGCGGCCGGGAACTCGGGGTTGGGGCGGGTCGGGTGGGTCTCGGGGATCGGGACGGGGTTGTCGGGGTGGGCCCCGTAGACGACCCCGCTGGACCACAGCACCACCGTGGCCGCCCCGGCGGCGGCCTCCAGCGTGCGCCGGGTCCCGTCCACCACCCGGGCCCGGCGGCCCTCCTCGTCGCGGTCGGCGGCGTCGATCAGCGGGAACAGGACCACCGTGTCCACCCCGGTCAGGGCCCCGGCGAAGGCGGGGTCACCGGGCCCGGCCGGGACGAACTCGAACTTGGGGCCCAGCAGCGGCGGCTCGTGGCGCGACAGCCCCAGCGCCCGCCCGACCCCCGGGTCGTCCTCCAGGGCCAGCGCCAGCTCCCTGGCCGCCGGGTGCAGCGCCCCGACCAACGCAACCGTCCGAGCCACCGTTCCACCTCTCCTCGCCGTCTGAAGCGCCCAGGCTACCCGGAGAGCAGGTTTCCTGGCCGTCTCACGCCACCATGGCACCGGCGCGCTTGGGGGGCCGTGGGGGGAGCGAACGTCCCCCAGATGGATCGGGCCAACCCTTGTGTCGCGAGTAGCATGAGCGTATGAGCGAAGAGGCTGGCGGGGCGGATTTCTTCGGGCGGATCCCGTTGTTCCGGGAGTTCGCCAGGCTGATGGCGACCGCCACCGGGCCGGTCAACTGGGAGCTGGCCCGGCAGGTGGCCGTGGCCACCGCGGCCGGGGCCGAGGACCTGGGCATGATGCCTCAGCTGCCCAGGCCGGCGGCCGCCCCCGACCCGGGCGAGGCGCGGTCCTGGGACGACCGCCTGCGCCTGGCCGAGCTCTGGGTCGACCCGGTGACCAGCCTGCCCGGCCCCGGGGTGGCCCTGGTGGCCAGGCCGGTGAACCGCCCCGACTGGGCCGAGGCCGTCCTCGGCGGCTTCGCCCCCCTGGTCGAGCCGGGCGCCCGTCGCGTCGCCGAGGCGCTCGGCACCGGGGCCGGCATGGGGCCCCCGGGGGTCGGCGACATGGTCGGCCGGGTCGGCGGCCTGGTCGCCGGGCTCCAGGTGGGCACGCTGGTCGGCCAGCTCGCCCGCTCCGTGCTCGGCCAGTACGAGCTGGCCATGCTGGCCCCCGACCCGGCCAAGGTGCTGCTGGTGCCCGAGAACGTGGCCGCCTTCGAGCAGAGCGCCGACCTGCCCGGCGACCAGCTGCGGCTCTGGCTGGCCTGCCACCAGGTGGCCGGCCAGCGCCTGCTCGCCGGGGTGCCGTGGCTGCCCGAGCAGCTCCGCCGGGTGGTGGACGACGTCGCCCTCCAGACCGAGCCCGACGCCTCCCAGATGATGGACCGGCTCCAGTCGCTCGACATGGCCAACCCCGAGGCCCTCCAGGAGCTGCTCGCCGGCGGCGGCGAGGGGCTGCTGGGACCGCCGAGCGCCGCCCTCCAGGCGGCCACCGGCCGGCTGGAGGTGCTGCTCGCCCTGACGGCCGGCTACGCCGTGGCCATCGCCGGGCGGGCCCTGGAGGGCCGGCTGCCCGGCCTGGCCGCGATCGAGGCCGCGGTCGGCCGCCGCGACGCCGACCCGCAGTCCCCGGCCCGCCTCTTCGCCCTGCTGCTGCGGGCCGACCCCGACCGCGCCGCCGCCTCCAGGGGCGAGCGTTTCTGCCGGGAGGTCCTGGCCGCCACCGACATCGAGGGCCTGGACCGGGCCTGGTCGCACCCGGAGAACCTGCCCACCGCCGAGGAGCTGGACGTCCCCGGCCGCTGGCTGGAGCGGGTCGGGCTCATCGGCGGCGACGAGGTCGACCTCGACGAGGGCCTCCGCGCCCTGCTGGAGTCCGAGGAGCCCGGCCCGGCCGAAGGGCCCGGGGAGGCGGACGACGAGGAGCGGCCCGGCGGCGGCCGGGGCGACCCGCCGGCGGGAAGCTAGTCCCCGTCCTCCTCCATGCCCTTGGCGATCAGGAACCCGCGGGCCCGCTCCGACAGCGGGTAGCGGTCGACCAGGCGCCAGAACGCGGGCGAGTGGTCGGGCACGGCCAGGTGGGCGAGCTCGTGGACGAGCACGTAGTCGCGGACCCACGGCGGCCAGGGGGCGAGCCGGTCCGAGAGGCGGATGGTGCCGTCGTCGGGGGTGCAGGAGCCGTACCGGGCCCGCATGTTCCCCACCCAGCGGACCGAGCGCGGCTCGACCAGGTTCTCCAGGTAGCGGCGGGCCAGCAGCCGGGCCCGCCGCTCCAGCTCGGCGTCCCCGGGCACGACCCGGCGGGCGCGCCGCTCCAGGCGCTCCAGCATGGTCGCCACCCAGTGGTCCTCCTCCCGCCGGCTCATCCTGGCCGGGAGCAGGACCACCACCGTCTCCCCCTGGCGGTAGGCGGTGACGGTCTTGCGCCGCCGGGGGCTGCGGACCACCTTGACCGGTGGCCGGCTCGGGTCGGGTGACTTCTGTGTGGGCATCGCCCGGAGTATCGCACCAGGTCGCGACACCCTGTCCGCAACTTTTTCCTGTCCACAGGCCCCTGGCGCCCGTCCGAGCAGCTAGGGATCGGCAAAGGAATTTCTCGTCCACGCGGTCGTCCCCAGCCAGCCACCCGGTTGTCCACAGCCGTCCCGGCTCCCGTCAACAGCCATGCCCGAGTTTGTCCACAGGCCAGATCCCGTTCGCGTTGACGCCCCTTTAGACGCATGCCATCGTGCTCGCGACACGAGACCCCCGGAGAGACAAGGGCCCTCGCTCTGTAAGGGGAAGGCAGAGCGCGAACCCGCGAATCACCGGGGGTCTCGTGAGCCATGACCAGGCCAAACGCTCCCTCGTCAGCCCCATAGGCATCCGGGACGTAGCCACGGGCAGCAAACGGGCAGCAATCCGTGTCGCTTGATCTGCTTGCGGACCTTCTCCGCTAACAGCCATGTACAGAGGCTCACCCTGTGGCGGCCAGCATCAGTCCGGTTGCCGGCGAGGCGGCCTGCGTCGTCCTGGAACCGTCGCATCGACATCAGCCCCCAACAGTCGCGGCTGCCGGCGAGCGCTCCTGGAACAGCACGTGTTCGGTGCCGGGCCAGACCAGGCGCACGTGGTGGCGCTCCGCTAGTGCCACCCAGCGGGCATCCGATGGTCCCCGTTCCAGGTACAACACTGGCAGCACCGCTCGCCCGCGGGCACGCAGGCTGTCGTCGTAGTCGAGGACTTGCCCGATGCCCATGCGGAGCTGGCGGACCTCATTCTCCTTCGTGCAGCTCTTGACCTCGACCACCACGATGCCTTGGGGAGTTTCCCATGCCAGGTCGAACTCCGGGTCGATTGGCGCCGGATCCCGCGGCGACCACCCGGCCGCGCGGACGAGTTCGGCGAGTTGGTTCTGCAGCTGGTGGTGGGCACGCCACCCACGGCCGGCGGCGTCCGGATCCCGCGGCGTCCAGGTGGTGGGGCTGGTCAGCTTCATAGTCTCGTTGCGCGGTTGGAACGGCACCCCCAGCGGACCGGCCTCGGGGCGTGAGGGTGGCCGGTCGACCCGACGCAGGTGGAAGCGGATCACCCGCCGCTGCGGCCCACCACCAGTCGAGTGGGCGGTTCCCCAGTCGTAGGGGTCCTGGTCGTCCAGGACGAACTCCCCTATGTACTCGACGATGCCTTTGGCGCCTTGGAACAGACGCAGCGCCCTACCATCCTTGGCGTGGTTGGCGACGGCGAGATTGCCGCTGGTCAGGGTCTGATCGCCGCGTTGACCACGGCCGGTGTAGTGGAAACTGTCGTCTGTTGCCCACCGGTCGTAGTAGCCGTGCTGCTCACCAGATCGCGGGTCGGTGAAGATCAAGACGTTCGGGGTCTTGCGGGAGGGGCTGATACCGTCTTGGCGGCTGCCGCCGTAGCGGTCATGGAGTTCACTACGACGAATCGTCGCCCCCGGTGGCAATGACCAGTCCGCATCCGGCACCGGGCCGTCGTCTGGCCCACTGCCCCGATGATGGTTCAGGATCGCCCGCCATTCGCCACCGGTGAGCGGGAACGGGTTCCCGGCAAAGGGTTGCTGCAGGATCATCGCCTGCGCGAACTGGGGATCGTGGCGGAGCTCATCACGGGCTACCGGGGCGTCTGTGAACACCTCCGAGAGCCGCACTGGCAATGACCAACGAGTCCGATCGGCCTTTTCACGGTCCTCCCAATAGTCGTCTGCCCCGGCATGCTCAAACGGCGGACCCGTCACCTGTCCCAGCGCCACGACTCCTGCGTCGGGGCCGGCTCGCCACAAAGCGATGTCATCACCCGCAGCCACCTTGTCTAGGTAGCGGGTGATGGTCCAAGCATCGAGCGCAGACGCTGGGTTCTCTCGGAAGAAGTCATCAATCCGCCACCGCTGCGGATTCGCCTGCAGCAGCCAGTGCGCCATCTGGCCTCCCCTAGGTTCTGAGAACGCCGCAACACTCTCAATCAAGCGCAGCTAGTCGCAAGGCGGCCGATCGCCATACTGCGATCGCAGCCACGATGCTTCCCGGACTGCGCGCTCGCGGTCCACCACCAGATCCGTAGT
>Ga0307302_10001434_pt1 | contig 10551 bp, 9 predicted proteins | sample ER_DNA_183_FD_194490 | JGI IMG/M metagenome (GOLD analysis project Ga0307302, IMG submission 194490) | Bulk soil microbial communities from the East River watershed near Crested Butte, Colorado, United States - ER_DNA_183 | ecosystem: Environmental > Terrestrial > Soil > Floodplain | place: USA... | reverse complement strand
AGAAAACACGGCACGAAACGGGCTTCGCCCGTTTCGTTCACCCACCGTCGGATGGCGCGCTTTTCCTCGTAGAAAGTCGTAAGACTTTCTACGACACAGAGCAGCCCAGATATTCCAGGGCGCGGGCGGTTTCCTCGACGAAGGCGTTGGCTTCGTCCTCGGTGCCGAAGCGGTACGGGCCCGGCCGGATCGGCTCGACCCTGAGACTGTTCACCGGGTAGACCTCGCACTCCACGACGACCTCACCGTCGGCGTCGGCGCGCCGCAGCGTCACGACCTGGCGGCCGTCCTTCCGGGCCGTCCGCAGCCGGCTCGCGCGGCTCATGGGCGCGCGTTCGCCGCGGCCTGCGCCACGGTTTGCCGGTCGGAGAAGCCGTCGATGCGAACGAACAGCGTGTTCGGGCGCTTGTAGACGAGCAGCGACGGGCTGTTCAGCACGCCCAAAAGCTGGGCGAGCGGCCGAACCTGCGGCTCGTTGAAGACGTTGATCGCGAGGAAGCCTGCCTCGGCGTCCGCGGCACCGGCACGCGCCTCAGCGAGCGCGAGCTCGTCGAGCTCCGCGCTCGGGTCGTAGAGCGCGACGACGGTGATGGGGTTCTTGGCGAGCGCCCGGGAGAGCACGAGCGGCAGGCCGTGCGCGTCTACGGGATCCCCCTTCGGCGCCTCGACCGGCTTGCGGACCGGCGCGGCCGGAACGGCCGCCACCTTCGGCTTCACCGGCGCCTTCGGCCTGGCGGGCGCCTTCACCTTCGCCTTCGGCCTGGCCGGAGCGGTGGTCTTCGCGACCACCGGCTTCTTGGCCTTCGCCACCGGCTTCTTGGCCTTCGCCTTCGGCTTCATAGGCGTCTGCGGATGCTTGGCGAGCTCGGCCGCGGTGGGCAGATCGGCCTGGGCGCCTCTCGGAAGCGTCCGGTAGACCATGAAGGTCGCGACGATCCCGCCCAGGATCGCGAGCGCGATCACGGGCGCGAAGGCACGCGTCGAAAGCCGCAGGCTCATGGGCGACCTATCGGCACGCCGCGGTCAGACCTTTAAGACCGGTCGCCCCAGGCCGCGCGGGCGGATGAGCCGAGCCAGCGGTCGTCGGCGAGCTCGACGAGGTCGACCGAAACGATCGCCTCCGGGCGCAGGAACCGGCGGTCGACGAACGGCCACGAGCCTTCGATCGAGGCGTGCGCGACCACCGAGCGGGCGGCGTCGAGCGCCTCTTCGTTGCTCGAGTAGACGCCGACCTCGATTCGCTCGCCGCTCACGAGCCGGAGCTCGACTGCCCACGAAGGCGTCGCTGCCGCCACGGGCTCGGCGGGCGCTACAGGCTCGGGCTCGGGTTGGGGCTCGGGCTCCACCGCCGGAGCAGGCGGCGGCGCGAGGGGCTCCGCCTGGAGCACGGGCGCTGGCTCGATCACCTGCACGTTCTGGATCGGCTCCGGCGCCGGCTCCACGGGCTGAGGTGTCACGGCCGGCTGGGGTGTCGCCTCCTCCACCTCGCCGAGCCACATGCCGTTGCCGTTCGTGCTCGGCTCCGTCGCAACCGGGGCGACTGGCACGACCGGAGCTGCCGGGGCGGGCTCCGCGACAGGCGCCACGGGCTCGGCGACCGGCACCGCGGCCTCGGGGGCCGGCGGCTCCACCGCCACGGGCTCGGGGAGAGTGGGGACGGCAAGGGGCTCGACGACCGGAGCGACCGGCTCCACCACAGGCGGTGCGGGCGCAGCGGGCTCAGGCGCGACGACCGCGGCGGGCTCCGGCACGACAGGCGCGTGGGGCTCGGCTACTGGGACGACGGGCGCTGCCGGAACGTCGGCCGGCGGCGCCCCGGGCGCGGGCGCCACGGGCGCGGCGACGGCCGTCTCGGCCGGCTGGCCGCCGTACGAGGCGTCAATCGCGCGGTAGAGGGCATCGCGGCCCGCCACGACGAGGACGGGCTCGCAGTTCAGCGCACGGCGCACGTTTTCGACCACGAGGTCGTTCGACGGGTCGGCGACCGCAACGACCGGCACGCCCGCGTCGAAGCCGATCGGCAGCGCGCCGTGGAGGCGCGCCTTCTCCGGATGCAGGAGCGGCGGCGCCGTGGGATCGATCGCGGTCGGGTCGAGGTCGACGAACGGCAGGCCTTTCTGGCCGGCGAGCAGGTGCCCGAGGTCACTCTCGGAGACGAGGCCTCGCTCGAGCAGGATCTCGCCCAGGCGCTTGCCGGACTTGATGCCCTCTTGGAGCGCCTCCTCGAGCTTCTCCTCCGGCAGCAGGCCGGCTCGGAAGACGAGCGTCCCGAGCGGGACGTCACGCATGTCCGCGAGGCCCAGTGCGGGCGCGGCGGGAGTCTCGGCGGGCGGCGAGACCGGGGCGGTCGCCTCCGGCGCCGCGGGCGCGAGGGGCTGGAGGGGCTGGAGCTGCAGGGGCTGAACGGGCTGAAGGGGCTGGACGGGCTGAACAGGCTGCACCTGCTGCCCGTCGAGTGGAGCCGGAGCCGGCTCGGGTGCACCCGGAGTGCCGTCGCCGAATGGGATGGAAGACATGGATACCTCGCTCGTGAAGTGGCCGCCGTGTGCCGGCCCGGGATCCGCGAGCGCGGGCTCGGGGGTCACGGTGCCGACCGGATCGGTATCGGCGGCCCAGTTGGGGGAACTGTCCCTCGAACGAGGGACGTCGTCAGACCAGGACACGGCCAAGCTCCTCGAGTGACGTGATGCCGGACGCGACCTTCGCGAGGCCGTCGTCCCACAGCGTCCGCATTCCCTGCTCGATCGCAGCGCGCTCGAGGTCCTCGCGGCTGGCGCGGCCGACGGCGAGCGACTCCAGGTCCTCGGTCATCACCATCAGCTGGTAGATGCCGATCCGGCCTTTGTAGCCCGTCTGGCCGCAGCGCGGGCAGCCGCGCTTGCGGTAGAAGGCGGCGCCGTCGGAGGCCGCAGCCACCTCGGGCGAGACGCGGTTCCGCAGCAGCTCCTCGGCGGAGGGGCTGTACATCTCACAGCAGTGCGGGCAGAGCTTCCGCGCGAGGCGCTGCGCGAGCACGGCGGACACGGCCGAACCGGTCAGGAACGGCTCGACGCCCATCTCGTTCAGGCGCGTGATCGCGCCCGGCGCGTCATTGGTGTGCATCGAGGAGAGGACGAAGTGGCCCGTGAGCGCCGACTCGATCGAGATCTTCGCCGTCTCGGCGTCGCGGATCTCGCCCACCATCACGACGTCGGGGTCGGCGCGGAGGATCGAGCGGAGCGCGGAGGCGAAGGTCAGGCCGGCCTTCACGTTGATCTGGATCTGGCTGACGCCCGGCAGCCGGTACTCGACCGGGTCCTCGACCGTGACGACGTTGATCTCGGGACGCGAGATCTCGGTCAGCGCCGAGTAGAGCGTCGTCGACTTACCCGAGCCGGTCGGCCCGGTGACCAGCAACGCGCCGCCGGGCTTGTTGATGATCTCCTGGAGGTGGGTGCGCATGCCCTCCTCGAGCCCGAGCTCCTCCAGCGTCGGCGCCTTCTTCGACTTGTCGAGGAGGCGCATGACGACCTTCTCGCCGTCCACCGTCGGGAGGGTGGCGACGCGGATGTCGAGCATCCGGCCCGCGGCCTGCGCGCTCAGGGAGATCCGTCCGTCCTGCGGCTTCCGCCGCTCGGCGATGTCCAGCTTCGCGAGCACCTTCAGACGGGTGATCACGCCCGGGGTCATCTTGCGCGGGATCCGCTGCATCTCATGGAGCACGCCGTCGGTTCGGAAGCGGACGACGAGCGCATCCGCCTGCGGCTCGAAGTGGATGTCGGAGGAGCCGTCCTCGGCGGCCTGGAAGATGATCGAGTTGACGATGCGAACGAGCGGCGCGTCGGAGATCCCGTCCTCGGCTTCGAGGTCGTCGCCGTCCTCTTCCTCCTCGGCGCCGAGCTCCTCCTCCTCGACCTCGAGCATCGCGCGGGCGCCGAACGCCTCAGCGGCGCGGGCGAGGCGCTTGACCTCCACGAGGATGTCGTCGCGGGCGGCAATCGAGAGCTCGAGCGGCAGTCGCGTCGCGAGCTTCAGCTCGTCGATCGCGTTGACGTTCTGCGGATCGGCGACGGCGACCTTGAGGGTGCCGGCCTCGATCGCGTACGGGATCGCGACGACGCGTTCGAGTACGTGGAGCGGGATCTCCGCGGCGGCATCCGGCGAAACACCTGTCTCGAGCAGGTCGACGACCGGCATCCCGAAGCGCGTGCCAAGCGCGGCCGCGACGCGCTCGCCGGCCGCGACCCCTTCGTCGATCAGTGCCTGCGGGAACGAGCCGGTGCGGGCCCGCGCCCGGACGGAGGCGACGTCCTCCTGTGAGAGCAGGCCGGTCTGCTCGACGACGTCGGCGACGAGCTCGGCGAGGCCGTTGACCGCGAAGGCCGAGCGCAGCGGGGCCGTCTTGGGACGGGTCTCCTCGTCTGCCGCAGGGCTCCGCAACTCCGCTGTGGGCTCCAACTCCATAACCCGAACGAGGTAATCGGCAGCGAGGCCCTTCTCCTTGACCCCTGCGGGGGTCAGGCGAAGGCCGCTAGCCGAGCAGCGTCAGGTACCAGTCGACGATCTGGTCGCCGGCGAAGAGGGCGACGACCGACCCGAGCGCGAGGAACGGGCCGAATGGGATGCCCATCTTCCGCGCCTTCGAGCCGTGGCGCACGAGCAAGAAGACGGCGGGGACGAGCGCGGTGAACATCCCGACCATGAGCGCGACGGCGACCGTCTTCCCGAGCGCCGCACCCATGACGAGCGCCAGCTTCACGTCCCCCATCCCCATCCCGGCCGGGTAGGCCAGTACGGCGAGGAAGAGGAAACCGGAGGCGCCGAGCGCGGCGAGCACCCACTCCGGGCTCGGCTCGATCAGCGTCTGAGCGACGAGGATCACGACGAACGCGGGGAGCACGATCCGGTTCGGGATGATCCTGTGCGTCAGGTCGGTCGCGGTCACCGCGACGAGCACGGCGCAGAAGAACGATGCGACGAGCATCTCTGCGCTCAGCCCGAACTCGAGCACGCAGGCCGCGACGAGCAGTGCGGTCGCGAGCTCGACCGCCGGGTAGAGCGGGCTGATCGGCGTCCCGCAGTTCCGGCACCGCCCCCGGAGGAGCACCCAGGAGACGAGCGGGATGTTGTCCCGCCACTCGATCGGCGCCTTGCACGCCAGGCACGCGGAGGCGGGCGTGACGATCGAGACGCGGCGAGGGACGCGGGCCGCGACGACGTTCAGGAAGCTGCCGAGCGCGAGAGCAGGGACGAGTGCGAGGGCCGCAAGTTCCACGGCCCGTCTATCGGCGGATCGGAGGCGCGCTTTAGCCGGCGAACATCTGCGGCGGGCTCGGCTGCGCGTAGACCGCCGGGTTCGAAGGCATCCCGACGGGCACCGTGTCGATGTAGGGGAAGTTGTTCGTGACCAGGTTGTTGCTGAGGATGATCTGGCTGCCCACGACAGGTCCGCCGATGTTCACGTTGTTGCCGAACTCGACCGCGTTCGTCGCGAAGAGCCCACCCTGGAACGAGTAGTTGTTGTCGATCTGGACGCCGTCGCCGGGGTTCACCTGGCCGCCGTTCCCGTTCGCGACGATCGTCAGCAGCTCCGTGTTCGGGTTCCACGTCGTGAAAGCGCAGGCCCCGGCCGAGACGCTGCCGCACAACGACCCGGTGGCGCGGAAGGTGCCGGAGAGGTAGAGCGTCGCCTGGCCGTTGTACGTGTTGAGGGCCCCGTTCGTGATCTTTGCGCTGCCGTCGATGAAGACCGTCCCCTTGACGGTGAGCGTTTTCGTCGTCGCGTTCCACGACAGCTCGCCGCTCGGCGTGGTGTCGTCCCAGATCACGGTCTGGCTCGTCGCGTGTGCCGCCGCCGTCGAGCCGCTGACGCCGCGGGTCACGGTCCAGTTGGTGGTGCCATAGCCGCCGGTGACGGTCATCACCTCGTCGTCGATCCGGATCTTGAACTGCGAAGCGGGGAAACCGGCCGACGACGCGACGGTGATGCTGGTCTGACTCGCCGTGATCGCCGAGCTCAGCGTGGTCGAGGCGCCGGGACCGACTCGGCAGATGTACGAGGTCGAGGGTGTGAGGTCGAAGACGGTGCTGACGCTCGTGTCGCGGGCCGGGTAATTGTTGTCGAACATCGGGACCGCGCCGCTGGAGGTCGTACAGCTCTGCGACGGGCCCGGAATCGCGTTCTCGTACCACGTGGCGAAATCCGCGGTGGGCGGCGGAACCACGGGCGGGGTGTGATTCACGCCGATCGTCGTCCCGTTCGCGAGCTTGCTGTAGATGTGCCGGGCGTCCTGGTCGCCGCTGCACGTCGCCCAGGAGCCGACGCTGTAGCGGCAGCTGCCGCCGACATAGGTCTCGACGCGCGTGCTCATGCTCGTGTTCGCCCCCACTGCCGCGTTGTTGGAGACGTCGAGGTTGCCGCCGACGATCACCGCCGACTGGGCCATCTGGACGTTCGGGCTCAGGCAGAGGTTCCCGGCGACGTACATCCGCGAGTTGCCGCCGATGTTGTTGTTGAGTGTCTGGTCGCAGGTGCTGCCGGTGTGGCCCGCGTAGACGTAGTTCCACACCGGGTTGTTCAGCGGCTGGGTGTACGTCGGGATCACCGGCACCTTCGCGACGAGCTTGCGACGGACCTGGGCGACCCCCGACCCAGTCGGGTTCTTGTAGAGGCCGAGCGTGGTGATCGTCCAGACGTGCGCCGTGCGATCGAGCGTGCCGTACCACTTCGCCGTGCCGCCCTCGTACGTGGCCGACGAAGCGGTCGCTTCAGTCGACGGCAGAACGTCGGGGTCGAGCGCGTTGTTCGTCGGGTTCGACAGGACGGCCATTGCGTTGTTGAGGCCGGCCTCCGTGAGCGAGAACGCGAGCTCGTTGGTCTTGCTCAGCTCGCTCGTGCGGGCGTTCGACGTCGTGTAGGCGACGAGCGTCGTGCCGCTGATCGTGAGCACGGCGAGGATGCCCACGGAGAGCACCAGGGCCGAACCTGCCTGTGACCTGAGTCTTGAGAACATGCCGCAAGTTGCGCGAACCGCCGACAGAGCGCGCCAGAACGCATTGAAGGAACGGCGCATGCGCGTGTCTCCCCCCAACAGAGGGATCCGTTACAGGCGGGTTGTGTTGCGGAGGACGATGTCGGCGGTGAGCTTCCAGGTCTCGCGCGCCTGGTTCACGCGGACGTTGACGGGGAGGTCGAGATGCAGCTTCCCGAGCGTCCCGATCGCCGGCGCCGTGTACGTGAAAGCGTTCGGGCTCGTGATGTAGTCGGCGATCCGCACCCCGGCCCGCCGCAGCCGGTAGCGCCCGGTCGAGACGAGCTGGGTGTCGTAGACCACGGTGATCTGCGAGCCGCCGGAGGTCGGGCACTGCGCCGGGAGGGTGATCGTGATCGACGACGAGGTCCCGGCCGGCGTGACGGCCGTGGCGCAATGGATCTCCCGGCGCATCTTGTCGACGGCGAGCCGGGCCTCCTGCTGCGCCTGGAAGCGCTGATTCATGTCGAGCTCGGAGTTCATCGCGCGGACGAAGACCGTCGTCAGCGCCCCCATCACCACCGCCAGGATCACCGTGACCTGGAGGAGCTCGAACAGCGAGTAGCCCGACTCCTGCACGAGGAGCCGGCGGAGCCGCTTCGTCATCGGCTCTTCGCGCGGACTAGGGCGAGCGCGTGCCTCGCGGCGGCCTCGCTCTTCGCGCCGATGCCCCAGCGGCGCTGAACCTGCTCGTCGACGCGGACGAGGGTCTCGAGCGCCTCGGTGCCGTGCCACCAGCCGAACTTCGCGCCGGTGACGATCCACTCATGCTGGTAGAGCCAGTGACGGACGTTCGCGTTGGACAATTTTGGATGCGCGGCGAGCCAGCGTTCGAGCCGGGCGGCGCGGACGGGGAGCGACAGCTCGTTCAGCGGCTCCTTCGGTGAGCCGGCCCTCGCGAAGGCCGGCGGACGCGCCGACCGTGCCTTCGGCTTCGCCTGCGCATTGGACTTGGCCCTCGACTTTGCCTTCGCCTTGGCCCTCGGCTTCGTTTTCGCCTTGACCTTCGGCTTCGCGACGGGCTTCGCCTTCGCCTTCGGCCGCACCTTCGGCTTCGCGGCCGGCTTCGCCTTGGGCGCCACGTGCCGACGCAGGAACTTGATCGCCGTGCCGTCGTAGGGCGAGGCGTTCTCCGGATCGCCGGCCTCGGGGTACTTCGCGTTCCGCTTCAAGCCGAGCAGGATCGTCGGGAGCCCCGTGTCGATCACGCGAGTCCCGGCGGGGGGTGTCTGTGTCGCCACGGTGTTCGCGGCGTAGCCCTTGACGGCGCCGGCGACGCGCCAGGCGAAGCCCTGCTCCTCGAGCGTCCCCTTGGCGAAGACGTACGCCTGGCCGCGCACGTCGGGCACGGTGACGAGCGCCGGTGGCGCGACGGTCGCTTCGACCGGCGTCGCCGGAGGCGCGAGGACGTTGTCGGCCGCGAAGGAAAGCGTCGCGGACGCGAGCACGAGGATCGCCGTCAGCGCAACAACGCGCGGAAGCATGGATGTCAGCCGGGCCGCCACAGCTACCGAGTCCTTTTCGGCAGATTCCGTCAGGTTCTTAAGAGGTCAGCGAGAACTCGACGACGCCGTCCGTCTCGACGCTCACGGGCCGGACGACCTCGAACACCGGCTGGTCGACGACGGCGAAGACGGGGATCGGCGAGAACGGCGCCACGGCGTACGGCTGCGTCTCACCACCCTCGTCCTGCCATGTGAACGCGGTGCCGGCGAAGGCCTCGAACCACGGTTCGCTCTGGGGATAGGTCAGGTCGGGCCCCGTCTGCAGGTGGAGATGCGGCCCGGTGGCGTGGCCGGTGGAGCCGACGAGGCCGACGGGGTCACCGGCTGCGAGCGCAGCGCCCGCCGTCACGGTCGGCTCGAGGAAGGACATATGGCAATACGTCCACGTGCGCCCGTCGCCGGCGAGCAGCTTGAATCCGATCCCGCAGTTGCCGGAGCCGAGCGGCCACGCGTCCTGCACGAACCCGTCGATGAGCGCGTACAACGGCGAGCCTTCTGCGGCGGCGATGTCGGCGGCCGGGTAGTCGTGGTGGTGATGCCCGACGCTGACGACCGATGGGCCGCCGCCGACGGGGAAGACGTAACCGGAGACAGCCGCGGTCGGGGCTCCGAGCAGTTGACCGGCGGCCGGCGTGATCGAGGCGGGCACGGCGCCGGAGCGTGCCGTCTCTAGTGAAGCCTGGGCCGAGTCGAGCGCCGCACTCCGGTCCTCGACGACCGCCTGTGCGGCGTCGGCGCGGACCCCGGCCGCGGTCGCGCGCCGCTCGAGCAGCAGCCGGTCGGAGAGCAGCGTCGAGGCGGCGGCCCTGCGCGTCAGCCTGAGCTCGACGCGGCGCGCCGCACGGGCACCGCGCACCGCCCGGACCAACGAATGGTTCGTCCGCGCAACCTCCTTGCGGGCCGAATCGAGCTGCACCTGGAGCCGGTCGAGCGAGAAAGTGAGGACGCCGCCGCCGTTTCCGTACATGCCTGCGAGGCCGAGGACGTCGTTCACGTACCAATCCGCGTGGTTGTAGGCGAAGACGGCTCGCTCGATGTCGACCCGCCCACCCGCGGCCGCGAGATAGCGGGCGGCCGAGAAGACGCCGTCCTCGGGATCCCATGGATCCGCGATCCCGTCGCCGGAGGCGTCCGTGCCCCAACGGAGCCACGTCGACGGCATGAACTGCATCCAGCCGACCGCTCCGGCCGAGCTGGGCCCCATGTTCCGGCCGAAGTTCGACTCGATCTTGTTGATCGCCGCGAGCACCTGCCATGGGATCCCGTAGGCGGCGCCGGCGCGGCGCCAGACCGCGTTCAGCTCGCCGAAGGGGAGCGTCCTCGTCACCATCGGCGGGGTCGACAGGTCGTCCGGCATCGGGACCGAGCCGTCGTTCGGGACCTCGGCGCTCGGTAGCGAGACCGGCGCGGTCGAGGCCGGAGGCGCACTCGGCAGCACCGTGAAGACGGGGCCCGAAGCACCGGAAGCACCCGCCGCTCCGATCAGTGCAAGGGCGGCGGCGAGGATGACGGCGAACCGGGTCATTCTCTGGTCGGCTCTTGGAACACGCGAAGGCCGGGGACCGTCTGTCCAACCGCGACGTCGGAAGGACGCACCGGCGGCGGCTTCGGCTTGGCGGCCTCCGCGGCCGCGCGCGTGTCCGCGACGTGCTGCTTCTCGGCGCGCTCCAGCGCCACGAGGAAGTCGTGCCGGTTCGTCGCGGTGTTGGCGGACACCTCGCGGTCGACCTCGCCGTCCACGACGAGCTTGATCAGCGCCTGCGAGAACGTCTGCATGTCGAAGAAGTCGCCTTCCTCGATCGCGTCGTGGATCTCGTCGGGACGCGCCTCGCGGATCAGGTCGGCGATCCGCGCGTTCGTGACCATCACCTCGACGGCGGCGACGCGACCGCCGCCGATGCGCGGCAAAAGGCGCTGGCTGATCACGCCGCGGAGGACGCCGGCCAGGATCGAACGGATCTGCGGCTGCTTGACGCCCGGGAAGAACTCGGTGAGGCGGCCGATCGTCTCGGCGGCGTCGACGGTGTGAAGCGTCG
>Ga0307302_10001432_pt1 | contig 10554 bp, 9 predicted proteins | sample ER_DNA_183_FD_194490 | JGI IMG/M metagenome (GOLD analysis project Ga0307302, IMG submission 194490) | Bulk soil microbial communities from the East River watershed near Crested Butte, Colorado, United States - ER_DNA_183 | ecosystem: Environmental > Terrestrial > Soil > Floodplain | place: USA... | reverse complement strand
CCGTCACCCAGCAGCAGGCCTAGCAGATACGGATCGAGTGGGCGCTCCTCCCCGCATTCCAGGTCGACCGCGATGCTGCCGGGGATGTACCACTTCGACGACCCGTTCTTCTTCTTCTTCTTCTTCTTCAGGAGGTCATCGCGGATCTCTCGTGTCGTCTTGACCTTGAGGGTCTGGCCTCGATACCAGGCAGCGGAGGTGTTGACGGCCCACAAGTGCTCGTCGTCGCACTCGACGGTCGACCCGTCCGAGAACACCATCCTCCACACATCACGATGTCCCTGCGGGAACACGCCGGTGACCACGGTGATCTCCCCGGTTGGGTTCACCACCTCGTCGCCGACCGCGATCTCCCCCATCCGCTTGAACCCGCTTGGCGTCAGCACGAGCGAGTCGATGGGCTGCGCCTTCCCACTCCCAACTTCCCCCTGGAGGAGGCGGTGCATGGGCTTGGAGCGGGAGAGGTCGCCGCCGATCTCGGCCATCACCCGGGACTGGGCGGTGGTGAGCTGATAGGGCAGGCTGGCCAGCAGGCGCTTGGTCAGGTCGCCGTCGTTCTGGAGGGGCTGGCCGTGCTGGCCGGCCTCCTGGGCGCGGCGGCGCAGGGCCAGGCCGACCTGGAGGACGAACAACTCGTCGTAGACCAGGCGGTCGCGGGCCCGGCTGGCCTCGGAGCGGTCGCCGGGGCGGTGGATGGCCTCGAGGGCGCCGGCCCGGTCGGGCAGGCCGTGGGCGCGGCGCAGCGGCTCGGGCACGAAGTCGGGCACGTCGCCGTAGTGGTCGAGCAGGGCCCCGACGGCCCGGCGGAGCCGGCCCGAGGAGATCTCCTTGCTGGCCGGGTAGACGGGGATGACCTCGTTGGCGAACTCCTCGGGATCGTCGCCCTCGCGCAGCACCTCGTAGCCGGGGTTGGCCATGCCGAGGCGGCCGGCCTTCCAGGCGAGCTTGCCCGAGAAGGCGGCGACCGTGCCCACGGTGAGCTTCTGGGCGTGCCAGGGCTGGTTGAACCAGGTGCAGACCCAGGCGCCGCTGTCGTCGACCACCCGGACCTCGAGGATCCGGAGGTTGCGCCGGGGCTGCTTCTTGGCCAGGTTGCGGACGGTCCCGACCAGGGTGACCTCGGCGCCCTTCTTGGCGTGGGCCAGGTCGGTGAGCTCGCCCCTGGTCAGGTAGCGTCGCGGGTAGTGCTCCAGTAGGTCGCGGACGGTGCGGTAGCCGAAGCCCTCCTCCAGTGCCTTGGCCAGCGCCGGGGACACCCCTGGGGCCTTGGCCAGCGGGGCGCCGAGTGGGTCGGGAGCTCTGGTCTCGGCCACCGGCCCAGTATAGGTGCGGTCTCGGACGGGCCCGTGCTACCCTCTCCCGGCTCTCGTGAATTCGCGCGAAATCACTCTCGAGGAAGGTCCTTCGACGATGGCCGCCGTCTGCGACATCTGCGGCAAGCACCCGGGCTTCGGCATGAAGGTGAGTTTCTCCCACAAGCGGAGCCCGCGGCGCTGGAACCCCAACATCCAGCGCATCCGCATCCTGGAGGGGCGCACCCCGCGCCGCCGCAACGTCTGCACCTCCTGCATCAAGGCCAACAAGGTCCGCCGGGCCGTCTAGGTCCGGCCGCTGGTCTCCGGTTCCGGCTCTTCGCTGTCGGCGGGTTCGCCGACGGGTTCGCCGCGCAGGTAGGTGCCGACGGCGGTGACCACCGCGGCGATGGGGACGGCCAGGAACGCCCCGATGATGCCGCCGAGGATGGCCCCGGCGGCCAGGGCGAGGATGATCACCACCGGATGCAGGGCGACCGCCCGGCCCAGCACCAGCGGGGCCAGCAGGTGGCCTTCGAGCTGCTGCACCAGCACGGTGAGGCCGATCACGAGCAGGGCGGCCGTCACCCCCTTGGTGACGAGGGCGACCAGGGCGGCCAGGACGCCGGCGATGAAGGCGCCGACCAGGGGCAGGAACGCGGCCACGAAGGTCAGGAAGGCCAGCGGGACGACCAGGGGGACGCCGATGATGGCCAGCCCGATGCCGATGAAGACGGCGTCGACCAGCCCCACGGTGGCCTGGCCGCGCAGGTAGCCGCTGACCGCGGTGGCCGAGCGGATGCCGATCTCGCGCAGGTGGCCTTCGCGGTGCCGGCCGGCGAAGTCGAGGATCCAGCGGGTGAAGCGCTCGGAGTCCTTGACGAAGAAGAAGGTCAGGAACAGGCAGAGGATCAGCCCGGTGATGACCTCACCGACCAGGGTCACCCCCTCGACCGCGCCCCGGGTGAGCCCGGTGGAGTTCTCGGTGAAGCGCTGGCGGGCCTGGTCGAGGTAGCGGTTGAGGTCCTCCTCGCTGAGCCCGAAGGGGCGCGAGGCGATGAACCGCTGCACCTCGGCCACCCCTTCGTCGGCCCGCTGGCGCAGCGCGCCCAGCTCGTTGCCGATCAGCGGGATGAACCCGGCGATGATCGCAGCCAGCAGCAGCACTGCACCGATGAACACGGCCAGCACCGCCGCCAGGTGCGGCCAGCCGCGACCCTCCAGCCAGTGCACCAGCGGGACCAGGAGGGTGGCCAGGAACAGCGCGATGATCACCGGCACGACGATGACCTTGAGCAGGATGAGCAGGTAGAGCACGAGCCCGACGGCGGCCAGCACGACCAGGAGGCGCCAGCTCCAGGCGGCCAGCTGCCGCAGCGCCGGCGGGACGTCCGGCCGGTCGTGGTCGCTCATGCGCTCCTCTCGACGTCGCCGACCGCCATACTGGCGGTGCCTGACCGTCTCCCCCCGGGAGGAGAGCTACCCCTGTACCAGCGCGACTACCTGATCCGCCAGATCGAGCAGGTCGGCCAGATGCTCGCCGCCATTATGGGGCTGGCCAAGGGCGGGCGGGGGGACGAGGCGCTGGGCATGTTCGACGAGGCCTACAAGCCACTGGTCGGGGTGGGGAGCCGGGTCGTGGCCGTGCTCGACGAGGGGCAGCTGGTGGACCTGCTCACCTCGGGGTCGAACCCGGACATGCGGCGGGTGGCGATGGCCCTGGAGCTGCTGAAGGCCGAGGCCGACCTGTACGCCGGGGCCGGCCAGCCCGCCGAGGCCGCGCTCCGCTGGCGGCGGGCCGTCGCCCTCGCCGGCTGCCTGGCCGCCCGCTCCGAGCGCCTGCTGGACCACGAGCTGGCCGCCGACCTGCTGGACCGGGCCGGGGAGCTGGAGCTGTCGGTCGCCCAGCGCGTGGCCGTGACCCGGGTGCTGGAGGCGCTGGGCCGCTACGCCGACGCCGAGGACGCGTTGTTCGAGCTGATCGACGAGCGGCCGGACGACCCCGGGCCGGTCGAGGAGGCGATCGCCTTCTGCCAGCGCCTGCGCCCGCTGGAACCCGAGCAGCTGGCCGCCGGCGGCCTCACCCTGGAGGAGGTCAACGACACCCTGGCCGAGCTGCTGCGCCGCCAGCCGGTGCCCGACCACGGGGTCGACGACGGCTCCGACGACCTGCCGTTCACCTGGTAGCGGGGCTCACGCCTCCGGGCGGAGCAGCTCGGGGAGGTTGCCGAGGTCGAGCAGCTTGAGCAGGGCTGCCGGGCGGAAGTCGCCGGCCAGCAGCTCCTCGGGGGCCCGCCAGGCGACCTCGGCCAGGTTCTTGTCTCCGCTCGGGTTGGGCTCGATGCCGAGGACGCCGTCGTGGCCGGCGGCCAGCCAGCCGGCGAACACGACCACGAACTGGCCCTCCTCGACCAGGTCCTGGAGCCAGACCACGCCGGCCAGGCCGATGGGCAGGCCGGTCTCCTCCAGCAGCTCGCGCCGGGCGGCGTCCTCGACCCGCTCCTCCGGCTTGACCTTGCCGCCGGGCAGGCACCAGAAGTCGTCGCCGTCGTCCTCGTGATGGTGGTGGGCGGCCAGCACCTTGCCGTCGTGGACGACCAGGGCCCTTGCCACCAGCGTTGCCTTGCGGGAAGCCATGTTCATCCTTCGTACGGGTTGGGCCCGTACGGCCAGGGCACGGGCGTGGGGTGGCTGGGGCCGCCGGGGCGGAGCAGGCCGGCGGCCCGGAACCGCCAGGCGTGGTCGGTCGGGCCGATGCCCTTGCCCAGTGGGAAGCCGCCGGCCAACGCCCCCGACAGGTAGCGCTTGGCCGCCTCGACGGCGGTCGGCACCTCGAGGCCGTCGGCCAGGTTGGCCGCGATCGCCGAGGCCAGGGTGCAGCCGGTCCCGTGGGTGTGGCGGGTGGCCAGGCGGGGGGCGGTCAGCTCGACCGCCTCGCGGCCGTCCCAGAGCAGGTCGACGGCGTCGCCGCCGGGCAGGTGGCCGCCCTTGACCAGCACCCATCGAGGTCCCAGCTCGTGCATCGCCCTGGCCGCGGGGAGCAGCTCGTCGCGGTGGCGCACCTCGATCCCACAGAGCAGCTTCACCTCGCCCAGGTTCGGGGTGATGACGGTGGCCAGCGGGACCAGCCGCTCGCGCAGGGCCGCCACGGCGTCGGGCCGCAGCAGCGGGTCGCCGTGCTTGGACGCGGCCACCGGGTCGACCACCAGGTTGGGCAGGGCGAAGCGTTCCATCGCCTCGGCAACGGCCTCGACGATGGGGGCCGAGGCCAGCATCCCCGTCTTGGCCGCGTCGACGCCGATGTCGGTGGCCACCGACTCGATCTGCTCGAACACGGCCCGGGGCTCGAGCTCGTAGAAGCCCTGCACCCCGACCGAGTTCTGCACGGTCACGGCGGTGATGGCCGACATGCCGTGCACGCCGTGGGCGAGGAACGTCTTGAGGTCCGCCTGGATCCCGGCCCCGCCCCCGGAGTCGGACCCGGCGATGGTGAGCACCCGAGCAGGCACCGGCACGACCGTCCACCTCCCTTCTCTCCCGGGTCCGGGGGCTCGAGGCCGAGCCCCGGCGGATCGGGGATCGGGCCAGGCTACCAGCGCCCTGGCCGTAGACTGCCGGCATGGACCGCCGCCGCCAGATCCGCATGAGCGAGGCCGAGCTGGCCGAGTTCCTCGACGCCCAGCGCACCGTGACCTGCGCCACCCTCGGCCCCGGCGGCCGGCCCCACCTGGCCGGCCTCTGGTACGTGCCGGTCGGCGGCCGCCTCGACTGCTGGACCTACGCCGCCTCCCAGAAGGCCCGCAACCTGGAGCGCGACCCCCGGGCCACCCTCATGACCGAGGCCGGCGGCGCCTACCACGAGCTGCGCGGCGTGTCCATGGAGTGCGACGCCGAGCTGGTCCGCGACCCCGACCAGGTGCTCGACATCGGCGTCGCCCTCGCCGTCCGCTACGGCGGCTCCACCCCGTCCCCCGAGCTCCGCGCCGCCCTGTCGCCCCAGGCGGCCAAGCGGGTCGGCATCAGGTTCACCCCGACCCGGGTCTCGACCTGGGACCACCGCACGCTCGGCTAATCGAGGTCTCCGGAGATGGGTCCAAGCCACAACCGCGCGCTCAGCTGACGGCAGCGCCGAACCACTTGGGCAGCTGGCCGGCCAGGTCCTGCTGGTCTTCGCCGACCCACGCCACGTGGCCGTCCGGCCGCAGCAACACGGCGGGCACGTCCAGTTCCTCGCTGACGTCGACGACGTGGTCGACCCGATCTGCCCACCCGGCGACCGAGAGCCGGCCGGTCTGGTCGAGCAGCAGTCCGCGGCCGCCGTGCATCAGCCCGTAGAGGCGCCCTCGCTTCAGCCCCACGTCCCGCAGCCGCCGGCCGAGCAGTTCGGGGCCCTCGCCGAAGCCGTAGCGGACCCCGATCGCGGTGAACTTCTCGATCAGGAACCGGTTCACCTCCTCGAAGTCCATCAGCTCCGACACCAGCCGGCGCACCGCCTGGGGACCCGGCTCCAGGGACGTCAGCTCGACCAGCGCCCGGGTGTTGTCCAGCACGTCGGCGGCCACCGGGTGCCGTTCGGTGTGGTAGCTGTCCAGCAGCCCCTCCGGTGCCCAGCCGTTGACCTCGGCGGCCAGCTTCCAGCCCAGGTTGAACGCGTCCTGGATGCCGAGGTTGAGGCCCTGCCCGCCCAGCGGCGGGTGGATGTGCGCCGCGTCGCCGGCCAGCAGCACCCGGCCGACCCGGTAGCGGTCGGCCAGCCGGGTGGCGTCGCCGAAGCGGGAGAGCCAGCGCGGAGCGTGCACGCCGAAGTCGGTGCCGGCGACCGCCCGCAGCTGCTGTTTGACCTCCTCGAGGGTCGGCGGGACCGTGCGGTCCTCGGCCACCCCGGCGGCGGGCACGACGACGCGGTACACCCCGTCTCCCAGGGGCCCGGCGCCGAACCCCTTCTGGGTCTTGCGGACCTCGGCCACCACCGCGGCCAACTCCTCCGGCGGCGCGGTCAGCTCCACCTCGCCCAGCAGCCACTCGACCCTGGCGGGCTCGCCGGGGAAGCCGACGCCGAGCAGCTTGCGCACCGTGCTGCGGCCGCCATCGCAGCCGACGAGGTGGCGCGAGCGCAACTGCGTGCCGTCGGCCAGCTCGACGGTCACCCCGTGGTCGTCCTGGCTCAGCCCGACCAGTTCGCAGCCGCGCCGGATCTCGGTGCCGAGCTCGGTGGCGTGCTCGGTCAGCAGCCGCTCGGTGGTGGTCTGTGGGATGCCGAGGATGTACGGATGTGCGGTGTCCAGCCGGTCCGGCGTCGGCTTGGGGATGCCGGCGAAGAAACCACCGAGCGGGTACTGCTTGCCGAGCGCGAGGAACCGCTCCAGCAGGCCGCGCTGGTCCATCACCTCGATGCTGCGCACGTGCAGGCCGAGCGACCGGACAACTTTGGTCGGCTCCGCCTCCTTCTCCAGCACGACCACGTGCACGCCGTGCAGCCGCAACTCGCCGGCCAGCATCATGCCGGTCGGTCCGCCGCCGGCAACGATCACGTCAATCATGAAACCTCCCATTCAACAAGGTTGCATTTCGGCCAGCTGCTCCGCCTTCGTGCATCGCTGATTTCCTTAGGTTCTGGCTTCGGCCGGCGATTATGCGGCACGACCCGGGTCTTGCCGCAAGCCCCCCGGTGCGCTATAAATTAGGAGTGGCAAGGAGCGCGTAGCTCCTTGCTTTTTTCTTTTGCCGTCCGCCCGAAGCGGTGACGTCCCCGCGTACGGCGATGCCGCTCGCCTAGGGTCGCCGACGGGGGGCGCGGCCGTGGCGGAGCTTCATGGCCTGGCGGACGGCGGGGAGGACGTAGCGGGGGCGGTCGAAGCTCTGCATGGGAAAGGGCAGGGGGAACCGCTGGCGGGTGATGGCCTTGGGGCGGGTGAACTCGCGGAGACCGTCGGGGCCGTGGATGCGGCCGAAGCCGGACTGGCCGACGCCGCCGAGGGGCAGCGACGGCATGCCGGCGTAGGTCAGGACCGAGTTGATGCTGGCCATGCCCGAGCGCAGGGCGCGGGCGATGGGCTCGGCGCGGCGGGTGGCGAACACCGAGGCGCCCAGGCCGTAGGGGTTGGCGTTGGCCAGGGCGACGGCATGGTCGGCGTCGCGGGCCCTGGTCACCGGGAGGACGGGGCCGAAGGTCTCCTCCCGCATGACCAGGGCGTCGGCGGGCACGTCGACCAGCACCACCGGGTCGACATAGGGCGGGTGGACCGCGTCGCGGCCGCCGACCAGGGCCCTGGCCCCGCGGGCGAAGGCGTCGTCCAGGTGCTGCTGGATGATCTCGAGCTGCCGGGGCAGGGTGATGGGGCCGAAGTCGGCGTCGGGGGCGCCGCCGGGACGGAGGCGGGAGGCCCGCTCGACCAGCTTGTCCAGGAACCGGTCGTAGACGGCGTCGACCACATAGACCCGCTCGACGGCCAGGCAGGTCTGGCCGGCGTTGGCCATGCCGCCCCACACCGCCTGCTCGGCCGCGGCGTCGAGGTCGGCGTCGGCGTCGACCACCATGGCGTCCTTGCCGCCGAGCTCCAGCACCACCGGGGTGAGGCCCTCGGCGCAGGCGGCCATCACCTTGCGGCCGGTGGCCGGGGACCCGGTGAGGGCGACCTTGTCCACGCCGGCCAGGCACAGGGTGTGGCCGGTAGCCCCGTCCCCGGTCACCACCTGGAGCACCGGCTGGCCACCCACGGCGTCGGCGAAGGTGTCGGCCAGGAAGCAGCCCACCGCCGGGGTCAGCTCGCTCGGCTTGAACACCACGGCATTGCCGGCGGCCAGGGCGTAGGCGATCGACCCGAGCGGGGTGAACACCGGGTAGTTCCAGGGGCCGATGACCCCGACCACCCCGAGCGGCTGGTACTCGACCGAGGCGGCGTGGTTGGCCAGCACCAGGGTGCCACGGACCCGTCGCGGCCCCAGCACCCTGGCCGCGTTGCGGGCCGCCCAGTCGAGGTGCTCGACGATCATCAGGACCTCGATGAGGGCGTCGGCGTCGGGCTTGCCGTTCTCGCGGTGGACCAGGGCGACCAGCTCGTCGGTGCGGCCGACCAGCAACGCCTTGTAGGCCAGCAGGGCCCGCCGGCGGCCGTCGAAGCCCAGCTCTCCCCAGCCGAGCTGGGCCTGCCTGGCCCTGGCCACGGCGGCCGCGACCTGCTCGGGCCCGTCGACCGCGAAGGTGGCGACCACTTCCCCGGTGGCCGGGCTGGTCGAGTCGAAGGTCGCCGGCCGGGTCGCGGGCCCCTCGGCCGTGCGGTCCCGATGCGCCGGGGCACCGCCCTGCGGTTCCCCGGACCCCTCCGCGGTGATCGCCATAGGTTCCCCTTTCCCCGCAACGACTGTAGCCAGTCCCGGGCCGCGGCGGTGGACCACCGCGAAACTGATCGTCTCGAAACGGTCACCGCGCTGGAGTTTTACCTCTCCTAATTCGTAGAGTTCGCCCCGCATCCCGCTCGGCGCTCGCGAGTGGCCGTGACTCGCCCGACCGCCGAAGCTTCCCCTTGGCGTCGCAGGACCGGGACGCCACCCGAGCGAGGAGAGAAGTTGACCGCCGCAGCAGACGTCGTCGTGGTCGGCGCCGGGCTGGCCGGCCTGGCCGCGGCCAGCCGGCTGGTGGACGCCGGCGCCGAGGTCGTGGTGCTGGAGGCGCGCGACCGGGTCGGTGGGCGGACCCTGACCCTGCCCGCGGCCGACGGCACCCCGATCGACCACGGTGGCCAGTGGATCGGCCCGACCCAGGACCGCATCGCCGCCCTCGCCGACCGCGTCGGCGTCACCACCTACGCCAGCTACGAGCAGGGCATGAACACCGAGTTCCGCGAGGGCCGGGCCCACCGCTTCGACGGCCAGCTCCCCGACGGCAGCGACCCGGTGAGCGCGGTCGCCATGGGCCAGGCCATCCGCGAGCTGGACGCCATGGCCGCCAGGGTGCCCCTCGAGGCCCCGTGGACGGCCGCCGAGGCGCTGGCCTGGGACTCCCAGACGGTCGAGACCTGGCTCCAGGGCCGGGTCTCGGCCGAGCGGGCCAGGAGCTGGCTGCGGGCGGTGATCCGGGGGACGCTGGCCGCCGAGGCGCGCGACCTGTCGCTGCTGCACACCCTGTTCGTCATCGGCTCGGCCGGCGGCATCGCCCCGCTGATCGCCACCGCCGGCGGCGCCCAGGAGCGCCGCTTCCACCAGGGCGCCCAGACCATCTCGATCCGGCTGGCCGAGTCGCTGGGCGAGCGGGTCGTACTCGGCGCCCCCGCCCAGGTGGTCCGCCACGGCGAGCGCGGGGTGGTGGTCGAGGCCGGCGACCGGGCGGTGACGGCCGGCCGGGCCATCCTGGCCGTCCCCCCGGCCATCGCCGGGCGGATCGGCTACCGGCCGGCCATGCCCGGCTGGCGCAACCAGCTCACCCAGCGGGTGCCGATGGGCAGCGCGATCAAGGTCCACGCCATCTACGACGAGCCGTTCTGGCGCGAGGAGGGGCTGTCCGGCCTGGCCGTCAGCGACCATGGCCCGGTGAGGATCGTCTACGACAACTCCCCCGAGGACGGGTCGCCCGGGGTCCTGGTCGGCTTCATCGAGGGGGAGCAGGCCCGCGCCTGGGCGCGCCGCGACCGGGCCGACCGGCGGGCCGGCATCCTCGCCTGCCTGGCCGACTACTTCGGCGAGCGGGCGGGCCGGCCGCGCGAGCTGCTGGAGCGGTCCTGGGCGGACGAGGAGTACAGCGGCGGCTGCTACGCCGGCTACTTCCCGCCCGGGGTCTGGACCTCGTTCGGCCAGGCCCTGCGGGAGCCCATCGGCCGCCTCCACTGGGCAGGGACCGAGACCGCCACCGTCTGGAGCTCCTTCATGGAGGGGGCGGTGCAGTCGGGCGAGCGCGCCGCCGACGAGGTGCTGGCCGCCCCCTGAGCGGGTGGAGGCGCCCCCGACCCGTACCCGACCCGCGCTCGACCCGCGCCCCCGCTCGATGGGGCCCCTACCGGGAGGGTAGCCTCAGGCGGGGATGGGGGCGAACGGCCGTCCACACCCCCTACCCCCCGGCGCGGAAGTGGTCCCAGGCCAGGCCGGCCAGCGGCGCCGGGCCGGCCCTGGTCAGCCGGATGCGGGTGGCCGGGTCGGGGGTGAAGCGGCCGCAGTCGAGCACGCCGCCGAGGTCGGCGGTGCGGGGCAGGGCGGCGGCCAGGACGAAGTCCTCTCCCCCGCCGAGGGCCAGCTCCAGGGGGTCGCGGCCGAGCAGGGCGGCCGCCTCGGC
>Ga0307302_10001429_pt1 | contig 10559 bp, 9 predicted proteins | sample ER_DNA_183_FD_194490 | JGI IMG/M metagenome (GOLD analysis project Ga0307302, IMG submission 194490) | Bulk soil microbial communities from the East River watershed near Crested Butte, Colorado, United States - ER_DNA_183 | ecosystem: Environmental > Terrestrial > Soil > Floodplain | place: USA... | reverse complement strand
GTGATCGAAGAGGGCGTCTGATACCGAGTCACACGCAGGCGCTCCGACTTCTGCGAGTCCATCAACAGCGGCGGCACGGACGCGGCGATCGTCGTCAGCGAGAGCCTCCGTCAGCGCGGCGACGGCATCCTCCAGGGCTGTCGCGGCGATTGCGCGCAGCGCCTCTGCTCGCACAGTCGCGTCCGGATCGGTAAGAGCTTCACGAGCGATCGAATAGGCGCCGCGAGTGCGTGCCGCCGCTATGCCGCGCAGGGCACTGGCACGAACCTCCGGGTTTGAGTCGCGTGCGGCGTCGACTAGCGTCTGGCGAGCCTCTCTGTCGTGGTCAAGAAGAAGGGCAGCAGCCTGGGAGCGTACGGTCGGATCGGCGTCGGCAAGCAACGCGACGTCGGGAACCCCGCCGGAGCGTGTCAGGACTGCGAGGGCAACCAGACGAACAGAGGAGTCAGAGTCCGAAAGGCGCGTCCGCGCAGCCCGGGTGGCGGTGGCGTCGTCTCGGCGGCTGAGGGATTCAAGCGCTTCGACTCGGACAGCCGCGTCATGGTCTTCGAGAGTCCGGAAGAGAGCAGTCTCTACGGTCTCAACGTCGAAGTCTCCTAACGCGTGAGCCGCGAGCCGCCGTACCGCCGCATCGTCGTCCCTCAGTAAGCGCTCGAGAACGGCCAGGCTCGTCGCGTCCGCGTTTAGGACGGCTGGTCGGGGCCCCCCAGGCGCTCCGTAGATGACTGGGCGTCCCTCGCGCAGGGCTGCGACCAAGGCTTTCGGGTAAGCGCTTCGAATTCGCGAAACCGAGGCGACCGCGAGGATCGCGGCGACGAGACCGGCGCCATAGAGGATGCGTGGATGATCGAGTCGCTGGGCGATGAATGCGACGAGGCCGGCAAGAATCGTGCCGAGTTGAAAAGGGACGCCATAGAGGAAGGCTCTCGCGCGGTCTCTTCGATCGGCTGGAATCGTGTTGATTAGGGCTGCCCACGTGCTGTTTGCGCCCCCGCTATCCCAGGCGATCTGGGCGAAGCGGAAGAGCGCCAAGGTCGCAAAGGTGGCAGCCACTGCGAATACGCCAAAGGCCGCGACGTAGAGGAGCGGGAGGATGAGGACGACGGTTGGAACACCGAACCGTGCGAGGAGTCGGCTGGTAACAAGGAGTGAGATCACGAAGGCGGTGGCCATCGCGATCGCGAAGAAGAGGCCGAAGAAGCCTGCGAGTTTGTCCGGGTCCGGGTACCGCTCGACCGCTGCCTTTGAAAAGGCGAGGTAGAGCAAGCTGAAAAGAAGAGCGATCAGGAGCTCACCCGCGCTCAGCCACCGAAGCAGGCCCGGCCGGGCGGCGTCGAGAAGGCCCTGCATGATCTCGAATCCGCGCCCCCTCGCCCTCCTCCGGGGAGTCGCCAGGGAGATGCCTTCCGTGCGCACGAGCCGCCACGTCAGGCCTGTGGCGCCCGCGACCAAGGCGGCCCAGACGAGCAACAAGTTGGCTGACCCTAGCGTGGTTGCTAGCGGCGCTGTCGAAAGTCCGCCGATGATGAGACCCATCACGCCGCCGGCAGCGATGAGGGGGAAGTACCGCTTTGCCTGGCGCGTGTCGGCCACCAGTCCGGCGAGGCCCCAAACCGCAAAAATTTGCGTGAACTCAGCGACATTTCGAACCAGCCAGAGCGCTCCATAGACCCAGGAGGCGCCCGCTTCGAGTGCGGCTCGGCTGACCAACGCAGCCGCGAAAATTAGGATGGGAATGAAGAGAAAGGCGCGGGCTCGTCCAATGCGTGTATAGAGAGCTGTGACGCCGAGCGTCGTCGCAAACATCGCCGCGCCCACCAAGGCGTAGAGAAGAGGCAGCTTCTCCACGCCATACCGAGCGAAGAACAGAGCGTCCGTAGCGCTCTGGGCGATCATCATTCCTGCCTGCAAGAGGAATGCGATCGCCACGAGGACGGCGACCGTTCCGCCTTCGCCGCGATGAAGCCGAAGTGTGGCGAGAGCGCGCTCCGAAAGCACTCAGGCTCTTTCGGCCTCGTAGATCACGACGTCACGAGAGACGCCCTTGAACGAGACGGGACCGACTCGCCTGAACCGGATGTCGTCACTTGATCCGTGCGAGACGACCTCCTCGCTCACGAGGACTTGGCCTTGTTCAGCGTGCGCGGCGATGCGCGCGGCGATGTTGACTGTCCGTCCATAGAAATCGCCGTTCTCATAGACGACCGGCCCCGCGTTGATGCCAACGTGCGTGCCCGGGAGGTCCGCCTCCGGAATACGGTCGCGAAGCTCGAGCGAGCACCGCACGGCATCGGCCGGTCGGCGAAAGTAGAGCTCGACGCCGTCCCCAATCCATTTCACCGTTCGCCCGCTGTACCGCGACGCCGCATCCTCAACGAGAGTCGCAAGCCGCATCGGCATCGCTGCGGAGGCCTCGTCGCCCAACTCCTCCGTCAGACGCGTGTATCCGCTGATGTCGAGGAAGACAATCGCGGGCGGATCGGCCGCCGCCCGGCGGTGGATGCCTGCCCGTTCGAGGTCGTCCTCTCCGTGAACAACACGGTGTTCGACCGTGAACGTCTCGCTGTGCCGTCGATAGAGCCACGCCGCGAAGAGCTCCCCGAGCGGACTCGTGTGCACGCCGAATTTCCTTCAACGCAGTGTCGAGAACGAGCGCCTCCGGAACACCCGCCTTCCTGAACCGCTCCTCGACTCGGGTGTGGAAGAGGTGCAGTTGATACTCGGCAAGCCGGCGCAGCGCGTCGCCGAAGAGCCGGGCCGTTCCGAGTACGTCTGCCTCGTCGACGGCATCGAGGAAGGCCTTCAGGCCGCGCAAGATTGCCGCATCGTCCTCGCGTGCTTGCTCGTCCGGAAGCGGGTGAGGAAGGCCGAAGGCCGAGAAGACGCGCTCAACGACATCGAACGGGATCCCCAGATCGTCGGCGACCTCTGAGTACGTCCGATCGATGACCGGCGGCGGCTGCAGGACATAGTCCAGATAGCCAAAGGACAACTCGCCCGCTTCCATGGCTGCGGCGATCTGCTCGGGCTGCACGCCAGAGCCCTCCAGCGCTGTCACCGCGCGCACGCGGAGTATGTCCCCCGAGCGAAAAGGCTCTTCGGTATCGGCGGGAGCGAGGATTCCGAGCTCAACCAGACGCTCCACCTCCTCCAATGTCGCGCCCGCTCTCTCGGCCAGCGCTTGCAACGAGAGACGCCAACTCCCCGGCGGCACCGGAGTCGGGCCAGCGGTTGTCACGCACCGGCTCCCGATGAGCCATCCCGAACCGCCTCATAAAGCGTCACGGGCTGAGCAATCCCCTTAAGGTCGAACGGCCCTACCTCGCGGAGTTGAAAGCCCTGCGGCTCCACGTTGAAAACGAGGTCCTCGCCCGCGAAGACGCGGTTCGCAGATGCCTGCGACGCGATCCGCGCCGCAATGTTCACAGTTCGCCCGAAGTAGTCGCCCTCGTCGTAGATCATCGGCCCCGCGTTCACCCCGACGTGCGCGGGCGGAAGGCCTCGCGGACCGACGGCGTCGACGATTTCCAGCGACGCCCGCACCGCGTCGGCCGGGTCACGGAAGTGAAAGTGGACTCCGTCCCCGAGCATCTTGACCACGTCTCCACGGTGGTTAGCAGCGACCTCGTTGACCAACTGCGCCAGCGCGAGTGACACCCGGGCGGCCTCTTTGTCCCCGGCTTCCTCGGTGAGCCTCGTATAGCCGGAGAGATCCGCGAACGCGACGGCCTCGGCCCCTCGAGCGGAACGCTGACGAACCCCAGCTTCCTCAAGCGCGGTCTCCACATGATCGAACTCATGCTCGGTGTTGAAAATGTCCGCGTGCCGCCGGAAGAGCCACGCCAGCATCTCTTCGCTGGAATGTCCCATCCGGAGGCCGACTTCGTTGAACGCAGCCTCTAGAGCCTCGTTGTCTCGCAGCCCGCGGCGCCGGAACGGCTCCTCGATCGTGTTGTGGAAGTAGTGAACCTGGAACTGCGCGACTCGCCTCGCGCTGTCTCCCCAGATACGCAGGGCACGCAATACGTTTCCTTCACCGACACCCGCGCCGAACAGGACAGGGAGTGCCTTCAAGATCGGCTCGTCCTCTTTTCGGACGTAGTCCTCGGCGCGGGGTCGGGGCAGGCCGAAGGCGACGTAACACGTCTGTAGCGTGTCGATTGGAACGCCCGCCTGCTCGCTGAATTCTGCAAACGTCCGGTCAGTCCGAGGGTGACGGCGCCCGGCGCTCTCTAAGTAACCCAGCCTGAGATGTCCGGATGCGTGAGCAGAAGCGAGCGCCTGAAGATCCAATCCCTTCGACTCGAGTTCGGCCACCATCCTTGCCCGCATGACGTCGCGGCGAAGGAAACCGCTGTCTACGGGCTCTAGGAGGCCGAGATCGACCAGTTCCCGGAGGCGCTCGGGGCTCATCCCGGCACGGACGGCGACCTCTTCTTCGGTCAAATGGTCAGCGTCCGTACCGGTCGGGCTTCGCGCTCCGTATGCGGACGGATCCGACACGAAGACGTCGTGACAAGCCTGCGAGCAGAAGTAGTAAGTCTGCCCGTCATACTCTGTCGTGGCGGCAGCGTCGTCCGGCTCGATACGCATCCCACACACGGAATCGATCACCATGGCCATGGCCGGATCCTTCTGAATCCCGGCGTTCCCATGCGCCGATCACGTGCCGCCGCAGAGGTCACCGGTCTCCGCGGGCCTCTCCGTCGTTGCCAGCACCAACCGCGGGAGCCCAGGGCGGGCATCATGTTCCCGAGCGGCGAGACGCCGTTGGCTCGATGGTCGCCTGTCTCATTCTGACTCCGCGTTTTACCACCGATGATTGGGATTCCTGAAGTGACAGCGGACAGGATCGAACTTCGAGACGGCCGTTGGCTGGGCTATGCGGAATGTGGCGATCCCGGAAGCGGGCCGCTGCTCTTCTTCCACGGCTGGCCCGGATCGCGGGTTGAGGGGCGCCTTGGCGATGAAGCCGCGAAAGCGAGCGGCGTCCGGTTGATCGCGGTCGACCGGCCGGGCATGGGTCTCTCGGACTATCAGCCGTGTCGCGCCTTCGTCGATTGGCGGTCCGACGTGGTCCAGGTGGCAGAAGCTCTGGGGCTGGACCGTTTCGCAGTCTTGGGGATCTCCGGTGGGGGCCATACGCCGCCGCGTGCGCCTGGAAGCTCTCGGATCGGCTCACACGTGCGGGGATCGTGAGCGGCCTGGCCCCACTCAACGTCCCAGGCGTCATCGCTGGCATGGGCCGGCGGAACCGGCTGACCCTCCAAATGGTGGGCCACTTGGCCGTCTTGCGGCGGATCCTCATGGCAGCGATGGCGGTGTCCGTGGCCCGCCGACCGGATCGCGTCTTGGAGCGCGGCGTGGCGGCCACGGTGGACAAGAATTATCTGCGGCGGGCGGACGTGCGGACGATCCTTGAGAAGAGCCTGTCCGAGGCGTTCCGCAGCGGAAGCGGCGGGGCCGCCTGGGAGATGGGACTGTACGCCCGGCCGTGGGGGTTTCCGCTCGAGGACATTCGGACGCCTGTGGACCTGTGGCATGGGGAGCAGGACGCGAACGCTCCCGTCGCGATGGGGCGCTTTCTGGCGACGAGCATTCCCGAGTGTCGGGCGCGTTTCTACCCCGGAGAAGGCCATCTTCACTTCGTCGACCGCCTGCCCGAGATCTTCGCGGCGCTTTGCGCCTGATTCGCGCTCGGTGGGGGTTTAGGTTCAGCTGTCTATGTGACAGGCTCGTCGTCACACACAGGAAAGGAGATTGCGATGGCGAGGCGGTCGTCGAGCGTCGGCGCCGTGGATGGAGAGATGAATGAGCCGTTCGACGTGGTGATCATCGGTGGTGGTCAGGCCGGGTTGGCGATGGGCTACTACCTGCGTCAGCAAGGATTGCGGTTCGTCATCTTCGAGCGAGGCGACTCGATCGCGCCCGCCTGGCGCGAGCGCTGGGACTCGCTGACTATCTTCACGCCGCGCCGCTACAGCGCGCTGCCCGGCCTTCCCTTCCCCGGCGACCCGGATGGCTACCCGAGTCGCAACGAAGTAATCGCCTATCTCGAGCGCTACGCGGAGACCTTTGAGCTTCCGATCGACCTCGACAGCGAGGTGCGTAGGCTTTCCCACGCGGGGCGTCTCGTCCTCGAGATCAACGGCCGGATGGTGACCGCCGACCAGGTCGTCGTCGCGACCGGGCCATTCCAGACACCGCTCGTGCCCAAGCTCGCGCAGGACCTCGACCGGGACGTGTGGCGTGTCCATAGCACCGGCTATCGGCAGCCGGGCGACGTGCCCGAGGGAACCGTGCTCGTGGTTGGGGGCGGGAACACGGGCTTTCAGATTGCGAAGGAGCTGTCGAGCACGCACAAGGTCGTCCTCTCGGTCGGCTCGAAGCAGAAGCCGTTGCCGCAGCGCTTCGCGGGACACGACCTCTTCTGGTGGCTCACGAAGACCCACCTGCTCTTTACGAACGTCGAATCGCGGCTCGGGAGCAAGTTGCAGTACCGGGACACGCTAATCGGCTCGAGCCCGCGCGAGCTCAGGCGCTCCGGTGTCGAGCTCAAGCCGCGCGCGACCTCTGCTTCCGGTCGCACCGTCAGCTTCGGCGACGGAAGCGAGCTCGAGGTGGACGCTGTCATTTGGGCGACGGGCTATCGGCCCGACTACTCCTGGATCGACGCTCCCGTCCTTGACGCGGACGCGCGACTGGTGCACCGTCGCGGAGTGACCGCCGTTCCAGGTCTCTACTTCCTCGGCCTCACGTGGCAGTGGACCCGAGGCTCGGCGCTGATTGGCTGGGTGAAGGACGACGCTGCGTTCCTCGTCGAGCGGATCGCAGCCGTGCAGGAAGGAAAGAGACAAGCTGTGTCCGAGTTCGCGCCTGAATCAGCGGGCGCTGGGGCCGCAGCACGCAAGGAGGGTTAGCCAGCGATGCACGAGCACCATTCCCACGGCCATACGCGAACGATCGAGTTTCCGACTTCGATCGAGGGTTTGTCTGAGGCAGAGCGTCCCGAAATCGTCGAACTCTCCGAGGGCGACGAGTTCGAGCTCCGAATTGCGCCTGTCACCAAGGAGCTCGAAGGGAACAGGGTTCGCATGCTTGCCTACAACGGATCGATTCCGGGACCGACGCTGAAGGTAAGGCAGGGCTCGGAAATTCTCGTGCACGCGGTCAACGACGGCGATCTCGAGGCGACCGTGCACTGGCACGGGTTGCGGATCGAAAACCAGTACGACGGCACGCACCAGACGCAGAGGCCGATCCCCGTGGGCGAGAGCTACACATACAAGTTGCGATTCCCGGACGAAGGCCTCTACTGGTACCACCCGCACATTCGCCAGGACTACGGCCAGGAGATGGGGCTATACGGAAACATCCTCGTCGTTCCCGCGAAGCCGGACCACTGGCCTCCGGCTCACAGGGAAGTCCTCCTGACTCTGGATGACATCCTGCTCGAGGACGGAAAGGTTGCGCCCTTCAGCCACCATGAGACGAACTACGTCGCGATGGGCCGCTTTGGGACGACGCTGCTCGTCGCCGGCGAGCCGGAGCTCGCGTTGAACGCGGCGCTCGGGGAGGTCGTGCGCTTCTATCTCACCGACACCGCGAACACACGGGTGTTCAAGGTGGGAATCAAAGGCGCCAAGATGAAGCTCGTCGGCGGCGACAGCGGCCACGTGGAGCGCGAGGAGTTCGTGGAGGACGTCATCCTTGCTCCGTCGGAGCGAGTTGTCGTCGATGTTCTCTTCGACACGCCCGGGTCGGTCACGCTCGAGCACCGCACTCCCGAGCGCACGTATGCGCTCGCCGATATCACGGTGGTTGATGAGCGGACCGAACCCGATCTCACGGAGCAGTTCGAGGCGCTACGTGTGAACGACGATCTCTCAGCGGAACGGGAACGGATTGCTTTGTACGTCGAGGCCGAGCCAGACAAGACCCTTGCCTTCGTGGCGGAGATGGACATGGGTGAGCCCGAGACCGAAGCCGGCACGGCCGTCTACGCCTGCCCGATGCACGCGGAGATCGTGGCAACGTGGGAAGGCAAGTGCCCGATCTGCGGGATGAAGCTCGTGGTCGAGCCGACCGGGACCGCTCGCCCGACCGCCTTTGCCTGCCCGATGCATCCGGAGATCACCGCGACGTGGGCCGGAACCTGTCCCAAGTGCGGGATGACGTTGCGGCCGACCGAGGCCGACGGCGGCGAGACGGCCGAGCAAGAAGGGCACGAACACCATGCCGCGGAACACGCGCACGATGTCGCTGGCGGGATCGAGTGGGAAGACGACATGGTCGAGATGAACCGGGACACGACGCCGGACAACATGCGGTGGCTGATCGTTGATCGGGAGACTGGCGCAGAGAACCACGCGATCGATTGGCGGTTCCAAGTCGGCGACCAGATCAAGATCCGCCTCGTCAACGAGATGGACTCCGACCATCCGATGCACCACCCATTCCACATCCACGGCGCGGGCCGTTTCCTCGTCCTCAGCCGGAATGGCGCCGTCGAGCCCAACCTTGTCTGGAAGGACACTGTGCTCGTGCGCACGGGCGAGACCGTGGACATCCTCCTAGACGTGTCGAATCCGGGTCTTTGGATGGCGCACTGCCATATCGCCGAGCACCACGAGAGCGGGATGATGTTCAGCTTCTACGTGGATGCGTGAGACGACGGGGACCCAGCGAGCGGACGATCGATCAGGTACCGAGGGAAGAAGTAGCTCAGCACGCGGCCATATTGGTCTGATCGTGCTCTTTTCAATCGGCTTTGGTCTCGTCCTCGGCCTCGTTCTCGACCTTCTCGTCTTCGGCGGTGGCCGCGAGCCGGTGATCACAGGATGCGCCTTGCTTTCATTAGCAATTGGCTGCGCCATGCTGGCGGCGCTCTCCGCGGGCCGCACAAACCAGCCTCAAGGGTGGGCGATTCTTCCCGCCGTTTGTTTCGGCGTGACCGGCGCCGCAATCGTGATCTTCCGCCCCAGTAATCACGTCCTTGGCCTGCTCGGCTGGGTCTGGCCCATCCTCCTGGCCGTGCTGGTGGTCTGGATGTTCCGCGGGTCTCGTCGATCACTCCATAACTGGTCACGACGGGCCCTCCTCTATCCCGCCTTCGTTCTGCTGGCCCTTGTTGCCGTTGGCGGTGCATACGAGACGGTTGCGGAAGCGGCAACGAGCAACAAGCCGCCGTCCGGTGGTCGCACCTACCTCGTCGCTGGCCACAGCCTCTACCTGCGGTGTGTGGGCTCGGGGTCTCCAGCTGTGATCTTGTTCAACGGCCTCGGCGAGCGAACGCCCATTTGGGCTTGGGTCCAAGGAGACGTGGCGCGCCAGACACGCGTCTGTGTCTTCGATCGCGCGGGCCAAGGGTGGAGTGGAAAGGGCGTTGGTCGGCAGGACGCACATCAGCTTTCCGCCGACGTGCAAGGGCTTCTTGCGGCTGCCAACGTTCCGGGCCCCTACGTCCTCGCCGGTCACTCGGTTGGGGGCACCTACGCGCTCGCTTACGCGATGGACTATCCGAAGGACGTGGCTGGGGTCGCGCTGATCGACTCGGCCACCCCCTATCAGTTCGATCTGCCGTGGTATCCCGGTTTCTACTCGATGTGGCGTCGCGTGTCGGCACTGTTGCCGACGTTGGCGCGCGCGGGCCTCGCGCGTGTGACGGTAGGCATGATCGGCTCCGGTTCGCTGCCCGCCGATGCCCGACGCCAAGCGCGGGCTTTCGCATCTTCCCCGCGCGAACTGAGCGCCGACCGCGACGAGTTCGCGGGGCTGCGAACCGTCTTCAGCCAGGTCAAGGCTCTTACGAGCCTCGGGGGAAAGCCGCTTTTCGTCCTGACGGCCGACGCTGGGCAGCAGTCAGGTTGGTTCGCCGCGCAGAATCGGTTGGCCACCCTCTCGACCAACAGTGTTCATCAGACGACGCACGGCGCGACACACGAGGCGCTCGTTGCAGAAAGAAACTACGCGGCTGTTACCGCCCGAGCAATCAATGCGGTCGTTCGCTCAATAAGGTCCAGAGCCTCGTGAGCGTGGCCGAAATTGCGCAGCCGGTCCGTTCAGGGCTGCGGGCTCCGCTTATGTGGGGACTGGTCGTCGGAGTCGCGCAGGCGGCCACACCGCTTCCCTTCTGGTGGCTCGACACAGCGACTGTCTACGCGCTCGGGCTTGTGGTGATCGCCCCGGTCTACATCGGTTTCGCAGTCGCCGACGGACGCCGCACCGTTCTCACCGTCGAAATCGGCGTCGCGAGCGTGTTCGTCATCATCGCCGCAGCGGCGGTCACCGGCACACCGTGGCTGCTTGTCGTCGGTCTTGCCGGCCACGGGATCAAAGACCTATGGCAGCACCGCCGTCATTTCGTTGCCCACACACGCTGGTGGCCTCCGTTCTGCCTCGTGGTCGACTGGGTGGTCGCGGCAATCATCGCCATCGAGATCCTCGCTGGCGTTCACTTTCACCAGTAGAGAGCCCTGGCGGGAACTCGGCCTCGACGCCGGGCGTGCCCGCGAATGGACGCGCGTCCTTAACCGTCGCTCCCTATCGAAGAGGCGGTC
>Ga0307302_10001428_pt1 | contig 10561 bp, 8 predicted proteins | sample ER_DNA_183_FD_194490 | JGI IMG/M metagenome (GOLD analysis project Ga0307302, IMG submission 194490) | Bulk soil microbial communities from the East River watershed near Crested Butte, Colorado, United States - ER_DNA_183 | ecosystem: Environmental > Terrestrial > Soil > Floodplain | place: USA... | reverse complement strand
CACCAGCCGGCTCGGCCCGTCCAGCTCCCCGGCCAGGTCGGCGGGGGTGCAGCGGTCGGCGTCCAGGAGCCGGCGCACGGCCGGCTCCAGGTGGGCCGGCATGGTCAGGGTGCGGTCGCCCAGCAGGACCTCCAGCCGGTCGCCGGTGACCCGCAGCCGGCAGGTGGCGCCGGGGCGGCGCCGGACCTCGCTGTCGTCGCCCAGCTCCTCGAGCGAGAGCAGGGCCCGCAGCTGGCCCCGGAGCGGCGGCGGCCGGCTCGACCAGAAGCGGCGGGCGGCCCGGTCGGCCACCTGGCCCAGGTCGACCTTGTCGAGGAAGCGGCGCAGCTCGGCCACCCGGTCGGCCAGGCTGGCCTCCAGGGCGGCCGGGTCGGCGGCGTACCCGACCGGCAGGCCCTCGCGGAACCATTCCTCCTCGGTGGCCAGCTCGACCACCTCGCGCAGCAGGTCGTTCCAGTTGCGGGTGAGCATGCCCACGGTCAGGTGCAGCGAGGCCGTCTCGGCGGTCCTGGCCGCGTGCCGGAACCCGCGGGGCACGTACAGGCAGTCGCCACCGACCAGCTCGGCGTCGACCTGGGGGGCCTCGGCGGGCGACTCGGCCCCGGGGGGCAGCGCCTTCTGGTGGCCGAGGGGGAACGGCACGGCCGCGTCCCAGACCTGCCACAGCTTGCGGCCGTGGACCTGGAGGACGAACACGTCGTGGGTGTCGTGATGGACGCCGAGCCCGCGGGCCGCCGGCGGGGTCAGGTAGGCGTTGACCTGCACCGGGTGGGTGAGGAACAGCTCCAGCTCGCGGGAGAAGGCGGTCAGCGGCGCCCAGGAGCGCTGCAGGCTCTGGAGCACGATGGTGGCGCCGCCATGGAACAGCTCGAAGATCCGGCCGGGGTCGGCCAGGTCCGACAGCGGCACCGACCCCATCCGGCCCGACCGGGTGTAGGCCGACGGCGGCAGCGGCTTGCCGTCCTTGACCATCCGGAACGACGGGGTCCTGGGCGAGGTGGTCGACAGGATGCGGTCGACGTCGTCCAGCGAGAGCAGGTCGTCGAACCCGTCGGGCCCGGCCCCGCGGCGCAGCAGCGGGGCCTTGGCCCAGTGGTCGCGGACGAACGCCGCGGGGTCCCCGGCGCAGCGCTCGATCGCGGGGATGCTACTGGTCGACGCCGTCGCCATCGGTGCCGTCGGTGCCGTCGGCGTCGCCATCGCCGCTGTCGCCATCGGTGCCGTCGGTGCCGTCCCCGTCGGTGCCGTCGGCGCTGTCGCCATCGGTCCCGTCGGCGTCCTGGGGGTCGGCCACGGTGGCCGTCGGCGCCGAGCCGGGGCCCTTGGCGTCCTCACGCCAGGTGGTGACGATGTCCTCGTCCTCGACGCGGGTCGTGCCGTCGGTCATGGCCGTCCTCCTCGGGCTCGGCTGCTGGGACAGCTACGCTAGCACCCGAGGGCGGTGGTCAACAGCCAGGCTCAGCTGAGCGCCGCCACCACCTCGCGGTAGCGCTGCCTGGCCTCCTCCTCGGTGTCCCCGATGCAGGTCACACCCATCTTGCCGTACTCGCGGAGCGCCCCCAGCAGGTGCAGGGTGGTGCCGGTGCGGCGGCGGTGGTCGTAGGCCAGGCCGAGGCGGGCGACCCGGTCGATCACCTCCTGGGGCTCGCACCCGGTCAGCGACGCCGACTTGAGGTTGTCGGTGGCCAGGTACGACTTGGTCCGGCCGTCGGCGACCAGGTGGCCGGCGTCGGCGTCGTAGCGGCCGTCGGTGACCAGCGAGGCCATGCCGAACGGGTGGGTGGTCCCGCCGACCCGGAGGTTGATCTCGGAGAGGTAGACCTCCTCCCGGCCGCCGGAGGGGACCACGAAGAAGTCGACCCCGAAGTAGCCGATGACGCCGCGGGCGGCCAGGACCCGGCCCACCCGCTCGGCCGCGGCCCGGATCTGGCCGCGGTAGGCCGGGTCGGCCGGGAAGCGGCAGCCCAGGTAGACCTGGCGGTTGGGGCCGCCGAGGACCTGGCTGTGGGTCGAGAGGACCTGGGGGGCCCCGCCGGGCAGGACGCGCAGCTGCACGCTCGGGGAGACCGTCCCCGGGACGTCCAGCAGCTCCTCCACGACCGCCCCGCCCTCGACGATCTTGGCCGCGTACGACGGCCACGACTCCTCCTCGGCGCAGAACACCACCGGGGAGTCGAGCAGCGAGCCGTTCAGCCCGGCCAGGTCGACCACGGCGTTGCCCTGGCCGGAGAAGCCGTCGTTGAGCTTGATGACGACCGCGCCGACCGGCGCGGCGGGCCGGCCGCGCAGCCGCAGGGCCGCCTCCTCCACCGCCTCGACCGAGCGCAGGTCCTCGGCCCCGTCCAGCACCGGGACCCCGGCCAGCCGGGCGACCCGGCGCGAGCCGGTCTTGGAGCCGAGGCTGGCCAGCTCAGCCGGCGGCCCGTACAGGGGCAGGCCGAGCCGCTCGGACAGCTCCTGCTCGCTGGGAGTGACGTTGAACGGCTGCACGAACGCCCCCCCGGGGCCCTCGCACAGCTCCCGCACCCGGTCCACCAGCTCGGGGCGGTCCAGCAGCTTGGCCGTGAGCGACCGCGGCGCCGGGTCGCCGGCGGCCAGCATGTGCAGCCGCGCCCGCGCCCCGGCGGGGTCGGGAAGGAAGCCGAGGTAGTAGTCGACCACCGCCTCCTCGACCGGCATCGAGGTCAGGTAGACGACCTTGACCCGCGGCCGGCGCAGCAGCAGCAGGAGGAACAGCAGCCGTTCCTCGTAGTAGCCGATGCCGACGATCTTGCGGAGCTCGGCCGTGGGGAAGCTCAGCGACGGCAGCACCACCACCGTCCCCTCCCCGAGGTCGAGCGGATCGCTCGCCGGGTACCGGACGGCGAAGGTGCGCTGCAGCTCCTCGAAGGGAACCAACGGGGGGGCAGACCACATAGCTAAAGATAACCAGTCCTCAGGGGTGCGCGCATCCCCCGAATTCTCCGAATCGTCAATTTCTGCGAGATTCCCTGGGACCGCGGCCGGGCGGCGGCGGGACCGGCATCATAGGGGCATGACCCAGGCCATGACCTACTACGACGCGGTCGGCGGCGAGCCCACCTTCCGGCGGCTGGTCGCCGGCTTCTACCGCCGGGTGGCCGCCGACCCGGTCCTGCGCCCCCTGTACCCCTCCGAGGACCTCTCCGGGGCCGAGGAGCGGCTGCGCCTGTTCCTCATGCAGTACTGGGGCGGCCCCCACACCTACAGCGATCGCCGCGGCCACCCCGCCCTCCGGATGCGCCACGCGCCCTTCGCCATCGGCCCGGCCGAGCGCGACGCCTGGCTGCGCCACATGACCGCCGCCGTCGAGGACCTGGAGCTGCCCGACGAGCTGGCCGCTCCCCTGCTCGAGTACCTCACCATGGCGGCCACGGCCCTGGCCAACCGGACCTGACCCGGCTCAGCAGCAGTGGCGGGCGACCGCGTCGGCCAGCATGCGCAGGCCGGCCTGGAGGCCGGCCACGGGGACGCGCTCGTCGTCGCCGTGGAACATGGCGGCGAAGTCGGGGTCGGTGGGCTCCAGGCGGACCGGGGTGAAGCCGTAGCAGGCGGCGCCGAGGTCGGACCAGAACTTGGCGTCGGTGAACCCAGGGGTGACCGTGGGCACGGCCACCGCGCCCGGGTGGTGCTCGGCCACCACCGTTGCCAGGAGGTCGAACAGCGCGTCGCCGGGCGGGGTCACCGTCGGCGGCTGGCTCGGCCCGAGCAGCTCCAGCTCGATGCCGGGGCCGGCCAGGGCCCGCAGCTCGGCCAGCAGCTCGGCCTCGCTGGAGCCGACGGCGATGCGGCCGTCCAGCTCGGCCTCGGCCCGGCCGGGGATCACGTTGACCTTGCTCCCGGCGTGGACCACCGTGGGGCTGACCGTGTTGCGCAGCAGCGCGCTGAGCAGGCGGGCCATCCCCGGGTCGCGGACCCCGCGCCGCAGGACCAGCTCCGACAGCCGGGGCCGGAGCAGCAACGGGAGCGCGGCCCGGCCGGCCCGGCCCTGGATGGCGCCCAGCGCCTCCAGGAACCTCCTGACCTCCGGCGAGGGGTGCATGGGCAGCTTGCGCCGCCCGACCCTGGCCAGGAACTCCGACAGCCGGACCACGGCGTTGTCGTCGCGGGGGATGCTGCCGTGCCCGGTCGCCCCCGACGCGGTGGCCCGCAGCCAGGCGATGCCCTTCTCGGCCACCTGGACCGGGTAGAAGGGCCGCCCGCCCAGGTAGAAGGTGGCCCCGCCGACCTCCCCGATGGCGTGGCCGGCCCGGACCTTGTCCGGGTGGTGGTCGACCAGCCAGGCGCTGCCGGCGGCGCAGCCGGCCTCCTCGTCGGCCACCGCGGCCAGCTTGAGGTCGCGCCGCAGCGGCACCCCGAGGCGGGCCAGCAGCCCGACGACGGCCACGCTCATGGCCACCATGTGCTTCATGTCGATCGCGCCCCGGCCCCAGACGGCGCCGTCGTGGACCTCCCCGGCGAACGGCGGGTGCCGCCAGCGCCCGGCCTCGGCCGGGACCACGTCGACGTGGCCGTTGAGCAGCAGCGGGGCCGCTCCCCCGTCGCCGCCGGGCAGGCGCGCGACCAGGTTGGCCCGGCCCCGGGCCGGCGACAGCACCTCCGGCTCGACCCCGGCCCCGCGCAGGGTGTCGGCCAGGAAGGCCACGCACTCGGCCTCGTTGCCGGGCGGGTTGGTGGTGTCGAAGCGCAGCAGCGCCCGCAGCAGCTCCACCACCGCCTCGCCTTCCTTCTCCCAGTCGACCTGGTCCAGCGCCGGGTGCATCGCGCCCTCCTGAGTTGTTGGCCGCCGGCTCGTAGAATGCCCGGCGTGACCAAGTACATCTACGTGATGCAGCGGGTGCGCAAGGCGCACCAGGACAAGCTCATCCTCGACGACGTGACCCTGGCCTTCCTTCCCGGGGCCAAGATCGGCGTGGTCGGCCCCAACGGCGCCGGCAAGTCGACGGTGCTCGAGATCATGGCCGGGCTGGAGACCATCTCCAACGGCGAGGCCGCCCTGGCCCCCGGGGCCACCGTCGGCATCCTGCTCCAGGAGCCGGTCCTGGACCCGGACAAGGACGTGCTCGGCAACGTCGAGGAGGGCGTGGCCGGCACCCGGGCCCTGCTGGCCCGGTTCGAGGAGCTGAGCCTGGCCCTCGGCGAGGCCGGTCCCGACGACATGGACCGGCTGCTGGAGGACTACGCCAAGGTCCAGGACGCCATCGAGGCGGCCAGCGCCTGGGACCTGGACGCCCAGCTCGAGATGGCCATGGACGCCCTGCGGCTGCCCCCGGGTGACGCCGACGTCACCACCCTGTCCGGCGGGGAGCGGCGCCGGGTCGCCCTCTGCCGGCTGCTGCTGTCCCGGCCCGACCTGCTCCTGCTCGACGAGCCCACCAACCACCTGGACGCCGAGAGCGTGCAGTGGCTGGAGCAGCACCTGGCCGCCTACCCGGGCACGGTGCTGGCCGTCACCCACGACCGCTACTTCCTCGACAACGTCGCCGGCTGGATCCTGGAGCTGGACCGGGGCCGCGCCTACCCGTATGAGGGCAACTACTCGACGTACCTGGAGACCAAGACGGCCCGGCTGGCCGCCGAGGCCAGGGCCTCCGCCGGCCGCAAGCGGGTCCTGGAACGGGAGCTGGAGTGGGTTCGGGCCGGCACCAAGGGCCGCCACGACAAGGGCCAGGCCCGGCTGCGGCGCTACGAGGAGCTGGCCTCGGCGGCCGAGCGCGACCGGCCGGTCGACTTCGACGAGATCCAGGTCCCGCCCGGTCCCCGCCTCGGCGACGTGGTCGTGGAGGCGTCCGGGCTGACCAAGGGCTACGGCGACCGGCTGCTGATCGACGAGCTCTCCTTCGATCTGCCCCGCGGCGGCATCGTCGGGGTCATCGGGGCCAACGGCGCCGGCAAGACCACCCTGTTCAAGCTGGTCACCGGCGAGGAGCAACCCGACGCGGGCGAGCTGCGGCTGGGCCCGACCGTCCAGCTGGCCTACGTCGACCAGGACCGGGCCCGGCTCGACCCGTCCCAGACGGTGTTCGAGGCCATCTCCGGCGGCCTCGACCACTTCCGGGTCGGCGGCCGGGAGATGCCCACCCGGGCCTACACCGCCACCTTCGGCTTCAAGGGCCCCGACCAGCAGAAGCCCGTGGGTGCCCTGTCGGGCGGCGAGCGCAACCGGCTGAACCTCGCCCTGACCCTGCGCGAGGGCGGCAACCTCCTGCTGCTGGACGAGCCGACCAACGACCTGGACGTCGACACCCTGCGGTCCCTGGAGAGCGCCCTGCTCGACTTCCCCGGCTGCGTGGTCGTGATCAGCCACGACCGCTGGTTCCTGGACCGGATCGCCACCCACATGCTCGCCTTCGAAGGCGACAGCCGCGTCACCTGGTTCGAGGGCAACTTCGCCGACTACCAGGCCGACAAGGTCCGCCGCCTCGGCCCCGAAGCGACCCGCCCCCACCGCTACACCTACCGCAAGCTGGTCCGCGACTAGCCACCTCGCGGGGCCGTGCCGCACCCGCACCCCCGGGCGGCGGGGCCCCACTCGGGAGGGTAGCCGACCGGCGAGGAGGGCGTGCCGGGCTGTCCACAGCCCTCGGCGTGCGTGGTTGGGGGATTCTGCTCAAGCGCCGGGTGCTGCCGGTCGATCCGATGAGGGTTGCCTCCACCCTCGAGCCCTCGGTCCGGTGCTCAACCTCGGCGGCCCTGGCACCGGTGCCGGCCGGCTCCTTCCACGAAGGAGAGCGTGCCGCATGCCAGCGCCCCCGCCCCGCCACCTGCGCGCCTGCCCCCGTCGGCTGTCCACGCCCCTGCGCTGGCTGCTGTCGCTCGCCCTGCTCACGCCGCTGGTCGCCGGAGTGGCCGGGATCGCCGGCGTCGCCGAGACCCCGGCGGCGGTGGCGGCGCCGGGATCGCCGGCCGCGGTGGCGGTCCGGTTCGCCCTGGCCCAGCTGGGCAAGCCCTACCGCTGGGGCGCCGACGGCCCCGAGAGCTTCGACTGCTCGGGTCTCGTCCAGACCAGCCATAAGGCGGCCGGGATCGGCCTGCCGCGGGTCTCACGCCAGCAGTACGGCGCGGGCCGGCAGGTCTCGCTGAAGGCGCTGCAGGCCGGCGACCTGCTGTTCTACGCCAAGGACACCGGCGACCGGCGGACCATCTACCACGTCGGGATGTACCTGGGCTCGGGCCGGATGGTCGAGGCGCCCAACCGCCGGGCGCCGATCCGCATCGCCTCCATCTGGCGCCCCGGGCTGCTCGGCAAGGCGACCAGGCCGGCGGCCGGCCTGCGGGGGATGCTGCCCGTCCAGCTCGGCGAGCGCAGCAACGCCGTGGCCGCCGTCCCCCAGCGCCTCGCCGCCAACCGGCGCTGCGTGGCCGTGGACGGCGAGTTCGGCCCCCGTACCCGCCGCGCCCTGATCGCCTTCCAGCGCGACCACGGCCTCACCCCCGACGGGCTGGTCGGGCGCGGCACCTGGGGAGCGCTGGTCACCCACGGCCGCCAGCGCAGCCCAGCCAGGTGCTAGCGCCCTGCTATCGTCCGCCGCATGCGCGAACGCAGCGGCGGCCAGATCGTCGCCGACACCTTGCAGGCCAACCGGATCGAGGCGGCCTTCTGCGTCCCCGGGGAGAGCTTCCTGGCCGTGCTGGACGCGCTCTACGACGGCAGGACCCGGCTAATCACCTGCCGGCACGAGGCCGGAGCGGCCAACATGGCCGTGGCCTACGGCAAGCTCACCGGGCGGCCCGGCGTCTGCCTGGTCACCAGGGGCCCGGGAGCGACCCAGGCCAGCGTCGGGGTCCACACCGCCGCCCAGGACTCGGCCCCCATGCTGCTGCTGGTCGGGCAGGTGAGCCGGGCCCTGCGCGGCCGCGAGGCCTTCCAGGAGCTGGACGTGCCGGCGGTGTTCGGGCCCATGGCCAAGTGGGCGGCCGAGGCCGACGACCCCGCCCGGCTGCCCGAGCTGCTGGCCAGGGCGGTGCAGGTGGCGGTCTCGGGCCGGCCGGGACCGGTGGTGCTGGCCCTGCCCGAGGACGTGCTGACCGCGACCGCCAGGGTGGCCGACGCCCGCCCCGTCCGCCCCGTCGCCCCCGGGGTCGCGCCCGCCGACCTGGCCCGCCTGCGCGAGCTGCTCGGCGGGGCCAGGCGGCCGCTGGTGGTGGCCGGCGGGCCCGGCTGGTCCGAGGCCGCCGCGGCCAACCTGCGCGCCGTGGCCGAGGCCAGCCGGCTGCCGGTGGCGGTCTCGTTCCGCTCCCAGGACGTGCTCGACAACCGCTCCTCCAGCTATGTCGGCGACCTCGGGGTGAGCGCCAACCCGGCCCTGGCCGAGCGGGTCCGGGCGGCCGACCTGGTGGTGGCGGTCGGACCGCGCCTCGGGGAGATCACCACCGGCGGCTACCGGCTGCTGGGGGCGCCGGTCCCCCGCCAGCGCCTCGTCCACGTCCACCCCGGCCTGGCCGAGCTGGGCCGGCTCTACCAGCCCGACCTGGCCGTCAACGCGGCCGTGGCCCCGTTCCTGGCCGCCTGGCGTTCGGTCCCGCCGGTCACCGGCGACGCCTGGTCGGCCTGGACGGAGGCGGCCAGGACCAACTACCTGGCCTGGGTGCGGCCCTGGCCGTCGCCCGGGAAGGTCGACCTCGGCCAGGCGATGACCGTGCTGCGCGAGCGGCTGCCCGACAACGCCGTCGTGGCCAGCGGGGCCGGGAACTACACCGGCTGGGTCCACCGCTTCTTCCAGTTCCGGCGCCACGGCACCCAGGTGGCGCCCAAGAGCGGCGCCATGGGCTTCGGCCTCCCGGCCGGGCTGGCCGCCAAGGTCGTCCATCCCAAGCGGACGGTGGTGGCGGTGGCCGGCGACGGCGACTTCCTGATGACCGGCCAGGAGCTGGCCACGGCCGTCCAGCACCGCCTGGACGTGGTCGTGCTGGTGGTCAACAACGGCATGTACGGCACCATCCGCATGCACCAGGAGCGGGCCTACCCGGGGCGGGTGATCGCCACCGACCTGGAGAACCCCGACTTCCCGACCCTGGCCGAGGCCTACGGCGCCCTCGGCGAGGCGGTCACCGAGACCGAGGCGTTCGGAGACGCCCTCGACCGGGCGCTGAAGGCCGGGCGCCCGGCCCTGCTCGACCTCCGCGTTGACCCGGACGCGATCGCCCCGGGCCTGACCCTGGGCGCGCTGCGCCGCCGGTGAGGTCGTCCTCTTGCCGGGCATGGGTGGCGCCTGCGAGGATCGGCTGATGGGACGCCTGGACGAGCTCGACCTGACCCTGAGGCTGAGCCGCGAGGAGGAGGCGGCGCGGCTGGAGGCGGCCTCCAACCGCCTGCTGGAGCTGCGGCTCACCCTCGGCGGGCTGCTCGGCGACGGGCGGCTCGGCCCGCCGGTGTGCGCGCTGTTCGAGGGCTGGGACGCCTCCGGCAAGGGCGGCGCCATCCGCCGGCTGGTCACCCCCATGGACCCGCGCCACGTCCGGGTGGCCAGCTTCGCCGCCCCGACCTACGACGAGAAGCGGCACCACTTCCTGTGGCGGTTCTGGTCGAGCCTGCCCGGCTGGGGCGGCATGGCCGTGCTCGACCGGTCCTGGTACGGCCGGGTGCTGGTCGAGCGGGTCGAGGGGTTCGCCACCGTCGAGCAGTGGACCCGCGGCTACGAGGAGATCGTCGAGTTCGAGAAGTCGCTGGTCCTGGAGGGCATGATCCTGCTCAAGTTCTGGATGCACATCTCGGACGAGGAGCAGCTGCGCCGGTTCACGCGGCGCGAGCGCGAGCCCCTGAAGACCTGGAAGTTGACCGCCGAGGACTGGCGCAACCGCGAGAAGCGGAGCGCCTACGAGCAGGCCGTCGAGGACATGCTGGAGCGGACCGACCACCCCCTGGCCCGCTGGCACCTGGTCGAGGCCGACTCCAAGCGCTACGCCAGGGTGGCGGTCGTCGAGCAGGCGATCGCCGAGATCGAGCAGGGGATGCGCGACCGCGGCTTCGAGCCTCCGGACCCCCGCCCCCGGCCCCCCGGCAAGACCAGCAAGGCCAAGGGCAAGTCCAAGCCCAAGCCCAAGGACGGGTCCCGGCGCGCTTGAGCGGGTAGCGCTCGAACGGCGCGAACCTTCCGGAACTTGGAGACGGGTCGCTCCGCGCTTAGCATGCGGCAGATGTTCGGAAACCTGTCGATCCACCCCAAGATGGTCGTGCTGCTGGCCGTGCCGGTCGCGGGCACGGCGCTGCTCGGCGTGACCGGGGTCGCGGGCGCCTGGGGCGACCGGACCCGGGCCGCGGAGGAGCGGCGCGAGGCCGCCGTGGCCGGCCAGGCGCTGGTGGCCGTCCACGAGCTCCAGGAGGAACGGGTCCGGGCGGTCGCCTGGGCGGCCGGCGAGGGCGGCCAGAGCGAGCTGGGGGCGCGGCGCCGGCGGGTGGACTCGGCGCTGGCCGCCTACCGGGCCGGCGCGGCCGCCCTCGGCCCCACCGGCGACCCGGCCCTCGACCAGGCCATCGCCGCCGCCGCCGAGCGCCTGGACCGGCTGGCCGCCGCCGCGGCGGTGGCCCGTCACGAGATCGACG
>Ga0307302_10001426_pt1 | contig 10564 bp, 10 predicted proteins | sample ER_DNA_183_FD_194490 | JGI IMG/M metagenome (GOLD analysis project Ga0307302, IMG submission 194490) | Bulk soil microbial communities from the East River watershed near Crested Butte, Colorado, United States - ER_DNA_183 | ecosystem: Environmental > Terrestrial > Soil > Floodplain | place... | reverse complement strand
CTCGGCATGAGAGTCGCCCGCTTCTATGCGCCGGGCGACATCCGGATCGAGACCGCTCCGGAGCCGAGTCCCGGTCCGGCCGAGATCAAGATCCGCGTACGCAACTGCTCGACCTGCGGCACCGACGTCAAGATCTACAAGTCCGGGCACCAGAACATCGACCCGCCCCGAATCATGGGCCACGAGATCGCCGGCGAGATCGTCGAGATCGGCGCCGACGTCGGACCTGCCGGGGACGGCCGGCCATGGGCGGTCGGCGACGGCGTCCAGGTGATCGCGGCAGTTCCGTGCGGGCACTGTCCGGATTGCCTGCGTGGCTGGATGACGATCTGTCCGAACCAGACGTCCATCGGCTACCAGTACGAGGGCGGCTTCGCCGAATACCTCGTGGTTCCACACGAAGTGCTGCGGGTCGATGGCCTGAATCGGATCCCGGCCGGAGTCGGGTTCGACGAGGCCTCCGTGGCCGAACCGTTCGCCTGCGCCATCAACGCCCAGGAGCTTGCCCGGGTCGGCCCCGGCGACGATGTCGTGGTCATCGGTGCCGGGCCGATCGGCTGCCTCCACGTCCGCCTGGCAAGGGCCCGCGGGGCGGCGAGGGTCTTCCTCGTAGAGCTGAATCGCCAGCGCCTCGACATGTCGGCCGCCGTGGTCAAGCCGGACGCCGCGATCTGCGGGAGCGAGGTCGACGCGGTCGAGGCGATCCTGGAGCTGACCGGCGGCCGAGGCGTGGATGTGGCGATCACCGCCGCCGCTTCCGGCAGGGCGCAGGAGGACGCCCTGCGGATGATCGCCCGGCGTGGCCGGCTGTCGTTCTTCGGTGGACTGCCGAAGGACAATCCGACCATCACCCTCGACTCGAACCTCGTTCACTATCGCGAGTTGACGATCGTCGGCGCCAATGGCTCGAGCCCGTCTCACAACAAGCAGGCCCTCGCCCTGATTGCCAGCGGCGAGGTGCCGGTCAAGGATCTGATCACGCACCGCCTTCCGCTCGATGGTGTGCTCGACGCCATCGGCATCGTGTCGCGCGGCGAGGGAATCAAGGTCACAATCGAACCCTGAGCGGGGTCGAGCCCCCGGCCTAGCCGCCCATGGAGGACAGGTATGGCGCAGCGCGAGGTCATCGTCGGCTCCCGGATCGGTCTCCACGCCCGACCGGCGGCCCTGTTCGTGAAGGCCGCCGCCGAGCAGCCGGTGAAGATCACGATCCGCAAGGTGGACGGCCAGCCCGTCGACGCTCGAAGCATCCTCCGCGTGCTCGCACTGGGCGCGAAGAACGGCGACACGGTCGTTCTCGAGGCCGATGGCGAGGGTGCGGCGGAAGCGCTGGAGGTCGTCGCGCAGGTGGTCGCCGAGGACCACGACGATCCGGCATGAGGCCGCGCTGGTGACCGTCGATCGAGCCGAACCGGCAACCGCCCAGGTGGCGCCTCTCACGGGAATCGGCGTCTGTCCCGGTCGCGCGGCCGGACCGGTGGCCCTCATGGGGCCGCGACCATCGTTGCCGGCCGATCGCCCCGAGGTCGGCGACGCCGCAGGTGAGGGCGATGCCGCGATCGCGGCGTTGTCGCTGACCGCCGACGACCTCGAACGGCGCGCCGGTGCGACCGCGATCCCGGGCGCCGCGGAGGTGCTCGAGGCGACCGCGATGATCGCCCGCGATCCATCCCTCGAGGAGGCGATTCGATCGGCTGTCGCCAAGGGCGAGCCGGCGGCCTGGGCCGTCGACCAGGCCATCGATGGCTTCCGGGCGATGCTCCTCGATCTCGGCGGTTACATGGCCGAGCGTGTCGGAGATCTCGACGACGTCCGTGATCGGACGGTCGCCCGGTTGCTCGGCCAGCCGATGCCGGGGGTTCCGGAGCGCGATACGCCGTTCATCCTTGTCGCCGACGATCTGGCGCCGGCCGACACTGTGACGCTGACCCCCGAGCGCGTCCTCGCCCTCGTGACGGTCAAGGGCGGGCCGACGAGCCACACGGCGATCCTCGCTCGAAGCCTCGGACTGCCTGCGATCGTCGCCTGTCCGGCGGCGGCCTCGTTGAGTGAGGGCGAGCTGGTCGAGGTCGACGGTGGCGCGGGGACGATCCGCCTCGGGATCGCGCCGGACGAGGCCGCGGAGACGAACCGCGGCGAACAGCAGCGACGCGCGGCGCGAGCCGCCAGCCGTGGGCCTGGACGGACGGCGGACGGCCACCCTGTCGGACTGCTCGTCAACATTGGGGACGCCGCCGGGGCAGCAAAGGTCGCCAAGGTTGACGCGGAAGGTGTCGGGCTCTTCCGGACGGAGTTCCTCTATCTCGACCGGCAGGACGCCCCATCCGTCGACGAGCAGGTCGCCCTCTATACGGGCGTGTTCGAGGCACTCGGCGGCCGCAAGATCGTCGTCCGGACCCTCGACGCCGGGGCTGACAAGCCGCTGCCCTTCCTCAACCCGGACGACGAGCCGAACCCCGCACTCGGCGTGCGCGGTCTTCGCACCGCCCGGCGCTCGCCTGAGGTGCTTACCGACCAGCTCGCCGCCCTGGCCGTCGCCCAGAAGGCAACCGGCGCCGTCGTCTGGGTGATGGCGCCGATGGTGGCGACCGCCGCCGAAACGAAGTGGTTCACGGATCTCGCTCGCGACCACGGCCTGCCAATCGCCGGAGCGATGATCGAGATTCCGGCCGCGGCCCTTCGGGCGGCCGACCTGCTCGAGTACGCCGACTTCCTGAGCCTCGGGACCAATGACCTCGCCCAGTACACGCTGGCGGCCGACCGGATGGCCGGCGAGCTGGCCGACCTGCTCGACCCTTGGCAGCCGGCGCTACTCGACCTCATCCGGATGACGGCCGAAGCCGGTCTCGCGGCCGGCAAGCCGGTCGGGGTGTGCGGCGAGGCCGCGGCATCGCCGGCCCTTGCGCCCGTCCTCGTCGGGCTCGGGGTGACGAGCCTGTCGATGTCGGCGTCGGCGGTCGCCGATGTGCGGGAGGCGCTGGCCGCCGTCACGCTGGCGGAGTGCAGAGCCATGGCGACCGAGGCCCTTGCCGGACGGCGTCCCGCCTGAAACGACCGTTCAACGCCTCGAAACGAAACGTTGAGGCCACTTGTGCATGGGCGTATTCTCTCGACAACCGAGCGTGGCTGCGATTCTGATTGCGCGGAGTTCATCGGGACGAGAAACGATGAGGCCGGTATCAGTCCAGGTCATCACGTATGCGCCCACCGTCTTCTCTCATTGTCAGCATTGCGAGCTGACGTTCCAGGAGATGGGGATCGGCGATCGACTGCGGCGCCGGGAGGCCGCCGAGGCCCTGCCTGACGACCTGACCCGCGAGTTTCAGGTCGTGTCCGACTGGGTTCATGGCCTGCTGGGAAGACACGGCGGGAGGGTCCGTGTCGACGTTCTCGACGCGGCCTCGATCAGAGGATTCCTCGCCTCGCTGCGACATCGAGTGGGCCGGTATCCCGCCGTCATCGTGGACGGCCGGGAGAAGGGGGTCGGTCTGGATCTGGCCGCCCTCGACCCATTGATCGACCGCAAAGTGGCTGCGGCCATCGGAGCGGGTGGGACCGGCCGCTGACCGACTCGGAAGGAGGCAGCATCCGCCGAACGGACGACTGACGACGGCGCTCGGCGCCAATCCCGTCTTGGGCACGACAGGAGGAGGTTCCCAGTGAGCTCTCTGTGGATCGTGGTCATCGGCGTGGTCGTGATCTATGCCGCGTACAACTTCTACGCGCGTCGGATAGACCGGACCGTTATCGAGGCCGACCCGAGGAAGGCGACGCCCGCCCGCATGTACATGGATGGGGCGGACTTCATGCCAACGAGTCGGTTCGTCCTCTATGGCTACCACTTCAAATCGATCGCGGCGGCGGGACCGATCGTCGGCGTGATCACGGCAGCGAACCTGTGGGGCTGGCTACCCGCGATCCTCTGGCTGATGATCGGCGTCAGCTTCATCGGCTGGGCGAGCGACTACAGCGCGATCATGATGGCCGTTCGGAACGACGGCAATTCGCTGAGCGCGATCGCCCACCGGTTGATCTCGCCCCGGACGCGGCGGATCCTGTTCGTGTTCATCTTCTTCTACCTATTGCTGATCGCCGGCGCATTCGTCGGGATCATGGCTGCGATCGTTGCCTCGCGGCCGGACGTGCCGTTTGGGATCATCGTCCTCGCGCTCATGGGCCTGTTCGCCGGCTACGCGATCTACCGGCTGCGAATGAGCATCATCGTCGTGACGGTGCTGACCGTGGGCCTGACGATCGCAGCGATGGCCCTCGGCCCATTCGGCGCGACGTTCGCTACTGGCAAGCCGACCGATTGGTCAACGGCCCCGATCGCGGGGGTCTTCAACTCGTTGAATACGTCGATCAACAAGACACCGATCTATACGGTCGTCGATCCAACCAACGCCGATCCGCGGATCCCGCCGGCCGGCGCGGACGGAAAACGCCCGACGACCACCGCCTACAACGCCGAAACGGGCGAGATCAACGTCCTGCCGAGCTTCCTCCTGGCGTCAGTTCTGCTGCTCATCTTCAGCTATGTCGGGGCGAACACGGCCATATGGCGGTTCGCCCAGCCGGTGAATTACATCGGCTTCTGGATCACGGCAATCGTGATCGGCGTCAGCGCGCTTGGTGCGGTGCTCGCGCCGTTCACGAACGCCCAGGTCGCCGCGTTCAAGCTCGACGCCGCCAAGGGCTTCATGGGAGCGACGGCCGTCGGCATCCAACCCCTCTGGCCGATGCTCTTCGTGACGATCGCCTGCGGCGCCATCTCCGGCTGGCACGCCCTGTTTGGCTCCGTCGGGACGGCCCGCCAGCTGGAGTATGAAACCGATGCACTGCCAGTCGGCGGCGGCGCGATGTTCTCGGAGAACACCCTCGGCCTGCTGTCGTTGACCGCGGTCGCGATCGCGGGTGGTGCCGGTGCCGGCGCGTTCGCCTCGGGCGTCGGCAACCTCATCAACGTCGCGTCCTTCGGTGCAATCGGCGTGCCATTCGGGACCGCGCTCGGCTTCGGTGCCTTCGTCGTGATCGTCCTGACGGTCGTCCAACTCGTCTTCCGGGTCATGCGGGTCACGCTCGGCGAGTGGCTGGGCGACCGCTGGGTCGGCTTCAAGAACCAGCACGTCGCCTCGGTCGTCGGGATGGCCGTCACGATGGGCCTCGTCCTGTCCGGGACGTGGGTCTACCTGTGGCAGCTATTCGGCGCGGCCAACCAATTGATGGCGGCGCTCAGCCTCCTGCTGGTGACAGTCTGGCTGCGATCCGTGGGCCGCAATCCCGCATTCGCGGGTATCCCGATGGTCTTCATGTACGTGACGACGATGGCGGCCACGGCAGTCACGGCGTACAACCTGCTGGTGACGATCGCGATCAAATCCGGTCAGGCGACGATCTCGGTCATAGGTGCCTGGGCGATGATTGCGGTCTCGGTCCTCTTGCTCGGCGCCGCGTTGCTCATCGCCTGGGACGCCTGGCAGGCCTGGAACCGATACAAGGGCGCTCCCACGCCGGAGCCTGTCCCGGCCGCGACGTCCTGACAAGCATCCTCGCCGCCAGAATGGGCCCGCGCACCGCGCGGGCCCATCGGCCTTCGCGTCAGTGGCGCGCGAGGGCTGCGGCCAGCTCCCGGATCGGCTTGACGACTCCGTCAGCCGTGGTGCCGTCCGTGACAGGTGGTCGGAAGTGGATCTCGACATGGGGCACGATCGGCTGGATCGTCAGCCTCCAAATGCCGGCGCTTTCCTTCGCCAGACGGTTCCAGGCCGACCGGACCACGGCTTCATCCGCCCCACGGCCGACGAGCGCAACGCCACCACCGGGCCAATCCCGCGCGTGCCAGAGATCATCGGTCTCGTCCACATTGTCGGGACGTCCGGTCCAGCCGCGCGGGTCGCGGACGTCCATGCTGAAACCGGGCGCCCGGACGAGGTTGGCCCGAATGATCACGAAGTCGCGTCGTCCTCGAGAACGAGCGTACGCCCAGAGGATGCCGACGTCGCGTGGCTCCAAAACGACGACGACCGTGGCCTCTCGAAACGGCGGTTGGGGCTCCACGATCCCGAGCTCGACCGCCGAGCTGCCGAGCCAGCGCAGCGTCGTCCGGCGACCCAGGATCGGCAGTCCCCCCTGGAGCCAGCGCAGCAGCTCGTTGCCCTTCCGGATGTTTCGCTGCGTTCCCAGCGCGAACCAGAGCATCACGACCAGGATCAGCCCGATCGCGATCGACGGGCCGAACGCCTCGAGGGGCGGCATGTCCGAACGATACGCCGAGAGTACCTTTGGCACTCTGTTAGATTCGGCTCCGACGCCAGCGACCCGACGAGGCAACATGCCATGGATCGCCTGATGCGAGGAGAATCGTCTCCGCCGGGAGGAGGACAGAAGTCCTCCTTTGCAGGGCTGCGTGCCGCCCTTGCCGAGTTCGCTTACGGCATGACCGGCTACGAATTCGCCCGCCACGCGATCGAGACGCGTGCCGCGCTCGAAAACCTCTTCATGGTCGTTGTCGTCGGCGACATGGTCGGGCTCCCGGTGCTCCCGCCCTATTACTCGCTCCGCCTGCTTCCGTTCGTGACCCCGGAGATCACGACCTGGAAACGTCGGGTCCTGCGCGAGCGCGAGTTCACCGACCAGCACGAGCACCATCTGCACGGCGTCTGAGGACGGCGCCCAACAGCGTAGAGGAGGATCCGATGCCTGACGATCCCCGACCCGGGGAAGATGACCAGCCGGGCGGCCTGAAGGGCGTATTCGGCCGCCTCCGCGAGGTCACCTACGGGATGGCCGCCCACGACATGACCCGTCATGCGCTCAGGACACGGGCCAGCATGGAGCACCTGTTCATCCTGACGACGATGGGCGACATGCTCGGCGTGCCGATCCTGCCGCCGTACTATTCGCTTCGCCTGCTGCCCTATTCCGTGCCGCAGATCGCCACCTGGAAGCGCCGCATGCTCCGTGAGAAGGACCTCACGGACGCGATGTTCTAGCCGTGGTGACCGAACGCGCGCCAAGGGACAACGCCGGCCTGAGCGGCACGACGCAGCTGGCCGCGTCCTTCCAGGATCACCCCGAGCGGCAGTATGTGATGTTCGGTGGCAAGGGCGGGCTCGGCAAGACGACCTTTTCCGCCGCGACCGCGTGGTGGCTCGCCCAGCAGGGCAAGAAGGTCCTGGTCTTCTCGGTCGACCCCCAGGCGAGCCTGTCCGACATCTTCCAGCAGGACATCTTCGGCAAGGGGCCGGTCAAGATCGTCGACAACCTCTGGGCTCAGGAGATCGATGCCGACCGGCATATTAAGGAATACCAGGACGAGATCCGCCAGAAGATCCTCGACATGTACGGCCTCGACGAGGTGCCGCAGGAGATCGAGGACTACATCCAGGCCACGTCCGCGGAGCCGGCCATGGAGGAGTCGGCCATCTTCGATTCAGTCGTCGACATCGTCAACCAGGGCGACTATGACTACTACGTTTATGACCTCGTGCCGCTGGGACACGCCCTCTATTACCTGTCGATGGCCAAGGTCTATGACGAGTGGATCGGCAAGATCACGCAACTCCGAGAACAGATGCGCGAGTACGAGGAGGTAGCGGCGCGGATGAAGCGCCAAAAGGAGGTCGACGAGGACCAGATCCTGGGCGAGCTCCAGTACATCCGGAACCGCATCAACAGCGCCTCGCGGATCCTGACCGATCGCGAGAAGACAGCGTTCTTCTTCGTCGTCATACCGGAGCAGATGATCCTCATCGACACGAAGAAGGCGGCCGAGCTGTTCGCCAAATTCGACGTCCCGATCGGCGGCTACGTCGTCAACCGGGTGATCCCGGAGGAGCTCGGCGAGCAGCAGATCCCGGCTTACCTGCGCAACCGGATCGAGATGCAGAAGGGGGAGTTGGACCAGATCCGCCAGGCGTTCGGCAAGCAGGTCGTCGGTTACGTGCCAGAGCTCGAGCGTGACGTGACCGGCTTGCCGATGATCGAGCGGGTCGCCGGACTGCTTTACGGCTGAGGGAGGGGCCTGCCCATGTCGATGACCAACGACCTAAAGGCCGCCGCCCTGGTCGAAACCTCGATGGCGGACTTCGTGACCGCGCATCCGGACCTCCGCTATACGTTCTTCGGTGGCAAGGGCGGCGTCGGTAAGACGGTCATGGCCGGGATGAATGCCGTCCATCTCGCCCAGACCGGCAAGCGGACCCTTCTGGCGTCGACCAACCCGGTCCACTCGCTGTCGGGCCTCCTGGGCCAGGATGTGTTCGGCAAGCCTACGGCGGTCACCGGCGTGGACAACCTCTGGGCTTTCGAGATCGATACCCGGGACGCGATCGAGCGGTCGAAGCGCGAAATCCGCGAGAAGATCCAGTGGTTCCTGAAATTCGCCGAGATATCGACCAAGGCCGACGAGTTCGTCGAGGCCGCGACGATGAACCCGGCCTTCGAAGAGTCGGCAATGTTCGAGAACATGATCGATCTCATGTTCAAGGATGAATACGACGTCTACGTTTTCGATACGGCCCCGACGGCCAACGCCCGACGGCTCCTTGGTATGTCGAAGGTCTACGGCCTGTGGGTCGAGAAGATGCTCAAGTCCCGCGAGGAGGCCCAATCACTGCGCGAGGCCTTGTCCTTCACGAAGAAGAAGGAAGAGGACCCGCTGATGCTCTATCTCGTCGATTTCCGCGAGCGGATCCGGCACGCCCGAGAGCTGCTCACGGACCCCGATAAGACCGCCTTCTTCTTCGTCACCCTGCCCGAGGCGCTGCCGATTGCGGTCATTCGCCGGTTCATCGACTGGTTCACCGATTTCGGCATCCCGGTCGGCGGGGTGGTAGTGAACATGGTCATCCGACCCGAGGAGGGAGAAGCGGCGCCCGATTTCGTCCGCAACCGGATCGAGATGCAGTCGGCCTATCTCGACGAGATCGGCGAGCGGTTTCCGGGCCAGGTTCGGGCGATCGTGCCGCTGTTCGACTCGGATATCCGAGGCGTCGAGTCGATCAGTCGCGCGACCACGGCCACGTTCGGCTGAGCCGCCAAGCGGGCACGCCGGGCTCTTCCGCTAGGCAACCGATCGCATGCGGCCCGGCACCGCGAATGCCGGCCGAAGGGTGATCGATGGCTGGGTCGGGACCTCAGCGCCCCCGAGGTCGAACCGCCAGCGCCGAGCGATCGTCGCCAGGAGGAGCGTTGCCTCCACCATCGCGAACGCAGCGCCGATGCACTTCCGCGACCCCATCCCGAACGGGATGAAGGCCCCACGCGGAAGCCGCTTCTCGAGGCCGTCGAGCCAGCGCTCCGGGCGGAAGGCGTCCGGCTCCGGGAAGAAGCGCGGATCGCGGTGAGTCGCGTAGATCGAGATGAGGACGATGTGCCGGTTCGGGATCGGCAGGCCACGGATCACCGTGTTTCGGACCGCTTCACGCCCGGTGACGTATGCCGGCGGATAGAGCCGAAGCGTCTCGTTGATGACGGCCTGCGCGTATGGCAGCGCCGGCACGTCGTCCGGTGACGGCGGCCGATCGCCCAGGACAGCACCGAGCTCGGCCTCGAGCCGGCCACGGGCCTCGGGATTCCGATCGAGCAGGACGAACGCCCAGGTCAGCGCAAGCGCCGTCGTCTCGTGCCCTGCCAGCAGCAGTGTCATGACCTCGTCCCGGATCTGCCGCTCGGACATCCCGACACCGCTCTCGTCGCGGGCGAGGAGCAGCATGGACAGCAGGTCGCCTCGATCCTCGTCCGGTCGACGCTCGCGGATGATGCCGTAGACGATCTCATCGAGGCGTTGGATCGCACGAGCGAGCCGGCGGTTGCCCGGCGTCGGTAGCCAGGTCGGGATCAGGAACCGCAGGCTTGCGAACCGGCCGTAATAGAAGTCCTGGACCTCCGTGCCAAGCCGAGCGACTTCCTCGATGCGAGGCGTGACGTCCGCGTCGAAGAGCGTCCGGGCGACGATCCGGAGCGTCAACTCCGTCAGGTCCTCGTGGACATCGACGGACTCCCCGTCGGTCCAGGCGTCGACGGCCTCCTGGGCGTACTGGGCCATCGCCCGGCCATAGCTGGCCACCCGGTCGCGATGGAAGGCGGGCGACGCGAGCCGGCGATGGCGGAGCCACTGGTCGCCTTCGGCCGTCAGGAGCCCGTGGCCCAGGAGCGGGATCAGCATTCGGGTGCCGAAGCTCTTCCGGTAGTCGGCAGCACGGTCGACCAGGACTTCCTCGATCTCCGCCGGGCCGTAGGTCATGTGGGCTCGGAAGGGGCCGAAACGGATCGGGACGAGGTCGCCGAACTCGTCGCGCCAGCGGAGCATCGCGCCGACCGGGTCGGCGCCGTACTCGCGCATCGTCCCGGCCACGAGAGCGCCCTTCGGCCCGGCACCGGTGTAGCGGCGCTCGTAGCCCAGCGGGCCTTCCGTCCGCGGCATCGAGGCGCGTCCACGTGGCGTCGCTCCTCGCTGCCTGGCCGGTGCCTTCGAGGTCATGAGGGCACTCTAGTCCTCAGCGCGCTCGTTGGCGTCTCTGCCATCTGGCTGGGGCCTGGTCACAGGGCCTTGTAGAACACC
>Ga0307302_10001425_pt1 | contig 10566 bp, 12 predicted proteins | sample ER_DNA_183_FD_194490 | JGI IMG/M metagenome (GOLD analysis project Ga0307302, IMG submission 194490) | Bulk soil microbial communities from the East River watershed near Crested Butte, Colorado, United States - ER_DNA_183 | ecosystem: Environmental > Terrestrial > Soil > Floodplain | place... | reverse complement strand
CCCGCTCCTTTCGGTGAGGAGCCCTTTCGGCCGGTCGGCTCGAAAGGAACGGCGAAGCGCGATGCAAGGATCCCGACGGCGATGTCGTTGAGGTTGCTCCCGCGGTCGGCGACCTCGGCTGCGAGGCGCTCCTTCAGCCCACCCGGCATCCGGACGAGCACGTCCTTCCTGCTAGCACTCAAGTGCTATCAGGTTACATCAGCTGCGCTTCAGCTGCCGGCGAACGTGGACGATCCGCTGGATCACGGTCAGCCAGGCGGTGACGGTCAAGAGGTAGACGGCCCAGGGGAGCAGGCCCCACGGCGCCAGGAAGAGCCCGGTGACGATCACGGTCACCCGCTCGGCGCGACTTCCAATCCCGACGTCGCCCTTCAGGCCCAGCGCCTCGGCCTTGGCCCGTGTGTAGCTGACGAGGAACGAGCCGGTCATGGCGGCGAAGGTGGCGGCCAGCGCGACCTCGTTTCCATCCCGTGCGAAAACGAGAGCGATCGCTCCGAGCATGACCGCTTCGCCGACCCGGTCAGTCGTCGAATCGAGGAAGGCGCCGAAGGGTGTCCCGCGGCCGCTCTGGCGGGCGAGTGCGCCATCGAGGACGTCCAGTAGCGACCCGGCCCAGAACAAGACCGCCCCCGTCCAGAACCAGAGCATCTCGTTCCGGTACTCGAAGTAGACGGCGACGGCGGCGAGCGCACAGACGGAAAGGCCGAGTGCCGTCAGCGCATCCGGGGTCACTCTGGTCCGAGCCAGGCCGGCCATCGCGCGGAACGCGACCCGGCGGACACCCGTCGTGTACCCCTCTTTGACGCGCCCAAGGGGGCCGCCTTGGTGGCCCCCTGAAGAGGGTGTGTCGGCTTCGCCGGCGCGCCCGCCCTTCGCGCTTTCGCGCGCCACTAGGCCAGCGCGGGGCGGCGCGTGAGGAAGCGGCGAACCTCGCGCCGGTACACGAGCGGCGCGGCGACTGCCGCAACCAGGATCCCGGCCGCGATGTCGAGCCAGAAATGGTTGCCCGTGCCGATGACGGCGACCCATACCCAGGCCGGCCACACGAGCCAGACGGCCTTGAGGATCGGCGACCGGACGAGAACGGCCAGCGTGATCCCGACGATCAGGGCGTCGGCCGAGTGGAGGCTCGGCATCGCCGCGTACGGATTGGAAGCCAGCTGCACGAGGCTTGACCCGTGGTTCGGCGCGCCAAGCGCGGCAAGGGTGTCCACGAATCCGAATTCCGGGAACATCCGCGGCGGCGCGGTCGGCAGCAGGACGTAGCCGAGTAGCCCGATCACGTTCGCGAGCATCAGGACGTTCCGGAAGCGCGTGAACGCCTCGTGGTGCCTGAGGTACACCCAGAACAGAGCGATCGCGACAACGACGAACTGCGACAGCCAGTACGTCCACTGCATCGACACCGCCAGAAGATGCGAGGACTCCGTCCAGCTCTGGAGCGACAGCTCCCAGAGCCCGGTTGCGCGTTTCTCGATGTCGATCACGCTGCGTGCGTTCTCGAACGCCTTTGCGGTGCTGCGGTCGGCGGCGCCCCGCGCGACTTGGTACGCGAGGACGAATCCGAACCAGATCAGCAGCTGGCGAAAGAGATCAAGCCAGCCGCGGGGAAGTACGCGGCCTTCGGCGGCGGTGGCAGCGGTCACTACTCCGATACTAGTTCGGCAGGCGGAGGTAACGAAGATTTTCCTGGGTGCTAGCCCCCAATTTGCGATATCCAGGAACTTCATGAACGAGGTCTCCCTCGAAGCCATCGAGCAGAGCGGCTACCGGCGCGCCGGGTTCGCCGAGCATTACGACGCCTACCGTCCCGCCCCGCCGGCTGTCCTCCTCGACACCCTCACGCGGTATGTGGCCGGCCCGCCGCTTGATCGTGTGGTCGATCTCGGCAGCGGGACCGGCCTCTCCACTCGGGCGTGGGCGGATCGGGCGGGCGAGGTGATCGGCGTCGAGGCGAATCCGGCGATGCGTGTGGTCGCTGAGGCGCGAACGGCCGAGCCGAACGTCCGGTACGTCGAGGCCTTCGCTGCGGAGACGGGGCTGCCCGCCGCCTCGGCAGACCTCGTCACCTGTTCGCAGTCCTTCCACTGGATGGCGCGGGAGCCCGTGCTCGCCGAAGCCGCGCGGATCCTTCGTCCGGCCGGCGTCTTCGCTGCCTATGACTACGACACGCCGCCGGCCGTCCACCCGGATGTCGACAAGGCGTTCGCCGACCATCTCCGCCTGCGAAGGCACTTCCGCGACGTGCACGAGGTTGCGGCGGGGTGGACGCGCGCGCCCAAGACGGAGCATCTCGCGGCGATCCGCGAGAGCGGGCATTTCGCCTTCGTGCGGGAGCTCGTCCTTCACGACGAGGGCGACGCCGGAGTCGAAGAGGTCCTGGGCCTGGCCCGGAGCCTCGGACTCGTCCCAGAACTTCGGGCGCTCGGCGTAACCGACGAGGAACTCGGTCTCACGCGGTTGGAGGAAACGGCCCGCCGAGTGCTCGGCAGGCGCACCCTGCCCTGGCTGATCGGTTACCGCGTCCGCCTGGGCGTAAGGGCGGCCTAGCCGCCGATCTGGCTCATCGAACGGGAGGCCCGCACGAAGCCCTCGTCGTTGATCTTGTGCTTGAGCTCCTTGTGCTTGACGGCCCAGCGGACCAGCGCGACGAGCTCTTCGTCACTCGCGCCGTTGCGCAGCGGCGCCTTCAGATCCCACTCTCGCCGAGAGAAGAGACAGGTCCGAAGCTGACCGTCCGCCGTGAGCCGGATCCGGTCGCACGACGAGCAGAACGGCTCCGACACCGGGTTGACGAACCCGATCTCACCCATCCCGTCGGCGAAGCGGAAGCGCCGCGCCGTCGACGATGCCTTCGCGGGGATCTCCTCGAGCGGCCAGCGCTCCTCGATCAGCGCCCTGATCTCGCCGCCGGTCAGGACGTCGTCGGCGTCCCAACGCTCGTCGGCGTCGAGCGGCATGAACTCGATGAAGCGGACGATGTAGGGCTTCCGACGGGCCAGCTCGGCGAGGGCCGGCACCTCCTCCTCGGTGAAACCGCGAATCGCCACACAGTTGACCTTGATCGGCCCGAGCTCCGGATGCCGCTCGGCCTCCTCGAGCCCGGCCAGGACGCGGTCGAGCGCGTCGCGGCGGGTGATCTCGGCGAACCGGATGTGCGACAGCGAGTCCAGCGAGACGTTGAGCCGGCGGAGGCCGGCCTCGACGAGCGGCGCGGCGAAGCGGTCGAGCAGCACGCCGTTCGTCGTCAACGAGAGGTCGGTGACGCCGGGAATGGGCGAGAGCATCGAGACGAGGGTGGGGAGGTCGCGGCGGGCGAGGGGCTCACCCCCGGTGAGGCGCACCTCTTCGACGCCCATCCCTGCCAGCACGCGTACGACACGCGCGAGCTCCTCGAAGCTCAGGAGCTCGTCGCGGCCGAGCCACTCGAGCCCTTCGGCCGGCATGCAGTAGCGGCAGCGGAAGTTGCACTTGTCCGTGACGGACACGCGCACGCTCTTGATCTCGCGGCCCCAGCCGTCGGTCAGAGATTCCACAGGGAAGAGCCTACCGCGAGGTTTCAGGGTTGCCTCGCGGCGAAACACTGCGCAGACAACTCTCGAAAAGGAGAACCAGATGTCGGATTGGCAGCAGCAGGGCCAGGGCGGCGGAGCCGCCGAGGAAAGCGGCTCGAACGGGGGCGGCATGGACGAAGAGCAGAGCGAGAACGAGGCACCGCGCGAGGACGCGCCGAATCCGACGCAGGAGGCGATCGACGAGGGCGGCGCTTCCGATCAGCCGGTCGACGTCGGCTGGGAGGAGACCGCGAGCAGTCCTCACGAAGGCGAGAGCGGTCAGGGCGCAGAGCCCGCCTAGCCCGAGCCCACAACCTAGACTCGCCGCGTGGCGACCGCCGCGCTGATCCTCGTCACGGCGGTCTGGGGCATCACGTTCGTCCAGGTCAAGGACGCCGTTGAGCTCTATCCGCTCCTAGCATTCCTCGCCGTTCGGTACGCGATCGCCACGGCGGCGCTCGCCCCGCCGGCGCTCGGCCGGCTTCGCAGGCTCGGCCGCGACGGTCTCTTTGCCGGCGCGTTCCTCGGCGTTCTGATCGCGGCCGGCATCGGGCTCCAGACAGCGGGTCTCGCGCGCACGACCGTCACGAACACGGGCTTCATCACCGGCCTCTACGTTCTCTTCACGCCCCTCCTCGCCCTCGCGCTGTTCCGGACGCCCATCCCGCGGGAGCTCTGGGTTGCAGTCGGCCTCGCGCTCGTCGGTCTTGCGATGCTCTCCGGAGTCCCGGAGGGCTCGGCCGCCGGCGACGGGCTCGTCCTCGCCAGCACCGTCGCCCAGGCGCTGCAGATCGTGATGGTGGAGCGGTACGCCAACCGGTTCGACGTCTTCGCACTCACCTTCGTCGAGGTCGCCACCGCCTGTCTCGTGTTCGGGGCGATCGCCCTCGCCTTCGGCGACCTCTCCGTCCCTCATGGGACGACCGTCTGGGCCGCTCTTCTCGTGACCGGCCTCTTCGCGGTCGCCTTCGCCTACCTCGTGCAGGTCTGGGCACAGAGGCGCGTCAGCGCGACACGGATCGCGATCGTCTTCTCGCTGGAGACGGTCTTCGCCGGCCTCTTCGGCTATCTGCTCGCCGGCGACCGGTTGGGTGCGCTTGGCCTGGCCGGCTGCGCGGTGATCTTCGGAGGGATCGTCCTGGCAGAGCCGGTCGCGGCCGCGACCCTCAGGCGCTTGGTCGGACGCCCCGCGCCCGAGCCCGGGCCTCGACCTCTCGGATGAAGGGCGTCTTCAGCTCGGTGTAGACGTCGCGCGGGTGGCCCTCCGCGGCAAGCCGGCGCTTGAACTCGGCGTAGCGGCGCCGCTCCTCCGCGTCCGTTCGCAGCGCTTCGCGAAACGTGAGCTGCCGATCCCAGTGCTCGCCGCCGTGGGCGACGACGTGGACGTGGTGTGTCCGCGGCTCCTTGCGGAAGAACAGCCGTTCCGGGAGGCCGTACTCGCCGAGGTATTGGTACCCGAGAGCCCGCATCGCCTCGACGTCGTCGTCCGAGATCTCCAGGTCGCGCAGTCCCACCAGGACATCGACGATTGGTTTCGCGTCGAGGTCCGGGACCGCCGTGCTGCCGATGTGCTCGATGCCTACGGCGCGCCCGCCGAAGACCGCCGAGATCCGCTCCTTCTCGGCCTCGAAGAGCTCTGCCCAACTCGGGTCATGCTCGACCAGCTCTATGCGATCAGAACTTCCACTCACCATTTTCCTGAACCACTTCGCCGTCGCATTCGATTCGCCCGCCGTCGCGCAGGTCCTTGACCATGTCCCAGTGAACGCTGGACTGGTTCTTCCCTCCGATCGTCGGAAGGCTCGCGCCGACGGCGAGGTGAATCGTCCCGTACATCTTCTCGTCGAAGAGTGTGTTCTTCATGTAGCGCTGGATCCCGGGATTGCAGCCGATGCCGAACTCTCCGAGCCGCCGCGCGCCTTCGTCCCGGTCGAGCTTGGTGAGGAGAGCTTCCTCGTTGCTCGTGGCCGAGGCCTCGACCACCCGTCCGTCCTCGTACCGCATCCGGACACCCTCCACGAGGTCGGGCTCCTGGTAGGCGGGGTATTCGATGAAGCTGACGACGCCTTCGGTCGAATCCTCGACCGGGCAGTAGAAGACCTCGCCGCCCGGCATGTTCGCGTGACCGTCGTCGACCTCGCCCGGCCGGCCCTCGAGGCTGAAGCGCAGGTCGGTCTCGGCGCCGACGATCCGCACCTCATCTGCCCGGTCGAACCGGTCCTTGATCCGCTTCATCTTCTCGCCCTCGGCATCCCAATCGAGCAGCACCGCGCCGTAGAGGAACTCCTCGAACGCCTTCAGGCCCATGCCCGACTCCTGGGCGAGGGACGGGCAGGGGAAACGGCACGTGACCCACGGGATCTCCATCCGCAGGCGGCGCTGGAGGAAGGGAGCGTGCGCCTCCGCCATCGTGTTGCGCCGCTCGGGAGCGAGGTCGGCACCCTCGCGCGAGTTCTCCGGCGCGCCGAGGAGCATCCAGGCGTCGACCTCGTCCCACACGTGCTGGTCGGCCGGCGCCGGCTTTTCGAGGAGCTCGAGCGGAGCCTCTTCCGCGAACAGCGTCACGAATGGGAGCTGTTCCATCGCATAGCTGAAGCGGACGAGCGGGTAGGCGCCTCGCCGTGCGATCAGCCGGACGACCTCTTCCAACAAGGGCCGCGCGGGGGGTTGCGAAATGACCAGGACCTGCCAGCCAGGCTGGACGTCGATCGAACGCTCCACCAACAGGCGGGCGTATTCCTGGACGCGCGCATCGGCCACGAAGGCGGGATTCAAGCAGCTACGCGCCAGTCCTGAGACTTGCTAGTATCTCGCTTAGATTTTCTCGGCCCTACACACGAAACTTGGAGGACACGTACGCATGGCAAAGACGATCGGCATCGATCTTGGCACAACGAACTCCTGCATGGCGGTGCTGGAGGGCGGTGAGCCCACCGTGATCCCGAACGCCGAGGGCGGCCGCACGACGCCGTCCGTCGTCGCGTTCACAGGGGACGGCGAGCGGCTCGTCGGCCCGCCGGCCAAGCGCCAGCAGGTGACGAACCCGCAGAACACGATCTTCTCGATCAAGCGTTTCATGGGGCGCAAGCACTCCGAGGTCTCGGAGGAGATGAAGATCGTCCCGTATGAGGTCACCGAGGACCCGAACGGCGACGTCCGCGTCAAGGCGGGCGGGAAGGAGTACGCGCCGCCGGAGATCTCCGCGATGATCCTCCAGAAGCTGAAGGCCGACGCCGAGGCATACCTGGGCGAGGCGGTCACGGACGCCGTGATCACCGTCCCGGCCTACTTCAACAACGCGCAGCGTGAGGCGACTACGGCGGCGGGCAAGATCGCCGGCCTCAACGTCCTCCGGATCATCAACGAGCCCACGGCGGCAGCACTCGCCTACGGCCTCGAGAAGGAGGAGGAGCAGACCGTCCTCGTCTTCGACCTCGGCGGCGGGACGTTCGACGTCTCCGTCCTCGAGCTCGCTGAAGGTTTCTTCCAGGTCAAGTCGACCGCGGGTGACAACCACCTCGGCGGCGACAACTTCGACAAGGCGATCGTCGACTGGATGGTCGCCGAGTTCAAGAAGGACCAGGGCATCGATCTCGCGGCCGACAAGATGGCGCTCCAGCGGCTCTACGAGGCGGGCGAGAAGGCGAAGATCGAGCTGTCGTCCACGATGACGACCCAGATCAATCTGCCGTTCATCACGGCAACGCCGGAGGGGCCGAAGCACCTCGACCTCCAGCTGACCCGCGCGAAGCTCAACGAGCTCACTGCCGACCTGCTCGAGCGGACCGTTGGCCCGACCAAGCAGGCACTGTCCGACGCAGGTCTCGAGGCCAAGGACATCCACCACGTCGTCCTGGTCGGCGGGATGACGCGCATGCCGGCCGTCGTCGACAAGGTCAAGCACGTCGTCGGCAAGGACCCGCACAAGGGCGTGAACCCGGACGAGGTCGTCGCCGTCGGCGCGGCCATTCAGGCCGGCGTCCTCAAGGGCGAGGTCAAGGACATCCTCTTGCTGGACGTCACCCCGCTCTCGCTCGGCATCGAGACGAAGGGCGGCGTCTTCACCAAGCTGATCGAGCGAAACACCACGATCCCGACGAAGAAGTCGGAGACGTTCACCACCGCCGAGGACAACCAGCCGTCCGTGGAGGTGCACGTCCTCCAGGGCGAGTCCGAGATGGCGCTCTACAACAAGACGCTCGGCAAGTTCCAGCTCGTCGGGATCCCGCCGGCGCCACGGGGAATGCCACAGGTCGAGGTCGCCTTCGACATCGATGCGAACGGGATCATCAACGTGTCCGCCAAGGACCTCGGCACCGGCAACGAGCAGCAGATCCGAATCGAGGGCGGCTCGGGCCTCAAGGACGAGGAGGTCCAGCAGATGATCAACGAGGCCGAGGCGCACGCCGACGAGGCTCGCAAGCTGCGCGAGCTCGCCGATGCGCGGAACGCCGCTGAGTCGCTCGCGTACCAGACCGAGCGCACACTCAAGGAGCACCGCGACAAGCTCGACGAGTCCGACGCCTCGACGATCGAGGGCCGGATCATGGAGCTGCGCGGCGCCCTCGAGAGCGACGACGTCAACGAGATCCGGTCGAAGACCGAGGCGCTCCAGGAGGCCTCGCAGAAGCTGGCCGAGGCGATCTATGCCCAGGCGACCGCGCAGCAGGCTGCGTCGGCGCCCGGCGGGAACGGCGCCGAGGGCGGCTCTGACGACGAGGTCGTCGAGGAGGCCGACTACGAGGTCATCGACGAGGAAGAGGCCAAGACGTCCTGATGGCCGAAGACGTCGAGAACACCGAGGTCGAAGAGGTCGACGAGCTCGAGAATCTCCAGCGCGAGCGCGACGAGCTGGTGGACACGCTCCAGCGTGTCCAGGCCGAGTTCGAGAACTACCGCAAGCGGGCTGCGCGCGACCAGGAAAGCCTGGTCGCGCGGGCCCACGAGCGGCTCGTGAAGGAGCTCCTACCGGTGCTGGACGACCTCGAGCGGGCGCTCGAGGCGGCCGAGGCCCATGAGGAGGCGAAGCTGGAGGAGGGCGTCGCGCTCGTCGCCCGGTCGCTCGCGGCCGTGCTCCGCAAGGAAGGCCTCCAAGAGGTTCCGAGCGAGGGCAAGTTCGATCCGCACGTCCACGAGGCGCTGCTCTCGCAGCCGTCGGAGGCGGAGGCGGGCAGCGTGATCGAGGTGCTACAGAAGGGCTACCGGCTGGGCGATCGCGTCCTGCGGCCAGCACGGGTTGTGGTTGCTGCGCCGAAGGCGCCATCCCAGGACGCGTAGCGTGGCGACGGCGGCTAAAGACCTTTACGCGGCGCTCGGCGTCTCCAAAGGCGCGCCGGCGGATGAGATCAAGAAGGCGTACCGCAAGCTCGCCAAGGCGCATCACCCGGACAAGAACCCGGGCGACGCGGCGGCCGAGGAGCGCTTCAAGGAGATCCAGCATGCGTACGACGTCCTCTCGGATCCCGAGAAGCGCAAGGTCTACGACCAGTTCGGCTCGTCCGACGGCCGCCGAGGCTTCGACCCGCGCGCCGGCGGCGGTTTCGACTTCGGGGGCGACTTCAACGTCGGGGACTTCGGAGATCTCGGAGACCTGTTCGGCGGGATCTTCGGGCGAGGCCGCGGCGGGCAACAGCGGTCCCGCGCCGAGCGCGGCGCCGACCTCGAGGTGCAGGTGAACCTCTCCTTCGAGGATTCGCTGCGAGGGATCGAGACCAAGATCCCGGTCGACGTAGAGACGGCCTGCCGCGACTGCGGCGGTTCGGGCGCGAAGCCCGGGACCTCGCCGAAGGTCTGTCCGGAGTGCCGCGGCCGAGGCGTGATCTCGGAGAGCCAGGGGCTCTTCGCGCTTTCGCAGCCGTGCCCGCGTTGTCGCGGCAACGGGACCGTGATCGAGGATCCTTGCCCTCGCTGCCACGGGTCAGGTCGCGAGCGGCGCACGAAGCGCTACTCCGTGAAGATCCCGGCCGGCGTCAAGGACGGCACGCGAATCCGCCTCAAGGGCAAGGGCGAGGCAGGTGCGGCCGGCGGCCATGCGGGTGACCTCTTCGTCGTCACCCGCGTCGCCGGCTCGCCGATCTACGAGCGCCGCGGCTCAGATCTCGTCGTCGAAGTGCCGGTCAGCCTGGCCGATGCGGCGCTCGGCACCGAGGTTGAGGTTCCGACGCCGGATGGCGCCGTGTCGCTGAAGGTCCCGGCGGGGTCAGAGCACGGGAAGCTGCTGCGGATCAAAGGCCGCGGCGCGCCCAAGCTCCAGGGGGGCAAAGGCGACGTGCTCGCGCGGCTGAAGCTCGAGGTCCCGAAGAAACTGAACAAGAAGCAGCGGCAGCTGCTCGAAGAGCTGAGGAAGGTGTCCTGATGGACGACCGGCCTCGCTACATGATCAGCGTCGCCGCCGACCTCGTCGGCATGCACCCGCAGACGCTCCGGATCTACGAGCAGAAGGGGCTCGTTCGGCCGCAGCGCACCTCGGGCAACACGCGCCTCTACTCCGAGACCGACCTCGAGCGCCTCAAGCTGATCCAACGGCTGACGACCGAGCTCGGGCTCAACCTCGCCGGCGTGGAGATGGTGATCGGGCTCGAGGACCAGATGAATCGAATGCAGCGCCGCATGGAGCGGATGGAGCGGGAAATGCGTGAGCGCATGCGAGACATCGAGCGCCAGTACAAGCGCGAGCTCGTGCTCTGGCAGGAGCCGAGGCTGCCCAGCCGGAGAAATTAGATGGACTTCAACAAGCTGACGCTCAAATCACAGGAGGCCGTCGGCGCCGCGCAGGAGCTGGCGCGTCGGATGGGCAACCCCGAGGTCTACCCAGAGCACCTGCTGCTCGCGCTCCTCGACCAGGAGCTCCCCCAACAGCTCGTTCCGGACGCCGCCTCGCTGCGCGCCCAGGCCGAGGCAACGCTGAGCGCCAAGCCCGCCGTTCAGGGCGGCGCGCAGCAGCCTCGGGTTTCCGCCGCGTTCTCCAAGGTGCTCGACCGCGCCTTCGACGAGGCGCGGCAACTCGAGGACG
>Ga0307302_10001424_pt1 | contig 10568 bp, 8 predicted proteins | sample ER_DNA_183_FD_194490 | JGI IMG/M metagenome (GOLD analysis project Ga0307302, IMG submission 194490) | Bulk soil microbial communities from the East River watershed near Crested Butte, Colorado, United States - ER_DNA_183 | ecosystem: Environmental > Terrestrial > Soil > Floodplain | place: USA... | reverse complement strand
GCGTGGCCTCGACCGCTTCCAGGGCAACGAGGCGGCGTTCCGGGCCTGGGTGTTCACCATCGCCCGCCACGAGGTGTTGGACTGGCGCCGCCGGGCGGCCCGCCGCCCGGCCGAGGAGGTGGCCGGGAACGGGCTGGTCGAGGGGGCCGCGCCGGATGACCCGGCCGCGGCCGCGGTGGAGGGGTTCTCGACCCGGGCGGCGCTGGCGCTGGTGGCGACCCTGCCGGCCGATCAGGCCGAGGCGGTCGTGCTGCGGGTGGTGGCGGGGGGGGGGGGGGATCGGGTGGCGGCCATCATGGGTAAGCGGCCGGGGACGGTCAGGGTGCTGACCCATCGTGGGTTGCGGCGGCTGGCCGAGCGGCTGGGGGCTGATGTGCGGGTCCGGAGGGTGGTGTAACGCGATGGGCGACGGCGACGCTTCGTCTGCTGACATGCGCCGAGCAGTTGCCGGCCCCGACGCCGACCCGCTGGCCGTCGACGAGGAGACCGTCGAGCGGCTGCTGACCGGCGACCTCCCACCCGACCAGGCCCCATCCGGCTACGCCGAGGTGGCCCGGTTGCTGGCGGCCGCCGTGGCCGCCCCGAACCCTGGGGAGCTGGCCGGCCAGGCGGCGGTCCTGGCCGAGCTGCGGGCCGTGACGCGGGCCCGCGCGGTGGCCGGTGCCCGGCGGGCGGCGAGGGTGGACACGCGGCGGCGTCGCCGGACCGGGCTGGCGGTGGTCGTGGTGGCGGGCGCGCTGGCCGCCGGCGGGGTGGCCGGCGCGGCCAGCGGCCACCTCCCGGGGCAGGTGCGCGAGGCGGCCCGGACCATCCTGGCCACCGGGGGCGGGGAGCCGCCGGCCTCGACCCGGACGGGCCCGTGGCCGGCACCCGTCACCGGGACCGGCGGCGCCGCCCGGGAGGGCTCGCGGCCTGGCGGCGCCACCGGCGGCAGGCTGGGTCCGGCGGGCGCCGCGCCGGCCAGCCCGGACCTGGAGGGGCTCTGCCAGGCCTTCCGCTCCGGCAAGGGCGCCGAGCTGGGCGGGAAGCTGGACGCGGCGTCGTTCCGGGTGCTGGCGCGCGCCGCGGGTGGGGAGGACAAGGTCGCGGCCTTCTGCGAGGCCATCCCGCCCGCCGACGACAAGCCCAAGGAACCCAGCGTGTCCAAGGAACCCGGGCGGCCAGACCCGCGCGGCGGCGGGGGCAACCAGGGGCAGCAGGGCGGCCCGGGCACGTCCTCGCAGGCGCCGGGCCGCTGACCGCCGGGCCGCGGGCCGGCCCGTCCCGGCGGGGTCGTGGTCCCTGTAACGCGGACCGCGCCCTTGGCGCTCCTTCTCCGCGAACGCGTTCCCGCGGCACGTCCGGTCCCTGGGAGGATGCCGATGTTGGCAGTTCGTAGGAGCAAGCCCGTGCTCGTCGCCACGGCGATCGGCTTGCTCACGGTCGCGTCGACCCGACCACCAGCACCGGCGCCACGACCACCACCGAGCCGTACCCGTCCACGACGCATTCCTGACCCGGCAGGCCCTCGCCGGCAGGGGCGGCCCTTCTCCGGTCGCCCCTGCCGGACATCTCGAGCTGGGCGATCAACCCTCGTGACTCGTGACCTCGGCCCGGCCGGTCAGCCGGTGGCCCGGCGGCCCGGGGAGCGACCCAGCAGGCGGGCGTGCTCGACCTTGAGGCAGGCGTCCTCGACGTAGACCAGGCCGTCCTGCTCGGCGATGGCGCGGGCCTCGTCGCTGCGGATGCCGAGCTGGAGCCAGAGGGCGCGGGCTCCGACGGCGACCGCGGCCCTGGCCGCCTCCGGGGTGTGCTCGGGGCGGCGGAACACGTCGACGAGGTCGATCGGCTCGGGCACCTGGTCGAGGGAGGGCAGCACCGGCACCCCGAACACCTCCGGCTCGGGGCACATGGGGTTGACTCCGAACAGGCGGTAGCCCTGGTGGTGGAGGTACCAGGCGACCTGGTTGGAGGCACGCTCGGGGTTGGCCGAGAGGCCGACCACGGCGATCACCTTGGTGTCGAGCAGCAGGTCGCGGAGGTCTTCGTCGGTCATGGGCGGCCCCTGGGGTCGGCGGCTGGCCCGGCCATGGTAGGCGCGGGCCACCAGCGCGCTCAGCCGCAGAGGCGGCAGTCGCTCCAGCAGGAGGCGCAGGTGTCGTCGGTCTCGACGCAGTTGGGGGCCGCGTCGGTCGGCCTCGGGCAACCGACGTTGGTGTCGCCCGGGCAGCCCACGTTGGTGTCGCCGACGCACTCAGGCCCGCATGATCGTCATCGGCACCTACGGCGAGCGCCCCCACATGGGGTCGTGCTCGGCTCGACCCCGTACAAGCTCCGGCACCGCTCCCCGGTGCCGGTGCTGGTGGTGCGGGTCCCCGACGCCTGACCGGCGCGACACCTCGCATGCGGGGCGATATCCTGGGACCAGGGCAAGCATCGGGCTGACGACCACGGGCAGCCGGGGGTGGGACGTGAGCCAGGAACCGGCTCGGCACCGCGGCTGGCTGTGGCGCCGGCCCACCTTCGGCGGCGTGGCCGTGGCGCTGCTCTTCTGGTGGTGGTCGCTGGACCCCAGCATGCTGCCCCGCGCCTGGTCCGCCCAGGCCGCGGTGAGCGGGCTGTCGGCCGCCATCGGGTACCTGCTGGGGACGCTGGCCGGGTACGGCGTGGCGGCGGTGCTGCGCCGGTTCGGCCGCACGCCGTCCCCGCGGGTCCGGCGCTCCGGGTGGCTCGCGCTCGGCGTGGTCGCGGTCGTGGTGGTGGTGGCCGGGCTCGCGCTGTGGCCCGGGTGGCAGAACCAGCAGCGCGACCTGGTCGGCATGGCGCATGTGGGGCCGGCGGTGCTGGCGCCGATGGTCGCGGCGACGCTGGTCGTGTTCGGCGTGCTGTTCTTGGTGGGCCGTGTGGTCGGCCACGGGATCGTGCTGCTGGACGGGCTGCTGGCCCGCCGGCTCCCCCGCCTGGTGGCCCACGCCGTCACCGCGGCCGTGTTCCTGGTCGCGGCCGTGGTCGTGACCCGCGACGTCGTCGCCGACGGGTTCTTCGACTGGGCCAACCGCCGTTTCGCGGCCGTCGACACCACCACCGACCCGGGCGTGACGGCACCCACCTCGCCGGCCGTCTCGGGCAGCCCGGCGTCGCTGGTGCCGTGGGCGACCCTGGGCGAGTACGGGCGCAGCTTCGTGGCCCAGACGACGAGCCCGGCCAAGCTGCGCGCCTTCCACGGGGCGGCGGACGACCTCATGGAACCGATCCGGGTCTACGTGGGGCTGCGCTCGGCCGGCTCGCCCGACGAGCGGGCCGCGCTCGCCGTGCGGGAGCTGGAGCGGACCGGCGCCTTCCGGCGGGAGGTGCTGGCCGTGGTCACCGTCACCGGCACTGGCTGGGTCGACCCCGACGCCACCAGCGCCGTCGAGTACCTCCACGGCGGCGACACCGCCCTGGTCGGCCTGCAGTACTCCTACCTGCCGAGCTGGATCTCGTTCCTGGTCGACCGGGACGAGGCGGGCGAGGCCGGTACCGCCCTGTACCGCCATGTCCACCGGCGCTGGTCGGAGCTCCCGGCCGAGAGCCGCCCCAGGCTGATCATCTTCGGTGAGAGCCTCGGGTCCTACGGCGCCGAGGCGGCCTTCGGTGGCCCCGACGCCGGGGCGTCGCTGGCCAACCTCGTCGACGGGGCCGACGGCGCGCTGTTCACCGGCCCCACCGAGGCCAACCGGATCTGGAACCAGCTCACCGATGACCGCGAGCCGGGCAGCCCCGTGTGGCGCCCCGTCTACAGCGACGGCACCAGGGTCCGGTTCGCCAACCGGCCCGCCGACCTGGAGGGCCCCGACCAGGCCTGGACGCCGCCGCGGGTCCTCTACGTTCACCACCCCTCGGACCCGGTCGGGAACTGGCGCCCCGACTCGCTCTGGCGGCGGCCGGAGTGGACCGAGGCGCCCAGGGGCTACGACATTCCCGCCCGGGCCGGTTGGTTCCCGATCGTCACCGGGGTCCAGGAGGTGGCCGACCTGATCGCCGGCTTCAGCGCTCCCTCCGGCTACGGACACAACTACGCGATCGACTTCGTGAGCGGCTGGGCGGCCGTCGCCCCACCGGTGCGGTGGACCGAAGCCGACAGCGCCCGGCTCCAGCAGCACCTCGCGCCCGAGTGAGGCCCGGGTCCGCCCGCCCGTCGCCGAGCCTGGCACGAGCGACCCGGCCGGGAGCCGGAGTGACCGGCCACCCCGTGCCTAGCCGGCGCCGGTCGCCAGTGCCCTGACGAGCCGCAGGCCGAGCCAGTCGACCGACCGGGCGGTGTTGCCGAGCACGACCACGGCGATGCCGGCGTCCCTGATGACGCCCACGAAGCTGCGGAAGCCGTTGGTCCCGCCGTTGTGCCAGAGCATGGCGCGGGCAGGCCGCGCGGGCGGACGATCAGCCAGCCGAGCCCGACGTCCATTCCCCGGCCCAGCCGGTGCCGGGGGACGCTGGATGCGTTCGAGCTGGGCGGCCAGGGGCGTGGAGGCCGGGTCGAGGTTGGCGGCCAGGAACCGCAGCATGTCGAGGGCCGTGGAGCGTAGCGCCCCCCGGCGCCGGCCAGCGCGGGGAGCTCGAACCGCCCCACCGGCCGGCCCCGGCGCGTGTGGCGACGACCAACCGCGCGGCCTGCTCCTCGGACGGGGTGACGAAGGTGTCGTACATCCAGGGGCAGGCCGATCCGCTCCCGGACGAGCTGCTCGTAGGGCTGGCCGGCCGCCCGGGCCAGCGCCTGGCCCAGCAGGCCGGCGCCGAGGTTCGAGTATCTGGCCCGTTCGCCGAGCCGGCGGCGCAGTCTCGTCCGGGCCAGGCCCTCGTACACGTCCTCGGCCGACAGCGCCGCATACGGGTTGTGCCGGTCACCCAGCCAACGGCCCAGCATCCCCTTGGGGTCGCGCCGCAGCCCACTGGTATGGCTGGCGAGGTCGGCGAGGATGATCTCCCGCCCTCCGGAGGTCGGCCCGGCGGCCGACGCCGGCAGGTACCTGGCCGGCGGGTCGTCCAGGCCGACGATCCCTCGCTCGGCGAGGTCGGCCAGCAGCAGCCCGGTGAAGACCTTGGTGATGGAGCCAATCTCGAAGATCGTGCCGCCGTCGGGCCGGTCAGGGGCGCCGGTGCCGCAGCGCCCGTACCCGCGGACCCATTCCTCGCCACCGGCCACGTACCCGACCACGAGCCCGACCCGCCGCCCGGACCGCATCGCCCGCTCGGCCAGGTTGTCGACGAGGTCCACGTCCTCCTCCACCGCCCAGCATGGTGCCATGGACGCCCACCATGCCGTGGCCGCCCCGGCGAGGCGGGGCGGGCGCGGCGGCGTCATGCGCCTGGTCGTCCTGGTCGCGGTGGGGGTGCTGTGCCTGGCGCTCGCCGTCGTGGCCGTCCCGGTCCTGCTTGACCTGACCACGTGCAGCGCCGCCGAGCGGCGGGTGTTCACCGAGGTCCCCCACTACGGCGGCGCCCGGCCGCGACCGTCGGGCAACGGCGAGACCGGGAGCTGCATGGCGACCTACCGGGCGGGCGCCTCCGAGGATCGCGTGCTCGCCCACTACCGGCAGGCCCTCGGCGCCGATGGCTGGACGGTACAGCCGCCCCTGGCCTACCCCGGGAGCGACCCCGAAGGTGTCGGGTTCCGCTCCGGCGAGCTCACCGCGCGGCACGGGACCGACACCACCACCGTCCTGCACGAGAGCGGGCCGGCCCTGGTCGGCGGCGGCACCCATGTGGCCGTGCACGTCACACGCGACTGAGGGTCAGCGGACGGTGCGGAGCCATCGCCGTTGCCATGGCGTCTCGATGGCCCGCCGATGATAGTGGTCGCGGACCCAGGTGACGGCCTGGTCGGGGGTGAGGCCGTCGAGGACGGCAAGGGCGGCCAGGGCGGTCCCGGTGCGGCCGAGGCCACCGCGGCAGGCGACCTCGACCCGCTCGCCGCTGTTCGCGCGCCGGTGGGCCTCGTGGAGGGCGTCGAGGGCCTCGTCGCGGTCGATCGGGAGCCCGAAGTCGGGCCAGCCGATGCGCCGGTGCGGCCAGGCGGGCGCCGGCCCGCCGGCCAGGACCAGGGCGAAGTCGGCCGCGCTGGCGGGGTCGGCCAGCCGCCGCCCCCGGACCCGGGCGCCGCCGGGCAGGACGACCAGCCCGATCTCGTCCAGCCAGTCCATGTCTCCCTCTCCCGGCCACCATGATGGCAGCGGCGGCGGCCGGATGCGGTCGCGGACGTTGACGTCCTCCCCGTCCTGTGGGGCGGGGATTCCTGGTGGTGCGGCTCATGGGGCACCGGCCAGGGCGGTTCCTGGTTCAGCGTCGACTGCCGGGGTCGCCCCCGGTGTTCCATCGACTCCACAGGCGGCAAGGGCCAGCCCGGCCCCCAGAATGTTCTTCGATGCGTTGAGGTCCCGGTCGTGGGCGACACCGCATCCGGGACAGGTCCACGAACGGACCTTCAGAGGCTTTGGGCCGGCGCGGTGCCCGCACGCCGAGCACACCTGCGACGACGGATACCACGGGTCGACCTTGACGACTTGGCGGCCGTCCAGGGCCGCCTTGTACTCCAGCATGGCCGTGAACTGGCCCCACCCGGCGTCGTGGACGCTCTTGGCCAGCTTGGAGCGGCCCAGCCCGGCGACGTTGCGGGTTTCCACGCCCATCGTCTGGTGCTCGCGGACCAGGCGGGTGGAGAGCTGATGGTGGAAGTCCCGGCGGGCGTCGGCCACCCGGGCGTGCCGCCGGGCGACCCTGCGACGGGCCTTCTCCCGGTTCTTGCTGGCTTTCTGCTTGCGGGTCATGTTGCGCTGGGAGCGGCCCAGCGCCTTCTCCCGCTGCCGCAGCCAACGCGGGTTGTCGACCTTCTCCCCGGTGGAGAGGGCCGCGAAGCTGGTCAGGCCGAGGTCAACCCCAACCGCCGCGTCCACCGCGGGCAGCGGCACCTCCCGGACCTCGACCACGAAGGAGGCGTGGTAGCGGCCCGCGCCGTCCAAGGTGACCGTCACGCTGGAGGGGTCAGCGGGCAGAGGACGCGACCAGCGGACCTTCAGGTTGCCGATCTTGGGGAGCGACAGCCTGCCGTCGGGCAGCACCCGGAAGCGGCTGTTGGCCGTGCACCGCACCGCCTGATCGTGGTGCCTCGACCTGAACCGGGGCTTGCGGACCTTGAGCCTGGCCTTCTCGCCCCGAGCGCGTGCTGCCTTCGCCTCGGCGAGCGCCCGGAAGTAGTTGCGGTAGGCGCGGTGGAGGTCGGCGAGCGACTGCTGCAGCACCACCGCCGACACCTCGCCCAGCCACGCCCGCTCAGCAGTGCCCTTGGCCACGGTGCGCCGACGTGACAGTTCGCCGTCAGAGAGGTACGGGCGACCGGCCTTGTCGGCGTCTTCCCTCGCCCGCAGCCCGTCGTTGAACACCACCCGGGCGCAGCCGAACGCCTTGGCGAGGGCCCGGCGTTGGGCGGGGTCGGGGTCGAGGCGGTACCGGTACCGAAGTCGCATACCAACCAGGATGCTTGGTCTCTGCGACAAGACAGGGACGTTCGTCCAGGCCGGCACCTGCTGGCAACTTTCCCCCGACCGTCGCACTGTCCCGGCTCGTCACCAGCCTGAAGGGCGTCGCGTCCCGGCGGCTGCGGCAGGAGTTCCTCGACCTGGCCCGGCACTCCTGGCGGGCCAGGCGGCTGTGGTCGGGGTCGTACTTCGCAGGCTCGGTCGGGGGTGCTCTGTTGCACGTCCTGCGGGCCTACAACGAGCAGCAGCGCCGACCCCACGACGCGAGCCACCTCCGGCCCGAAGGCCAGAACCCACTCGCGAAAGCCTGGTAGCGTCGGCACCGGTCGTGACGCCAGCCTGACGGAGATCCATCGATGGCCCAACCGGAGAGATACGTGTTCGTCTGCCTCAACCAGCGGCCTGAGGGTCATCCCAAGGGGTCGTGCCTGGACCGGGGCGCGGCCGATGTCTTCAACGCCCTCCGGGAGGAGCAGGGGCGGCGGCTGCTGACGTCGGTGAAGGTGGTCGCCACCGGCTGCATGGAGGCCTGCCTGGTCGGCCCGGCCCTGCTGGTGGTCCCCGACAACGTCTGGTACGGCGGGGTCACCGAGGCCGACGTGCCCGCCCTGGTCGAGCAGCACCTGATCGGCGGCGAGCCGGTCGAGATGCTGCGGATCGGGCCGGAAGACTTCACTGCCTGAGCGAGGCCGAAGTTCCGATCTCACGCCGACCCTTGCGGTACGTGTGAGGGACGCCGCGGACTGGCAACTGCGCCAGTGTGCTGTCGTCCTTGACCCGGTGTCATCAGTACATGCTGCTGGCGGACCATGATCCCGTAGATCGCTGCTCGCGACGGCAGCCAGGAGTCCTGCACCGTTTCATCTGATGTACAGCCGCAGCCGTCCCCAGCGCGGATGCTGGGCGGCGCAGCTCACACGGCAGAATCGAGTTGGACCGAGACGTGATGGGGACAGCGGCGAGGCCGATGCGAGCGGTCCCCAGCCCGCTGGCCTGTCAGCGGCGCAGCCAGGCATAGACCGACTGGCGGCTGATCCCATACCGCTCGGCCACCACCGTGAGCGGCATGCCGCCCCAGCACCTTCTGGATCACGGGCAGCGTTGCTCGACCACGCTCAGTTCCCACAACACAGCTGGCCTCCCAGGCCGCACGGCAAGTCCACAACACAAGCAGACCAAGCCAAGACAGTAGAAACCATCAGCCGAGACCGACCTATCAAGCATCACTCGAGCCAGCGCAACGTGGTCCTCGAGTTCGTGTGAGAGTTTCTCTACACCCTCAAGGCCGGCCCTGCGGGAACCGGGGCGGCGCTGATCCGGCCAGGCGGCAGGCCGCTCGTGGGCGGCGCCCCTCGAGCACTGGGCCCCATGGCGACGCGGCCACTTCCAGACAATCGAACGGGCCGTGGATCGGCGGGCGGACCTCGCTGAACCGCTCGGCCTCGGTCCTGGTCGCCGAGGGTCAGCCGGCACGCCTGCTCGGCCTGATCGACTCGACCTCCGCCTTCCGAGAGCGCCAGTCCGACTGGCCTGACTGTGCCGGTGAGCTGCGGCAACAGGCGATCGGTTCTGTCCTTGACAGCCAAGTTGACCGCCATCAGTGGGCTGTTCGTCGTCCTGACCTGCTAAACAGCCGGCCCTGGCCTCGGCCGCGACGGCGTGTCTCGTCGCGGTGACGCTCCTGAGCCTGTGCGCAAAGTCAGCAGCTCGTAGCGACAGGGTGTCGATGATCAACCAGGGCCGAGGTAGTCAGCCCTAGTGTCGCCTCCGCCAAGTTCGTGTCATATCCGGCCACCTGAGCGCCCTGACCGCCGAGTTGCTGGCGGTGGTCGACCAGATCATGCGCCGACTCAAGCGTCCTTGTGGTTGCGTCCGCCGCACGGAGCGTCCAGCGCGGCCGACGTCGCTTCAGCCCGTCAACGAACGTCACGGACGCAACAATAGCGCTGGCGATCTCAGGGGTCAGCGCAACGCCTCCGCGGGTGCTTGTGAAGGTTGCCAACTGCCCTGCCATCGCTTTGCCGCCAACGACGCCTGGCTGACCCTGGTCTTGTTCGCTCAGACGCTGGTCTGCTGGACCAGGCGTTGTGTCTGGATGGCGAGCTTGGCGTGGCCGAGCCCATCACGCTGCGTTACCGGTTGTGGCATACCGCCGGGCGGTTGGTCCGCCACGGCTGCCGGCTCATCTTATGCCTGCAACGTACCTGGCCCTGGACGCCGGAGCTGGTGGCGGCGTTCGCGGGGTTGCGAGCCCTGCCCGCACGCTGCTGACCATTCGCAAGGCTGCACCGACCTGGTCGGCGGGGTCCAGCCCGGCACGACGTGGTGGTGCACTTCGACCGCTTCCCGCACGTGGCCTGTAGTACGTCGCATGATCACTGCAATTGGTGCTTTCGCATGATTGTTCTGTCACGAGGGTTTTCATAGCTTCTGCGGTTGCATGAGCTCAGGCCGACCCGGGCGACCTGCGAAGCAGGAGCGAAAGGGGGAGGGTCAAGGTCATTCGGGGGCGGTGCCCTGAGCGTTGCCGGCTCGCCGAACTCGCCGCATTCCTCCACCCTAAGGAGGCCCCTCATGACCAGAGGGTCCAAGGTCGTGCGCTGGAGCGTGCTTGTGCTCCTCTTGGCGCTCGTCGCCTTACCAGCCCACGGCGTCGACAAGCAAGGAAAGCAAGCCATCCGCCAGCTCGGTCATTTCTCGCAGTCGGTGGCGACCCGCTACTGGATCGCCAACCCCGACCAGGCGCCGGAGGCGCTGCGTGGCCGGTTCCAGGCCGCGCACGATGCCGCCGCCCGTGGCGCCCAGGGCGCGCTGGCGGCGCCGGCCTCGGTGGTTGGCGACCGCTTCAACCGGGACGTCACCGGGCTGCCGCAGAATGAGGAGTCGGTGGCCGTCTGCCGCTCGCGGCCCAATGTCGTGCTCGGCGGCACCAACGACAACCGCGGCCTGCTCGACCCCGCGGGGAACTCCACCGGCTGGCACCTGTCTCTGAACGGCGGCGGGAGCGTCGCCAACGAAGGGCTGCTGCCACCGGTGCAGATCGGCGGCGCCGACGTCGCCTCGGGCGGTGACCCGGTC
>Ga0307302_10001423_pt1 | contig 10576 bp, 13 predicted proteins | sample ER_DNA_183_FD_194490 | JGI IMG/M metagenome (GOLD analysis project Ga0307302, IMG submission 194490) | Bulk soil microbial communities from the East River watershed near Crested Butte, Colorado, United States - ER_DNA_183 | ecosystem: Environmental > Terrestrial > Soil > Floodplain | place... | reverse complement strand
CGGAGACGGCGACCATGGCCTGGCAGCACCACAGCGCGGAGGTGAAAAAGGCCGAGCCGCGAGGGCTCGTCACGCCGGGCACGCAGTTCGACCGCTGCGACGGTCTCTGGAGCGACGAGCCCGGCCAGGCGATGATGCTGCTCGCGGCGGACTGCCTACCCGTCGCAATCGCCCGTCATCCTAGGAGCCGTAGGCTTCCTGCGCTCGCGATCCTGCACGTCGGCTGGCGCGGCCTGCTGGCAGGCGTCGTGGCCGCCGGCGCCCGGGCGCTCGGGGGAGGCAGGCTGGCAGCCGCGATCGGGCCCGGAATCGGGCCGTGCTGCTACGAGGTCGCAGCCGACGTCGCGGAGCCCTTCCGCCGCGCCTACGGGGACGACGTCCTCACGGAGGGCCGGCTCGACCTCTGGTCCGCGGCCGAGCGGGCCCTGGGCGAGGCCGGTTGCGATGAGGTCGAGCGCAGCGACCTCTGCACGTTCTGCCATCCCGAGCTCTTCTTCTCGCACCGGCGCGACCGCGGGCTGACCGGCCGGCAGGGAGTTGTCGCCTACGTCGCCTGAGCGGATTCGCTCGGCGCACGAGCGGATCCGCGCGGAGCTAGGGCCCGACGTGACGATCGTCGCGGCGACGAAGTACGTCGGCGTCGACGAGCTCGGCGCGCTCGCGGAGGCCGGCATCGAGATTGTCGGCGAGAACCGCGCGCAGGATCTCGAGGCCAAGCGCGCGCGCTACGGCGACGCCTTCCGCTGGCACTTCATCGGCCACCTGCAGAGCCGCAAGGCGAAGACGGTGAATGAGCTGTGCGAGCTCTGTCACTCGCTCGCGAGCGAGTCGGCGGCCAAGCGCCTGGCCATTCCGGCGCTCGTCGAGGTGAACCTCTCGGGCGAGGCGACGAAGTCCGGAGTCCCGGAAGCCGGCCTGGAGGATTTTCTGGCTCTGTACGAGAACGTGGTCGGCCTGATGACGATGCCGCCGGCCACGACCGACCCCGAGGACTCGCGCCCCTACTTCCGCCGCCTGCGCGAGCTCGGCGAGCGCTACGGGCTGCGCGAGCTCTCGATGGGCACCAGCCAGGACTACCGCGTGGCAGCCGACGAGGGCGCCACGATGGTGCGGCTGGGATCCGTGCTGTACGACGGCTGAGGCGATCGCTTGCGACGCCGCTTGGAGGCCGTGCCGGCTTGGCCGGTGCGGCCGTGCCACACACCGTCTGGGATGCACAGCGGCGTTTCCTCCCGCCGAGCTAGCGTCTAACATCCGCTAACCATGGGATTTGCAGACGTTTGGAACCGAACGCTCGTCTACTTCGGGATCGCCGAGGAGGAGGACGACTGGGACGAGGACGGCTACCTCACCGAGGAGGACCTCGAGCGCACCTACAGCGCCCGCCCGAACGTCCGCCGGCTCACGCCGCGAGGTCGCCAGCAGGACTTCGACGACTGGACCGATCCGGATCCCGAGGAGTGCGCGCCGCAGACGGCAGTGCTGCGGCCGCGGGGCAACCGGCGGCCGCCCGAGTCGGCCGCGCCGATGCGCGCCGTTCCCTCGGTGCAGGTGCACCTCGTCGTGCCGAGCAGCTTCAACGACGCCCAGCAGATCGCGGACAAGTACAAGGACGCGATCCCGGTGATCCTCAATCTCCAGGGCGCCGACCAGGAGCTCTCGAAGCGGCTGATCGACTTCACCAGCGGCCTCACCTACGCGCTCGACGGCGGCATGCAGCGGGTCGCCGACAAGGTCTTCCTGCTCACGCCGCGGAATGTGCAGGTCTCGGCGGAAGAGCGGGCCCGCCTGATCGAGCGCGGCTTCTTCAACCAAGTCTGACGGGACGGCTCTGATCCAGGACTCCGGCGCCGTGGCCCGAAGTCACGTCTAATGGCCACGCTTGCGCTGCTCGCGGATGCCGCCTCGACGGCGAACACGCTGATCGACACCTTTCTGTGGGTCTACATCCTGCTGATCTTCGTGTACGTCCTGACGTCCTGGGTGCGGCTGCCGTACAGCGTCTGGGTACGGCGGATCTCGGACTTCCTGCGGGACGTGTGCGAGCCGTACCTGCGGATCTTCCGGCGAATCCTGCCGCCGCTCGGTCCCCTCGACCTTTCGCCGGTGGTGGCCATGCTCGCGCTGATCGCGCTAATGCGCGTGATCGACGCGCTCTTCGCCCACTACTCCTGAGGAGGACGCAATGACGATCACGCCCGTGGAGCTCCACCACATACGCTTCAGAAAGGGCCTGCGCGGCTACAGCCCGAGCGCGGTCGACCGGATCATCGAGGAGATCGCGGACTCGTTCGAGGAGGTCTGGAGGCAGCGCGCGGACTTCGCAGACCGGATCGAGCAGCTCGAGGGCGAGCTCGCGCGGCACCGCGACCTCGAGACCCTGCTGCGCACGACGCTGGTCTCGGCCGAGAAGTCCGCGCACGAGCTGCAGGACCAGGCGCGGCGCGAGGCCAGGATCATCCTCGCAGAGGCCCACGCGGAGGCCCGCGCGGTCACCCGGGCCGCGGCCGCAGAGCGCGAGCGCCTGCTCGCGGAGGCCCGCAAGGTGCGCGCGCTGCTCGAGGCGGCGCTCGACTCGGTCGAGGACGCCGCGGCCGGCGCGCAAGCCGCCTGAGCTCGAGCGGCCGAACCTATACTGGGCGCATGGCGAACCCCTCGACGCGCGTCCGCCTAAGGGTCTCTCCGGGAGCGCGGCGCAGTGAGCTGGTGGGCCGGCACGGCGAGGGGTGGAAGGTCCGCGTGGCCGCGGCCCCCGAGGGCGGCCGGGCCAACGAGGCGGTGCTCGACCTGCTGGCAGCGGAGCTCGAGCTCCCGCGCCGCTCCCTGTCGATTGTTTCCGGGCAGTCGGCACGTGAGAAGGTCGTCCTGATGGAAGGCATCGACCGGGCCGAGAGCGAGCGCAGGCTGGAGCGGGCATCTTGAGCACGACGCTCGACACCGAGCGCTTCCGCAGGCGCCTCCTCCGGGAACGGCAGCGCGCGCAAGAGGCGCTCGACTACCTCCACCAGGAGAACCAGGGCCTGATCCAGGACGAGACGCAGGAGATCCCGAGCGACAATCACCCCGGCGACGTCGCAACGGCGACGTTCGACCGCGAGCTCGACTCCACCCTGGAGGAAAACGAGGAGCGGTTGATCGGCGCCATGGACGCCGCGCTGAGCCGCATCGAGGACGGCACCTACGGCACGTGCACCTCCTGCCGCCAACCGATCGCCGAAGAGCGGCTCGAGGCCTTGCCGTGGACGACCCGATGCATCGAGTGCAAGCGGCGGGAGGAACGCGGGTGAGCGAACCCGCCCCGCGGACGCTCGACGTCCGCGTCGGCTCGAGCACGGACGCCCTGACCCCGGTCTCTGTGGCGGAGCGGTCTCTGGCCGCTCGCGCGTCCCAGTGGGTGGGCCTGGGAGCGGTCGTCCTCGCGGCGATCGCGGCCGACCAGCTGACGAAGCTGATCGTGTCCTCTCAGCTCGAGTTCGACGAGTCACTGCACGTCGTCGGCCCGTTCTCGATCCACCATGTCCAGAACTCGGGGATCGCCTTCGGGCTCTTCTCGAGCGCAACGGCGGTCGTGACCGCGCTCACCGCGATCGCGGTCGCATGGATGCTGCTCTACTTCGCGCGCTCCGGTGCACGGCACCCCGTGTTGCCGGTTGCGCTGGGCCTGCTCATCGGCGGCTCGACGTCGAACCTGATCGACCGCGTCCGCCTGGGGCACGTGACCGACTTCCTCGATCTCCGCTACTGGCCGGCCTTCAACCTCGCGGACAGCTTCATCGTCATCGGCGTGGCGATCCTCTTCGTCGCGCTCATGCTCGGCGAGACACGACCGCGCTGACTCATCTCCACGTCGCCGTCCCCGCCGAGGCCGCGGGCGAGCGGCTCGATCGGTTTCTCGCCTCGCTGCCGGAGGTCGGATCGCGCGCAGCGGCCGAGCGCCTGCTGGAGGACGGTGCGGTGGTCGTCGACGGGCGTCCGAGGCCGAAGAGCCACCGGCTGGAAGGCGGCGAGCAGGTCGAGCTGGAGGTGCCCGAGCGCGCGCCGCGGGAGCTTCAGCGCGAGGAAGTTCCGCTGGCGATCGCCTACGAGGACGAGCACCTGCTCGTGGTGGACAAGCCCGCCGGCGTCGTCGTCCATCCCTCGCCGGGCCACGAGTCGGGCACGCTCGTCCACGGTCTCGTAGGCCTCGCGGCGGGCGGTGACGAGGAGCGGCCCGGAATTGTCCACCGGCTCGACCGCGACACTTCGGGCCTGCTGGTCGTCGCGCGCAGCGAGGAGGCGTACCAGAAGCTGCAGGAACTCGTTCGCGCGCGTGAGCTCGAGCGGCGCTACAAGGCACTCGTTCGGGGCCGGCCGCGCTCGTGGACCGGTCGGATCGAGGCGCCGATCGGGCGGGACCGGCACGAGCCGACCCGCCACTCGCTCGACACTGACACCCCGCGCGAGGCGGTAACGCATTTCGAGGTCGAGCGGCTGCTGGACCGCCACGCGCTCCTCGACGTGCGGCTTGAGACCGGCCGGACGCACCAGATCCGAGTCCACCTGGCGGCGATCGGCCTGCCGGTTGTCGGGGACTCCGTGTACGGCGTTCCGGACGAGCAGCTGAAGCGCCAGTTCCTGCACGCCTGGCGGCTCGCGTTTCCACACCCGCTGAGCGGGGAGCCGGTGGAGGTCGAGTCGCCGCTACCGCCGGAGCTTCACCCGGCGCTGGCGCGTTTCGCCTCGTAGAGCCGCTCGTCGGCGACGCGGAAGAGCGCGTCGGCGTCCGCGGCCTCGTCCGGGAAGTGCGCGAGCCCCGCGCTGAACGTGCAGGGATCCGGCAGTTCGCCCGTGGAGACCAGCTCGTCGACGCGGTCGCTCAGCCGTTCGAGCAGGCGCGAGCCGGCCTCCTCGTCCGCCTCGACGAGGTAGGCGGCGAACTCGTCGCCGCCCATGCGGCCGGCGAGGTCCGAGCCGCGCAGCGAGTCGCCCAGGAGCGCCCCGAACCTCCTCAAGGCGCGGTCGCCCTCGGGATGGCCGAGAGTGTCGTTGAGCTCCTTGAAGCGGTCGAGGTCGAGGAAGACGAGCGCGACGCCGTGGCCGTAGCGGGCCGCGCGCTCGAGCTCCACGCCCAGCTCGCGCACGAACGCCTGGTGGTGCAAGAGCCCCGTGAGCTGGTCGTGCCGCGCCTCGTGCGCGAGCTCCGAGGTGGCGCGGTCGAAGTACGCGACCACACACTCGGCCACGAGCCGGTCGACGGTCACGTTCAGGCGCTCCTGGGCCGCGCGCACATCCGCGGGCTCGAGCTCTTCGGCCCGCTCGGAGACGAAGCGCGAGAGGATGCGCCGGAGGATCAGGAACTCCGTCACGATCTCGCGGGGGGCGAACCCGAGCGCCTCGCGCTCGCGGGCGTGGTCCCGGGCCTGCGCCGCGAGCAGGCTGCCGCGCCGGACCCGCTCCGGCCGCGGGTCGACGAGCTCACGCGAAAGCTCCACGATGAAGGTTGGCATGTCGCCGAGCTGACCGAGCTGTCCGAGTCGCTGGAGCGACGGGATCTGGTCGTCGACGAGCCCCTCTTCAACCGCGGCGACCGCGAGATCCCACGCCGAGGCCTGGATCTCCGCGGCCAGGGCCTCGAGGGCGGGCGGCGATTCGCGTGTGCTCACGGGTCCATCATGGATCGGCGCGCGGACACTCGAACATGAGCCACGGGTGATTTGGCCGCGCCGGCGGGCACGCTCTATATGCTCCGCACTCGTCGGGCGGCCCGGGAGCCGCAGCCCGGCCGCCCGACCTTACGGCCTCCGAATCTTTTGCGCCCTGCTGCCCACCGGCAGCACTACGTGCGCCATCTTCCCAGGGCGACGCTTTGCCACGTCGATCGTGGCCGATTGAAGCGCGCAGGGCGAGGGTGTCTCGGGGCGGGATGCGGCGCCGCCCCGAGACACAGTCCCTTACGCGCTAGCCGCCGCAGGTGAGGCCGGCGGCAAAGGCGGCTGAGAGCACCAAGGCGGCAGCTGCCGCAATGGACATCAGGCGGGCCATGGTCACCTCCTTTCCGAGCTCGTTTCGTGGGTGACCCACACGGGGCACAGAGCCGGTTGAGGGAAATCCGAAGAGGGGACCAGAGACGACGAACTCGATGCTGTCAAGTCCGGAGGCTTGACGTGCCGGGCGCGCGGTCTGATGATCCACAAGCCGTGATCGCCTCTACGCGCCGCGACGGTTCGACCGAGAGCATCGGAGATCGTGTGCGCAGGCTGCGGCTTGCGCGTGGGCTCTCCCAGCGTCAGCTCGCATCCCACGGCGTCAGCTACGCCTACATTTCCCGGATCGAGTCGGGCCAGCGCACGCCGTCCGTTCGCGCGATTCGATTGCTTGCGCGGAAACTCGGCGTTACGCCGGAATACCTCGAGAGCGGCCTGGACATCGCCCCGGTCGAAGCGCTCGAGCTGCGGCTCAGCGACGCCGAGTTGCGACTGCGGCTCGGCGATCACAGCGTGGAGGCACGCCACGCGTTACAGACGGTATTGAAGGAGGCGCAGCGGGCCGGTGAGGGCGAAATCGTCACTCGCGCGCAGATCGCACTGGGGCTCTCCTCGCTCGCTGCCGGAAACCAGCGGGAGGCCGCGCGGTACCTCAGCCTGGCCGTCGCCTCGCCGCTCGTCTCGCCGCGGACGCAGACGAACGTCTACGTCAGCTTGTCGAAGGCGCTCAGGTTCCTCGGACGCGCCGAGGAAGCAGCAAAGATGCTCGAGGACGCGCTCGACGATCCCGGCTGTCAGACGCGGGAGGCGGCCGGGGTCAGCCTGCGGCTCGCGACGTACCTGAGCTACGCGCTCACCGATCTGGGCGAGTTCGAGCGGGCGCGCTCGGTTCTCGAAGAGACCGATGCCGATGCGGCGCTCGACCCCCACGCACAGGTGACGATGCACTGGTCGTTGGCGCGACTCGCCTACATGGAGGGGCAGCCTCGCGCGGCCCTGCACGAGATCCGGCGCGCGATCATGCTGCTCGACCACACCGAGGACAGCCTCGAGCTCGCCCGTGCGCACCTCTTCGCCGCCGAGGTGCATCTCTGGGCCTACAACGTCCCCGAAGCAACGCGCCACCTGGCCCTCGCCGCACGCCTCGAAACCCTGGTCGCTGACGCGCGCGACCTCGGTGCGCTTCACTCCGGCCAGGCACTCGCGTACGCGCGCCAGGGCGACTTCGAGCGCGCTCGCCCCCTGATCCGGCGCGCTCACGAAGAGCTCGCGGACGCTCCTGCAGAACAAGGGCTCGTGTGGTTGGCCCAGGGGCTCACCGAAGCGGCTCACGACGACTTCGACGGAGCCACTCGCAGCTTCGAGAGAGCGATCGACGCCCTTGCCGCCTCCAGCATGCACCGTGAGGCCGCCGCCGTCTGTCGCGAGTGGTCTCACCTGCTGATAGCCGCGGGGAGGAGCGAGGAGGCCGAGAGCACGGCCAGGCGAGCGGCCGAGTTGGCTAGCGAAGCCGCCGAAGCCAACGCCGCCCGCCAGCGCCGTTAGACCCGGCAAAGCCGGCACGCGCTCTCTGGTCGGCGTCGCAAGCGTCGCCTTACGGCTTTAAGACGCGCGCCCCGGCAAAGCCGGCACGCGCTCTCTGGTCGGCGTCGCAAGCGTCGCCTTACGGCTTTAAGACGCGCGCCCCGGCAAAGCCGGCACGCGCTCTCAGCGCATGCTCTACGCGCCGCTACACTTCCGAAGCTCTTTTGTCCCCTACCCGGCGACCCGGGCAGGTGGCGGTGCCGGCGCCTCGGAGCGCCGGTTCCACCTGACTCCCGCCGGCCGCACCACCACAACCACCAGAGAGGAAGAACGTCATGGCAGTCAGCATGCGAGAGCTCCTGGAGGCCGGAGTCCATTTCGGTCACCAGACGCGCCGCTGGAACCCCAAGATGCGCCGCTACATCTTCGGCGAGCGCGGGGGTATCTACATCATCGACCTCCAGAAGACCCTCGAGAGCATCGAGGAGGCGCAGGCGTTCGTCCGCAACCTCGCCGAGCGCAACGGCACCGTCCTCTTCGTCGGCACGAAGAAGCAGGCGCAGGACTCGGTCGAGGAGGAGGCCGAGCGCGCCGGGATGCCGTACGTGAACCACCGCTGGCTCGGTGGGCTGCTCACGAACTGGCGCACGATCTCCGAGCGGATCGAGCACCTCCACGAGCTCCGCCGGCTGCGCGAGGAGGGACAGCTCGACCTGCTTCCCCCGAAGGAGCGCATCTCGATGCAGGCCGAGCTCGAGAAGCTCGAGGCGAATCTGGGCGGCGTCGCCGACATGCGGAAGCAGCCGGACGCCGTGTTCATCGTCGACCTGCGCAAGGAGCAGCTTGCCGTGCGCGAGGCGCGGCGGCTCGGGCTCCCGGTGATCGCGCTTGTGGACACGAACTGCGACCCGGACGAGGCCGACTTCGTGATCCCCGGGAACGACGACGCGATCCGCTCGTGCAGCCTGGTCGTGCGCGCGCTCGGCGACGCGATCGCCGAGGGCAAGTCGCGGGTGACGCCCGCCGACTTCAGCCCGCCGTCGGAGGAAGAGCCGCAGCAGGAACGGGCGGAGGAGGTTCCCCCGGAGGAGGCCAAGCCCGAAGCCGAGGCCCAGGCCGAGCCCGAAGCCGAGGCTCAGGCTGAGCCCAAGGCCAAGCCCGAGTCCGAGCCGGTCCCGGTCCCCGACACGCCCGAGGAGTCCTCGTGAGCCAGGTGCAGATCTCCGCGAGCCTCGTCAAGGAGCTGCGCGACCGCACCGGCGCCGGAATGATGGCCGCCAAGCGGGCGCTGGAGGAGACCGGGGGAGACGTCGACGCGGCCCAGCGGCTGCTGCGCGAGCAGGGCATGGCCGCCGCCGGCAAGAAGGCGGGCCGGGAGACGACCGAGGGCGAGGTCGTCGCCACGGTGTCCGGGAACGTCGGCGCGATCGTCGCCGTCGGCTGCGAGACCGAGCCCGTCTCGAAGAACGAAAAGTTCCTGTCCTTCGCGGAGGCGGCGCTCGAGGCGGTCGAGTCCGGGGGGCCCGACGCGCTCGCCGGACTCGAGGAGCGGAGGCTCGAGCTGATCGGCCAGCTCGGCGAGAACGTCGAGCTTGCCGGCGCCGCGCACATGGAGGCGGGCGAGGGCGAGCTCCTGGCGGAATACGTCCACCCGCCGGCGAACAAGATCGGCGTGCTCGTGCGGGTGCGCGGCGGCGACGCCGCGTCCGCGCGCAGGCTTGCGATGCACATCTCCTTCGCGGCGCCGCGCTTCCGGACCGTCGACGAGGTGCCCGAAGAGGAGCTCGCCGCGGAGCGCGCGATCTACGAGCAGCAGCCGGACGTGCAGTCGAAGCCCGAGGACGTGCGCTCGAAGATCGTCGAGGGCCGGCTGCGCAAGGAGTTCCTCTCCGGAGTCGCCCTCAGCGAGCAGTCCTGGATCCACGACCCCTCGCAGACCGCCGGGAAGGCGCTCGAGGAGGCCGGGATCGAGGTGCTCGAGTTCGTCCGCTACGCGCTCGCGGAGTGACCGAAGCGGTCTCGGCCGGAGAAGCTCGGCCCGACGCGGCGGGCCCCGCCTTTCGCCGGATGCTGCTGAAGCTTTCCGGCGAGGCCCTCATGGGCGAGCAGGAGTACGGGCTCGACCCGGACCGCATCGCCGCACTCGCGGGTGAGATCGTCGATGTGCAAGAGGAGGGGCTCGAGCTCGCGATCGTCGTCGGCGCCGGGAACATCTACCGCGGGCTCGAGGCGGCCGCGGAAGGCATGGACCGGGCGACCGCCGACTACGCGGGCATGCTCGCGACGCTCCTGAACGCGCTCGCGCTCCAGGACGCGCTCGAGCGCCGTGGCGCGCACACGCGGGTGCTCTCCGCGCTCGCCGCAGCGGAGGTCGCCGAGCCGTACATCCGCCGCCGGGCGATCAGGCACCTCGAGAAGGGGCGCATCGTCATCTTCGCGGCCGGCACGGGCAACCCGTTCTTCACGACCGACACAGCTGCCGCACTGCGCGCGCTGGAGATCGGCGCCGAGGGGATCCTGATGGCCAAGCACGCCGTCGAGGGCGTGCTCGACGGCGACCCGCGGGTCGACCCGAATGCTGCGCTGCTCCCGGAGTTGACGCACCTTCAGGCGATCGAGCGCGGCCTCAAGGTGATGGACACGACCGCGCTCTCGCTCTGCATGGACAACCGCCTGCCGATCTACGTGTTCGCCCTCGAAGAGGGAAACATCCGTAGAGTCGTCCACGGCGAGCGGGTCGGAACCATCGTTTCGACCCCCTGATCGGAGGAGAGTCACCATGGCGATCGAGGATCTGATTCAGGACGCGACACGGCGGATGCACAAGTCCGTCGAGGCCGCACAGGGGGAGTTCGCGACGCTGCGCACCGGGCGCGCCTCGCCGGCGTTGCTGGACCGCGTCCAGATCGACTACTACGGCCAGAAAACGCCGCTCAAGCAGCTCGCGACGATCGGCGCTCCGGAGCCGAGGATGCTGACGATCCAGCCGTTCGACCCGAACTCGGTCTCGGCGATCGAGCGCGCGATCCAGGAGTCCGACCTCGGCCTCACGCCCTCGAACGACGGCAAGCTGATCCGGTTGCCCATTC
>Ga0307302_10001420_pt1 | contig 10587 bp, 7 predicted proteins | sample ER_DNA_183_FD_194490 | JGI IMG/M metagenome (GOLD analysis project Ga0307302, IMG submission 194490) | Bulk soil microbial communities from the East River watershed near Crested Butte, Colorado, United States - ER_DNA_183 | ecosystem: Environmental > Terrestrial > Soil > Floodplain | place: USA... | reverse complement strand
GCGCCTGGGCCTGGTCGGTGACCTCGTCGACCAGGCCGATGGCCTGGCGCCAGGTGTGCACCAGCACCGGCAGGGGCAGGTCGCGGCCGCGCCGCTTGGCCTGGAACAGGGCGTCCACCGCCGAGGGGTTGAAGGGGTCGCAGGCCACCCCGTACAGGGTGTCGGTCGGGAGCACGACCAGCCCGCCCCTGGCGACGATCTCGCCACCGACCTCGAGCAGCCCCGGCCACTGCTCCTCGTCCTTGGACACCGGGATGACCCGCGGGTCCTCCTCCTCATTCACGGGCGGGTCCCCTCGACGATCCGGTCGCGGCCGACCAGGTCGGGGTGCACGGCCACCGCGGCCAGCCCGGCCGCGGTCAGCAGGGCCGCGGCCGCCTCGGCCTGGTCCTCGCCGATCTCGCAGAACAGCCAGCCGCCGGGGGCCAGCCAGTGCCCGGCCCGGGCGGCCAGGCGCCGCAGCACGTCCAGGCCGTCGGGGCCGCCGTCGAGGGCCAGGCGCGGCTCGTGGTCGCGGACGTCCCTGGGCATGGTGGCGATGGCCCCGCTGGGCACGTAGGGCACGTTGGCGCAGAGCACGTCGACCCGCCCGGCCAGCTCGGGCGGCAGCGGCGCGTCCAGGTCGCCGGCCAGCAGCTCGACCCGGTGGCGCTCGGCGTTGGGCCTGGCCCAGGCCAGCGCCCCCGGGTCGAGCTCGGTGGCCAGGACCCTGGCCCCGGGGACCTCGGCGGCCAGGAAGCAGGCGATCGCCCCCGACCCGGTGCACAGGTCCACCGCCACCGCCGGCGGCGGCGACGCCCGCAGGCGGGTCGCGGCCCGGTCGGCCAGGCCCTCGGTCTCGGGCCGGGGCACGAACACGCCCGGCCCGACGGCCAGCCGCAGCCGCCCGAACGGCGCCCAACCGATCACGTACTGGAGCGGCTCCCCCGCCACCCGCCGGGCCACCATGGCCCGCAGCGCCCGGCCGACCCGATCCTCCGGGGCACCCCCCTGGGGTTCCCCGGACCCCTCCGTTGCCTCCTCCAGCAGCCAGTCGGCCTCGGCCCGGGCCGAGACGCAGCCGGCGGCGGCCAGCTCGCGGGTCGCCCAGGCGCGCAGCGCACCCCGGCCGCCGAGGGGGTCCGGGGAACCCCAGGGGGGTGCCCCGGAGGACTGGCTGGCGGTGGTCACGCCGGGGCCTCGGCCGCGGCCAGGGCGGTCTCGGCGTCCCTGGCCGCCAGCTCGTCGATGATCCGGTCCAGGCCGCCGCCGTTGAGCACCCCCGGCAGGTCGCCCACGGACAGGCCGATGCGGTGGTCGGTGACCCGGTCCTGGGGGAAGTTGTAGGTCCGGATGCGCTCGGAGCGGTCCAGCGAGCGGACCTGGGAGCGGCGCTCGGCCGCCAGCTGGGCCTGCTGCTCGGCGATGGCCCGCTCCAGCAGCCGGGCCCGCAGCACCCGCATGGCCTTCTCGCGGTTCTGGATCTGGGACTTCTCGTCCTGCATGGACACCACGATGCCCGAGGGCAGGTGGGTGAGGCGCACCGCCGAGTCGGTGGTGTTGACCGACTGCCCGCCCGGGCCGGTGGAGCGGTACACGTCGATCTTGAGGTCGCCCGGTTCGATGGTGACCTCGACCGGGTCGGCCTCGGGGAGCACGTTGACCCCGGCGGCCGAGGTGTGGATGCGGCCCTGGGACTCGGTCACCGGGACCCGCTGGACCCGGTGCACGCCGGCCTCGTACTTGAGCCGCGACCAGGCGCCCCTGCCCTTGACCGCGAACACGACCTCCTTGACGCTGGCATCCAGATTTGACTCGCTCTGGGACAGCCTCTCCACCTTGTAGCCGTGCTGCTCGGCCCAGCGGACGTACATCCGGTGCAGGTCGCCGGCGAACAGGGCGGCCTCGTCGCCGCCGGTGCCGGCCCGGACCTCGACGATCACGTCCTTGTCGTCGTTGGGGTCCTTTGGGACCAGGGCCCGGCGGAGCTGCTCCTCCAGGGCGGCCTGGCGGGCCTGGGCGTCGGCGATCTCCTCCTCCAGCAGCGCCCTGCCGTCGGTCGTGCGCTCCTCGCGCAGGAGCTCGCGCGCGGTCGCCAGGTCGTCGGTGGCCGACCGCCACGCCCGGTACGTCCGGACGACCTCGCCCAGCTCGGCGTGGCGCCGCGACAGCCCGATCAGCCGCGTCTGGTCGGCGATGACCTCCGGGTCGGCGAGCTGGCGCTCGACGTCCTCGTAGGTCCGCTCGATCTCCTCGAGCCGTTCGAACATGGTCAGCCGCCTCGGGGCAGGTCCTCCGGCGCCGGCTCGGCCGGAAGCGGCCGCCCGGGGAGGGGGCCGGCCAGGTCGTCGACCTGGGCGCCGACGCCGGCGACCAGCGGGGAGGGCAGCGGCCCCACCGTGGCCCGCTCGGCCGGGGGCAGGACCTGCTCCAGCGAGCGGATGGCGACCTCGATCATGTCGGGGGTGGGCGGCTTGGTGGTCAGCATCTGGAGCCACAGGCCGGGCTGCATCAGCGCCTTGACCAGGGACGAGCGCTCCCGGCCGGCGCCAAGGCGGATGCCCTCGTAGGCGATGCCGACGATCACCGGCACGGCCAGGATCTGCAGCGGCACGCGCACGTACAGCGGTGGGCGGCCGATGGCCGAGAACAGCAGCGTGAACAGGATCAGGGTGACCACGAACAGGATCAGCAGGAAGTTGGTCCCGCAGCGGACGTGCAGGGTCGGGAAGCGGCCGACGTTGTCCGGCTCCAGCGGCAGCTTGGCCTCGTAGCAGTGGATCGTCATGTGCTCGGCGCCGTGGAACTGGAACACCCGGCGGATGTCCCGCAGCGACGAGATGGCCACGATGTAGAGCAGGAAGAAGGCGAGCCGGGCCAGGCCCTCGACCAGGTTGAAGATCAGGTTGTTGGGCAGGTGCGACGACAGCCAGTTGGTCCCGGCGGCCGGGGCGAGGATGAACAGGGCGGTGAAGAACGCGGCCCCGATCCCGAGCGACCAGCCCATCTGCCGGTTCGAGAGCTGCTCCTCCTCCTCGAGGGCCTGGTTGCCGGAGATGGCCAGGGCCTTGACGCCGATGGCCAGCGAGTCGGCCAGCACGCCGATGCCGCGGAAGAACGGCAGCTTGAACAGCTTGACCCGGCTGGCCAGGGGCCGCAGGGAGTGCTTCTCGAGGTAGATCTCGCCCGCGGGGCGGCGCACGGCAAGCGACCAGGCCTCCTGGCCGCGCATCATCACGCCTTCCAGGACGGCCTGGCCGCCGTAGTAGAACGGCTGCTTCCTGCCGGTCTCGTCGCCCACGTCGGTCGGCCCGCTCAGGCGGTCGACTCTGGAGCCTTGCGCTTGCCGTAGCGGCGCTCGAAGCGCTCCACACGGCCGCCGGTGTCGACCAGCTTCTGCTTGCCGGTGTAGAAGGGGTGGCAGTTGGAGCAGATGTCGACCCGCAGCTCGGACACGGTCGAGCGGGTCGTGAACTCCTCACCGCACGAGCAGCGCACGGTGGTCACCTTGTACTCGGGGTGGATGCCCTGCTTCATGAATACTCGCAGCTCCTTGCGGAAGTTTGTCGTGTCTTCACTTGAACGAATCTTGTCGCAGTCCCTGTTCCCTGTGGGGGGAGCTCGCTCCCCCCACGGCCCCCCAAGAGCGCCTGTGCCATGGTCCAGGGGATCGCCCTAGTTTATGTTGGCCCGCTGGATGTGGCGGAGGAACTCGGCGTTGGTCTTGGACTGGCGCATCCGGTCCACCACCAGCTCGAGGGCCTGGGCCGGGTCGAGCGCGCCGAGGACGCGGCGCAGCTTCCAGGCCACCACCAGCTCCTCCTCGGTGAGCAGCAGCTCCTCCTTGCGGGTCGAGGAGGCGTCGATGTCGAGGGCGGGGAAGATGCGGCGCTCGGACAGCTTGCGGTCCAGGCGGACCTCCATGTTCCCGGTGCCCTTGAACTCCTCGAAGATGACCTCGTCCATGCGCGACCCGGTGTCGACCAGGGCGGTGGCCAGGATGGTCAGGGACCCGCCCTCCTCCAGGTTGCGGGCGGCCCCGAAGAACCGCTTGGGCGGGTACAGGGCCGAGGAGTCGACACCGCCGGAGAGGATCTTGCCGCTGGCCGGGGTGGCCAGGTTGTAGGCCCGGGACAGCCGGGTGATGCCGTCCAGCAGCACGACCACGTCGCGGCCGTACTCGACCAGCCGCTTGGCCCGCTCGATGGTCAGTTCGGCCACCTGGCAGTGCTCCTCCGAGGGCCGGTCGAAGGTCGAGTAGATCACGTGGGCCTTGGTGGAGCGCTGCATGTCGGTGACCTCTTCGGGCCGCTCGTCGGTGAGCAGGATGATGAGGTACACCTCGGGGTTGTTCTCGCTGATGGCGTTGGCGATCTGCTTCATCAGCGTGGTCTTGCCCGCCTTGGGCGGGGAGACGATCAGCCCGCGCTGGCCCTTCCCGATGGGGCACATGAGGTCCATCACCCGGGTCGAGATCTCGGTCGGGTTGTGCTCCAGGCGCAGCCGCTCCAGCGGGTACAGCGGGGTCAGGTCCTTGAAGTCGCGGCGGTTGCGCGCCTCCTCGGGCTCCAGGCCGTTGACCTTGTCGACCCGGGACAGGGCGGCGTACTTCTCGGAGTCGCGGGGCAGCTTGACCGTGCCCTCGATCTCGTCGCCGCGACGCAGGCCCATCCGGCGGATCATCGACAGGGGCACGTACACGTCCTCGGGGCCCGGCAGGTAGCCGTTGACCCGCATGAACCCGTAGCCGTCCTGGGAGCGGATGTCGAGGGTGCCGGTGCGGCTGACCTCGGGCCGGTCGTCGGCCTGCTGGCGGTCGCGGTAGTCGGGCCGCTCCATCAGGGCCACGTTGCCCTGGTCGAAGCCCCCGCCGCCGCGGTTGCGGTTCCGGTTCCGGTTGCGGTTGCGGCGCCGGCCCCCGCCCTGGCCCTGCTGGTTCTCCCAGCGGTTGCCGCCGCCGCCCTGGCCGCCACCCCAGTCACGGTCGCGGTCGCGGCGCTGCTGGCCGCGGTCGCCGCCGCCCTGGCCCTGGTCGGCCTGGGGCTGCTCGCCCTGGGCCTGCTGGCCGCCCTGGCCCTGCTGGGCCTGGGGCTGCTCGGCCTGCCCGGACGTCGCCTCGGCGGCCGGGGCCGGCTGCTCGGCCTGGGCGACCGGGGCTGCCTCGGCCCCGTCGGACGGCGCTGCACCGGACGGGCTGCCGGCTGGGCCGTCGTGGGCGACCTCGCCGTTGCTGCTCGGCTCGGTCATCGTGGCCGGCGGGGACCCGGCGGCGGCCGGCTGGCCGCCGTTCCCGGACACCTCGACCGGTGCCACCTCCCCCGACCCCTCCGGCTGGGGGGGAACCGACCCGCTACCGGCTGGGCCGTCGTGGGGTTCCCCGGACCCCTCCGCGGGGGCCTGGGCCTCGGTGGTCGTCTTGGTGGTCGTTCCCCCCCGTCGGCCCCGGGAGGGTGCCGACGAGGGCACGAACTCGACACCCTGGGCCTTGGCGATGATCGCGCCGATCAGGTCGGCCTTGCGGAGTCGCTGGTAGCCCTGGACACCCATGGACGAGGCGATGGCCTGCAGCTCGGGCAGGACCTTTCCCTCGAGGATGTCGCGTTCGGTAGTTGCCATGTTCACCTTCCCTGTGCGGCGGCGACGTGCCGGCTGAAGGAGCCGGGGACCGTACGTCGCCACCCGGTTGCCGGGGTCTTTGAGATCAGTGGATGCCTGCTGATGCGGCACCGTGGGGAGAAACTCGCGCTCGCTCCTAATCCTGTTCCCGTCGACGGGGCCGGGCGGCGCGGCACGAACCGCACACCGCCGCAGGCTGGCGTCCGATCACGTGACCCGGTCGACTGCTCGAACGGAACTGGTGGGTTGCCATCGCTGGCCAGCCGCGCCGGGATCGCCGAACTCGCCAAATCTGAGCCGATAAAGGCGGGGGCGTCGACTGAATTGCCAGCGACTGAGACGTTCCGCATTGTACGGGCCGGACCGGGAGGAGCGCAACAGGGGTCACTCCTCCATCAGCACGCGGACGTCGCCGTCCTTGTCCAGCAGCGAGAAGCCGGTCGTCTCGCCCTGGCGCTGGAACACGATCGACACCGTGGAGTCGCCCACCCGGAGGTCGTGCAGCTCGACCGTGTTGAGCCAGCCGGGGAGCTGCGGCTTGTTCACGTTGATGGTGTTGGCGGGCGCGTCCGCCGAGATCCCGAGCATCGCCTGGAGCAGCAGGAACGGAGCCCCGGCGGCCCAGGCCTGGGGCGAGCAGGCGACCGGGTAGGCCACCGGACGGTTGGGCGACCGCCGGGTGAAGCCGCAGAACAGCTCGGGCAGGCGCATGTCGTCCACGGTCACGGCCATCTCGAACATGGCCGTGGCCAGCCGGTTGGTCGCCTTGGCGAAGCCGAAGCGCTTCAGCCCGGCCCCGATGAAGGCGTTGTCGTGCGGCCAGATCGAGCCGTTGTGGTAGCTCATCGGGTTGTAGGCGGCGGCCGACTTGGAGAGCGTCCGCACCCCCCAGCCGGAGAACATGTCCGGGGCGAGCAGCCGCCTGGCCATGGGCCCGGCCTTGTCCGGCTCGACGATGCCGCAGTACAGCCCGTGGGCCGGGTTGGAGGAGATGGACGCGACCTGGCGCTTCTCGCCGTCGAGGGCCATGGCGTAGAACTGCTCGGACTCGACCCAGAAGCGCTCGTTGAACGCGTCGCGGAGATCCGCCGCCTCCCCCCGCAGGGCCGCCGCCCGGGGGGCCTGGCCGAGGGCCTCGTACACCTCGGCCATGCGCAGCTTGGCCAGGTAGACATACGCCTGGACCTCGGCCAGGGCGATCGGGCCCTCGGCGAGCTTGCCGTCGACGTGGACCACCGAGTCGTGGGAGTCCTTCCAGCCCTGGTTGACCAGGCCGCGGGGGCTGGAGCGCCGGTACTCGAGGAACCCGTCGCCGTCCAGGTCGCCGTAGACGGCGACCCAGTCCAGGGCCCGCTCGACGTTGGGCAGCAGCCGCCGGCAGAACTCCAGGTCGCCGGTCCAGCGGTAGTAGGTGCCGAGCAGCAGCAGCCACAGCGGGGTCGAGTCGATCGAGCCGTAGTAGGGGGTGTGGGGGATGACCCCGGCCCCGGCCAGCTCCCCCTGGCGCAGCTCGTGCAGGATCTTGCCCGGCTGGGCGTCGCGCCAGTCGTCGACCTCGTCGGCCTGGAAGGCGGCCAGCACCTCCAGGGTGGTCCTGGTCAGGTCGGGGTTGAGCATCAGGGTCTGGTGGCAGGTGAGCAGCGAGTCGCGGCCGAAGGGGGCCACGAACCAGGGGATCCCGGCCGCCACCACGTTCCCGTGCGTGGTCGGGGTGAGCAGCGCCCTGAGGTCGCGCAGGCCCCGCGACAGCAGCGAGTTGTACAGCTCGTTGTCGGTCCAGACGCGGGTGCAGGCGCGCTCCCAGGCCTCGTAGGAGCGGCGCAGGTCGTGCATGACCGCGTCGAAGGAGCGCTCGGGGGCCCGGGAGCCGGCCGCCCGCGGCTCGACCGTGAGGGCGATCAGCTCGGTCTGGGTCGGCTCCAGGCGCAGCCGCCAGGAGGCCACCACCAGCCCGTCGTCGACCGAGACCTCGGTCGGCTCGAGCTCGAAGGCGATCCGGGTCTCGCGGAAGACGCCGTCCTCGCCGGCGTAGGCGAACACCGCCGAGCGCCGGTCGGCCTTGGGCCGGGCCAGCCGGCCCCGGACCGCCCGCTTGAGCCCGCGGACCTCGAAGATGTCGGCGAAGTCGGTGCCGAAGGTCAGGCGGACGGTGAGGGTGACGGCGGCGGCGTTGTAGTTCTTGATCCGGATGCGCTCGTACAGGCGGCCGTCGACGACCCGGGTGCGGCGGATGTTGACCGTGCCCTGGACGGCCGCGACCGACCCGTCCTCCTCCACCAGGTCCTGGTTGGCCAGGTCGACGTGGCTGGCGTAGGCCCGGTCGGCCGAGGTCGACAGCAGCAACGGGGCGTGCCCGTCGACCTCCAGCCGGAAGTCGGACAGGTAGCGGGTGTCACGCCAGTAGAAGCCGGCCCCGGTGGCCTGCTCGGCGTCCAGGTTCCCCTCGGCGTCGGCGCACAGGAACATGTCGCCTTCCTTGGTCGACCACAGGCGCTCGGTGCGGGCGTGCATGACGGCCACGACGCCCTTGACCAGCACGCGGTTGACCGAGGCGTCGGCCAGCACGAACTCCTCGCCGGCGGGCGAGGTCAGCTTGTCGGGCACGGGAGACTCCGCGTCATTGGCTGCGGCACAGGAACGGGCTGCCGCATCCTTCGGCGGACAGCCAGACGACTCGACCCGGCAGTGTACTAGGACGCCGGCCGGGTATCGACGTCGCATTCACCTACCCTGCAGCTTCGGCAGGCCCTCCGCATGCGCGTCGGGCATACCCGACCGGCGTCCTAGAGCGTCGAGCCCCCGAGGGCGCCTTGGCCGGGCAGCTCCAGCCGCCGGATCCGCCAGCCCTCGACGCCGGTGGCGGCCACCGCCTCCTCGGCGTCGGCCAGGGCGCCCGGGGCCGCCTGGCGGGGGCACAGGACCAGCAGCGACGGCCCGGCGCCGGACACGAAGGCGGCGTGCCCGGCCGCGCGCAGCAGCTCGAGCAGCTTGGCCGCGTCGGGGGTCCGGGTCAGCCGTTCGGGCTGGTGGAGGAGGTCCTCGGTGGCCGGCAGGAGGAGCTCGGCGTCGCCGGCCAGGGCCAGGGGCAGCATGGCCGAGCGGGCCCCGGTGTGGGCGGCGACCGCGAACGGCACCCGCTCGGGCAGCAGCCGGCGGGCCTCGACGGTGGCCATCGGCTCGGGGGCGACCAGGGCGACGGCGACCAGGTCGGGCGAGACGGGCACGGCCCGCCAGCGCGGCCGGCCGTCCTCGACCCAGGCCAGGGTGGCCCCGCCGTGCAGGCAGGGGGTGGCGTTGTCGGGGTGGCCCTCAAGCTCGCAGGCCAGGGCCAGCAGCTCGGCGTCGGGGAGGCCGGGGGCGACCAGCCGGCGGGCCGCGGTCAGGCCGAGGACGACGGCGGCGGCGCTCGACCCGAAGCCGCGCCCCAGCGGGAAGCCCTTGACCACCGACAGGTGCAGGGGGGGCAGGCCCACCCCGGCCTCGGCGGCCAGGCGGCGCATGGCCACCGCGACCAGGTTGTCGGGCCCGGTCGGGAGCAGCTCGGCCTGCTCGCCGCTCACCTGGATGGCGTCGACCGGGGCCCGGCGCACCTCCAGCTCGTCCCACCAGTCCAGGGCGATCCCGGCGGCGTCGAACGCCGGCCCCAGGTTGGCGCTGGTGGCCGGCGCCCTTACGCGGACGGGGGCGCTGGCGTCCATGGCCGGAAGCCTAGCCGATGCGTCCCGCGGTCAGGTCAGAGCTGGGGCTGCGACTGGGTCTTGCCGGTCCGGAGGGGGACCTCCTTGAGCAGCAGGGCGACCACGAAGGCGACGACCAGGAACGGCACCCCGACGAGGAACACGTCGTCCAGGGCGTTGGTGAAGGCGCCGAGCACGATGCTCCTGACCGGCTCGGCGAGCTGCTGGATGGCCTGGACGTTGTTGGCCTCCAAGTTCGGCCCGCCGGCCCCCGCCTGGATGCCCGCCCTGGCCAGCTGCTCGGCCAGGTAGTGGGCGAGCCGGCTGGACAGCACGGCCCCGAACACGGCCGCCCCCATCGAGCCGCCCATCTGGCGGAAGAAGGTGGTCGAGCTGGTGGCCGCGCCCATGTCCCGGTACTCGACCGAGTTCTGCACGGCGGTGACGATCGTCTGCATGGTGAACCCGAGGCCGGCCCCGAACAGGTACTCGTACAGGGCGACCTGCCAGAACGGGGTGTCCACGTCCAGCCGCGACAGCAGGACCATGGCCACCGTCATCACCACCGCCCCGATCACCGGGAAGATCTTGTAGCGGCCGGTGCGGGTGATGAGCTGGCCGGAGGTGATCGAGGTCGAGAAGATGCCGATGATCGCCGGCAGCAGGGCCAGCCCGGACTGGGTGGGCGTGAACCCCTTGACCGCCTGCAGGTAGACGGGCAGGAAGATGATCGTCCCGAACATGGCGATGCCGGCCAGGAAGGCGAAGGTGTTGCCGACGGTGAACACCTGGTTGCGGAACAGCCGCAGGGGGATGATCGGCTCGGGGGCGCGCCGCTCGATCAGCACGAACGCCACCGTCAGCAGGGCGGCCCCGGCGAGCAGGGCGAGCGCCCCGACCTCGGTCCAGCCGTAGTCGTTGCCCCGCCAGTCCAGGTACAGCAGCAGGCAGGTCACGGCGCCGACGATGGCGGCCGCGCCCAGGTAGTCGATCCGGTGCTCGCGGCGGACGACCGGCATCTTGAGGGCGGCCGAGGTGACCGCCAGCGCGGCCAGGCCGACGGGGATGTTGATGTAGAAGATCCAGCGCCAGCCGACGGTGTCGGTGAGCCAGCCGCCCAGCAGCGGGCCGGCCACGCTGGAGACGCCGAACACGGCCCCGAAGTAGCCCTGGTAGCGGCCGCGCTCACGGGGCGGGATGACGTCGCCGATGATGCTGAGGGCGATCGCGAACAGGCCGCCGCCGCCGACGCCCTGGAGGGCGCGGAAGGCGATCAGCTGGCCCATGTTCTGGCTGAGGCCGGACAGGGCCGAGC
>Ga0307302_10001419_pt1 | contig 10588 bp, 17 predicted proteins | sample ER_DNA_183_FD_194490 | JGI IMG/M metagenome (GOLD analysis project Ga0307302, IMG submission 194490) | Bulk soil microbial communities from the East River watershed near Crested Butte, Colorado, United States - ER_DNA_183 | ecosystem: Environmental > Terrestrial > Soil > Floodplain | place... | reverse complement strand
GAGGACGGGCCGCCCGCATCCACAAGCGCACGTGCCACATCACGGTCACGCTCGTCCCGTTGGGGACGACAACGGTCACGCGCGCCGAGCCGGAGGCTCCGGCAGAGGAGAAGCCAAAGCGCGCCCCGCGCCGCAAGGCCGCCCCGACGTCGAAGCCCAAGGCCGAGGCCAAGGCGAAGACCACGGCCCCGAAGAAGAAGACACCCGCAAAGAAGGAAGAGAGCGACTAGGTGCTCCATCCAAAGCCAGAAGCTCGACTCAATCACTGGAAGGAGCAGTAATGGGTCAAAAAGTCCATCCGGGCGGGATGCGCGTCGGCGTCATCCACGACTGGAAGTCCAACTGGTACACGGGCAGCAAGGAGTTCCCGGAGGCCCTGCTCGAGGACATCAAGATTCGCGAGCACATCTACAACAAGCTTTCGCACGCGGGCCTCTCCGACGTGCTCATCCGCAAGGACAAGCAGCGGATCACGATCGACATCTACACCGCCCGCCCCGGCATCGTCATCGGTAAGTCCGGCGCCGAGGTGGACGCGCTCCGGAAAGAGATCCACGGCATGACGCACAAGAACGTCCACATCAACATCAACGAGATCAAGCGCCCCGAGCTCGACGCGAAGCTCGTCGCCCAGTCGATCGCCGAGCAGCTCCAGAACCGGGTCAGCTTCCGGCGCGCGATGAAGCGCTCACTCGCATCGGCAATGCGCTCGGGCGCGCACGGCGTGAAGGTGCAGTGCGGCGGCCGGCTGGGCGGCACCGAGATGAGCCGCTCGGAGAGCTACTCCGAAGGGCGCGTGCCGCTGCACACGATCCGCGCCGACATCGACTACGGCTTCGTCGAGGCGAAGACGACCTACGGCCGGATCGGCGTGAAGGTCTGGATCAACAAGGGCGAGATCATGCCCGAGGGCTTCGAGAGCGTCGCCCAGCAGAAGGAGACGCGCCTCGGCGACCAGGACACCGCGCGGCGACTCGGCGGCCGCACCGAAGGCCTCTCCGCTTCGCGTGAGAGCGGGCGGGGCAGGTCTCAGGACCGCGAGGGCCTCGGCCCGGTTCGCGCGCGGCGCCCGAGGCGAGGCGGCGCGAAGCGAGGTGCAAGGCAGGACAACGTCGAGGCGCCGAAGACCGATGAGGAGACCGTCTCGGCGGAGGGTCGTGAGCAGCCGGAGGTGCAGCCGCAGGTCGAAGAGACCCCGGCAGCCGTCGCCGACGTGCCTGACACGACGACTCCGAGAGAACCGGAAGGTTCCCCCGCTGAGGCGCCGGTCACAGAAGCGCCAACGGTTGAGGCGAAGCCCAAGGCCGAGCCGAAGCCCAAGGCCGAGGCAAAGCCCAAGGCCGATGCAAAGCCCAAGGAAGAGGCAAAGCCCAAGGAAGAGGCAAAGCCCAAGGCAGAGGCAAAGCCCAAGAAGGCCACCGCGAGGAAGAAGAAGGACGAAGACGCCGGAGGCGAGGGTTAGTGCCCCTTCCAGCAACACTTGCCGGCTTCTGGCCCGCGATCACGCGGCGCCAGAACCCACCCTCGCCCTTGCCAAGGCTTTCAGCCTTGGCCGCGGACGAGTGCGGCCTCTGGCTTGGTGCTCTCGACCCAGAAGCTCGACAGCGTCACTGGAAGGGGCACTAATGCTGCTCCCCAAGAAAACCAAGTACCGCAAGCAGCAGCGCGGCCGCCGGAGAGGCATCTCGAAAGGTCAGACGCACGTTCAGTTCGGCGACTTCGGCATCAAGTCGATGGAGGCCGGCTGGGTCACGAACCGCCAGATCGAGGCGGCTCGTATCGCCATGACCCGAAAGATCAAGCGCGGTGGGAAGGTCTGGATCAACGTCTTCCCGGACAAGCCCGTCAGCCAGAAGCCGGCCGAGACCCGCATGGGCTCGGGCAAGGGCGCGCCCGAGCATTGGGTGGCCGTCATCAAGCCGGGCCGCGTGATGTTCGAGCTCGCCGGGGTGCCCGAGGAGCTGGCGAAGGAAGCGCTGCGCCTCGCGGGCAGCAAGCTGCCGATCCAGACGAAGTTCGTGAAGCGGGAGGCCGATCTCTTTGCGAGCTAGAGAGCTACGAGACATGAGCGACGACCAGCTGGACGACGCGCTGGCCGAGCGGCGACAGGAGCTGTTCAACCTGCGCTTCCAGTCGGCAACCGGAGCGCTCGAGAACCCCGCGCGCCTGAAGCTGGCGAAGCGCGAGATCGCACGAATCTTGACCGTACGGAACGAGCGAGAGCTCGCGAAGGAGAGCTAGGTGGCAAAGAAGAAGGACGAAGAGACCAAGGCAGACGAGACGCAGGCCGGAGAGACTCCGGTCGAAGAGACCCCTGCCGCTGAAGCCGAGCCTGTCGCTGACGGCGAGGCCGAAGCTGCAGCCGCGGAAGCTCCCGCTGAGGAGCCCGTGGCCGAGGCCGCGGAAGAGCCGGCCGCCGAGGCGGAGGAGCCCCCGACCGAGGAGCCTCCCGCCGACGAGCCGGCTGCGGAGGAGGCCCCACCGGAAGAGCCCGCTGCCGACGAGGCGTCTGCCGAGGAGCCGGCCGCCGAAGAGGCTCCCGCAGAGGAGGCACCCGCAGCCGAGGGTGAGGCTGCCCCAGCCGTCGAGGGCGCCGCACCCGAGCCTGCCGGCCGACCCACGAAGCCGAAGCGCAAGCCCCGGAGCCTGCGCAGGCAGCGCTCGAAGCCGAAGCGTGAGAAGCCCGAAGGCCGCAAGCCGCTCACCCGTGCCCCGAAGCCCATTGGGGATCGTGGCCGGCGTGCCGAGCGCCGCGGCGTCGTCGTCTCGAGCGCGATGGACAAGACGATCGTCGTTCGCGTCGAGACGGTGAAGGCTCATCCGCGCTACAAGAAGGTCGTCCGGCGATCGACGAAGTTCCACGCGCACGACGCGGAGAACGCTGCGAAGGTGGGGGACGTCGTCCTCATCGTCGAGACCCGCCCGCTCTCGAAGACGAAGAACTGGCGCCTGGCCCAGGTGCTCGAGGTTGCTAAGTGACCCTCCCGGCAACAGTTAGTGCGCCTCGCGCCCCAGAGACGCGAAACAGTCACCGGGAGGGTCACAAGTGATCCAGCAGGAGTCCCGACTCAGGGTGGCCGACAACACGGGAGCTCGTGAGATTCTCTGCATCCGCGTGCTCGGCGGCTCCCATCGCCGCTACGCGCGGGTCGGCGACGTCATCGTCGGCACCGTCAAGACCGCAACTCCCCAAGGGGCGATCAAGAAGGGCGAGGTCGTGCAGGCGGTCGTCGTCCGCACGAAGAAGCCCTACGGCCGCGACGACGGCACGCAGATTGCTTTCGACGAGAACGCAGCGGTGATCATCGACACGGCCCGCAACCCGCGTGGCACCCGCATCTTCGGCCCGGTCGCCCGCGAGTTGCGCGAGAAGAACTTCATGAAGATCGTCAGCTTGGCCCCGGAGGTGCTCTAGATGAAGGCGATGAAAATCAGGAAGGGCGACACCGTGCACGTCCTCGCCGGTAAGGACCGCGGCAAGCAGGGCCGCGTGCTCGAGGCGCGCCCGAACGAGAAGCGCGTGATCGTCGAGAACCTGAACATGATCAAGCGGCACTCTCGGCCGAAGCCGATCAAGAACCCGAGCCGGATGGGCGGCCAGCAGGTCACGCCCGGCGGCGTGATCGACAAGGCAGCCCCGATCCCGATCTCGAACGTGATGCTCGTCTGCCCGACCTGTAACCGGCCGACCCGGATCGGCTACGTGATCAAGGAGCGGAAGGGCGAGGACCCGACCAAGGTGCGCGTCTGCAAGCGCGACGACTGCCGCCAGGAGATCGACAAATAGTGGCCGGCAAGAACGGATACGTACCGCGCCTGAAGGAGCGCTACGAGCAGGAGCTTCGTCCACAGCTCAAGGACGAGCTCGGCTTCCGATCGGTGATGCGCGTCCCGCGCGTCTCCAAGATCACGCTCAACATGGGCGTCGGCGAGGCGAAGACCGAGTCGAAGGCGCTCGACAGCGCGATCGAGGAGCTGACGACGATCGCCGGCCAGCGCGCGCAGGTGCGCACGGCCCGCAAGTCGATCGCGAGCTTCAAGCTCCGCGAGGGCATGCCGATCGGCGCTCGCGTCACATTGCGTGGCGACCGGATGTGGGAGTTCCTCGACAGGCTCGTGTCGATCGCGCTGCCGCGAATCCGCGACTTCCGCGGGCTCGGGCCCGAGTCCTTCGACGGGCGCGGCAACTACTCGATCGGCATCCGCGAACAGATCATCTTCCCGGAGATCAACTACGACGACATCCAGACCGTCCGGGGCCTCGACGTCGCGATCACGACGACGGCGCAGGACGACGACGAAGGCCTCGCGCTCCTGCGCGGCCTCGGCCTGCCGTTCAGAGAGAGAGAAGGGGTGGACATTGAGAGCTGAGGTTCTTCATCTGGCAAGCAAACGAAACATGGACGCGTAGCGTGGCTAAGAAGTCCCTGATCGCCAAGGCCAAGCGCACACCCCGATTCAAGGTGCGCGCCTACAGCCGCTGCAACCGTTGCGGCCGGCCGCGCGCGGTCTACAAGAAGTTCGGCCTCTGCCGGATCTGCCTGCGCGAGCTCGCGCACGAGGGCGCGATCCCCGGCATGACCAAATCGAGCTGGTGAACCGCGAAAAATGCTTCGCACTCTTCGCGGAAATAGGTTGTCCCGTCGCTTCGCTCGGGAGACCGGGAAAGAGATAGGCAGGTAGAAAACACGTGCATACAGACCCAATTGCAGACATGCTGACTCGGATTAGAAACGCCAACAAGGCGATGCACGAGACGACCGATATGCCGACCTCGCGGCTGAAAGAGGAGATTGCCCGAATCCTCAAGGACGAGGGCTACATCAGCGACTACCGTGTCGTCGGCGCAGAGGAGCACAACAGCAAGCAGGAGGACAAGAAGAAGCACCGGGCCTACGGGACGCTCGTCGTCGAGCTGAAGTTCGGCCGGAACCGCGAGCGAATCATCACCGACCTCAAGCGCATCTCGAAGCCGGGCCGTCGCGTGTACGCTCGCAAGGACCGCCTGCCACGGGTGCTCGGGGGAATGGGCACCGCGATCCTCTCCACATCGGGCGGTCTCATCACGAGCCGGACCGCGGAGGAGCGCGGCGTCGGCGGCGAAGTCGTGTGCTTCATCTGGTAACCGCATGAGTCGAATCGGCAAGCAGCCCATCGAGATTCCGGACGGCGTCAACGTCGCGGTTGACCCTGGCCGCGTAACGGTGAACGGCCCGCTCGGCGAGCTGACTCAGAACGTCCCGGCCCGGATGAAGATCGACAAGGAGGACGGGCAGCTCCTCGTGAAGCGCCCGACCGAGCGCGGCGACGATCGCGCACTGCACGGTCTCACTCGCTCACTCGTCGCGAACATGGTCGAGGGCGTGACCAAGGGCTTCGAGAAGCGGCTCGAGATCCAGGGCGTCGGCTATCGCGCCACCATGCGCGGGACGGCTCTCGAGCTGAACGTCGGCTTCTCGCACCCGGTGGTCATCGACGCGCCGGCAGGGATCACGTTCGAGATCCCCGCGCAGAACGAGATCATCGTCAAGGGCATCGACAAGCAGCTGGTGGGCGAAATCGCGGCCGAGATCCGCGACGTGCGCCCGCCGGAGCCGTACAAGGGCAAGGGCATCCGCTATGCAGGCGAGTACGTCCGCCGCAAGGTCGGGAAGCGCGCGTAATGGCGACGATGACCGTCAGAGAGGCGCGTGAGCGCCGTCACAAGCGAGTGCGCAAGACGATCTCGGGCACGGCCGAGCGGCCGCGCCTCGCCGTCTTCCGCTCGAACCGAGGCATCGAGGCGCAGCTGATCGACGATCTCACGGGCAAGACACTCGCCGCGGCCAGCTCGTTGCACCTGAAGAAATCGTTCAAGGGGAACAAGAGCGCTCAGGCGGCAGAGGTCGGCAAGACGCTCGCGGAGGCTGCCAAGAAGGCCAGCATCGAGAATGTCGTCTTCGATCGAGGCGGGTACCTGTACCACGGGCGCGTGAAGGCGCTTGCTGATGCAGCCCGTGAAGGAGGCCTCAAGTTCTAATGCGCCTCCCAGCGACCCGACCATCTCAACAGCATCACTGGGAGGCGCATTGAGCACCACGCCAGTTGAACGCGAAGTCATCGCACGAGAGGAAAGCCGCGAGCTCAAGGAGCGGGTGATCGAGATCAACCGAGTCGCCAAGGTCGTGAAGGGCGGCCGACGCTTCTCGTTCACCGCGCTGGTCGTGATCGGAGACGAGGTCGACCGCGTCGGCCTCGGCTACGGAAAGGCCCGCGAGGTGCCGCTGGCGATCTCGAAGGCCGTCGACGACGCGAAGAAGAACCTGTTCACGATCCCGAAGCACGGGACGACGATCACCCACGAGATCATCGGTAGGTTCGGCGCGGCCCGCGTCATGATGCGCCCCGCGAGCGAAGGGACCGGCGTCATCGCCGGCGGCGGCGTCCGCGCCGTCCTCGAGCTGGGCGGGATCCGCGACATCCTCGCCAAGAGCCTCGGGACGACGAATCCGACGAACATGCTGAAGGCCACGGTCAATGGCCTGAAGCGGCTGCGTCGTCCGGAGGACGTTGCCGCGGCGCGCGGGCTCACCGTGAGCCAGGTGCTGCCGATTTCGGCAAAGCCGGAAGAGCCGGCCGAAGCCCCGGCGGAGGAGCCGCCGGTCGCGACAGAGGAAGCTCCGATGGAATCGGAGCCGCCGACAGAGGACGCGTAAAGCGTGGCGAAGGTCAAGATCAAGCAGACGCGCAGCGCGATCGGCCAAAGCGAGCGCCATCGCGGCACCCTGCGGGCGCTCGGTCTCGGCAAGATCGGCCGCACCGCGGAGCACGCGGAAAGCCCGCAGCTCGCCGGTATGCTCAGAAAAGTCCGCCACCTCGTCGAGGTCGTCGAGGACTAACGCAAACGCATGGCCCAGAAGCTCAATCTCTCCACGCTGAAGCCTGCCGCGCAGCGCAAGAACCGCAAGCGCATCGGTCGCGGCCCGGGCTCGGGCAAGGGCCGCTACTCAGGCCGCGGGATCAAGGGCCAGAAGGCGCGCTCGGGCTCGAAGAAGATGCGTCCCGGTTTCGAGGGCGGGCAGATGCCTGTTCACATGCGGCTTCCGAAGCAGCGCGGCCAGTACTCGAAGGACGCGATGCCGGTCGGCCCGCACCGGACCAAGGTCTCCTCGGTCAACGTCCGTGACCTGGAGCGCTTCGACGGCGAGGTGACGCCCGAGACGCTCAAGGAGGCCGGCCTGATCAGAAACACCCGCCTTGACGTGAAGATCCTCGGGCATGGAGATCTGACGAAGAAGCTCACGGTCTCTGCTCACCTCTTCTCGGCGGGCGCCCGGGAGAAGATCGAGAAGGCCGGCGGAACGATCACCTGGCTGCGTGGCGAGCCCAAGCCGAAGCCACCGAAGCGCCGCGAGCAGAAGGCCGCCCCTCCGCCGGATGAGCCCGCAGCCGAGGCTGAAGAGGCACCGGCTGCCGAGGCGGACGAGCCTCCCGCCGAAGAGGAGCCGGCCGAGGAAGGCGAAGAAGGCTAGATGTTCTCCTGGCTTTCCAATGCATGGCGCGTGCCGGAGCTTCGGCGTCGCGTCATGTTCACCGCTCTCATCCTCGCGGTCTATCGCCTCGGCTCGTGGATCCCGGCACCGGGTGTCAACCCGAACGCGATCAAGGACTACTTCGGGAACCAGGGCGGGACCGTGCTCGGCCTCCTCAACCTCTTCTCGGGCGGCGCGCTCTCGCAGTTCGCGATCTTCGCGCTCGGGATCATGCCGTACGTCACCGCGTCGATCATCCTGCAACTCCTGACCGTGGTCGTGCCGAAGCTCGAGCAGCTCCAGAAGGAGGGCGAGGCCGGCTACGCCAAGATCAACCAGTACACGCGGTACCTGACAGTGGGGCTCGCCGCGGCGCAGTCACTCGGCTACGCCTATCTCTTCAAGCGGCAGGGAATCCTCGACGCGGGCACCGGCCGGGTCGTTCTCATCGTCCTCACGCTCACCGCCGGCACGACGCTGCTCATGTGGCTCGGCGAGCTGATCACGAAGCGCGGGATCGGCAACGGCATCTCGCTGCTGATCTTCGCCTCGATCCTCACCAGCCTCCCGGCAGGGATCAGCGCCTGGTACTACGGCGGCGTGATGGAGAAGCTGTTCTTCCCGCTGATCGCCATTGCGATCATCGTCGCGGTCGTGTTCATCCAGGAGGGCCAGCGGAAGATCCCGATCCAGTACGCAAAGCGCATGATCGGCCGCCGCATGACCGCCGGCGGGTCGACCTACATGCCGCTGCGCGTGAACATGGCAGGCGTCATTCCGATCATCTTCGCGGCGGCCGTGATGGCGTTCCCACCGACGATCGGCCAGTACTTCCCGCAGACCCAGAACTTCATCAACACCCACTTCTCGCCCAGCAGCCTCACCTACCTGCTGATGGAGGGCTTCCTGATCATCGTCTTCACGTACTTCTACACCGCGGTCCAGTTCAACCCGGTCGACCAGGCGGACCAGCTGCGCAAGCACGGCGGCTACATCCCGGGGATCCGCCCGGGCCCCCCGACGGCCCAGTATCTCGACCGCGTGCTGACGCGCCTGACGCTCCCAGGGTCGCTCTACCTGGCGATCGTCGCCGTCCTGCCGAGCCTCTTCATCCGCTACTTCGGCTTCTCACAGGCGACCTCGCGTGCTCTCGGGGGGACGTCCGTGCTGATCGCGGTCGGCGTGGCGCTCGACACCATGCGCCAGATGGAGTCGCAGATGATGATGCGCTCCTACGAGGGCTTCCTCAAATAGAGGCGCCATGCCGCTAGACGTCCTCCTGCTAGGCGTCCAGGGGTCGGGCAAGGGGACGCAGGCCAAGCGGATCGCCTCGGACTACGGTCTCGCGCACATCGCCACCGGCGACATGCTGCGCGGCGCGATCTCCGCGGGCAGCGACCTCGGCCAGCGCGTCCAGCCGATTCTCGAGAGCGGCGAGCTCGTCCCGGACGACCTGATGATCGAGCTGATCCGGGAGCGTCTCCAGGCGGAGGACGCGGAGAACGGCTTCATCCTCGACGGCTTTCCTCGGACGATGCCGCAGGCCGACGCGCTCGACTCGATGCTGACGGAGATCGGCCGCCCGCTCTCGGTCGTCTTCGAGCTCCAGGTCCCCGACGAGGTGGCCATCGAGAGGCTGCGCCGGCGGTCGGAGAAGGAGGGCCGCGCCGACGACACGCCGGAAGCGATCAAGAAGCGAATCGGGCTCTACCACCGAGAGACGGAGCCGCTCGTCGCTCACTACCGGCTCGCCGGCAACCTCGTGGGGATTCACGGCAACCGGCCGGAGAACGAGGTCTTCGCCGAGATCCAGAACGCTCTCGACCAGGCTCGTGTTCCGCGATGAGGTTGTTGCGAAGCGCCCAGTGGAACGGTGGGGGAACGGGGTGGTTCCTTCCAGGTACGGTGAGGCGGTGATCATCCGAAAGTCACCTGCCGAGATCGAGAAGATGGCGAGAGCCGGGCGCGTGGTCGCCGACACGCTCGCGCTCGTAGGCGAGAACCTGCGGCCGGGTGTGACCACCGCCGAGCTGGACGAGCTCGCGGACGACTACATCCGCGCACAGGGCGGCACGTCCTCGTTCAAGGGCTACCGCGGCTATCCGGCCTCGATCTGCACGTCGCCGAACGACATGGTCGTGCACGGGATCCCGAGCCGCCGAGCCCTCGCGGACGGTGACATTCTTTCGGTCGACGTCGGCGTCGTCCTCGGCGGCTTCGTCGCGGACTCGGCCTATACCTTCACGGTCGGCGAGCCGTCGGCTCGGGCGGAGCGCCTGCTCGACGCCTGCCGAGCCGCGCTCGCGGCAGGGATCGAGCAGTGCCGTGCAGGAAACCGCCTGTCGGATCTCTCGCACGCGGTTCAAACCGTCACCGAAGAGGCCGGATTCTCGGTCGTCCGGAGCCTCGTCGGGCACGGGATCGGCCGCTCGATGCACGAGGATCCCCAGATCCCGAACTACGGTGCGCCCGGCCGTGGCCCCGAGCTCGCCCCCGGCATGACCTTCGCGATCGAGCCGATGATCAACGAGGGCAGCCCCGAGATCTTCCTGCACGACGACGAATGGTCGATCTCAACCGTCGACGGGTCGCTATCGGCCCACTTCGAGCACACGGTGGCCGTAACAGACGACGACCCGCAGATCCTCACCCAGACCCAAAAACCGGCCGGAGCCCTTTTGCTACCATAGTTTTTCGCCGCGCAGCTTTGCTGTGCGTGTCTCTATGTCCCTACAACCGCGCTCAAGGGCGCGGTTCTCGTGAGGAGAGCAGTGAAGGTACGAGCGTCAGTAAAGCCAATGTGCGAGCGGTGCCGCGTGATCCGGCGGAACGGCCGGACCAGGGTCATCTGCACGAATCCCCGCCACAAGCAGAGGCAAGGTTAGTGAGCCACCCGGCAACACTCACCGGCGCCTGGCCCGCGATCACGCGGCGCCAGAGCCCACCCTCGTCCTTGCCAAGGCTTCTAGCCTTGGCCGCGGACGAGTGCGGCCTCTGGCTTGGTGCTCGCGACCCAGGCATCCGGCGGCGTCACCGGGAGGCTCACTAATGGCACGAATTGCCGGGGTGAATCTCCC
>Ga0307302_10001416_pt1 | contig 10594 bp, 10 predicted proteins | sample ER_DNA_183_FD_194490 | JGI IMG/M metagenome (GOLD analysis project Ga0307302, IMG submission 194490) | Bulk soil microbial communities from the East River watershed near Crested Butte, Colorado, United States - ER_DNA_183 | ecosystem: Environmental > Terrestrial > Soil > Floodplain | place... | reverse complement strand
GAGGGCGAGCGCGAACCCCTCCGCCCGCAGGATCGCCGCCTGACGGTCGCCCTCGGCGTTCAGGATCGCCGACTGCTTGTTGCCCTCGGCCACGGTGATGGCGGCCTGCTTCGCCCCCTCGGCCTCGGTCACGACCGCGCGGCGCGTGCGCTCGGCCGACATCTGTCGCGTCATGGCGTCCTGCACCTGCGGCGGCGGGATGATCTCGCGGATCTCGACGTTGGTGACCTTGACGCCCCAGCGCTCGGTCACGTCGTCGAGCTTGACGCGGAGGATCTCGTTCATCGCCTCGCGCTTGGCCAGCACGTCGTCCAGCGACATGTCGCCGACGACCGACCGCAGCGTGGTCGCGGCGATGTTCTGGGCCGCACCGGCGAAGTTGCCGACCTCGACCACCGACATCCGGGCGTCCACCACCCGGTAGAAGACGATGAAGTCGATCGAGATCGTCGCGTTGTCCTCGGTGATCGCGGCCTGGTGGGGGATCTCCAGGTACAACTCGCGGAGATCGACCCAGACGCCCTTGTCCACGAACGGGATCAGCAGGATCAGCCCGGGCCCCTTGGCGCCGATCGCGCGGCCGAGGCGGAACACCATCAGCCGCTGGTACTCGCGGACGATCTTGATCGCCATCGGGACGATCAGGATGAGCAGCAGGACCACGACGCCGATACCGATCGCCAACGGGATCACGCCTGTCTCCCTCCTCGTTGCCCTTCGGCGGCCGGCGTCGCCGGCGCCTCCGTGGGTTCGACCTTGAGCGTCAATCCTTCCATCTGGACGACCCGAACGTGGTCGCCCTTGCGGGGGGTGCCGCGGACGGCCTCCGCCGTCCAGTGTTCGGACGCGACCTGGACGACCCCGGTGGGATGCAGGTCCTGCAGGACGACGCCCTCCAGCCCGATCAGCTGCTCGTCCCGGGTGGTCGACGTGCGGTGCCGCAGCCGCATCGCGGCCCGGACGACGATCAGGAAGAAGACCGCGGCGAAGGCCGCGACGGGGACGATCACGAGCGGCGAGACCGACACGCCCGGCACCGAGGCGTCGAACAGGTAGAGGCCGCCGAGGACCAGGCACACCACGCCGGCGATCGCCGGCAGGCCCACGCCCGGGTGCAGCAGCTCGAGGACGAAGAACACGAGCGAAGCGACGAGCAGCACCACCCCGATCAGCTGGACCGGCAGCATCCCGAGCGCGACCAGGGAGGCGACGAACATCAGCGCGCCGAGCGTGCCGACGATCCCGCCGGGGATGAAGAACTCGGCCACGATGAAGGCGAGCCCGAGCCAGAAGAAGACGAACGCGAGGTTCGGGTCCAGGAGCGAATGGAGGAAGCCGGCGAAGAACCCCATCGGGTCCTCGGTCACGGTGGCGCCCGTCAGCTCGAGCGTCACGGGCTCGCCCGACACCTGGACGGTCGTGCCGCTCACGTCCGCGAGGAGCGTGGGCACGTCCGGCGCGATCAGGTCGATCACGTCGAGCCGCAGCGCCTCCTCGGCCGAGATGCTCTCGGCGTCGCGGACCGCCGACTCGGCCCACTCGGCGTTCCGGCCGCGAGCCTCGGCGATGCTCACGATGTACTCGGCCGCGTCGTTCACCGCCTTCTCCGATGCGACGGCGCCGGACAGGCCCACCGGCTGCGCCGCGCCCACGTTGGTGGCCGGCGCCATCGCGGCGACGTTGGTCGACAACAGGATGAACGTCCCGGCGGAGGCGGCCCGCGCGCCCTGCGGCGAGACGTAGCCGATCACCGGGATCTCGGCGTTCAGGATCGCCTGCGTGATCTGCCGCATCGACGAATCGAGCCCGCCCGGCGTGTCGAGCGTCAGGAGCACGGCGGCGGCGCCGTCGTCGGCGGCATCGGCGATGCCGCCCTCCACGTGGTCGGCGATGAAGGGGTCGACGACGCCATCGATCCGCAGCTCGACGACGACGGGGGAGCCGGACTGCGCCGCGGCGCCGTCGGCTCCGAACGCCACGCAGGCCGCCGCCAGGGAGGCGAGCACCGCTGCGCGTCGAAGGGCCATCACGTCACCGGCCTCATCATGGCACCGACGCGATCGTATGACGCGTACCCTGCTCGGCGTGAGGGCCCTCGTCGTGCTGGCGTGCGTCTGGGCGATCGCGTGCTCGGCCACGCCGGCGCTGGGCATCGCGGGCGACGAGCGGTTCACCGGGTCGGTCTCGCCGATCGACCGGGACACGCGCCGGCTCATGGTCGGCTCGTCGTGGCACGCTGGGTGTCCGACGCCGCTCCGAGACCTGCGACTCGTGCGCGTCACCTACCGCGGGTTCGACGCGGAGCCACACCACGGGCGGCTCGCGGTGCATCGACGTTGGGCGGACGAGATCCTGGTGGTCTTCCGCCGCTTGTACGGGAGCGGGTTCCCGATCCGACGCGTGCGGCTGGTGGATCGCTTCGACGGAGACGACCGCACGTCGATGCGTCACGACAACACCTCCGCCTTCAACTGCCGGTACGTCGCGGGGACCACGACCTGGTCCCAGCACGCCTATGGGCGCGCGATCGACATCAACCCGGTCGAGAACCCGTACGTCGCGGGCTCGCACGTGTCGCCGCGCAGGGGTCGCAGGTACCTGGACCGGACGGACGTGCGGCCGGGGATGATCGTCCGGCACGACGTGGTCGTCCGTGCCTTCCGGCGGATCGGCTGGGGGTGGGGCGGGCGCTGGACCTCGGCCAAGGACTACCAGCACTTCTCGGCCAACGGTCGCTGATCAGGGCCCGTGCGGGCACCGCGAACGAGCCGAGGGCGCCCGGGCGTCGAATGCCCGACCGCATGGCATGATGACGAAGGCCCACCGCCAAGCTCGGGGCGGTGCGGCGGGCGTATACCTGGAAGGAGTTCGGGTGACCACTCGGCCCGACGGTCCGCTCCTCGCCCGCGAGGAGCAACAACTCGTGGAGGGACTCCTTGGGGGGAACGAGGACGCGGTGCGTGCGCTCTACGCCCGGTACGGCCGTCCGATCTTCACGCTCGGGCTGCGGCTGCTGGGGAGCGCGGAGGCGGCCGAGGAGTTGACGCAGGACGTCTTCCTCGCGGCGTGGCGCAAGGCGGCGCGGTTCGATCCGGCTCGCGGGCGCCTGTCCACGTGGCTCATGACGATCGCCCACAACCTGGCGGTGGACCGTCTCCGCAGGGAGACCGGTGTCACCCGCCCGCACCTCGTCCTGGTCGACGAGGTGCCCGAGCTCGAGTGGGTCGACGAGGAGGAGCCGCTGATCGAACGCGACGCGGCGATCCGCGCCCTCGAGTCGCTCTCGGACGCCGAGAAGCGGCTCCTTGCCCGGGCGTACTTCGGCGGGCTCACGGCGCGCGAGATCGCCGAGGCCGACGGCATCCCGCTCGGCACGGTCAAGACACGCCTGCGCACGGCGCTCATCAAGGTCCGGCGGGCGAACCAGGACAAGGAGCGGCCGTGACCTGCCTCGAGGTGCGCGAGCTCCTGCCCGAGCACGCGATCGGCGTGCTGGGTGAGCTGGAGCGCGAGCGCATCCAGCGCCACCTCCAGACGTGCGCCGGGTGCCGCAAGGAGGCGGGGGACCTCGGGCAGGCGGCGTCGACGCTGGCGTTCGCGCTCCCGCCGGCCCGGGTGCCCGAGGGCCTCGGCGAGCAGGTCGTCGCCCGCGTGCGACGCGCGGCGGGCGCCCCCCGGACCCGCCGGCGAGCCCGGACGGCGACGGCCGGGCTGATCGCCGCGGCGATCGTGTTCGCGAGCCTCGGCTGGGGCGCCGTGATGGCCGGCCGCGCCGAACGGTTCGCGAACCGGGCCGCCCAGGCCCAACGGGAGCAGGCGATCGCGATCGAGCACTTCCAGCAGGTCCTGGGCAACGTGATCCCCGGGGGAGCCCCGTCCAACAACGAGACGCACATCGGTCAGCTCGCGCCGGTCGCCTCGGGGACCGGAGGCGGGTTCGCCCTCCAGCTCGTCTCGCCGCAGATCCTCGACTTCGTGATGGTGATCGTGAACGGGCTCGACGACCCGTCCGCGCTCCCGATGCGCGTGCAGCTCGTGAACGACCGGGGTCGGGTCCTGCGCGCCGGGCGCATCGACGCGCTGGACGCGAACGGTGGGGCCGAGGTCTATCACCAGTTCCGGACGCAGGGCCTCGGCGGCTTCACCACCGTGAACGTGGTGGACTCGGGCGGCCGTCTGGTCCTGACCGGCACGGTCGACCAGTCGGGCTAGCGTCCCGCGATCAGCGGAGCTCGAGCCCCTGCGTGAACGAGCCGGCGAAGTTCATCTCGGCGGACCCTTCCGCGAGCCCCGGGATCCCCTCGAAGGTCATCGAGATGTCGAATCGGCCGCTGCTTTGCGTCTTCAACAGCTCCTGCGCATCGAGGTCGACGAAGCTGGTCTGGGTGACCGTGCCCCGACCGAGGTAGGCGATCGAACCGTCCCCCAGCTGGTCCAGGCCGGACGCGCCCGTCGCGCCGGTGATCTCGGGGCCCAGGGCGTCGAGCAGCTCCGCCAGGTCCAGCGTCATATCGATCGGGACCGTCATCTCCGTCTCGATCACGGCGGCCTCGCGGCCGTTCACGGTCTCGTTGCGGACGTAGGTGCTCGTGGCCGAGAAGTCGATCGTCCCGTCGCCGAACGGGAAGTCCTGCGAGAACTCCTTGACCCACGTGTCGCCGACCGAGACCGCGTCGCCGTCGTCCGGCAGGATCGGGGTGAGCTGTCCCATCCCGGGGAACCCGAACCCCTGGGTCTGGCCGGCGCCGCCGAGCGAGAGCCCGCCCGCGGACAGGACCCGGCCGTCGGCCGCGATCCGGATCTGGATCGGGGGTGCCGGCGTCGACGGCACCTCGGTCCCGTTCACCGTCCCGCTCATGTCCGAGACCGTGACCTCGATCGTGGCCGTCCCGGCCTCGTCGACCGAGACCACCTTCCAGCCGATCACCTGCGTGACGTCCATCGACAGGGGCTCTTCGCCGAACAGCGGTGACGAGATGTTCGCGTCCATCGTCTGGTGGACGTCGTAGGTCCGCTCCTCGCCCTGCGTGAAGGACAACGCGAGCGGTTGCGCCTCGGCGGAGTCGCTCCGCGTGATCGCGAACGCGACGAGGCCGGCAACGACTACCAGCACCACGGCGACCGCGAGGGCGATCATGCCCCGGCGTCGCGTGGGGGTCTCCGGCTCGGGCGCGGGCGGCGGCGCGGGCATGGTGACCTGCGGCGTCCAGTCTTGGCTCATCGGGGGATCCTTCCCGTGCGGGCTGGGGCTTCTATCCTCCCACAACGCCGCGGTCCTACCCGGCCAGCGCGCTCGCCAGGAACGCGAGCGACCGAGGGTACCGGTAGCCGATCGCCATATGACCGGCGTCGAACAACTCCAGCGTGTGCTCGACGCCGAGTGCCTCGAGCTCCTTCGACACCGCGACCGCGCCGTTGTCCAGGAACCATTCGTCCTTCGTCCCACCGTCCACCCAGATCGCGCGCATCGAGCGCAGCGCGTCCGCGTGCCTCGGGATCATCCTCACCGGGTCCCTGTCGAGCCATCGCCGCCAGACGTCGTCGATCAGCATGCCGGTGGCGACGTCGAAGGGGAGCCGGACCGTCCCGTCCTCGTCGGCCGAGTAGCACGCCGCCATGCACCAGTCGTTCAGGAGCACGTTGTCCTCCTGCTTCGAGAACGCGGGACGCGAGCGGAAGTCCTCCCAGAAGCGGTCGTACGACCCCTCGTAGCGGTCGCGCAGCGCCCGAACCGTCTCGCGGAACTCCGGGAGGTAGCACGCCTCGAACAGGGCGTCCCCGGCGTGCGATGCGAGGGCCGAGAAGACGTCCGGCCGTAGCATCGGCGTGACCAACGCGCCGTAGCCGCCGCTCGACTTGCCCTGGATCCCTCGGTGATCGCGATCGGGGATCGTGCGGTACCGCGCGTCGACGAAGGCGACCACCTCGTCGCACAGGAAGTCCTGGTACCGGCCGGTTCCCGGCGAGTTCAGGAACTGGCTCCCGCCGATCGACGTCCAGCAGTCGACGAACGCGACCAGCGTCGGCGGTGCCTCTCCCGAGACGAACAGCGCGTCGACGCTCTCGGGGTAGGTGGCGCGGAACGGCTCGCGGTTGCGCCACATGTCCAGCTGACCCGTCAGGCCCTGGATCACGTAGACGCAGGGGAAGCGCCGCTCGGGGTCATCGTCGTATCCCGGAGGGACGTAGACCCAGAGCGGTCGAACGTTGGGGTCGCCGAGGGCGTTGCCGCGCAGGGCCTCGCTCTCGATCTCCAGCTCGTCGATCCTGCCGGTGAACTCGCGGCTCCACGGTTGCACGGTCGCCTCCTTCGTGTCGGGTGTGCGGGCAACGGAACCCTCTTATCATGGCCCGAATGCCCGAGGTGTCCGACGTCGTCGGTATCGGCCTCGCGGGTGGGCAGGGGATGCGTGCCCGCCCGCTGACGCTCAAGGCGCCCGGCTACCTTCGTTCGAAGGCGGCGATGGCGTTCCTCGGTCGCCGGCTGATCCGCTGGGTGCTGCAGATCCTGTCGAGCGAAGGCATCAAGGACTACTACGTCATCGCGCACGGCAAGGAGAACCGCTACCAGATCAAGGTGATGATCGGGTACGGCGAGGGCTTCGGCGTCGACGTGAAGTACTCCCCGGTCAAGTACGACGCCCTGTCGACGGGCAGCGCCGACTCGGCGCTCCGGATGCTCGAGTACTGGGACATCTCCCAGACGGCGCTGGTGTTCCCGACCGACACAATCATCGACTTCGACCTCGAGCCGATGCTCGAGGCGCACCGCCGGACGGGCGCGATCGCGACGATCGCCGCGATGGTGCGCGAACCCGACGAGGTCGCGGAGAAGTACGGCGTCCTCGTCGCCGACGATGAGGGTCGGGTCGAGGTCTTCGTCGAGAAGCCGAGCCTGGACGAGCTGCGCGAGTATTTCCACGCCTCGGACGAGGAGGAGTTCCGCCGCCTGCCGCTCATGACGAACGCCGGCTTCTACCTGATCGACACGGCGCGGATCCGGGAGATCGCGACCCACCCGGAGGTCGAGCGCATCCGCTCGAGCCGCCTGGACTTCGGCAAGGATCTCCTGCCGTGGCTCGTCGGCAACGGGTTCCCGGTGCACGTGTTCCCGGTGCGCCGGATCGGCGATCTCGGCAACGTCCGCGACTACCTGGAGACGATGATCGAGGCGCTGCGTGGGGATTTCGAATCGGTGGACCGACTGCTCGGGCCTCCGTTCGACGCCGAACGCAACGTCTGGATCGCCCCCGAGTCGCTCGCGATGCGCGACTCGACGAGCGGGAGGACGCTGGCAGAGAAGATCACGGACGGGGCGGTGCGGATCGGACCGGCGGTGAGGATCGGCAGGTTCTGCGAGATCCACCCCGGCGTCCGCATCTCCGAGTCCAACCTCGACGACGACGTCGAGGTGCAGCGCGACGCCTCGATCGAGCGTTCGCAGATCCGCGACGGTGCGGTCATCGGCCCGTCGGCGCGCCTGTTCGAGGCGGTGGTCGGCTCGATGTCCGAGGTCAGGTCCGAACCCTTCAACCCCACCTCGATCGAGCGCTTCGTGGCGCTCGGGGACGAGGTCGTGGTCTACCCCGGGGTGCACCTGGCGGACGAGGTCTCGGTGTACCCGCGGCTGAAGCTGCCGTTCGGGGTCAGCGTCCCCGCCGGCACCGAGATCGCGGGACCCGCGGACGTGCTGCGTCACCTCTAGCGATGCGGGCCTGACCGGATGCGGATCGGCCTGGCGCTCCCGCACTACGACTTCTCGATCCCGGGGGTGTCGCCGATCCGGTTCGAGGCGCTCGCGGAGGTCGCCGTCCGGGCCGAGCGGCTCGGGTTCGACAGCGTGTGGGTGTCCGATCACCTGTTCGCGTCGCTGCGTCGCTACGGGGGCGGGGACGAGCGGTACGGATCGCTCGAACCGCTCTCGACGCTCGCGGCGCTCGCCCCGCTGACCGAACGGGTGCGGCTGGGGACGCTGGTGCTGTCGGCGGGGTTCCGCCACCCCGCGATCGTCGCGAAGACGGTCACGGCGATCGACCGCCTCTCGGACGGCCGCGTCGAGCTGGGGATCGGGGCCGGATGGTTCGCCGATGAGTACCGGGCGTTCGGCTACGGGTTCGGATCGGACCGGGAGCGGTTCGCGGTGCTCGAGGAGACCGTGGGCTACCTCGACGCGCTGTTCGGGGACGAGCCCGCGTCGTTCGAGGGCAAGCGGTTCGCGCTCCGTGGGGGGTACAACCGCCCCCGGCCCGTGCAGGAGCCGCGGCCGCCGCTGCTCGTCGGCGGCAAGGGTGGTCCCCGGATGCTACGGCTCGCCGCGCGGTTCGCCGACGGCTGGAACACGGTCTGGCGGTGGACGCCCGAGGCGTACGGGGAGCGGGTGGCCGCTGCGCGCGAGGCGTGCGAGCGAGAGGGCCGCGATCCCGCCACGCTCAGGCTGTCCCTCGGCCTGTCCACGGTCGTCGGCGAGGACGAGGCGGACCTGGTCCGTCGGTACGCGCTGATGCGGGAGCGGCTGCCGGCGGGCACCGTCGACGCGGTGCCGCTCGAGGAGCTGCGAGGGGACGGGCTGGTCGGCACCCCCTCCGACGTGCTCGAACGCCTCGAGCGGTTCGCCGCGCTCGGCGTGGGCGAGCTCGTGGTGGGTCCCGCGCCCGTCTGGTTCGCGCTGCCGGATCCCACGATGCTCGACCTGCTGGCCGAACGCGTGCTCCCGGCCGCGCGCGAGCTCTGATGGAACCGCTGGAGGCGGCGATCCAGGTGCTCAGGGAGGAGGGGGTCCCCCTGCACTGGACGAAGATCCAGGACCTCGCGCTCCGCCGCGGGTACCTCGACCCGTTCGAGATCCCCGACGTCCGCAAGGCGTTGCTCGCCGCGCTCGCCGGCGGCGTTCGTTCGGGCGTGCTCGAGAAGCGGGGCACGGGCGTGTACGCGGCGGCCCCGCCCGACCGGTGAGCTCGACGGCGCACGCTACGCCGGACGACCCGATCAGCGCCGGTACGCGATCCTCGAGAACCGTTCGAGCTTCTCGAAACGGTGTTCCGCCTCGATCATCCGGACCGTGCCCGACCGGTTGCGCATCACCATCGAGAACGTGGTCGCGCCGTCGGGCCAGTATTTGACGCCGCGCAGCAGCGACCCGTCGGTGATCCCGGTGGCCGCGAAGAACACGTCCTGCCCGGCGACGAGGTCATCGGTCGTGAGGACGCGTTCGACGTCGTACCCCGTGTCGACCAGTCGTTGCCGCTCGCCGTCGTCGCGTGGGAACAGGCGCCCCTGCATCGCTCCGCCGAGGCACTTCAGCGCCGAGGCGGCGACGACGCCCTCGGGCGTTCCGCCGATGCCGAGCAGGAGATCCAGCCCCGAGCTGCGGGTCGTGGCGGCCGCGATCGCGCCGGCGACGTCGCCGTCGGTGATCAGGTGGACGCGCGCGCCGACCTCGCGGACGCGCCCGATCATCTCGGCGTGGCGTTCACGGTCGAGGATCACGACGCCGACCTCCTCGGGCCGGATGCCCTTGGCCTTGGCGACCAGGCGAACGTTCTCCTCGGGCGAGGCGGTGATGTCGATCGCGTCCGCCGCCTCCGGGCCGGTCGCGACCTTCTCCATGTAGACGGCCGCGCCGGGGAAGAACATCGAACCGCGTTCGGCGAGCGCGATCACCGAGAGCGCGTTCGGCTGTCCGACGGCGGTCAGGCGCGTCCCGTCGATCGGGTCGACGGCGACGTCGCACGCCGGGCCCTCGCCGGTCCCGACCGACTCGCCGTTGTAGAGCATCGGGGCCTCGTCCTTCTCTCCCTCCCCGATCACGACGACGCCGTCCATCGAGACCGTGTCGATCATCAGGCGCATCGCGTCGACGGCGGCCTGATCGGCAGCGACCTTGTCGCCCCGGCCCACCCATCTGCCGGCGGCGAGCGCCGCCGCCTCGGTGACCCGGACGAGCTCCAATGCGATGTTGCGGTCGGGACGCTCCTCCATCGCGCGATCCTCCCGGTTCGAGCGGTCGTTTTTTCGTTGCTCTGGGGGCTGCCGGGCCATCCTACGTGCGCGCCCGCCGCTCGCGCGCGGGCGGGACGAGGCCTCGTTCCTCGCACCATTCGAGCGTGCGTCGCAGGGTCGTTTCGACCGGCGTGTAGCGCAGGCCGAGCTCCCGCGCCGCCCTCGAGCCGTCGTACCGGTGGCCGTGGAGCAACGTCCGAACGGCCTCCGGGCACAGGGTCGCGTCGCGACGGAGGGCCCTCGCACCCACCCAGGCGATCTCGCCGCCCACCCTCGCGACCCAGCCCGGCGCGAACCGCACCTTGCGGGGGAGCCCCCAGATCCGGTCGAGCAGATCGACCGCTTCGCCCGTCGTCAGGCTCGCCCCCGAGAGAAGGTACCGCTCGCCGGGCGTCCCGCGCGTCTCGGCCAGGACGTGGCCCCTCGCGCAATCCTCGATGTCGACGAGCGAGATCGTCGTGTCGACGAGCACGGGGAGCCGTCCGTTCACGACCTCGAGCAGGAGGCGCGCCGAACCGGTCGCTCGCCCGGGCCCCTGGACGGAGGAGGGGTTCACCGACACCACCGCGACGTCGAGCGACCCCGCGAGCTCGAA
>Ga0307302_10001414_pt1 | contig 10609 bp, 14 predicted proteins | sample ER_DNA_183_FD_194490 | JGI IMG/M metagenome (GOLD analysis project Ga0307302, IMG submission 194490) | Bulk soil microbial communities from the East River watershed near Crested Butte, Colorado, United States - ER_DNA_183 | ecosystem: Environmental > Terrestrial > Soil > Floodplain | place... | reverse complement strand
CCTCCAGCTCGTAGACCCGGTCGGGGGCCTCCTGGGCGTGGAGCTGGGCCATCCGCCAGCTGTTGAGCATCTTGCCGCCGCGCATGGTGTCGCGGAAGTGCACCCGCCAGTTGTCGTCGGGATAGACGTTGCCCATGGCGGCGGCGATGCCGCCCTCGGCCATGACCGTGTGCGCCTTGCCCAGCAGGGACTTGCAGACCAGGGCGGTCCGGGCCCCCCGGTCGCGGGCCTCGATGGCGGCCCGCAGGCCGGCCCCGCCGGCCCCGATGACGACGACGTCGAAGTCGTGGGTCTCGTGCTCGGTCATGGTCTAGAACAACCACCTCGGGTCGCTGATGGTGCCGGTCGCGACCAGTCGGACGTACAGGTCGGCGAGGGCCACGGTGACCAGGCTGATCCAGGCCAGTGGCATGTGGCGGGCGTTGAGGACCGACACCTTGCGCCACATCCAGTACCGCACCGGGTGCCGGGAGAAGCTGTTGAGCATGCCCCCGCACAGGTGCCGGCAGGAGTGGCAGGAGATCGTGTACAGGGCCAGGAAGACGGCGTTGACCAGCAGGATCACGGTGCCGAGGCCGATGCCCCATCCCTCGGGGAAGTGGAACGACCGCAGCGCGTCCCAGCCCAGGATGATGGGGAACGGCAGGGCCAGGTAGAAGAAGTAGCGGTGGATGTTCTGGAGGATGAGCGGGAAGCGGGTCTCGCCGGTGTAGCGGGGCCGGGCGTCGGGGACGGCGCAGGCCGGCGGCGCCCACCAGAACGACCGGTAGTAGGCCTTGCGGTAGTAGTAGCAGGTCAGCCGGAACCCCAGCGGGAACGGCAGCACCAGCAGGGCGGGGGACAGGGGCCACCAGCTGCCGACGATCGCCCAGGTCGGCTCCTCGCAGCTCTTGGCCAGGCAGGGCGAGTAGAACGGGGACAGGTAGGGGTCGGCGAAGTAGTCGCGGTTGGCGAAGGCGACCCAGGTGCCGTAGACGACGAAGCCGGTCAGCACCGTGACGGTGACCAGCGGCTGGAGCCACCATCGGTCCTTGCGCAGGGTGCGGGCGCCGATCCGGGCCCGGTCCCCGGTGACCGTCCTGCTCGCCATGCGGTTCTCTCTCCTGGTTCTCGGTTCAGCGCCTGGCCGCGGTCGCCCCGGTGATCTGGGTCACCGACAGCTTGGACCCGCGGCGGATCTTGGTCGGCAGGTCGGCGGCCAGCCAGCGCGACCGCCGCCCCGGCAGGGTGGACAGGATCACCTCGTCGAACTCCCAGCGGTGCAGCACCACCCGGACCGCGTCGACCGGGTCGGCGACCCCGATCTCGCCGCTGACGCTGGCCCCCAGCTCCCGCATCCGGTCCAGCTGGGAGCGCATCCGCTCCCGGGCCAGCCGCCGCCCCAGGTCCTCGCCCGAGTCCCTGGGGTCGGCCTCGTCCAGCTCGTCCTCCAGCAGCTGCCGAGCCGTCCTGCGGTCCAGCCCCTCCGGCCCCACGGCCTCCCCCTGGCCCCCCTCGACCGCCGCGGCGGTGAACCCCGGGTCGAGCTGCCCCGCCGGCGTCGCCGGCACCAGCAGGTGGAAGTGGCAGTCGCCGCCCGCCATCCGCTCCCGGATCGCGTCCCAGAGCTCCTCCCCCCCGAGCGTCTGGTTGGCAACCACCAGATACCGCCGCACCACCCACCACCTTCCCGAGACACCCACGCCAAGCATCCTAGCCCTTCGTCGTCCGGCGATGATGGAGCGTAGGTGCTCCCGGCCGGGCCGTCGTGGGATCATCGGGCGGCGAGAGGAGGGACGGTGGCGGGCGACGAGGGCCGGGGGCACGAGGTGGCCTTCGTGCTCGGGGGTGGGGGGGTGCTGGGGGCCCACGAGGTGGGGATGCTCCAGGCGCTGGCCGAGGCCGGGGTGCGGCCCGACCTGGTGCTGGGGACCTCGGTGGGGGCGCTCAACGGGGTGTTCGTGGCCGCCCACCGGGACCCGGGGGCGGCCGTGCCCGAGCTGACGGCGGTGTGGCGCGAGGGCGTGGCCGCCGAGACGTTCGGCGGCTCGCTGTTCGGGCGGGTCCGGACCCTGGCCCGCTCCGGCACCCACCTGCACCCCAACGAGCCCCTGCGCCAGCTGCTGGAGCGCCTGCCGGTGGACCGCATCGAGGAGCTGGCCCTGCCCTTCCAGTGCGTGGCCGCCAGCATCGAGCGGGCCGCCGCCCACTGGTTCACCGCCGGGCCGATCATCCCGGCGGTGCTGGCCTCGGCGGCCGTGCCCGGGCTGCTGCCGCCGGTCCGGGTGGGTGACGAGCACTTCTTCGACGGCGGCCTGGTCCACAGCATCCCCATCGGCCGCGCCCTGGAGCTGGGGGCCAGGACGGTGTACGTGCTCCACGTCGGCCGCATCGAGCGGCCCCTCCAGGTGCCGACCCGTCCCTGGGAGGTCGGCCTGGTCGCCTTCGAGATCGCCCGCCGCTACCGGTTCACCGAGGACATGGCCGCGGTCCCGCCGGGGGTGACCGTCCACGTCCTGCCGGCCGGCACCGAGGGCCCACCCGGGGTTGACCTGTCCCAGCTCCGCTACCGCGACGCCTCCCGGGTCGACGAGCACATCCGCCGGGCGTACGAGGCCTCGGCCGCCTACCTGGCCGGGGCCGAGCAGACGACCGGGACCGGGTGAGGGCATGCTGCCCCCGCGGATCGTCCGCCGGCTGGTGCTGGCCCCGCTGGTCCTGGTCATCACCATCGCCCTGCTGACCGGGCTGCCGTTCCTGCTCATCCTGGCCGCGGCCGCCTCGCCGCTGCTGCCCGGCCGCTGGCGGGCGCTGCGGCTGCTCTACTTCGGGCTGGCCTGGCTGGCCATGGAGTCGGTGGCCCTGTTCGCCTGCCTGGCCCTCTGGGTGGCCAGCGGCTTCGGCGGCCGGCTGGCCACCGAGCAGTTCCAGGCGCGCCACTACGCCCTGATGCGCTGGTTCCTCCAGACCCTGTTCGACGTGGCCACCCACGCCTTCCGGCTGCGCATCGAGATCGAGGAGCCGGAGCTGACCGCCCAGGAGGCCAGGGCCCGCCTGACCCGCCCGGTGATCGTGCTCAGCCGCCACGCCGGCCCCGGCGACTCGTTCCTGCTCGTCCACTACCTGCTCAGCCGCTACCAGCGCAAGCCGCGGATCGTCATGAAGGCGGCCCTCCAGTTCGACCCCGGCCTGGACGTGGTCATCAACCGCCTGCCCAACGCCTTCGTCCCGCCCCACCGCGGCCCGGGCAACCTGGTCGTCAAGGAGATCGAGCGGCTGGCCGCGGGCCTGGGCCCGACCGGGGCGCTGGTGATCTTCCCCGAGGGCGCCAACTTCACCCCGCGGCGGCGGGTGCGGGCCATCCGGCTGCTGGAGGAGCGCCGCCTGGCCAAGGAGGCGGCCAAGGCCAGGGCCATGGAGTACCTGCTGCCACCCAAGCCGGGCGGGGCCCTGGCCGCGATCGCGGCCGCCCCCACCGCCGACGTGGTGTTCGTCGCCCACACCGGCCTGGAGCACGTCATCACCATCGGCGACGTCTGGCGCGCCCTGCCCATGGAGCAGGTCCTCAAGGCCCGCTGGTGGCGCGTGCCCGCCGCCGAGATCCCGGAGGGCCACGAGGCCCAGGCCGACTGGCTGTACGAGTGGTGGGCCCGCATCGACCTGTGGATCCGCGACAACCGCCCCAGCGCCCTGCCCCGGGGGGACCGCCAGGTCGGCGTGGCCGTCCAGTAGGCAAAGGCCCAGCCGGCCGCTGGAACCGCCAGCCCTCCCGCGAAGCCACCGAAGGCATCTCCCTGATAGCCTCGTGGGATGGCACCACACCTGCGGCTCGCCCAGGACCCGGACGCCGACGCGCTGCTCACCAACGACCCGCTGGCCCTGCTCATGGGCATGCTGCTCGACCAGCAGTTCCCGCTGGAGTGGGCGTTCCGGGCGCCCTGGCGGCTGGCCCAGCGGATGGAGCGGACCTCGCTGGACGCGGCCGAGATCGCCGACTACGACCCGGAGGCGTTCGTCAAGCTGATGGCCGGCCCGCCGGCCCTGCACCGCTACCCGGCCTCGATGGCCGTGCGGGTCCAGGCGCTGTGCCGCGTGGTGGTCGAGCAGTACGGCGGGGACGCGGCCGCCCTGTGGCGGACCGCCGGGACCGGCAGGGAGCTGCTGGCCCGCCTGCGCGCCGTGCCCGGCTTCGGCGAGCAGAAGGCGCGGATCTTCGTCGCCCTGCTGGGCAAGCAGCTCGGGGTCCGGCCCGAGGGCTGGCGGGAGGTGGCCGGCCCCTACGGCGAGGACGGGTCCCGCCGGTCGGCGGCCGACGTCACCGACACCGAGACCCTGGCCGAGGTGCGTGCCTTCAAGCAGGCGGCCAAGCGGGCCGCCAAAGGTGGCCGGTAGTGGACGACCTGGCGGCCAAGGTGCTGGCCGTGATCAGGAGGATCCCCCCGGGCCGGGTCCTGACCTACGGTGACGTGGCCGCCCTGGCCGAGGCCGACGCCACCGCCCGCGACGTCGGCCAGGTCCTGCTGCGCCACGGCGAGGAGGAGGGCGTCCCCTGGTGGCGGGTCCTGCGGGCCGACGGGACGCCCCCGCCCCACCTGCTCGACCGCCAGCTCACCCTCCTCCGCGACGAGGGCACCCCGATCGCCCCCTCCGGCCTCGCCGTCGACCTCCACGCCGCCCGCTGGGCCGCCTCGGGCCACGGCCAGGACGCCCAGCCGTCCCTGTTCGACTAGCCGACCGGTGAATCTGCCGGTCGGAATCTCCTTGGTCGTCGGCCGAAGGCCGACTCCAAGCCGTTGTCTCAGGCCAGGTCGTTGCGGTGGACCCGGCCGGCGGCCATGACCAGGCGCAGGCGGCGGGCGGGGTCGGTCAGCACCTCCAGGCGCTCCAGGGGGTTGCCGTCGACCACCAGCAGGTCGGCGAAGGCGCCGGGGGCGACCACCCCGACCCGGCCCTCGAGCCCGACCAGGCGGGCCGCCACCGTGGTCGCCGAGCGGAGCACGTCGGCGGCCGGCTGGACCTGGGCGCGGAGGGTGAGCTCGGTGAGCTGGCGCCGGTGCATCCCGCCGAGCAGGTCGGTCCCATAGGCGATCGGCAGCCCGGCCCGGTGGGCCAGCTCCAGGGCGCCCAGGCCGGCGTCGAGCACCTCGAACACCTTGGCGTGCTGGTCGGCGGGCATCCCGTGCTCCAGCCCCTCCTCGGCCAGGGCGGCGTAGGTGGCCAGGGTGGGCACGTAGAAGGCCCCGGTCCGCTTGAACAGCGCGACCGACGAGTCGTCCATCAGGTTGCCGTGCTCGATGCAGCCGACGCCCGCCTCCAGCCCCCGGTTGACCGCGGCCGCGGTGTAGGCGTGGCCGGTGACGTAGCGGTTGGCCGCCCGTGCCTCCTCGACGACCGCCCGCAGCTCCTCCATCGAGTACTGGGTCGAGTCGATCCGGTCGGTGGGGGAGGCGATCCCGCCCGACAGCATCACCTTGACGTGGTGGGCCCCGCGCCGCAGCTGCTCCCTGGCCGCCCTGCGGACCTCGGGGACGCCGTCGGCGACCACGGTGAGGGTCGGGCAGCAGGGGTGCTGGTCGAGCACGGCCCGCCCCGGCCCGCGGGCGTCGCCGTGCCCGCCGGTCTGGGACAGCGCCTTGCCCCCGAAGATCACCCGGGGCCCGGGCAGCAGCCCCTCGGAGACGGCGGCGGCGATCCCGTGGTCGGCCCCGGCCACGTCGCGCACGCAGGTGAACCCCCGGTCCAGCATCCCCCGCAGGATCCCGGCCGCGTGCGCGGTGACATAGGACGGCGACCACTCCTCCAGCGCCCCCAGGTCGGCGCTGGCCGCGTTCACGTGCACGTGGGCGTCGATCAGCCCCGGGGCCACGGTCATCCCCCGGACGTCGAGGGCGGTGGCGTCGCCGGCCCGGACGGCCGCGGTCGCCCCCACCTCCACGACCGTCCCGTCCTCCACGACCACCGCCTGCCCCTCGGCCAGCGAGCCGGCCTCGGGGTCGAGCACGGCGGCGTTGCGCAGCACGATCCGCCCGGCGTCCAGCGGTCATCCCTCCGATCGGGTCCGGCGAGGCCGGGGGAAGGCTACCGCGTAGGTGAGGAGCACCAGGCCGCCGGTGCCGACCCTGGCCTCGAGCAGCCGCATCGGGGTCGGCTCGGCCCCGTCGCCGAACAGGACGGTGGTGCCGGCCCAGGCCGGCTCCAGCGGCGAGGCCGAGGCGACGTACTTGGGCACGGTGTTGAGGGTCCGGGCGACCGGGTCGCCGGGGTCGGTGACGGTGGGCCAGTAGGCGGCGAAGATCTCGTAGGTCAGCCGCCCGAACAGGAACCCGTCGGCGGCGGCGAACGACTCGGCCACGAAGTGGGGGTGTTGGCTGATGAACGGGCCGCTCCAGCCGCCGTGGGCGAACCCGCCGGACGGGTCCTCGCCGGCGTGGCCGGGGGCCTGGATGACGCCGTCCAGCGACACGTACTCCAGGACAACCAGCGTGCTCACGGTGCACCTCACCCGGTGTTCGCCAGGTCTTCCCGGACGCCGGGCCTGCTCAGGCGGCGAAGAACCGCTCGAGCACGGGGGCCAGGGCGGCCGGGTCGACGTTGTGGGCCTGGCCCTCGACGGTGGCCCGCTGGGCGTTGGGGATCAGCTCGGCCAGGGCGTCGGCGGTCTCGCCCATGAAGCCGAAGCTGGCCCCGCCGACGATCAGCAGGGTGGGGACGGTGATCGCCTTGGCGATGTCGGTGGGCAGGGTGTAGTCGCCCATGATGGTGGCGTCGTAGGCCAGGGTGTGGGCGATGGCCTCCTGCTGGGCCCACCAGGGGGCCTGGCGGGCCTGGGCCACGAACTCGGGCGGCATGCCCACGACCTTGGCCATGAAGTACTCGGCGGCGTCGCCGCGGCGGCCGGCCTCGACCAGCTCGCGGTAGACGCTGGCCGTGTCGGCGGGCAGGTCGGGCCGGCCGTTGACGTTGTAGGGCGGCTCCCACAGGGCCAGCTTGACGACCGGCAGGCCGGCGGCGGCGGCGTGCATGGCCAGCCCGGCCCCCGAGGAGGTGCCGTACAGGTGCGCCGACCCGCCGGCGGCCCCGATCACGGCGGCGATGTCCTCGACCTCGCGCTCGATGGCGTACGGCGGGGTGTCGCCGCTGTCGCCGCGGCCGCGGCGGTCGTAGTTGTAGACGGTGTGGGCGTCGGCCAGCTCGGCGGCCAGGCCGGCGTTGGCGCCGCGGTCGGTGGAGCCGCCGCTTACCAGGACGACCGGCGGCCCGTCGCCGAGGCGGTCGTAGGCCAGGGTGGTGCCGTCGCGGGAGGTCACGGTGTCCATGGCTGCGCTCCTTGGCGGTCGCCGGGCCGGGGTCGGCCCGTTCACGGGGTGGTCGGAGCCGTCGGCGGGTTCTCGACAGTACTCCGCCGCCGCAAAGCAAGTCAGGGTAGCACCAAACTTATACTTACCCTATCCTTGGGGCGACAGCAGCAACGTGAGGAGGACAGCATGACGGCAACCAACGACGTCCTCGACCTGGTGCGCCGCGAGCAGTGGCTCGAGCGCTTCGGCAGCGGCCTGCAGAGCGCCCCGCCGACCGGGGGCTGAGCGGATGCGCCTCAGCATCAGCCTGACCAACCTCTCGTGGCCCGACGGCCCCGGGCCCGGCCTGGGCCGGGTGGTCGAGGCCGCCGACCGGGCCGGCGTGGACACCGTGTGGGTGGTCGACCACCTCATCCAGGCCGACCCGACCGCCCCTGCAGGCGACACCGAGATGCTGGAGGCCTACACCACCCTGGGCTTCCTGGCGGCGCGGACCGAGCGGGTGCGGCTCGGCACCATGGTCACCGGCGTGACCTTCCGGCCGCCGGCGCTGCTGGTGAAGGCCGTCACCACCCTGGACGTGCTGACCGGCGGGCGGGCCTGGCTCGGGATCGGGGTCGGCCACCACGGCGGCGAGGCGTCGGACATGGGGCTGCCGTTCCCTCCGGCCGCCGAACGCTACGAGCGGCTCGAGGAGACGCTCCAGATCGCGGACCGGATGTGGGCCGGGGACGAGTCCCCGTTCGAGGGCCGGCACTACCGGCTGGGGCGGCCGCAGGGCAGCCCCGGCCCGGCGGGCCACCCCCACCCGCCGATCCTGATCGGCGGCGCCGGCGAGCGGAAGACCCTGCGCCTGGTCGCCCGGTACGCGGACGCCTGCAACCTGTTCGACATCCCCGACGGCGGCCGCACCGTCCGGCACAAGCTGGCCGTGCTGGCCCGCCACTGCGAGGAGGTCGGCCGCCCCTACGAGGCGATCGAGAAGACGCTCAGCACCCGCCTGGAGGCCGGCGAGTCCAGCGACGACTTCACCCGCCGCTGCCAGGCCGCCGCCGCCCTGGGGATCGAGCACATGGTGGTCATCTCCTCCACCCCGTGGTCCACGGAGGCGCTGTCCACCCTGGCCACGGCCATCCCCGCCCTCGGCGAGGTCTGACCGGGCCACCGGGTCGTCCTGAGCGGCGCCGCCGGGCGGTTCCCTGAGGTCTCGGCAACCAGTAGGCTCGCGACCACGGCCATCTGGTTGCAGGTGCGACTCGCGAAGGGCGGCGCCATGGACTCAACCCGAAAGTTGTACCGCAGCCGGACCAACCGCCAGGTGGCCGGGGTGTGCGGCGGTCTGGCCCAGTACTTCAACATCGACGCGACCCTGATCCGGGTGCTCTTCGTCGTCCTCGCCGTGCTCGGCGGCTCCGGCCTGGTCATCTACCTGGTCCTGTGGATCATCGTCCCCAGGGAGCCGTAACCCAGCGACGACAAGGAGGGTCACGTGAGCCGCTCGCGCCGGCTTGTGGTGGGGGTGCTGGCCGTCTGCTGCCTGCTGGGCGGCTGCGGCGGGGGCGACGAGGGCGGTGGGACGGCCACGACCACCGCGGCCACCTCGACCAGCTCCGGTGGGGCGACCTCCAGCACCGAGGCGGCGTCCACCGCCGGGTTCTCCGGGGTCGTCGTCGAGGCCAAGGTGACCGGCAACCAGGTGGAGACGGCCAGCCGGCGGGTCAGGATCGACCTCGGGCAGAAGGTGCGGGTCCAGGTCGAGGCCGACCGCGCCGAAGAGGTCCACGTGCACGGCTACGACCTCAAGGGGGACGTGGCCCCGGGCAAGCCCGCCGTCATCGACTTCACCGCCAACGTCCCCGGGGTGTTCGAGGTCGAGCTCGAGGGGTCCGGCCTCAAGCTGTTCGAGCTCCAGGTCCAGTGACCGCGGAGCGAGACCGGTGGCGCCTTGCCGGTCTCGCGACGGCCTCAGCCGCTCTGGCAGCAGCCGGGCGGGCAGTCGTCGCAGGGGCAGTCCGGCAGCGGCATGGCGTTCACCTCCTTCCCTGAAGGCGGGCGCTGGTCGGCGACGTCCTCGGCGCACCACCAGGCGACGGCCGCGGTGGTCGCCTCCGGACAGGGCGGGTCGGGCGGCTGCTCCAGGAGCCGGGTGAGGTCGGCCTCCAGGGCCCGGAGGCGTCCCAGCTCGGCCCGGACCTCGGCCAGGCGCCCGCGCAGCAGGGTCTCGGTGTGCCCGCAGGGGCACTGGCCCCGGTCGGCGACCTGGAGCAGCTCGACGATCTCGCGCAGCCGCAGCCCGGCCCGCTGGGCGCCCTTGATGAGGCGCAGCCGGCCGACCGCGTCCTGGTCGTACAGCCGGTAGCCGGCCGCCGACCTGGCCGGCGCCGGGAGCAGCCCGACCCGCTCGTAGTAGCGGACGGTGTCGGCGCTGAGCCCGGCGGTCTGGGCGAGGGCGGAGACGGTGAGTGCCATGCCCCGAGGGTAAACCTTGGAGCGCGCTCCAAGGTCAAGCGGGCCGTCAGGTGATGACCGGGCTGCGGCGCTCCAGGAGCCCGACCACCCCGCGCGGCGATGGTGGCTGACAGGTAGCCCGGGATTGCAGGTGGCCGGGGGAGGAAACGGGTGCTGGTCCTGACGACGGCGGGCCGCCGGGGCCCGATGCTCTAGGCATGCGGGCGCTCGAGCTTCAGACCACCGACCTGTTCCGGTTGTATCTGGATGAGGTGGGGCGGCATCCGTTGCTGACCAAGGAGGACGAGATCGAGCTGTCCCAGGCCTATGAGGCCGGCCTGGACGCCCAGCTCAAGCTCGCCGACACCGACCCCGATGACCCGGCCCGACCCGACCTGGAGGCCATCGCCACCCGGGGTGAGTGGGCCCGGCGCAAGATGATCGAGTCCAACCTGCGCCTGGTCGTGTCCATCGCCCGGCGGTTCTCGGCCACCGGGTTGCCCCTGGGGGATCTGGTCCAGGAGGGCAACCTGGGCCTGTTGCGGGCGGTGGAGAAGTTCGACTGGCGCAAGGGGTTCAAGTTCTCGACCTATGCCACCTGGTGGATCCGTCAGGCGATCGCCCGGGGGGCGGCCGACCGGGGCGCCCGCGCCATCCGCCTCCCCGTCCATGTCGACGAGCAGGTGGGCCGGCTGCGCCGCACCCAGACCCGCCTGCACGAGCTGCTCGGGCGCGAGCCCACCGACGACGAGCTGGCCGTCGAGCTGGACATGCCCACCGACAAGGTGGTCCGGCTCAAGGACACCGCCCAGGCCATCACCTCCCTGGACACCCCGATCGGGGACGACGGGGCCGCCCTGCAGGACTTCCTGGAGGACGACTCG
>Ga0307302_10001413_pt1 | contig 10610 bp, 12 predicted proteins | sample ER_DNA_183_FD_194490 | JGI IMG/M metagenome (GOLD analysis project Ga0307302, IMG submission 194490) | Bulk soil microbial communities from the East River watershed near Crested Butte, Colorado, United States - ER_DNA_183 | ecosystem: Environmental > Terrestrial > Soil > Floodplain | place... | reverse complement strand
TGTCGAGCACGACCGAGGAGTCGACCGTTCCACGCGTGAGCGAGGCCACGACGTCGGTGGCGCCGCCGGTGGCCGTGTCGAGCAGGATCGCCCGGACACGCCGGTCGACCGGCTCGCCGGGCCGGAAGTCGAGCACCTCCGACTTGGGCGGCTCCTCGAGCCCGAGGTAGGCGAAGCGGGTGTGCTCGCTGACCAGCCCACGCTCGGCCAGCACCGTCCTGGCCAGGCGGATCTCGTCGGCACCGAGCCGCTGCAGCGGGTGGGACGGCCCGGGCGCCCGCCGGCCGCGGTCGCCCTGGGCCGGAGCTCGAAGGGTCATGGTGGGACTCCTCACCGTCGGCGTTCCCTGCTGTCACGATCGCAGGTTCAGGCGGCAACGGCAGCGTCTCGGATTCCCACGTGATCTCTACAGTTCGTCCCGAACTGATCGGAGCTCGGTGGAGGCCCTGGAGGTCGTAGCAGCGGCAGGCTGCTCAGGGCGATCCCGGCCAGGATGGCCGCGGCCCCGGCCGCCAGGGCCAGGCCGAACGGGTCGCCGAAGACCAGGGCGCCGGCGGCCGCGCCGACGAGGGGCTCCAGGTTGACGAAGGCGCCGGCGACCTCGGCCGAGACCCGAGCCTGACCGTAGGCGAAGAGGGTCGAGGGGGCGAGCGTCCCCAGGACCATCAGCCCGGCGGTGGCCGCCACGGTGCCCATGCCGGCCGGGGCGACGGGCGGGCCCTCGGCGACCGCGGCCACGGGGAGGGCCATGAGCGCCGCCCCGACGAACTGGACGGCGGTCACGGCGACCGGGTCGCGGCCACGGAGCAGGCGGACCTGGGCGACGGTGAAGGTGGCCGAGAAGGCCAGCGAGGCCAGGACCAGGGCGTCGCCGGTGAGGGTCGCGCCGGCCCCCCCGCCGGCGGCGACCAGCGCCACGCCGGCGAACGACACCCCGAAGCCCGTCCAGGCCACCGGGGGCGCCGCCCGGCGGTGCTGGACGGCCGCGACACCCGCCACCAGCACCGGGGTGGCGCCGACGAGCAGGGCGGCATGGCTCACGCTGGTCCGGGTGATCCCGGCGTTCTGGACAAGGATCGACCCGCCGTAGCCCACCGCGCCCCAGGCCAGCACGGCCGGGCTCCAGGCGCCGCGGACCCGTGACCCGGCGACCCCGAGGAGCACGGCGGCGGCCAGGCCGAACCGGGTCACGGTGAGCCAGGCCGGCGGCAGCCACTCCAGGGCGAGCTTGGTCAGGGGCACGCTGGTGCCCCAGAGCAGGCCCGCGCCGGCGAGCACGGCCACGGCGGTACGACGGTTGGTGTTCATGGGACCAGCGTGCGTGACGCTGGCGGAATCGTTGTCACTTGGGGCCAGCTACGAAATAATCGATCGTAGGATGGCCGTTCTGCTTGACGATGTTGACATCCGGCTGCTGACCGCCCTGCAGGGCGACGCCGACCGGACCAACGTCGAGCTGGCCCGGCTCGCCGGGCTCTCCCAGGCCGCGACCCTGCACCGTGTCCGGCGGCTGAAGGAGTCCGGGGTCATCCGGGTCATCTCGGCCCGGGTCGACCCGGCCGCCGCCGGGTTCCCCCTGCATGTGTACGTGGCGGCCAGCCTGGCCCGTCACGAGCCGCGGGCCACCCGCGCCTTCGAGGACCAGGTCCGGGCGATGCCGCAGATCACCGCCGCCGACAACGTCGCCGGCGAGATGGACTACCTGCTCAGCATCGTCGCCCGGGACGTCGCCGAGCTGCAGCAGGTGCTGGCCCGGCTGGCCACCCACGGCGGGCAGCGGCTGGTGACCTACCTGCGCCTGGAGGAGGTCAAGCCGCCCTCACCGCTCCCGCTGGCCCCGACCCCGCCGGCCGTCCGCGCTCGCCGTGCCCGCTAGCCCGGCTCTGCGGGTGGCAGGCGCAGCCAGCGGTACCCGTAGCCGTCGAGGACCAGTGGCCGGCCCGCCTCGACCGGGTCGTCGCGCCGGTTGGCCAGGACCTCGGCCAAGGGGCGGCCGGGCTTGGCATCGTCGAGCTGGACGGCGACCCGGACCGCCTCGGGACCGAGGTTGTGCAGCACCAGGACACCCTGTCCCAGCCAGTCGCAGCGGTGGGCCAGCACCGACGGCTGATCGGTGTCCAGCACCTTCCAGGTTCCCCAGCCCAGCTCGGGCAGCTCCTTGCGGGCCCGGATGGCCCGCTCCATCCAGTTCAGCAGCGACTCCGGGTCGCGGCGCTGGTCGGCCACGTTCACCTTCTCGGGCGCGAACGGGCCCTCGGTGACCAGCGGCACAGCCGGGTCGCCGGTGGTGAAGCCGGCGGCGGGGCCGGCGGTCCACTGCATGGCCACCCGGACGGCGGCGCGGCCCTCGACCCGCTGGTCGTCGCCGAGACCGATCTCCTCCCCGTACAGCAGCACCGGGGTGCCGGGCAGGGTGAGCAGCAGGCTGTAGAGCAGCTCGATGCGACGGCGGTCGCCGTCGAGCATGGGCGGCACGCGGCGGCGGATGCCTCGGCCGAAGCTGCGCATGTCCGGGTCGGGGGCCAGGGCGGCGAACACCTCCTCGCGCTCGGCCTCGGTCAGCTTGTCGAGGGTCAGCTCGTCGTGGTTCTTGATGAAGTTGGCCCACTGGTTGGCCTCGGGGATCTCGGGCTGCTCCCCGAGGGCGGTCACGATCGGCGCCGGGTCGTGGCGGACCATGGCCAGGAACAGGTGCTGGTTGAGGATGAAGTTGAACAGCATGTGCATCTCGTCGCCGCCCTCGTCGCCGAAGAAGCGACGCTGGTCGTCGGGGGGCAGGTTGGCCTCGGCGAGCAGGATCGCGTCGCCGCGGCGCCGGTTGGTGAAGGCACGCAGGTCGCGGAGGTAGGCGTGCGGGTCCTCACCCCGTTTGTGGTCGGTGCCTTCCAGCTCGATCACGAACGGGGCGGCGTCGACCCGGAAGCCGGACAGGCCCAGCTCCAGCCAGTAGCCGACGACCTTGCTGATCTCCTCGCGGACCCGCGGGTTGGCGATGTTGAGGTCGGGCATGTGCGAGTAGAAGCGGTGCAGGTACCACTTCCCGGCGACCTCGTCGTAGTTCCAGTTGGAGTCCTCGGCGTCCGGGAACACCACCCCCTTCGGCCCCTCGGGCTGCTCGTCGGCCCAGACGTAGAAGTCGCGCCAGGGCGAGCGCTCGTCGGCGCGGGCCGACTGGAACCAGGGATGCTCGTCGGAGGTGTGGTTGACGACCAGGTCGGCGATCACCCGGATGCCCCGCTCCCGGGCCGCCCTGAGGAACTCGACCAGGTCGCCCAGGGTGCCGAGGCGCGGGTCGACGCCGTAGAAGTCGCTGATGTCGTAGCCGTTGTCCTTGTTCGGGGTCGGGTAGAACGGCATCAGCCAGAGGCAGGTCACGCCGAGCCCGGCCAGGTAGTCGACCTTGCCGGTGAGCCCGGGGAAGTCGCCGACCCCGTCGCCGTTGCTGTCGGCGTACAGCTCGACGTCCACGCAGTAGATGACCGCGTTCTTCCACCACAGGTCGTAGGCGGCGGGGGCGCTCATGCCGGACCGCCCCGCCCGGTCAGCTCCGGGACGACCTTGGACCCGAAGGCGTCGATGAACGGCTGCTGGTGCTCGGCCTGACCGACCTCGTGCAGGTAGATGCGGTCGAAGCCGAGCTCGAGGTACTCGCCCAGCCAGGCGGTGTGGCGGCCCAGGTCGGCCGAGACGAGCACTGCCGAGCGCACGTCCTCGGGGGTCACGAACCTGGCCGCGGCATCGAACTGCTCGGGCAGGACCAGGTCCATGGCCAGGGCCGGGTCGAACACGTTGCTTTGCCACTGGTCGTGGGCGACGGCCAGGGCCGTCTCCTCATCGGCGGCCCAGGACAGGTGCACCTGGAGGTACAGCGGCTTGCCCTCGCCACCGCCGGCCCGGAACGCGTCGATCAGCTTCCGGAGCTGGTCGTGGGGCTGGTTGAGCGTGACCAGGCCGTCGGCCCAGCCGCCGACCCAGGCGGCGGTCTCGGCGCTGATGGCCGCGCCGATCAGCTCCGGCGGCCGCTCGGGAAGGGTCCAGAGCCGGGCCCGGTCGACCTTGACCAGCCCGTCATGGCTGACCGTCTCGCCGGCCAGCAGCGCCCGGATGACCGCGACGGCCTCGCCCAGCCGGGCCCGGCGCGTCTCCTTGGTGGGCCAGCGGTCGCCGGTGATGTGCTCGTTGGAGGCCTCGCAGCTGCCGAGGGCGAGCCAGAACCGCTCGGGGAACAGCTCGCTCAGGGTGGCCGCCGCCTGGGCGATGATCGCCGGGTGGTAGCGCTGACCGGGCGCGTTGACCACCCCGAAGTCGAGGCTGGTCGCCTGCAGCGCCGCTCCCAGCCAGGACCAGGCGAAGCCGCTGTGGCCCTGGCGGCTGCTCCAGGGCGCGAAGTGGTCCGAGCACATCGCCGCCTGGAACCCGGCCGCCTCGGCCGCGACCACACAGCGCAACAGCGCGCTCGGGGGAAGCTGCTCGTGCGAGGCGTGGTAGCCGATCAATGGCTCTGACCGGGTCTGGCTGCTCATCTGGCGCTCCTGCTGGAAGGGTCCTCCCCCGCCTCTAACCGCCCGAGCCACCGCTCAAGCATCCGGTTATCGTTGGGGCCGAAGAGGCGAGCGCCCATGGTGGAGTGGGACGGCATGGTGGTGCTGACGACGCCCCGGCTGCTGCTGCGGACGTTCCGGCGCGACGACCTGCCGCTGTACGCGGCCCTGAACGCCGACCCCGAGGTGGCCCGGTGGCTCGGGGGGCCGCTGACCCGCGAGGACTCTGACGACATCGCCGCCTGGGCCCAGGAGTGCTACGCCCGGGAGGGGCTGGGCCTGCTCGCCGTCGAGCGGCGCCAGGACGGCGCGTTCCTGGGGATGTGCGGCCTCCACCACCAGGAGTCCTACCCCGACGACGTCGAGGTCGGCTGGCGCCTGGCCCACGAGCACTGGGGCAACGGCTACGCCACCGAGGCCGCCACCGGCTGGCTCGACCACGCCTTCGGGACCATGGGCCTGCCGCGGGTCATCTCCATCACCGACCGGCCCAACCTCCGGAGCCTGGCGGTGATGCGCCGGCTAGGGATGGTGTTCGACCACGAGGCCGAGGTCGAGGACAACGGCGTGACCTTCCAGGCCGTGATCTACACCATCACCGCCGCCCAGTGGCACGGCCGCGCCCCACGGTCAGACTGACCGTCGAACACCCGCACGTCGAGCCCCGGGTCGTTGGCCGGCCCGTGCGGGTCCAGGACGACCGGCGGCTCGGGGACGGCCAGCGCATCACCTCCCGCGATCGCCGCCCAGCCTGTCGGAACCGCGGTGGCCTGTCCTCACCCAGACCGGGTGAAACCGCGGCCGGGGCGGCCGTGTTCCTGCTCGCCCGCTCGGCCACCGTCGACCGGGTGATCGACGCCATCAAGCCCTTCAACCCGACGGTCATCCAGACCAACCTGACCAGGGACCGGGAAGAAGAGGAGCTCGTCGCGGCCCTCCAGGGCTGACGGCCCGCCCGCGCCGCTCGCCCGGACGTCGCCCGTCGGCAAGAATGTGCCGGCGGGCGACAGAAGGAGCAGGACATGAGCGAGCGGGCGGCCGACGGCCGGGCCGGAGTGGTGGCGGTTGCCGGGGAGGCCCTGGTGGACTTCGTGCCCGCGGGCGGGGACGGGGTGTTCCGGGCCGCGCCGGGCGGAAGCCCGGCGAACGTGGCCGTCGGGCTGGCCCGGCAGGAGGTCCCGGCCCGGCTGCTGGCCCGGATCGCCGACGACCTGCTCGGGCACCGGCTCCGGTCCCACCTGGAGGAGAACGGGGTCGACCTGTCGTTCGCCGTGCGGGCGGCCGAGCCGACCTCGCTGGCCATCGTGGCCGTGGGCCGCGACGGGGTGGTCGAGTACGACTTCCGGGTCGAGGGCACGGCCGACTGGCAGTGGGCCGACCACGAGCTCGGCGGCGCCCTGGACGGGAACGTGGTCGCGCTGCACGCCGGGTCGATCGCCCTGACCATGCCGCCAGGGGCCGATGTGCTCCAGCGGCTGCTGGCCGGGGCCCGCAAGGACCTGACCGTGTCCTACGACCCCAACTGCCGGCCGCTGCTGATGGGCTCCCCCGACGCCGTCCGGGGCCGCATCGAGGCCCTGGTCGGCCTGGCCGACGTGGTCAAGGCCAGCGCCGACGACCTTGCCTGGCTGCTCCCGGGCCGGGCCCCCGAGCAGGTCGCCGAGTCCTGGCTGGCCAAGGGCCCGGCACTGGTGGCGATCACCCTTGGCCCAGGCGGCCTGCTGGCCGCGACCCGCCAGGCCGGGGTCCTGCGCCGCCCCGGCCGGGTGGTCGAGGTGGTCGACACCGTCGGCGCCGGCGACGCCTGCATGGCCGCCCTGCTGGCCGGCCTCCACCGCCGCGACCTCCTCGGCGCCGCCCGCCGCCCGGCCCTCCAGGCCATGGACGCCGCCACCCTCACCGCCCTGGCTGACGAGGCCGTCCTGGCCGCCGCCATCACCTGCACCCGCCCCGGCGCCGATCCCCCGACGGCCGCCGACCTGGCGGCGGCATCGGCCTAGCCGGGCCTGTTCGCGGAGGACCCGGTCCGCTAACCTAGGCGTATTGTGCCGTTTCGCCCCTTCTGCTCGTGAAGAAGGGCGTGAGCGAGATCACCGAGGTGAAGGGACGCGGGCACACCCTCACCATCGACAGCGGCTGGCGCGAGGTCGCCGCCATCGCCCTGGCCCTCGTCAAGCGGTTCGCCGGGAACCGGCAGTGAACGCCTCCAGGTTGCCGGGCAGGCCGGCCTGATCGGCCCCCGCGACCTGGAAGTGGTCGAAGGCCACGGGCAGGCCGGCGGCCAGCAGCACGCTCGGGTGGTCCATGAGCTGGAAATGCAGGTGGGGCTCGGTCGAGTTGCCCGAGTTCCCGCAGGCCGCCAGCTGCTGGCCGGCGGCGACCCGGTCGCCCGGCCGCACCCGGACCGACCCACGGCGCAGGTGGGCCAGGGCGGCGTAGGCCCCGTCGCCCAGGTCGAGCACGACATGGTTGCCGAGGATCCGGCCCGGCCCGAGCAGCTCGCGGACCATCCCCTCGGCCACCAGGTAGAGCATGGCCGGCGGTGAGCTGCGACTCCAGTGGTCGCGCTCGGCGTCATGGGCCCGGACCACGGTCGCGTCGGCCGGGGCCAGGACCGGCTGGCCGAACCCGGGGAAGTCGGCCGGCCGCCGGGCCAGGGGCCACCAGGCCAGCCCGGGGCGCCGCGCGTCGGCGGGGTCGTGGACCAGGTCGATGGCATAGGTCTGGCCGTAGGCGTGGAGGTGGTGGCTGGGCACCCGGTCGGCCGGGCTGTTGAAGGCCAGCCAGCGCCCGGTCACCGGCGGGGCGACCTCGACCGCCGCGCGGCGGGCGGTGCCGACGCGCAGGTAGATGGCGAAGGCCACGGCCAGCAGGGCCAGCAGCGGCCAGCGGGGAAGGTCGAACACGAAGGCGTCGACCGCGATCGCGGCCAGCGCCAGGTAGGTCAACGGCATCCGGAGACGGGCCAGGACCACGGCCATCGGCGGACCTCCTGCACTCGGGTGATTTTCTGTCACTGTGTGCCATATTGACATTGAGTGTCAAGTGGCACGGTGGGTCGCTCGGGAGCTAGGGTCGGGGCATGACGGGAGCGACGGGGACGGCCAGCCCGGTGGAGTCGCTGCGGGCGCGGCGGCGGCGGCGCACGGCTGAGGCGATCGTGGCCAGCGCTTCGGAGCTGTTCGAGGAGCGCGGGTTCGAGCGGACCACCATCGACCAGATCTCGGCCGCGGCCGAGATCTCGCGACGGACCTTCTTCCGCTACTTCGCCGACAAGGAGGAGGCGTTCTTCGCCGAGGACGAGCGGCTGCTGGCGGTCATCGACGAGACCCTGGACGGCGCCCCGGACGGCGAGCCCCTGCTCGACCTGGCCCGCAGCGCCACCAGGGCCCTGGCCGCCCACAGCGCCGCCGACCCGCAGCGCCGCCTGGCCCGGGAACGGCTGATCGCCGCCACCCCGGCCCTCCAGGCCCGCCGCCTGGCCAAGACGCTGCGCTGGGAGCAGGCGATCGCGGCCCGCCTGGTGGCCAGGGGGTCGAGCGAGCAGGAGGCGCTGCTCGTCCCCAAGGTCGCCCTGGCCTGCTTTCAGACCGCGTATGAGCGCTGGGTCCGCGACCCCGGCCAGGACCTGCCGGCCCTGGTTGACGAGAGCTTCGCCGCCCTGTCCGGCCTGACCGGTTAGCGGGTCGTTGGTAGGGGCTGCGAGCCTCGCGAGGTATGGGAAGGGGCTCGAACTGGCACCCTCCCCGGCACCTCGCCGCAGACAGGCGACCCGGGACGGATGCCCGTGAGCATCAGGTCGCGGAATGGCTGCTGGCGACGGTCGCGATCGTGCTCACGATGGTGGTCCTGGTCGGCCAGATGGTCGGCCGCCCCGACCCTCCGGGTCCCGGGGCCGCCCCGGACCCGAGGGCGCCCCCGGCGGCCACCGGCCAGCCGGCCGCTGATCCCCCGTCGGCCGGCTGGCTGGCCCTCGGCGGGGCCCGGGTCGAGGGGGCCGAGCCGGCCGGGGCCGGACGGCGGCCGGGCCGCTTCACCGCCAGCGGCCCCGGCGACCAGGGCATCGCCCTGCCCGGGCTGCTCCGCTGCGTACCGGGCCGGATCTACGCCGCCACCCTCCTGGTCAGGGCCAGCCGGCCCGGCACCCTGCTCCAGGTGAGCCTGCTCGAGGTGGCCGGCGGCCGGCGGGTGGCCTTCGACACCATCGGGGCCGTGCTCACCGACCCCGGCTGGCGCCGGGTCGAGGTCGCCCACGAGGCCCACCGCCCCGGGACCGCCCTGGCCGTGGAGGTCGTCCTCCCCCGCGGTTCCCCCCGAGCCACCGTCCAGATCGGCGACCTCGAGGTCGGCCCCAGCAGGGCCACTCCCTGACCGGCGGCTGACCGGCCCAGAGCCCCGGGCGGCCGTCACCCGACCCGCCGCGCACCGGGTCCCCCGGTGGGGGAGCGTAGCCCAGAGCGGGAGTCGGCTCTCGCCGCTGTCCACACCCCCACCCCCATCCTGGCCCCACCTACCCCACCCCATCCTGAACCCCATCCCTATCCTGGGGCGGGTCATGACTCCACTGCGGCGGCTGCGACGGGCCGCGATCGATGTCGAGCCGCTGCGCCATCCCGCGTTCCGGCGGCTGTGGCTGGGCAACTCTCTCGGCTTCGTCGGCTTCCAGCTGACCGCCGTGGCCGTGCCCGTGCAGGTGTTCGAGCTGACCGGCTCCTCGTTCTGGGTCGGCATGCTGGGGCTGGTCGGCCTGGCCCCGCTGGTCATGTTCGGGCTCTGGGGGGGTGCGGTGGCCGACGCCGTCGACCGCCGGCTTCTGCTCCTGGGGTCGTCGCTGCTCCTGTGGGGGTGCACCGGCGGGCTGCTCGCGGCCGCCCTGCTCGGCCTGGCCAGCCTGCCGCTGCTGCTCGGGCTGGTCGCGGTCCAGGCGGCCGGGTTCGCGGTCGCCTCCTCGACCCGGGGGGCGATCGTGCCAAGGGTGCTGCCGGCCTCGCTGGTGCCGTCGGCCAACACGCTGTCGTTCACCGCCTCGAACCTGGGGATGGTCGCCGGCCCCCTGCTGGCCGGGCTGATCCTGGCCCGCTGGTCGTTCGCGGCCGCCTACGCCGCCGACCTGGCCATCTTCACCATCGCCCTGTACGCCGCCCTGCGCCTGCCCGCCCTCCCCCCGGCCGGGCCGACCACCACACCGGGGCTGCGGTCGGTGGTCGACGGGCTGGCCTTCATCGCCACCCGGCCGGTGCTGCTGCTGTCGTTTGCGGTCGACATCGTGGCCATGGTGCTGGCGATGCCCCGGGCCCTGTTCCCCGAGACGGCCGCCGGGCTGGGCAGCCGCGGGGCCGTCGGCTGGCTGTACGCGGCCATCGCCATCGGGGCGGTCCTGGCCGGGCTCTCCTCGGGCTGGATCGGGCGGGTCGGCCGCCAGGGCGTCGCCCTGGTCGGGGCGGTGATCGCCTGGGGGCTGGCCGTGGCCGCGGCCGGGCTGGTCGGGTCCCTGTGGCTGATGGTGCTGCTGCTGGCCGTGGCCGGCGCGGCCGACCTGGTCTCGGCCGTCTACCGCCAGACGATCCTCCAGACCTATGCCCCCGACGAGATGCGCGGGCGCATGCAGGGCGTGTTCATCGTGGTCGTGGCCGGCGGGCCCCGGCTCGGCGACCTGCGGGCCGGGGCGATGGCGGCCGCCTTCGGGGTCACCGTCTCCTGGGTCGGCGGGGCGCTGGCCGCCGCCGCCCTGGTCAGCCTGGCCCTGCTGGTGCCGGCTTTTCGCCGCTACGACGCCCACTCGCCGGAGGCGGCCGCTCGCGACAGCGTGCGCCCGTGACCAACCCGCTACCTGGTCAGCGGGTGGACGCCGAGGCCGGCGTCGACCCGGCGCACCGCCCCCCGGTAGCGCTCCAGGTGGCCGGGGAACCGGCCAGGGTGCAGGCAGGCGGCCAGCAGCTCGGCCGAGTCGACGATCCGGGGGCCGCTGCGGTTGAAGTAGGCGTTGCCGTCGGCCACGTACACCCGCCCGGCGGCCGCGGCCGGCCAGGCCTCCCAGGGCAGCGCCTTGGGGAGCAGCTCGAGCTCGGC
>Ga0307302_10001411_pt1 | contig 10617 bp, 10 predicted proteins | sample ER_DNA_183_FD_194490 | JGI IMG/M metagenome (GOLD analysis project Ga0307302, IMG submission 194490) | Bulk soil microbial communities from the East River watershed near Crested Butte, Colorado, United States - ER_DNA_183 | ecosystem: Environmental > Terrestrial > Soil > Floodplain | place... | reverse complement strand
GGGAGTTGCTGTACCCGCTTGGGTTCGCCGTCGTGCTGCTCGGAATCTTTGTGCCCATCTACCACCGCGAACAGCGCCAGTTCGCGAAGATCATCTGATGGTCGCGGCCCACGACCTCGGCGTTCACTTCCTCTTCGATCGGCAACGGCGTGTCGTGACGCCCGGAACGGCGCGTCTGCGCCGCCAGGGTTCGGAGGCGTGGGGCTTGCAGAACGTGACCTTCGCGATGAAGTCGGGATGCGGCTATGCCCTCATCGGGCGCAGCGGCTCGGGCAAGACGACTCTCCTCCGACTCCTGGCCTCAGTGCTCTTCCCAGATGCCGGGAGCCTCGAAGTACGCGGCCGCGTCGCCTCGCTGCTCTCGACCGACGCGGGTCTTCTTGCGGTCCTGACCGGGCGCGAGAACGCCCTCCACCTGGGCGTGCTGGCGGGCTTGTCGCGGCCGCAGTCGCGCGCTGCGCTGGAGCAAGTGAAGGAACGGAGCAAGCTCGGCGACTATTTCGAGCGGCCGGTGTCGAGCTACTCCCAGGGGATGCGTGCGAGACTCGGCCTGGCCGTCGCCGATGAGATCGACCCTCAGATCCTGCTTCTCGACGAGGTGCACGAAGCGCTCGATCACGAATTCCGACGCGTTCTCGAGGAGCGGGCGCACGAGATCCTCGCCGGCGGGGGTATCGTCGTCGCGGCGGGCCACGATCATCAGATGCTGAGCCGCCTCTGTGAGCGGGCTCTCTGGCTCGAGGGCGGGAGGCTCCAGGCCGAAGGCTCGATCGAAGAGATACGGGATGCCTATCTGGAGGCCACCGACCGGCAAGAGCGCTCCGGAACCTGACATCTGAGCAGTCGCGCGGCCGGCGACACTGACAGCGCGCTAGCCGTCTCGGTAGCGGTACCAGGTGAAGACGCCGGCGCCGCCGCGCCCCGCTCGGTAGCGGACGTACAAACCCTCCGCGGCCTTGTGTTGCGCGGGTCTTACGAGGCAGAGAAACGATCGCGGCGCGCCACTGAGTGTGCAAACCGCCTGGAGGCCGTTCTTTGCGAGGCCGGTTTTCGCATCGATCAGGGCGGGCGGCAGCTTTCCGCTGGGTGACTGAATCACGAGGTTGAGGATCTTCCGCTCGACCTCTCCGCTCGTCTCTTTCAGAACCTTCGAGCTGCTCTTCGGCTGGTTGCCGCGGACCGGGCGCGGCGCCACGGCGCGCTTCTTGGCCGATGCTTCACGCTCCGGCGCGCTCGAACGGCCGGACGGCCCCGAGGGGCCTGCGCGAATTGTCGTCGTACGAAACGCCCCGGCTAGGGTCAACGTGCCGTCGTTGTCGCGAGCGCCTGCGACGGCCACGGCGATCAGGATGGCGTTGGCCATCAGGCTGATCGTGAGAAGGACGGGTGCTACGCGCCGACGCGGTCGCTGCTCCAGAAATGGTGACTCGACCCTCGGCGCTTGCGGCACCTGGGCGGCCGGCTCGGGCCCTTGCCGCAGCGGCCGGACGGGGCGTCCGGTCGTCGCGTGGTCAGGCGCCGCGGTCTCGCGCTCGGGGAGGCGGGCGCGCGCAACGCGAGCCAGGTCCGGGTCTACGAGGACGAGCTCCGGGCTGATCGGCTCGAGCGCGTTCACCCCTGGAATGGAAGCGGCGATGCCGGACGACTTCGCGATGCGCACCGGCGTCCCTGTCCAAGCGCGAGGTCCGACTTGCCTCTCGGCCCGTATCGACCGTTCGTCAAGAGCCGACTGCCCGGTGCCGATAGCTAACACATGCGGCGAAGAACGAATCATGAAGAGGATGGCCGAAAGCTCATACCGAGCAAAGGCGAGCGGATCGAGCTCCTTCGGCCGCGCATGGGCGTCCGCGTGCGCGGGACCGTGTTCTACTCGGATCAGCTACAGATCCTCGTGAAGTGGGACGACGGCCGCTCGGAAAGCCTGCGACCTGGAGTCGACGGCTTCCGAATCGTTGACGGGCCATAAAGACTGCACGAGCGCTGACACTGGCGGTTCAGTCTTCGGCTGCCCGTGCCGATAAGGTCGAAGATGTCTTTGTGGGCTTGGATCCTGATCGGAGCAACCACCGCGCTTGCGCTCTCCCTCCTGGTAAGCCTCGCCGTCGCGGCGATTCTGGGCGGTATCAGCCGAGAGGTTTCCCAGCTCCTCGAACCGGAGGCGTGGGGGTTGGCGCCGCGGAAACAGGCGAAGGCGACGGCGGCGAGAGCCTAGGGCGCGCCGCAAGCAACTCGCCGCGTCGGCGTCTGCCAATACGTGGCCACTCATGAGCGCCGGGCGAGCGACTGCATACCGAGCAAGGGCGAACGGATCGAGCTCCTGCGGCCGCGCATGGGCGTCAGGGTGCGCGGCACTGTCTTCTACTCCGATCAGCTGCAGATCCTCGTGAAATGGGACAACGGGCGCTCCGAGAGCCTGCGACCTGGAGTAGACGGCTACCGGAAGGTCGACTCCGCGCAGCCCGGAGCCGGGCGCGTCCGGCTCCCTACCTCGACTTGACGAGCTGAACCAACACCGCGCTCGTCACGCGGAGCCGACCTGGTCGGCTGGAGGATCGAGCACGACGTCGTCAGGATTTTCGCCGATGTGGACCGTCCCTGAAACCGGGTCGCCGAGGGAGGCGTCGCGTTCGCGCCACCACGACGCCACCTCCCGAGGCAGCGCCTTCCAGACCCGAGGCCGGTCCGCGATCGCGCGCAGGAACTCGACGTAACGTGCGCGGTTGCCCGGATCGCCGAGGTACCCCGGATCGGGGTGCGAGACACACTGGATGAGACCGAACTCGGCCTCGATCCGTTCGGCCTGCTCGATCCAGAGCTGCGGCGTCCTGTGTCCGAGCAACGTAAACAGCGAATAGTCCTGTGGGAGCGTGTACGGCAGCTCGACGACGGGACCGATGAAGAACGGCCACAGGCTGCAACATCCGCCCGGCTGTGGCTCGAAAGGGTCCGAGTGCGGGACCGAGCAGTCGTACTCGACGGGGAGCTCGCCTAGCCAGGGCACGACGCGATGGGTCGCGGGAGAGCGGAAGCCGTGCGCGTCGAAGCGCGAGATCAGCTCGCCGAGACCCTGCTGTTGCGCCTCGAAGGCCTGGCGCGAAGCGAATAGCGACCGGTCGTGAACAAGGCCGTGGACCCCGATCTCGAAGCCCCGGCTCGTCAGCTCCCTCAGGAATCCAGGATCGACCCGGTACCAGGCCCCGAGGTTGAACGACGAACGGAAGCCGAGCTCCTGCTCGACGTCGGCGAGGGCGACTGCGAGCCGCAAACCCTCCTCGCTCTCGACGTCGTGCGTGAGAACGACGGCTGATCGGAAAGAGCCTGGCCAGAACCAACGAAAGGACGCTTCCGTCCGCCCTTGCGCGAGCAGCACGCAGAACGCGTAGAAGCGGACGAGGCGCGCGACGCTTTGGTCGATCGGCCACTCGGGAAACCGAGGGAGGCCCTGCCACCTGATCAGCAGGCGCCGCGCGCGCACCTGCGCGGCGCGAGGAATCAACGGCTTGACTCGATAGAACGCGTTCAGTTGCCGCTGCGACAGCCGCCGGTTGGAAGTTCTTTCGATCCACCGCTCGAAGACGTAGCCGTCGTAAGCGGCGCCGATGTCGAACGGTGCGAGCGCGCTGCCGGACGACTTCTCGTAGCGAAGAGCCGCTCGGCTGCCGTCGGCGACCGAGAACGAGGCGACGGGGTCGCCTACCCCGTCCTGCGAGGCCGCAGGTGGCGCGAAGATTCGCCAGCCGTCGCGCTCGAACCACGTCGGTGGTTCGTGGCCGCGATCGTCGAGCCGTGCGGCGAAAGGGTCGTCCAGCTGGAGCAGTCGTTCGATCGCGGTCGGTTCGCGGGCGGCGGACGACGCCGGGTCGCCGGGCAATTCCTTCACCACCACTCGCCGTCCAGACGCGTCAGTAGGGCCTCCCCGCGAAGGATCGAGTCGACGATGTCGTCATCGCGAGCGTGCGCGAGCAGCCGACCGTGGCTGAAGCGAAGGAGGGTCCGCCGCTCTGAGAGCGGCCCCACGAGTCGAGGTTCGAGCCGACCGTAGACGCCCGCTGCTCCCAACTCTTCGGCGCGGCGTACGAGCCGGTCGAGCACGGCGCCAGCGTGCCGAGGCTGCGCGGCGACCTGGAGCACACGACAGAGGCCACCCGGTTTCAGGTGGGACACGTACCAGCCTATGACCCGACGGTCTTGGGTAACGAGCTCGGCAACGAGAGGGCCGCGCGCGACACGATTTTGAAAGACCTGCTCGTCGCCGACTCGATCGAGCTCCGCGAACAGCCAGGTCAGGTAATCGACGTCGTACTCCGGCACGAGGCGCAAGCCCTCGGCCACGTCCGGCAGGTGCTCGAGCAGCGCGGACGGCGTCAGCTGCTCGCTCTCGCTCCCGCTCGCGCCCTCGCGGTCGAGCAACCGACTCGCGGCCAAGTCCAGCAGTCGCGCGACCGGTGCTACGGCTCGCTCGGCCGCAGCTGCCGGCTGCCGCGACAGCAGCCGATGCGTCGCGAGGCCGAACGGCCGCAGAACCCGGAGGAAGGTCAAGCAGCTGACATGTACGGTTCGCCCGCCGGACCCCTCCCACATCCGCCGAACGGTCTCGTTCGCGCCGTCGGTGATCGTGAGATCTTGGGGCCCCTCGAGATAGCGTCGCATGAGGAGAGCTCCGATCGCCTTGTTCCTCACGCGGGGGTGCGTGAGCTGGTGCGCGCTGCAGGCCATGCGGATCGCGAGGCCGTCGAATCGCATACGTCGGACGTTCGACCCGATGAAGCCGAGGATCTCGCCTGATTCCTCATAGACGAGGGACGGGATCTCGGCGTCTGCCCAGGGGTGGTCGAGCAGCGTTCGCTCGAAGAAGGCGGCCAGCCCCTCCCAACGCACCGGACTCGGGGCCGCATCGGCAGCGCCCGCATGGAGCCGAGCGACCTCAGCGAGGTCCCGGCGCTCGAGAGTCCGGATCGGGCTCAAGCCGCGTCGCTCGTGCCCAACGCACGACATTCGGCGACGAGCTCGGCGAGGCTCGCGAGCGTACGAAACCGCGTGACGTCGAGCAGCTCCGCTGGAATTACGACGCCGAGCTCTTGCTCGATCGCAAACAGCAGCTCAACTAGAGCCAGCGAGTCGAGGACGCCGCCTTCGATCAGGTCGGTATCGGGGCTAGGAGGCTCGGAGCCGGTCACATCGGCAAATATCCCTGCGAGTTCTGCGAGAGGGGGATCCGTCATCCCGCTTCGCCCCGGCGCAGGGCGCGGCCCTCGCGCACAGCCTGGGGAACGTTCGCCTCGAGGAAGAGTTCGCGCAGGCGCCGACGGTCGATCTTGCCGTTGGCATTGGTCGGGAGTGCGGGAAGGACGAGCCAGCGCGTCGGCACCATGTACGAAGGCAATACCTTCCGCAGCGACGTCCGGACGGCAGCCGAGGTCGTCATCGACGAGTCTTCCGGCACAACCGCGCAGCAGATTGCCGTGCCTTCGAAGTCGCCGGAGGCGACGCCGACCACCGCCGCCTCACGAACTGAGTCGAGCGCGTTGGCAGCCGCTTCCACCTCGCCGAGCTCGATGCGGTGACCGCGATTCTTGATTTGCGAGTCTTGCCGCCCGAGGAAATAGACCAGTCCGTCGCCGCCGATCCTCGCGCGGTCACCGGTGCGATACAAGCGCCGGTCACTATGCGGCGAGCGAGGATCAGCGATAAATGCAGCGTTGGTCTTAGCGTTATCTCGCCAGTAGCCGGAGCTGAGACCCGAGCCGCCGATGTACAGATCGCCCGTTGCTTCCGGAGAAACGGGCTGGAGGTCGTCGTCCAGCACGAGAAGCTCTTCTCCGGCGCAAGCCTGACCGATCGGGATCGGTGTCGTCTCGTCCTCCGGTGACGCGGTGACTGCGTAGTGGCTGCTCGCGATCGTCGTCTCGGTGGGGCCGTACAGGTTCGTGTACTGCACGTGCGCAATTCGGTCCATCCAATGCCTGAGCACCGGCGTGGGCAGGACGTCGCCGCACCAGATGACCCGGCGCAAACTTGCGAAACCGCCGTCAGGGACGGCATCGAAGTTCGCCATGTAACTGAGGACCGACGGGACCGAGAACCATTGCGTGAGTTGCTCGCGGTCGATCAGCGCAGCGAGGTCGCGCGGCATGAGACCGAGCTCCGGCGGGACGAGGTGGAGCTCCGCACCCGCCGTCAGCGCACCGTAGACGTCAAAGGTCGACAGGTCGAAGTGAAGCGGAGCGTGTCCGGAGAGCCGATCGCTCTCGTCGATGCCGAAGTGGGCGATTGCCCACTCGAGAAACGACGCGACGTTGCGGTGGCTGATGACGACGCCCTTCGGCTCGCCGGTCGAGCCGGACGTGAAGAGTATGTGCGCCGCATCGTCGGGCGACATCTGCACCCTAGGCGCACCGTCCGGCAGGGCCGCGAGATCTGCCGCAGCCAGGCTCACGCCGAAACGATCGCCACCGGACGACGAGTCCAGCGCCACGATCTTGACGCTGGGAAGGCCGTCGAGGACTCCGATCACCTCGTCCAGCAGGGGCACAGCCGACGACGTCAGCGCTACGGCCGACGGATCGGACGCGGCGACGATCTTCGACAGCCGGGGGGCCGGGCTCGCCAGGTCGATCGGTACGTAGACGCAGCCCGCTTTCAGCGACCCCAGCATTGCGGTCACCGCGAGCGGAGACTTCGGGACGAAGAGGCACACGCGGTCTTCGGGGCGACAGCCCACCTCCAGCAACCCTTGCGCGAAGCGGTCTGATTCCAGTTCGAGCTGCGCGTAGCTCAGGCGTTCGCTCCCCATCGCGACAGCGGTTGCATCGCCACGCCGGTGCGCGCGGTCTCGAGTCGCCTCGTGCAGGAGCATGGTCATACGGCCACGGTCGACCGGGCCAGCTCGAATGCCTGATTCGCATGCTCAAGATCGTCGGGCGACCGCGGAATGTCGAGGACGAATGTTCTGAAGCCGCGCTCGAGATAGACACGCAACTCGTCAGCAACACGGTCGTGGCTTCCGACCAGGTACGGACAGAAGGTCTGGTAGTTCTGAAACGGCCAGAGCCAATACGCGTCGGCGCTCGACGATGCGCCATCCTTGGGCGCCGAAAGCTGCTTGTGCCATTCGGAGTCGGTGACGCTCATCGCCACGGCGTGCGTCAACTGTCCAAGGCGGTCGGCCGGGAATCGTTCGTGTGCGACCTCCCACGCCTCGGTATCGGTTGGGCGCGCGATGACGCCGACACGGATGCCGGCTGCGACCACCGCCCCCGGATCCGGGGCTTCCCGGTGGGGCGGTTGCGGGTATTTCACCGCGGTCGCGCCGAGCGCCCGGGCCGCGGCCATACCTGCCGGCGAAGATCCAGAGACGGTGAAGTCCGGCAGGAGCCGCTCGTCGAGCCGTGGCTCCAGACGGGCGTTGACGACGCTGTAGTACGTGCCCTCTAACGAGAAGGGCTTGCTCGAGGTCAGAAGGCCGCGAACGACCTGGGCGTACTCGACGAGGCGCACGTACCGGTCGTCGTGAGCGGTGTCGTCACAGAGTGAGAGGAGGTCCTTGCGAAATCCACCGGCAACCATGTTGAGATCGACGCGGCGGCCGTGGAGGTAGCCGAGCGTGGCGACCATCTTCGCGGCTGCGTACGGGGTCATATAAACCGGCTGCACCGCGACGAGGGGGCTCAAGGCCTGCGTGGATTGGATGATCAACTGGGCGACGAGCCACGGATCCGCGATGCCATTGTCGGTGTAGACGAGGATTCCGTGGCATCCAGCCTCTTCACTCCAGCGCGCGACCTCCGCGACGCGCTCGGCATAGTCCGCTGCCGCAACGTCCTTTGTCTGCGGGCACGTCGTATAAACGCGAATGCGCACCCCTTTCCCCTCCATGACTCTAACCATACTCAGCTGTGGCCTGAAGTCAGCCCTCCCGATCGGCCGCCGACACTTGCTCGGCAGTCGCGGCCGGCTGGCAACGATCGCCTGGACGCAGGACCGTTGCGGGAGCGGCTCGGACCCCGTCGGTCTCCAGCTCTTCGACGAGCACCCACTCGTCGCCCGCGGCGACGCGGACGCCGCCTTCCACAGAGTCGCCGATCGTTCCGGGAGCCGCCTCCGAAGGGACGTGCGTGCGGCTCACGCGCTTGATCGAGACTCGGGTGCCGTCAACGCATGTCACCGGTGTTCCCCAGGGCGATGGGAACGGATCGAACGTGCATGCTCGGCCGAGCGCTTCGACGCGCGCGGCGGGCTCCGCCCACGGCACATAGCCGCCGCTCGGCGGACCGCGCCTCAAGTACCGTCGCTTCGTGGGCTGCTCGTGCGCCGGAATGTCGGGTCGGCCTGTGGCGGCGGCGTCTACGAGCAACCGCTCGAGCAGCGGGAGGCCGTAGCGAACGCACTTCAGGCTGAGCGAGAGCCCGGTCTCTCCGGGGTCGACGTCGAACTCCGCTGCATAGGCGACCGGGCCGGCATCGACCTCCGGTGTCATCCAGTGCAGTGAGCAGCCGAAGCGCGTCGCTCCTTCGTAGATCGCCCAGCTCGGCGCGTTCAGACCCGCGAACCCAGGCAACGGGCCTGGATGCAGGTTGAAGCAGCCGATCGTGGGCACTGCCAACACGTCGGACGGGAGGATCCGTAGCGAGTAAACGTTGAGCAGCAGATCCACGCGCTCTTGCCGCACGATCTCGGCCAGCGTCTCGTCGTCGATCTCCTCCGCGGCAACGATCGGCACCCCGGCGCGCCGCGCCGAGGCGGCCGTTCCGGCGGCGGCGCCGGATCGCCGGTCGGCCGTGAGAACGCCGGTGATGCGGTGGCCGGCGCCGAGGACCAACCCGAGCGCGTGAGCGCCGGCGGCTTCCTCCGCGGCCAGGAAGACGCTCAAAGTCGGCAAGGGCCAAGCAGGATACGGCAGAGGTACGCTGAGGCGATTGGGGACACCAATGGTCAGATGCTCGATCGAAGATCCCGGCTGGCTGGAGCTCGTACGTGCGGACCCCGCGGCGCTCCCCTTCCACCACCCCGCCTGGACGCTTCTCCTCGCCGAATCCTACGCGTTCAAGCCGTTCGTGCTTGGGTTCGTCGATGGATCCGGCCGAATCGTGGCGGGGATCCCGGTCGTCGAGGTAGGCGGACGTTTTCGGGGACGGCGCTGGGTCTCGCTTCCTTTCACCGACGTGTGCCCGCCGCTCGTGGCGGACTCCGGCGTGGATTCTTTTGCGGCTGAGATCGACCAGGCCCGCCGGGACGCGGGCATTGCATCCCTCGAGGTGCGCGCACGGATCCCCGGCGCGTCCGCCGGCGAGCAGCCTGCACTGCTGCACGAGCTTCCGCTCACAGCCGATCCCGAAGAGGTCGCGGCGTCGTTTCGTGCCTCCGTGCGGCGCAACATCCGTGCCGCGGAGAGAGGCCCGGCGGTCGTCCGCATAGCCTCGTCGGAATCGGACTTGACCGAGTCGTTCTATCGGCTCCACGTCGACGTTCGTCGCAGACTCGGCTTGCCGGTGCAGCCGCGCCGGTTCTTTCGCCTGCTGTGGTCGCGGATGATTCAGCCGGGCTTGGGACGCGTCCTGCTTGCCGACGTAGGTACCGAGACGGTGGCCGCCGCGGTCTTCCTTACCTGGAACCGCAGCGTCGTCTACAAGTACGGCGCATCTGATCCCAAGCATTGGCCGCTGAGGCCGAACAATCTACTGTTCTGGGAAGCGATCAAATGGGCGTGCGAGAACGGATATGAGCGTTTGGACTTCGGCAGAACCAACCTCAACGCGCCGTCGCTCCGGAGGTTCAAACTCGGGTGGGCAACGGAGGAGCACCGCCTCGAGTACACGTTGCTGGGCTCCGCGCCAACGAACGGCCTACGCGACGAGCCGCCGCAAATCGTGCGCAGCGCGATCCGCCGCTCGCCGCGCTGGGTCGTCCGCGCCCTCGGAGAGATTCTCTACCGCGGAGCCGCCTGACCATGAACCGGCTCCAGAATCTCGCCAATGCCGTCGTCGTCGGGATGCGATCGGGTCAAGTTCGGGTTCTGGCCGACGAGCTGAGACGCCGACTGTGGTCTGACTGGACGCATTACGGCCTCTCGCGTGACCTCGACGCGCCGTTTGTCGCACCGGACGCGAAGATCCCGCTCGAGATCCGAACGCTCCGGGAGAGCGACCTCCCCAAGCTCCTCGGAATGGACGCCGACTACGTGTCGGCTCGCGGGCCGTATGTCCGCATGCACCGCCTGAACTTCGTCGGCGAGAGCATCGGAACGTGCTACGTCGCAGCAACCAACGACGACGAGCCCTGCTACATGCAGTGGCTGATGCGTGCCAGCGAGAACGACGGCATCAAGCGCTACTTCAAGGGGATCTTCCCTGTACTCGATCAGGATGAGGCGCTGCTCGAGTACGCATTCACACGCGAGGACTTTCAGGGCCAGGGGATCATGCCGGCGGCGATGGCGCGGATCGCCGATAAGGCACAGGATCACGGTGCACGGCGCGTGATCACGTTCGTCGATCACCACAACGTTCCCGCGTTGAAGGGATGTCAACGGGCAGGGTTCGCTCCCTACCTGATCCGAGTCGACAGGTGGCGGCTCTTTCGGCGGCGTGTCACCTTCCGGGCGCTGCCACCGAAGACGCC
>Ga0307302_10001409_pt1 | contig 10625 bp, 10 predicted proteins | sample ER_DNA_183_FD_194490 | JGI IMG/M metagenome (GOLD analysis project Ga0307302, IMG submission 194490) | Bulk soil microbial communities from the East River watershed near Crested Butte, Colorado, United States - ER_DNA_183 | ecosystem: Environmental > Terrestrial > Soil > Floodplain | place... | reverse complement strand
AGCCGGGAGCGCAGTCGCCCCGCGGTAAGGACGAGTCCGGCGATGGCGGCGAGCGCGGCGACCAGGGACCAATGGCCGCTCCGCGTCCAGGCGCCGAATGCGCCCGAGCCCGGTCCGAACCGACTCCACGGGAGCGCGGTCGCGAGGACGGCGACGCCGAACGCCGCGAGCGCGAACGTCCTTGCGCCGCGGTCGCGGCGCGGTGTGCTCGTGTGGCTCGCGTCGACGGCGTCGGTGCCCAAGACGTCGGTGAGGCACTCGCTGCCGAAGTTCTCCCCGCGCACCGGGGTCGAGCACGCGAGGCACATCGGGCGGCCGCACCGGTCGCACCGTGCGACCGCCGGGCTTCCCGGATGCCGGTCGCATCGATCGAGGACCCTCGACGAGCGTTCGTCCGGTGGCACGACCGAAGGGTACCGCCACCCCGGCGGCGGGCGGTGCTGGTGGGGATGCTCCGGGAGAGACGTCAAGCTTCCCCGTGTATCTGGATACAGCGTGAGCGCACGGCACGCATGAGCCTGCCACCTGTTGACGAGCGGCACTACGTGAAACATCCGATTGCGCGATCACAACCGGGTCTGTTAGCAAGAGACGATGTCCCCAAGCAGAGGGAGGTTCGACATGCGCGGAAGATCCGCGTTCGCAGCGGCGGTGGTCATCGTGACTATCGCCGTCGCAGCACTGACTGCTGTGCCCGCTGTCGCAGGTCCGCGATCGTGCACGAAACGGACCAACGACACGATCGCGAAGCTCCTGGAGTGCGTGACGCTGGCGGGTGTCCGCGAGCACCAGGCGGCCCTCCAGGAGATCGCCGATGACAACGGCGGTAACCGGTTCGCGGGCCTGCCGGGTCACGACGCGTCGGTCGAGTATGTGGTCGACCGCCTGGAGGCCGCCGGCTACGACCCGACGGTGCAGCCCTTCGACTACCTGGCCTTTACGCCGCTCGGTCCATCCGAGCTCGAGCAGGCGGCACCGAACCAGATCACGTACACGGAAGGCGTCGACTTCGGGTTGATCGACCAGTCCGATCCTGGTGATGTGACCGCAGCGGTCACCAGTGTCGATCTGCAACTCGGTCTCGGCAACACGTCGACGAGCGGCTGTGAGGCCGCGGACTTCGCCGGGTTCCCCGCCGGGAACATCGCCCTGCTGCAGCGTGGCTCCTGCACCTTCGAGCTGAAGGCAGAGAACGCGGCAGCCGCCGGTGCCGTCGGCATCGTGATCTTCAACCAGGGCAACCTGGACGACCCCAGCCGCCTGGGGATTCCTGCCGTCACGCTCACCGCCAACAACACCAGTGGCATCCCGGTGCTCGGCACCACCTACGCGCTGGGAGCTGAGCTCGCTCTGACAGCTGGCCTCGAGATGCGGGTGTTCGCCAACTCGCTCCGCGAGATCAAGACCACCTACAACGTGCTCGCCGAGCTCGCCGGTACCAGCGACACGGTCGTGATGGTAGGCGGCCACCTCGACTCGGTGAGCGCCGGGCCGGGGATCAACGACAACGGCTCGGGCAGCGCCGCGATCCTCGATATCGCCGAAGCGATGCGGAAGGTCGAGCCGGTCAACACGGTCCGTTTCGCATGGTGGAGCGCCGAGGAGTCCGGCCTGGTCGGCTCTGATTTCTACGTGAACAGCCTGACCGCGGACGAGCTGGATGACATCGCCTTGTACCTGAACTTCGACATGATCGGATCGCCGAACTACGTCCGGTTCGTCTATGACGGCGACGGGACTGTCGGTCCGGCCGGCCCGCCGGGTTCCGAAGCGATCGAAGACCTGTTCGTCGACTTCTACGATGATCGCGGTCTCGAATCCGAGCCCACGGCCTTCGACGGTCGCTCCGACTACGGGCCGTTCATCGCCGAAGGGGTCGACATCCCGGCGGGCGGTCTGTTCACGGGCGCCGAGGGCATCAAGACGGATGCCCAGGTCGCGGTCTACGGTGGCGTCGCGGGGGAGCAGTACGACCCGTGCTACCACGAGGCATGTGACACGTTCGCCAACAACAACAACGCTGTGCTCGATCTGAACTCGGATGCGATCGCGTTCGCGACTCTCACGTACGCGATGGACACGAGTTCGGTCACCGGTCCCTAGGTCACGCATCTCGGCAAGGGGGGCGGCACACCGGCCGCCCCTCTTGCCGATGCCTCCACCTAGTTCGGCAGCATCGCTCAGGCGCCCCCCACCCTTCCTCCGTGGCGGTTGACGGCTCGGCCGACCCTCCCTAGCGTGCGCGACGTGACCGCTCGGGTGGCCGTTCTCGCCTCGGGAGCGGGGACGAACCTGCAGGCGCTCCTCGACGACCCAGTCGTCGGCCCGTGGGTCGTCCTCGTGATCAGCGACCGAACACGCGCGCGCGCACTCGACCGGGCGCGGTCCCGATCCGTCGAGGCGGTCTACGTCGATCCGGCGGCCTTCGGTGATCGAGCAGCGTTCGACCACGCGCTGGTCGAGATGCTGCGCGACCGCGCGATCGACCTCGTCGTGCTCGCCGGCTACATGCGGATCGTGGGGCCCGAGCTCGTGGGGGCGTTCCCCGATCGGATCCTGAACGTGCATCCGGCGCTGCTGCCGGCCTTCCCGGGCACGAGCGCGGTCGCCGACGCCCTCGCGTGGGGCGTGAAGGTGACCGGGGTGACCGTGCACCTGGTCGACGAGGAGGTCGATCACGGACCAGTCGTGCTCCAGGAGGCGATCGAGGTCCGCCCGGACGAGGATCCCGATGCGCTCGAGGAGCGCATCCACGAGGTGGAGCATCGGCTCCTGCCCGCGGCGGTCCGGGCTCTCGGCGAGGGCCGACTGGTGGTCGAGGGCCGCATCGTTCGCGTCGTACAGGCGGTGCCGAGATGACCGACGTACGCCCCGTCCGGCGAGCGCTGATCGCGGTGTTCGACAAGGAGGGAGTGGTGGAGTTCGCGCGCAGGCTCTCCGCGCTCGGTGTCGAACTCGTCTCCTCCGGCGGGACGGCGGCGACGATCGCGGCGGCCGGCATCGACGTGACGCCGGTGGAGGCGGTGACGGGGTTCCCCGAGATGCTCGACGGTCGCGTGAAGACGCTGCATCCCAGGATCCACGCGGGCATCCTGGCCGACCGGCGCAAGCCCGAGCACGGATCGCAGCTCGCCGAACACGACATCGAGCCGATCGATCTCGTCGTCGTGAACCTGTACCCCTTCCGCGAGACCGTGGCGAGCGGGGCCGGCGAGGACGACGTGATCGAGAAGATCGACATCGGCGGACCGGCGATGGTCCGCGCGGCCGCGAAGAACTTCGCCTCGGTCGGCGTCGTCGTCAGCCCGTCGCGCTACGGCGAGGTCCTCGACGCGATCGGGAACGAGGGAGGGCTGTCGATCGAGATGCGGCGGGCGTTGGCGGCCGAAGCGTTCGCGCACACGGCGGCCTACGACGCCGCGGTCGCGGAGTGGTTCGCCAAGGACGATGCCGCGATGCCGGCGTTCGTCGGGCTCGCGTTCGACAAGGTGACGGACCTGCGGTACGGCGAGAACCCGCATCAGCGCGGGGCGTTGTATCGAGCGTCGGGTGGCCCCGGGGTGCTGGGAGGCGCGGAGGTGCTCGTCGAGGGCAAGGAGATGTCGTTCAACAACTGGTTGGACGTGGACGCGGCGCTGACGCTCGCGGCGGACCTCGAGCCCCTCGGTCCCGCGACCGTGATCGTGAAGCACAACAATCCGTGTGGCGCGGCCGTGCGGGACTCACTCGCCTCGTCGTACGCGTCGGCCTTCGAGTCCGACACGGTGAGCGCCTTCGGCGGGATCGTGGCGTTCGGGCGTGAGGCGGACGAAGACGCGGCGCGGGCGATGGCCGAGGTGTTCACCGAGGCCGTGGTCGCGCCGTCCTTCACCACGGCCGCGCTGGAGGTGTTCGCCCAACGCAAGGGCCTTCGGGTGATCCGAGCACCGTTGCCGGAACCGGGAGGTCTCGACGTGCGCGTCCTGCCCGGGGGTGCGCTCGTGCAGGACGCCGACGCTGCGCCCGAGAGCGCGGCCGAGCTGCAGGTCGTGTCGACCCGACGACCCACCGAGGACGAATGGCTCGACCTCCGGTTCGCGTGGGTCGTCTCGATGCGTGTGAAGTCGAACGCGATCGTGTTCGCGCGGGAGCTCGCGACGGTCGGCGTCGGGGCCGGTCAGATGTCGCGCGTGGACGCCTCGGTGCTCGCCGTGCGGAAGGCGGGCGACCGCGCGAAGGGATCGGTCATGGCCAGCGACGCGTTCTTCCCGTTCCCCGACGCGGTCGAGGTCGCGGCGGACGCGGGGGTGGCGGCGGTGATCCACCCGGGGGGTTCGATCCGCGACGAGGAGGTGCTCGCGACGGCGGAGGCTCGGGGCATGGCCGTCGTCGTGAGCGGGCGCCGGCACTTCCGGCACTGAGCGCATGATGGTCGATCCCCGCGACATCGTCGAGTCGGGATACGACGCGATCGCCGATCGGTACGCGGAGGCGCTCCGCGCCGGCCGCGGACCCGAGACGTATTTCCGCGCCTTCCTCGCCCGCGTCCTCGAGCTGATCCCGGAGGGAAGTACGGTCCTCGACCTCGGCTGCGGTGCCGGGCTCATCACCGCGGACCTCACGACCCGTGCCCGCGTCGTGGGGGTCGACATCTCGGCGGCGCAGCTCGAGCTCGCGAGACGGAACGCGCCGGCCGCGAGGTTGGTGCGCGCGGACATGGTGGAGATCGCGTTCGCGCCGCGATCGTTCGACGCGGTGGTGGCGTTCTGTGACGACGATCCACGTCCGGCGCGAGGTGCACGCGTCCCTGTTCGCGCGCATCCATGGCTGGTTGAAGCCGGGCGGCGTCTTCGCCGGAACGCTCGGGAGCGGCGACAACCCTGCGGACCACGTCTCGGACTTCCACGGGGCGGCGATGTATTGGAGCCACTTCGACGGTGACACGAACCGCGGCCTCCTCCGCGACGCTGGGTTCGACCTGGTCCAGGCAGACGAGATCGAGGACGAGGGAGAGACCCCTCTCTGGGTGATCGCGACGGCCTGACCGTCGGTCCATCGCCCGTTCGGCCCCTGCGGGCTCCGCACCCGACCCGTCGGTAGGATTCGGCCCGTGACCGCAACGATCCTGGACGGCAGGGCGATCGCCGCGCAGATCAAGGCGCAGGTGGCCGAGCGCGCCATGGCGCTCGTCGACCGCGGGATCCAGCCGGGGCTCGCGGCCGTGCTCGTGGGTGCGGACGAGGCGTCGCGGATCTACGTAGGGGCCAAGCACAAGGCGTGCTCCGAGGTCGGGATGCGTTCGGAGCAGGTGGACATGCCCGGCTTCATCACCGAGGGCGAGCTCCTGGCGACCATCCGGAGGCTGAACCGCGACCCCGAGATCCACGGGATCATCGTGCAGCTGCCGCTGCCCAGGCACGTCAGCGAGCTCGAGGTGCAGACCACGATCGATCCGCGCAAGGACGTCGACGGCCTGCATCCGCTCAACGTCGGGCTGATGGTCCGAGGCGAGCCGTCGTTCCCCCCGGCGACCCCCTACGGGATCGTCGAGCTTCTGCTCCGCTCGGGGGTCGAGCTCGAGGGCGCCGAGATCGTGGTGGCGGGCTACGGCGATCTGGTCGGGGCGCCGCTGTCGATCCTGCTCGCGCAGGACTGGATCCGTGGCAACGCGACCGTGACGGTGTGTCACGTCAAGACCCGCGACCTGGCGGAGCACACGCGACGCGCCGACATCCTGGTCGCCGCGACGGGGCGACCGCAGCTGGTGACCGCCGACATGATCAAACCGGGGGCGGTCGTGGTCGACGTGGGCGTGCACCGGACCGAGCACGGCCTGGTGGGCGACGTGGCGTTCGACGAGGTGAAGGAGGTCGCGGGGATGATCACGCCGGTCCCCGGCGGCGTCGGTCCGATGACGACCGCGATGCTGCTGCTCAACACCGTCTCCGCGGCCGAGCAGCTCTCCGAACAGCGTTGAGCGAACCGGGCAGCCGGCTCGAGGCGCTCGCGCGCTCGCGCCGCTTCTGCGTGACCTCCGAGGTCGTCCCCCCGAGGTCGAGCGATCCCGAACCGGTCGAACGCCAGGCGCGCGAGCTCGTCGGCTACGCGGACGCCGTCAACGTCACCGACAACCCGACGGCGAGCACGCACATGTCGCCGGTCGCGGGTGCCGCGATCGTCGCCAGGACGGGACTCGAGCCTACCCTGCAGATCACGGTCCGCGATCGCAACCGACTGGCGATCGTGGCCGATCTGCTCGGGGCCTGGGGCCTCGGCGCCCGCAACCTGCTATGCCTCACCGGCGATCCGCTGTCGGTCGGTGACGAGCCCGACGCGGCGACGGTCAACGACCTCGGGTTGCTCGACCTCATCGCGCTCGCCTCAACGCTCCGTGAGCACTCGAAGCTCCCATCGGGGACCGAGATCGCTCCGGCGCCCCGCTATTTCGTCGGCGTGGCGGACAGCCCGCTCGTCGAGCACTACGACCCGGCCCGACTCGAGGTCAAGATCGACGCCGGCGCCGGGTTCGTGATGACCCAGATTGCCTACGACCTGGACCGGCTTGCGGCGTGGGCCGAGGTGGTCCGCGCCCGCGGCGTGTTCGAGCGGACGGCTGTGTTCGTCGGCGTGGCGCCGCTGCGGAGCGCGAAGCAGGCCCGGTACATGAACGAGCGCCTGCCCGGCGTCCACGTGCCCGACGCCCTGCTCCGCGCGCTCGAGGATGCCGGGCCCGAGGCGGAGGCCCTCGGGACCGCGCAGTGCGTCGAGATCGTCTCGGGGCTGCGGGCGATGCAGGGCATCTCGGGCGTGCACGTGATCGGGCTCGGCCGGGAGGAGTCCGTCCGGCACGTGATCGAGGGCGCCGGGCTGTTCCCACGCCCCGCCCCCGGCCCCGCGTAGACTCGCCGAGCAACCGACAGGGGGAGGCGACGTGGCCGAGACGGTGACGATCCAGGGACAGAGCTACCTGAAACGCAACCCGCTGGGCGTGCTGGGGCTGAGCCTCATCACGCTCGGCATCTACGGTCTGTACTGGTACTACAAGGTGAACGAGGAGATCCTGCGCTACACCGGCGACCAGACGATCAGTCCGTCTCGCTCGCTCCTGGCCGTGATCCCCGGCTTCCTGCTGATCGTCCCGCCGTTCATCGCCTACTACAACACCTCGAACCACGTCGTGCAGATGCAGCAGCAGCGGGGGATCCAATCGCAGATCTCGCCGGCGCTCGTCGTCATCCTGGCGATCGTGATCTGGATCGGGATGGCGGCCTACGTGCAGGAACACCTGAACCGCGTCTGGGACGCGGCCGCGACGGGTGGCGCGCAGCCCGCGGCCCCGCCGTCGCCTCCTACGGTTCCGGCCTGAGCGGCCCTAACGCTCCTCGATCGGGACCCACGACTGATCGCGGGGTCCGATGTATTCCGATCCGGGCCGGATCACGCGGTTGTCCGCGTACTGTTCGCGGACGTGGGCCGTCCATCCCGCCATCCGCGCGATCGCGAAGATCGGCGTCATGAGGTCGGTCGGGATGCCGAGCGTGTGGTACACGCTCGCGGCGTAGAAGTCGACGTTCGGGAACAGACCCTTCTGCTCGGCGACGGTGCGTTCGATCGCCTCGGAGATCTCGTACCAGGACGTGTCGCCGTGCCGTTCGCCGGTCTCCTTGGACAGGCGCTTGAGCACCACCGCCCGCGGATCCATCGTCTTGTAGACGGCGTGGCCGAACCCCATCACCTTCTGGTGGCGCTCGAGCCGGTCGCGCACGTACGCCTCGGCGCGGTCCGGCGACCCGACCTCCTCGAGCATCTTCATCGACTCCTCGTTGGCGCCGCCGTGCAGCGGCCCCTTGAGCGCGGCGATCGCCGCCGTGATCGCCGAGAACATGTCGGCCAGCGTCGAGGCGACGATCCGAGCCGTGAAGGTGGAGGCGTTCATCGTGTGATCGGCGTAGAGCACGAACGTGGTGTCGATCACCTCGGCGTCCTCCTTGGAAGGTTCGAGACCGAGCAGCATGTGGAGGAAGTTCGCCGCGTGCGGGAGCTTGGTGATGGGCGGGACGATCTCCTGACCCGTCCGCATCCGGTGGTACATCGCGAGCAGGGTCGGGGTCTTCGCGATCAGGCGAAGCGCCTTGCGCCGATCGGCATCCGCCGAGTCATCCCACCCGTCGGGGTCGTAGGCAGAGGCGGCCGACACGCTCGTCCGCAGCATCGACATCGGTGAGGTCTGTTGTGCCAGCGTGGGCATGAGGTCGTCCCGCAGGAACTTGGAGACCTCGCGCTCCTCGATCATGAAGTCGGTGAGGCGGTCCAGCTCCGTCTGGTTCGGCAGGCGGAGCTCGTGGAGCAGGTGGACGACCTCCTCGTAGGAGGTTCGACCGGCCAGGTCGTGGATGTCGTAGCCCACGTACCACAGGCGCCCCGCCTGTCCGTCGATGTCGGACAGCCGGGTCTGGGCTGCCACGATCTCACGCAGGCCTCTGTCGCTCACCGGACGCTCCGTCGGTTCGGGCCAAGGGTCAGGATGGTCGCTCCGGCCATCATCCCATCACAATCCCCGGGTGACGGTGCACCGGATCACGCTGATCCCCGGCGACGGGGTCGGACCCGAGCTCGTCGACGCCGCCCGCGTGGCGATCGAGGCCACCGGCGTCGCGATCGAGTGGGACGTCCAGCCCGCCGGGCTCTCGGTCATCGAAGCCGAGGGGACGCCGCTTCCGCCCCGGGTGATCGAGTCGATCCGGGGCAGCCGCGTCGCCCTGAAGGGGCCACTTGCCACGCCGGCCGGTTTCCGAAGCGTGAACGTCGGGCTCCGTGTGGCCCTGGGCCTGTACGCGGCGGTGCGCCCATGCAGGCTGTACCCGGGCGTGCGGTCCCGGTACGAACGTGCGGACGTCGTGGTCGTGCGGGAGCTCACGGAGGGCTCGTACACCGGGATCGAGCTCGAGCAGGGCGCGCCGCCGACGGCCGAGCTGATCGCCTTCATCGAGCGGACGACCGGCAAGCGCGTCCGGCAGGACTCGGGCCTGTCGATCAAGGCGATCAGCGAGACCGCGAGCCGCAGGATCGCGCAGTTCGCGTTCGAGTACGCGAGGGCGAACGGGCGCCGGAGGGTCACCGCGGGGCACAAGGCCAACATCATGAAGTTCTCCGACGGCCTGTTCCTCGAGGCCGTGCGAGAGGTGGCCCGCGAGTACCCGGACGTGGCGTTCGAGGACCGGATCATCGACAACCTCGCGATGCAGCTCGTGCAGCGTCCCGAGGACCACGACGTCCTGCTCCTGCCGAACCTCTACGGCGACATCCTCTCGGACCTGTGCGCGGGGATCGTCGGCGGGCTGGGCGTAGCGCCGGGCGTCAACCTCGGGGACGCTGTGGCGGTATTCGAGGCGACCCACGGGACGGCCTCGCGCTATCGTGGGTTGCACCGCGCCAACCCGATGGCCCTCATGCTGTGCGGAGCGATGCTGCTGCGGCACATCGGCGAGACGGGGTCCGGCGACCGGCTCGAGGCGGCGGTCGCGGCGGTCATCGCCGAGGGACGGACCGTCACCTACGACCTGCGGCCGACGCGGGACGACCCGGACGCCGCGAGCACCACCCAGGTGCGGGACGCGGTCGTGGAGACCATGGGGCGCGATGAGAAGCTCTGAGGATCGGCGTCTCACGACCGGGGACTCTGAAGCGATGGATACGTGGTGAACGGGTGAGCAGGCGACCGCTGATCGAGACCGCGCACGGCACCCGCCGTGAGGCGTTCGGTCCGCAGGAGTGGGGGCTGCTCGCCGCCGTGGCCACGATCTGGGGCTCCTCGTTCCTGTTCATCGAGATCGGTCTCGAGCACTTCGGTCCGGGCGTGGTGGCGTTCGGTCGCGTGGCAGTCGGGGCGCTCACCTTGTGGGTCCTGCCGGGTTCGCGCCGGCCTGTCGAACGCGCCGACCTTCCCCGGGTCGCGCTGCTCGGGATCCTGTGGATGGGCGCACCCTTGCTGCTGTTTCCGATCGCGCAGCAGTGGATCGACTCCTCGCTGGCCGGGATGATCAACGGCGCGCTTCCGGTCTTCGCCGCGGTCGTGGCCGCGCTCCTGCTGCGCCGGATGCCGACCGGGCGGATCATCGCAGGGATCGCGGTCGGGTTCCTCGGCGTGGTCTGCGTGCTCTGGCCGGCCACGCATGACGCCGACGCTACCGCCCTGGGGGCGTCCCTCGCGGTCCTCGCGGTCCTGTGCTACGCGGTCGCGGTCAACATCGCCGTCCCACTGCAGCAGCGGTACGGCGCGCTGCCTGTGCTCATCCGCGCCCAGGCGGTCGCGTTGGTTCTCCTGTTCCCCGCGGCCCTCATCTCGCTACCCGAATCAGAGTTCTCGTGGACGAGCATGATCGCCGTCGTGATCCTCGGCTCCTTCGGGACGGCTCTGGCGTTCGTGGCCATGGCCACACTCGTGGGGCGCGCCGGGGCCACGCGTGGCTCGATCGCGACCTACTTCATCCCGGTGGTCGCCATCGTGCTGGGCGTGATCTTCCGCGACGAGACGATCGCGGCGATCTCGCTCATCGGGACGGGGTTGGTCCTGGCGGGCGCGTACCTCACGAGCCGCCGCGAGTAGCCCACGCGCCGAGTGCAGCAGGTCCACGGATAGGATGGCG
>Ga0307302_10001408_pt1 | contig 10631 bp, 6 predicted proteins | sample ER_DNA_183_FD_194490 | JGI IMG/M metagenome (GOLD analysis project Ga0307302, IMG submission 194490) | Bulk soil microbial communities from the East River watershed near Crested Butte, Colorado, United States - ER_DNA_183 | ecosystem: Environmental > Terrestrial > Soil > Floodplain | place: USA... | reverse complement strand
GTGCGCCCCGGCGGCGGCCGGGGCGCACGCCCGTCGTGTCCAGCAGGCCTACTGGGAGGCTGCCTGGATCACCTCGCCCTGGAGCTGGAAGTTCTCGCCCTTGAACTGGGTGATCTGCATGGCTTCGATGGGGTAGCCGTCGCTCGAGCCGCTGGTCTGGACCTTGATGCCCGGCAGCAGCAGCGGGATCTCCAGGTTGAGGTTCCGGGCCGCGTCCATCAGCGCGGCGCGGGTCGGCTGCTTCATCTGCTTAAGGGCCTCGACCATGTTGTTCGCCACCGCCCAGCCGTAGGCGTTGTACGGGTCGTTGGCGTCAGCGCCAGACTCGTACTTGGCCAGGTTGGTCTTGTAGGCGACCATCGCCGGGTCGTTGGCCCACTGCGCGTCCTCGGGGTCCTTGACGTAGGCGGTGGAGACGATGTCCTGCGCGTTCTTCAGACCGACCGGCTTGAGGACCTGCGCCTTGGAGGCGGCCACGTTGTTGAGGATGTGCAGCGGCTTCCAGGTGGTCTGCGCCACGGTGGCGATCGCCTGGGCGGCGAACTTCGGCGTGGTGATGTCGAGGAAGACGTCGGCGCCGGAGCCGGCCAGCTTCTTGACCTGGGAGGCGACCGTCGGGGCGGTGGCCTCGTAGGGCTGCTTGTCGACCACCTTGACGCCGGAGGCGGCGATGCCGGCCTCGAACCCGCCGAGCAGCTCCTTGCCGTACGCGTCGTTCTGGTACAGCACGGCGACCTTGGCGTTCGGCTTGGTCTTCTTCAGGTGCTCGGCGTAGACCTTCGCCTCGGTCAGGTAGTTCGGCTGCCAGCCAATGGTGTACGGGTGGGCGTCGACGCTCTTGCCCCAGACGGAGGAGCCGGTCGCGACGAACACCTGCGGCACCTTCTGCTGGTTGGCGTAGTCCCAGATGGCGATGTTGTTGGCGGTCCCAAGAGTGTTGAACAGCGCGAACACCTTGTCCTGCTCGACCAGCTTCTTGGCGTTGGTGAGGGCGCGCTGCGGCTCGTAGCCGTCGTCGTAGGTGACGAACTCGATCTTGCGCCCGTTCACGCCGCCCTGGTCGTTGATGAACTTGAAGTACGCGTTGGCTCCCTTGGCGATCGTGCCGTAGGCGGAGGCCGGGCCGCTGAACGGATAGGAGCCACCCAGCTTGATGCTGCTGTCGGTGATGCCGGGGTCGGCGGCGCCCGCCTTGCGGTCGCCCGAGCTGCGCCCACAACCTGCCGCGGCCAGCACCAGCACCAGCAGCACCAGCAGCCATGCACGCCTGGGTACGGTCGCGGTTCCTGTTCCTCCCACCATGCGGACCTCCTCGGTCGGGCTCCTCCATGACATACCCAGCCGGGGCGGGCGCCACCGCCTGCCGCCTCGGCTGCCCGTGGGAGTTGCGTACTCGGATGTTTACAACTGAGGTAGAGACTACGCAGCCGGTTCCGACTGTCAACCCACCGGTCCGGCCGAGGTCGCGAGGACTCAGACCGGCGCCAGGGGTCCGGCCGCGTCGGGCAGCCCGAACATGGCCAGCTCCAGATAGACGGCGATCGGCTCCAGCTTGCCCAGCTCGCTGAGCCGGCCGTCACGGATCCAGCGCAGGACCAGGTCGTCGACCGCGGCGACGGCGGCACGGAAGACCTCGGCGGGCAGTTCGGGAAGGTCCTCGCGGTGCTCGCGGAAGCGGCTGTACAGGTACGCCAGCAGCTCGACGTAGCCGAGCACCAGCATGTCCTTGATCGCCAGGGCGCGCGGTCCGGCGGCGGGGACCTCGAGCAGGAAGGCCCGCGCGGACGACGGGAAGGCCATCAGCTCCGCCAGGTAGGCGCGCACGTTGCGGCGGAGCTGCTCCAGCGGGTCCGAAGCCGACCGCACCGCCTCGCAGACCTTGCGGTACTGCGCGTCCCCGCCCTTGCGGTAGGCCACCAGGAAGCAGTCCTCTTTGTCCTTGAACTGCTGGTAGAAGGTGGTGCGCGAGACGCCGGCGCGGCTGATGACGTCGGCCACGGTGGTGGCCGGGTAGCCCTTCTCGGCCACCACCTCGATCAGCGCGCGGAGCAGCCGCGTGCGCTGCGACTTCACCACCACGTCGCGGGGTAGGCCGTGTGGCCCCCTGGGCAGCGAGCTCGGCGGCTCCTGCGACAGGACCCCCTGGGACGCCGGCGGAGCGTCGAAGGAAGGCGAGTCCATGCCGCATAGCCTACACACCACCGCCGGCCCGGATCGGGCCGGCGGACGAACCGTACGAGTGGCCCTGCCCACGGGTGGTCGTCAGAAGCGCTGCAACGCCTGGATGAACGCTCGCTGGATGTCGCGGGGGTCGCGGACCTCGATGGCGACGCCCTGGGAGGCACCGGCGATCTGGCGCAGGACCGCCTGGTCGGCCTCGGGGCCGTAGCCGATCGCCACGATATGGATGACCCGCTCGCGCTGGGCCCGCAGCTGCTGGAGCAGCTGGTCCAGGCTGAGGCCTCCGGCCGGGTTGTCGTTGCGGCCGTCGGTGATCAGCACCACCAGGTTGAGCCGGTCGGCCTTGAACTGTTTCTGCATGTACGTCACCGCCGCGAAGGTGGCGTCGTACAGGCCTGTGTCGCCGTTGGTCGCCTGCAGCTGGGACACCAGGCCCAGGGTGTTGTCCCGCCGGGTCTTGCCGTTGGTCATCTCCGCGCCCATCGGGCCGAGGGAGATCAGCTGGCGGTAGTCGCGGGTGCCATCCAGGTCGGTGGAGAAGATCCACTGGCCGAAGTTGCCCTCGTCGCTCAGCAGCGGGATCGCTCCAAGGGCGGCCTGCTTGGCCAGGTCCATCCGGGAGGAGTTGGTGCCGGGCACCAGTTCCTTCATCGACCCCGACACGTCGATGAGGGAGAGCAGGTTGCCCTTCTTGCGGTTCTGCGAGTACGCCTTGACGAGCGCGCCGAGGACGGTCGGCTCCGGCGTGGGCAGCGGCTTCATCTGCTGGTCGCCGAGCAGGCCGTTCTCGGGTATGGCGAGCGGCCCGGCCTCCCCCTTGTGGTTGCGGAAGCCGGCCTGCAGGAACGCGGCCTGCCCCCGGTCGCCCTGGAGGAACTGGAGGAAGCCGCCGGCCGCGACCCGCTTGGCGGCGTCCACCCAGGGGGTGTTGAGCACGACGTAGGGGTGGTCGGAGAGCACGGTGCCGTCGGGCGGGTAGGTCGCGACCAGCGGCACCTTGGGGGCGGACTGCTGGCCGTTGCCGCCCGGCGCGGCGCCGAGCTTGCCCTGGTTGTAGTCCAGGACGGACTTCTCCTCGACGATCAGCGCCGACATCACCCGCGGCACCAGCCGCGGGTCCCGCTGCTCGGCCTGCCTGAGCTTGGTGAGCAACGCCGCGGTGCTCACCGCCCGCTCCTTCACCGCCCGGTCGAAGCCGAGCAGGGTCCGCTGGACCTGCTCGTTGCGGAGCACGGTCAGGTTGGGAGGTGTCGGCTGGTGGGTGACGTACTGGACCGCCGCGTAGCTCGACCCGATCAGCGTGCTGAGCCCGGCGGTGGACACGAACGCGTCGCTGGCGCCCATGCGGAACGCGCCGAGTTGCGGCTTGCCGACCGAGCCCCACCCTCGCAGCGCCAGGCCGAGCGCCTCGATCCAGGTGAGCTGCTTCCGCGGCCAGCCGAGGCCCTCGGCGACCGGTCGCGGCATCGCCAGGACCAGCGGCGTGGTGGCCACCCACGGGAGCTCGGGCGGGACGATGTCGGGGAGGTGGTCAGCGGCGCGTTGCGCCTGCATGAGCCCGACCCATCCGGTCGAGCTCGGCGACCACACGTCCGGTCTGGGCCCGTCCACGGCGGTGTTCCAGCCGTCGAGCGCGATCGCCGCGGGGGCGGACTCCTTGGCGGCGACGCTGACCTGGACGCAGCGCCCGTTGGCGGTCGGTCCGGTGCGCACGTACGCCGCGGCGAGCTGTTGCATCAGATCGGCCTTGTCGGGCGAGGAGACCACGGTGAGGCCGACGCAGTCCCGGCTGCGCTGGGCCAGCAACGGGCGGCCCTCGTTGTCGAACAGGAACCGGGCCGCCAGGACCACCACCAGCAGCACGATCGCGGCGACGCCCGCGATCACATATGGGCGTTGGCTCCTCTGCCCAGCGGCATGACGACCTGCCACTCCACACCGTCCTCACCATCAGATCGGCCAGGGTGACGCGGACCCTGTCCGAGCTCTTCACGGGCTGCCGGGACCTGGTTCGTCGCCTGGGGGGAACCCGCCTGCCTGATAACCCGGTAAGGTACGTCGAGACCGGCAATATGGGAAGCCGCGGTGACCGTCTTGCACGTAATCGTCGAATTGCACGGGGGATTGATGCTGCCGCGCGATCCGTCCGGTGCCGCCCCCGCCGCAGACGCCCAGCGTGAGCACGCCGCCAGGGAGCCCGGTCCGCGATCTTCGTGCGTCAGCGCGCGGCGCGAGGTTGCGCCCGCCGAATAGTCATTTCTCGCGGCTGCTCAGGCGCATAAACGCCCATGCTCGCCGGCTTTCGGCCGGGTCTGCCTGCCTGGGTTCCTTGCGGCCAGAGGGGGTGGTAGCGTGCCAGTCCGTGACCGTTGGCTCGCGCGCCCGCACGACGGTCGCCGGCAGGATCGGAGCGGGTGGAGTTCGCTTCCTGGCCGGAGTCGATGGGCCGCAGCGAGGGTCCGGGTTCCGCCAGGAGCCTTGGGGGGTTCCGGCGATGGACCTCCGGTGTGGTGGGGCCGGACTGGCGTGGTCCCACCGGAGGTGGGGTGCCTAGCGATGCCCGAGCGTCGGGCAGGCGGACGTGTCCGGTGGACGTGGGCGAGCGATCTCGCCGGGACGCTGCTGCTCGCCGCCGTGTACGTGGCCGCGGCCAAGGCGGCGTTCGCGCTCGGGTTCGTCCACACCAGCATCGCGCCGGTCTGGCTGCCGAGCGGGATCGGGCTCGCGGCCGTCCTGCTGTTCGGCCCGCGGGCAGCGGTCGGGGTGTTCCTCGGCGCCTTCCTGTTCAACGCCACCACCTCGGTGCCGCTCTGGGTGAGCGCGGCGATCGGGTTCGGCAACACGCTGGAGGCGGTGGCCGGCGCCTGGCTGCTCCGTCGTGCCGGCTTCCGCCGGGAGATCGACCGGGTCCGTGACGTGCTCGCCCTGGCGGGCCTGGCCGCGTTGCTGGCCACGGCGATCAGCGCCACCGTCGGGGTGTCGAGCCTCTGGCTGAGCGGCATCGTGTCCGGCGGTGACGTGCGGGCCGCGTGGGCGGTCTGGTGGCTCGGCGACGCCTCGGGCGAGCTCACCGTCGCGCCGCTGCTGCTGCTGGCCGGTTCCGCCTGGGGGCGGCGGCGGCGGCCAGGACTCGGCCGGGTGCTGGAGGCGGTGGCGCTGGCCGCCACCCTGGTCCTGGTGGCCGACGCCGGCCTGACCGGTTCCACGGCGCGGCCGTTCGTGGTGTTCCCGGCGCTGGTCTGGGCGGCGGTCCGGTTCCGCCAGGCCGGCGCGGCCATCGCCAGCCTGTTCGTGTCCGCGGAGGTGGTGTGGCTGTCGGCGCACGGTCACGGCCCGTACGTGGCGTCGTCGCCGACCGAGCGCTTCCTCCTCGGCCAGACGTCCACCGGAGCGGTGATGGCCACCAGCCTGGTCCTCGCCGCACTGACGGTGCAGCGGGAGCTGGCCGCGCGGAAGCTGGCGGAGCGCGAACGGCAGCTCGCCGAGGCGCACACCCAGGCCGAGCTCTCCCGACGGCTGCAGAACGGGCTGCTGCCCGTCCTGTCGCTGCGGGACCCGAGCTTGCTGCTCCGCACCCGCTACCAGCCGGGTCAGGAGCGAGCGCTGCTCGGTGCGGACTTCTACGACGCCCTGGAGCTGCCCGACGGCACCGTCGCCACGCTGATCGGCGACGTCGCCGGCCACGGGCCGGACGAGGCGGCGGTGGGGGTCGCCCTGCGGGCCGCCTGGCAGGGCCTGGTCCTCTCCGGTCACGGGCCGGCCGCGTTGCTGGACGGCCTGGACAAGGTGCTGGTCCGCAACCGGCCGTCGGAGGAGATGTTCACCACCGTCTGCTGCGCCTGGATCAGCCCCGACCGCACCAAGGTCACGCTCGCGCTGGCCGGCCATCCACCGCCGCTGCTGGTCCGCGCGGGCCAGGTCCGGGTGGAGGAGGTGCCTGGCGGCCCGGCGCTCGGCATCCACGACGACGGCTACGACTGGCAGGCCATGACGCTCGAGGTCGGGCACGGGTGGACCCTGCTGTGCTACACGGACGGGCTGGTCGAAGGGCTGCAGGAACCGGGCTCGGTGGAACGCTTCGGGATCGACGCGCTGGTCGAGACCGTCTCCGGCCTGCTGGCGGCCGGTGACGACCTCGACACGGTGCTCGACGACCTGCTGGCGGCGGTCCGCGGCGCCAACGGGGGAGACCTGTCGGACGACGTCGCCATCCTGTGCTGCTCCGCGATCTCCCAGCTGGTCGAGCACGCGCACCCGGCGGCCGGGAGCCGCGGGGCGGTCGGCCGCCCCCAGGCGCCACCGGCTGAGCGCAGCCGGCGGGGCGCCGAACTGCCGGTCGGCGAGACCGGGGACGGGCGCCGCGTGGCAGCCATGGTCGAGCGGATCGAGCTGCGCCCTGACCGGTCCAGCCCGGCCATGGCACGCCGCTTCGTCCACGCCTTCTCCGACCGCCAGGCGCTGCCGCCGCAGGTCGATGACCAGCTGGTCCTGGTCAGCTGCGAGCTGGTCACCAACGCGGTCCTGCACGCCGGCACCCGGCTCACGCTCAGCCTCGAGCTCCACCCCGACCGGGTCCGCGTCAGCGTCAGGGACCGGTCGTCCGCGCTGCCGTCGCTGCGACAGGGCCAGCCGGACTCGCTCACCGGCCGCGGTCTCGGCCTGGTGGCCGCGGTGAGCCGCGGGTGGGGCGTCGACCCCAGCTGGGCGGGGAAGGTGGTCTGGGCCGAGATCGGCCTGCCGGCCCGCCGGCGGGCCGGCACCGGCATGCCCGGCGAGCGCCTCGCGCCCTGGGTGGCGGAGCGGATCGACAAGCCGTGAGCGGCGACCACCACGGCGGCCGGGCGCGCGCCGCTGCTTGACGGCGAGCCGGGTGGCGTCGCCGAAGCCAAGGCGGCGCTCGTGCGGAAGCCGTGAGAGGAGCTGTGCATGGGTCCGACCGGAGCGGTCGCGGTGGTCACGGGCGCCGCGCGGGGGATCGGACGGCGGGTGGCCGAGGTGCTCGCGGACGAGGGCTACGCGCTCGCCCTGACCGACCTGCGGGAGCCGACGGAAGCGCTCGAGGCCGTGCGCCAGCGGGGCGTCGAGGCGTTCGCGGTGACCGGGGACGTCGCCGCCGACGCCGACGTGGCGGCGCTGGCCGGGCGGGTGGTGGAACGGTTCGGCCGTGTCGACGTGCTGATCAACAACGCCGGCATCTCGCTGCTCGAGCCGGCGGAGGACACCGTCCCTGACCGGTGGCGGCGGGTGCTCGAGGTGAACCTGACCGGCCCGTTCCTGCTCTGCCAGGCACTCGGCCGGGCGATGCTGCGGGCGGGGAGCGGGTCGATCGTCAACGTCGCCTCCATCGCCGGGCTGCAGGGCATCGCCGACCGTGCCGCCTACAACGCCAGCAAGCACGGCCTGGTCGGCCTGACCCGCACCCTGGCCGCCGAGTGGGGCGGCCGCGGCGTGCGGGTGAACGCGGTCTGCCCGAGCTGGGTGAAGACCGAGATGGACGTCGCCGACCAGGCGAGTGGGGCGTACACCGACAGCGACATCGTCGAGCAGGTCCCGATGGGCCGGTTCGCCTCGCCCGACGACATCGCCGCCGCGGTCGCGTTCCTGGCCGATCCCGCCCGCAGCGGCTTCGTCAACGGCGTCGCCCTGCCGGTCGACGGCGGCTGGACCGCCGACGGCGGCTGGACCGCCCTGCGGCTGCGCAAGCGCTGACCGCCGAAGCACCACGCTGGGCAACTGTCCGCATCCCGGTTGACGAAAGCTTTCTTTCGAAAGTATCCTTTCGATATGACGCAACAGCGGACCATCGAGCTCACCGACCCGCGCGCCCTGCGCGCGCTGGCCCACCCGACCCGCCTCCGGCTGGTCGGGCTGCTGCGGCGCGAGGGACCGCTGACCGCGACCCAGGCCGGCGAGCGCATCGGCCAGAGCCCGGCGAGCTGCTCCTTCCACCTCCGCCAGCTGGCCAAGTACGGCCTGGTCACCGAGGCGGGGGGCGGGCGCGGGCGGGAGCGCCCGTGGCGCGCGACCGCGCTGTTCACCAGCTGGAAGGCGACCTCGGAGACGGCCGAGGCGGTCGGCGCGCTCGGCTCGGTGATCGCCGAGCGCTGGTTCGAGGAGCTGGCGGCCTGGTTCGAGCGGATGCCGGGCGAGGCGCCGGCGTGGCGCGACGCCTATCAGCTCAGCGACACCGTCGTGCGGCTCACGCCGGAGGAGCTCGTCGAGGTCGGGGGGCGGATCTGGGAGATCCTCAACGCCTACGACCCGGACCGGCGTCATCCGGGCGGGCGGCCGGTCATGTTCATGTTCGCCGGCTACCCCCGCGAGGGGAGCTGACCGTGGTCGCCGCGCCGGCGCTGCTGCACGAGAGCGACACCTTCCGCCGCTTCTGGACGGGCCAGGTCGCCTCGCTGGTCGGCGACCAGATCACGATCATCGCGATGCCGCTGGTGGCGGTGCTGGTGCTGGACGCCGGCGCGGCCCAGATGGGCTACCTGACCGCGGCGGCGCTCCTGCCCAACCTGCTCTTCGCCCTCCATTTCGGCGCCTGGGTCGACCGCCGCGGCCGGCGGCGGCAGGTGATGATCGCCGCCGACCTCGGGCGCGCGTTCCTGCTCCTGACGGTCCCGGTCGCCTACGCCGTCGGCATCCTGACCATCGAGCAGCTCTACGTGGTCGCCTTCCTCATGGGGACGCTCAGCGTGCTGTTCTCCGTCTCCTACAGCACGCTGGTCGTCTCGATCGTCCCGCGCGAGCGCTACGTGGAGGCGAACCAGCTCCTCAACGGCAGCCGGGCGCTCTCCTACGTCGGCGGGCCGAGCCTCGGCGGCCTCCTGGTCCAGGTCCTCTCCGCGCCGGTGGCGCTGCTGGCGGACGTGGTGTCGTTCCTCGGCTCCGCGGTGCTCCTCAGGCGCATCGACCCGCCGGAGCCGCCGACCGAGCAGGCGGCCAAGGGCCACCTCGCCGCCGGTGCGCGCTTCCTCTGGCGGCAGCCGCTGCTGCGGGCGTCGCTGGCGGCCTCGGCCACGATCAACCTGTTCAACTTCGCCTTCTTCGCCATCTTCGTCCTCTACGCGACGCGGGCGCTCGGGGTGGCGCCAGGCACGCTCGGGCTGGTCCTCGGCGCGGGCGCGGCCGGCGCCGTGATCGGGTCGATGGTCACCGGACGGGTCGCCCGCCGCATCGGCATCGGGCCCGCGTTCATCGTCGGCTGCGCCCTGTTCCCCGCGCCGCTGCTGCTGGTGCCGGCGGCCGGCGGGCCCAGGCCGGTGGTGCTGGCGATGCTGTTCCTGGCCGAGTTCGGCTCCGGGCTCGGGGTCATGCTGCTCGACATCGCGGCCGGATCGATCTTCCAGGCGCTGGTGCCCGACCGGCTGCGGGCACGCTTCCAGGGCGCCTACATGGTGGTCAACTACGGCGTCCGGCCGCTCGGCGGGCTGCTCGGCGGCTGGCTGGGCAGCACCATCGGGCTGCGCGGGGCGCTCTGGGTCGCCACGGTGGGCGCGCTCGCCGGCGTCCTGTTCCTGCTGCCGTCGCCCATGCCGCGCCTGCGCGACCTACCGGAGCAGGCGGAGTGACCGCCGGCCCATCCGCGTGGTCCCACCGGCGCGGGCGGCTCAGGCCGGGACCGTCTCGACCGGGTTGCTCAGCTCCCCGAGCCCGGGGACGGTGATCGTCACCAGGTCGCCGGCGCGCAGGGTGAACTCGGACGGCGGGACGATCGAGGTCCCGGTGAGCAGCACCGCGCCGACCGGGAACTCCTGGGCGCGGAACAGCCAGTCCACCAGCTCGGCCGGGCGGCGGCGCATGCCGCTGAGCGGCACCGAGCCGGCGAACGCCTCGCCGCCGTCGCGGACCACCACCATGCGGATCTCCAGGTCCTCGAACGCCGGCGCCTCGGCGACCGGCACCAGCGCCGGGCCGAGCGCGCAGCTGCCCAGGTAGGTCTTGGCCTGGGGGAGGTAGAGCGGGTTCTCGCCCTCGATCGACCGCGACGACAGGTCGTTGCCGATGGTGTAGGCGACGATCTCCCCGCGGCAGTCGATCACCAGCGCCAGCTCGGGCTCTGGCACGTCCCAGCCGGAGTCGGCCCGGATGCCGACCGGTTCGCCGGGGCCGCGGCTGCGGCCAGGGGCGGCCTTGAGGAACAGTTCGGGGCGCTCCGCCTCGTACACCCGGTCGTAGATGTCGGGCTCGGCGGCCTCGGCCTCCTCCATGCGCGCCTCCCGGCTGCGCCAGAACGTCACCCCGGCCGCCCACACCTCCTGGCCGCCGACCGGGACCGCCGGGGCGGTCCCCGCGGGGACGGGCCCGGCGGCCGGTCCGGCCAGCGCCTCGGCGAACCCGCCGGCCCGGCCGGCCAGCAGCCGGTCGACGGTGACCCCGGCCGGCAGCAGCTCGGCCGGCCCGGCCTCGACCGGGCCGCGCGCCAGGCGCTCACCCTCGGCGGCACG
>Ga0307302_10001406_pt1 | contig 10632 bp, 12 predicted proteins | sample ER_DNA_183_FD_194490 | JGI IMG/M metagenome (GOLD analysis project Ga0307302, IMG submission 194490) | Bulk soil microbial communities from the East River watershed near Crested Butte, Colorado, United States - ER_DNA_183 | ecosystem: Environmental > Terrestrial > Soil > Floodplain | place... | reverse complement strand
ACAGTCGGCGCCGGACGATCCGGCCGGTGAGGAGGAGCCCGCGGAGGCGGGCGACGCCCGCGACTGCGGCGACTTCGGCGCGCATTGTGACTCGGGCTTCACGTTCTTCCGCCGCGACACGCAGCCGCGAGCCACGGCGGATCAGTTCGACACCGCGAATCCGGATCGCTTCTACGTCGTCTACGACGCGACGAAGCCGGGCACTCAGGCCCCGACCGGCTCGACGTACGGAACGATCGAGTCCGGTGTCGGCAGCCAGGCGGCCATCTTCTTCCTGCGCGTCAACGGCGCGAACGGGACGAAGGTCGGCCCGTCACTGATCGACAACGAAACGACCGGCCACCAGATCTTCCCGGACATCTCGGCCGACAATCCGACCGCTGCGTCACGGGGCACGCTGCATGCGATCTGGTGGGACAGCCGAATGGACCGCTGCTACAGCGTCACCAGACCTATCGGCAACTGTGAGGACCGCACGACGGTGCCGTCGCTGGACGCCTTCGCGGCGCGTTCGACGAACTTCGGGACGAGCTGGACGTCGACTCGCGTGAGCGACGTCACGACCAACCCGAACTTCGAGCAGTTCGCCGACCGCACCGTGCCGTTCGCGGGCGACTACCTCTATGTCAGCTCCGTGAACGACTTCGCATTCGGGACGTGGACCGACTGGCGAAACACCGTCCAGGGCACCGATCCGCGCGAGGATCCCGAAGACGAGGACGGCGCCACAGCAGACGTGAAGCAGTGCCGCGTCGTCGACGCGAACGGCGTCTTCAGTGGCGACCGCTGTCCACGAGACGGAGGTCTCGACCAGAACATCTACGGCGATTACACGCCGTAAGCAACTCACACGAGAGCAAAAAAAGGGGCGCCGCAAGGCGCCCCTTTTCGTACCACCGGAAGCCGGCGGTGTTGGTTACATCATCCCGCCCATGTCCGGCATGCCACCGCCGGCCATTGCAGGCTGCTTCTCAGGGACCTCGGCCACGACGGCCTCGGTCGTGAGGATGTTCTTCGCGATCGACGCGGCGTTTTGCAGCGCCGAGCGCGTGACCATCGTCGGGTCGATGATGCCCGCCTTCACGAGGTCCTCGTACTCGCCCGTGTCGACGTTCAGACCGTGGCCCTTGGTGCCCTTGCGGATCTGATCGACGACGACCGAGCCCTCGAGCCCGGCGTTGTTGGCGAGCTGGCGAATCGGCTCCTCGAGCGCTCGGGCGATGATGCTCGCGCCCGTCCGCTCGTCTCCCTCGAGGGAGTCGAGCTTGATCGCTTTGACCGCGTTCAGAAGCGCCACGCCACCGCCCGGGACGATGCCCTCCTCGAGGGCGGCCCGGGTGGCCTGCAGCGCGTCCTCGACACGGTGCTTCTTCTCCTTCATCTCCGTCTCGGTCGCGGCTCCGACCTTGACGACGGCGACACCGCCGGCAAGCTTCGCGAGGCGCTCCTGGAGCTTCTCGCGGTCGAAGTCCGAGTCGGTGTTGTCGATCTCGGCCTTCAGCTGCTTGATGCGGGCCTTGATGCCGTCGGACTCGCCGGCGCCGTCGATCATCGTGGTCGAGTCCTTGTCGACGACGACGCGGCGGGCACGGCCCAGCTGCGTGATCTTCGTGTTCTCGAGCTTGAGGCCCATCTCCTCGGTGATGACCTCCGCGCCCGTGAGGATCGCGATGTCCTCGAGCATGCGCTTGCGGCGGTCACCGAAGCCCGGCGCCTTGACGGCGACGGCCTGGAAGGTGCCGCGCAGCTTGTTGACGACGATCGTCGCGAGTGCTTCACCCTCGACGTCCTCGGCGACGATGAGGAGCGGCCGACCCGCCTGGATGACCTGCTCGAGAATCGGCAGGAGGTCCTTGACGGCGCCGATCTTCTGGTTGGCGACGAGAATGTAGGGATCGTCGAGCACTGCTTCCATGCGCTCGGCGTCCGTGATCATGTAGGGCGAGAGATAGCCCTTGTCGAACTGCATGCCTTCGGTGAACTCGAGCTCGAGGCCGAAGGTCTGGCCCTCCTCGACGTTCACGACGCCGTCCTTGCCGACCTTCTCGATCGCATCCGCGATGACGTCGCCGATCTCGCGCTCACGCGCGGAGATGGTGGCGACGCGGGCGATCTCCTCCTTGCCGGAGATCTCCTTGGACTGCGTCTTCAGGTTGGCGACGACCGCGTCGACGGCCTGCTCGATGCCGCGCTTGAGACCCATGGGGTTCGCGCCTGCGGCAACGTTCTTGAGGCCTTCGCGGACGATGGCCTGGGCGAGCACCGTGGCGGTCGTGGTGCCGTCGCCGGCCACATCGTTCGTCGCCGTGGCGACTTCGCGCACCAGCTGGGCGCCCTGGTTCTCGAAGACGTCCTCGACCTCGATCTCGCGAGCGATCGTGACGCCGTCGTTCGTAATCGTCGGCGCGCCGAACTTCTTGTCCAGCACGACGTAACGACCCTTCGGGCCAAGGGTGACCTTGACCGCGTCAGCGAGGACGTTGACGCCGCGCTCGAGTGCGCGTCGCGCGTCCTCGTTGAATTTCAACTCCTTGTGTGCCATTCAGCTTTCCTCCGTTGATTTCCGCGACAAGCGCCTAAGCGGCGGCGCCTGCCAGCTCCTTCTTCTTCGAGCCCTTCTTCGGGCTCGCGATCACCTTCGCGAGGACGTCGGACTCGCGCAGGATGAGATAGTCATCCGAGCCGAGCCGAATCTCGGTACCGCCGTACTTCGAGAAGATGATCTCGTCGCCGGCGTCGAGGTCGAGCTTCACGTAGTTGCCGCTCTCGTCCCGGCTCCCCGGGCCGACGGCGAGAACGCGGCCGCGCTGCGGCTTTTCCTTCGCGGTGTCCGGCAGGACGATCCCGCTCGAGGTGGTCTCTTCCTCCTCGAGGGTCTCGACAATCAGCCGATCACCCAGTGGCTGCAGGTCCATTCAGCGTTCCTCCTTGCGTTGCAGCGTCTGACGTTAGGTCTTGGCACTCCACCGTGGGGAGTGCCAGGGTCAATGCTAGCGCATTTTCGCGGAGGCGATCAAGGGCTTTCTGGCACTCGGATGCGGCGAGTGCCAGCAACGCCGAGGCTCGCGAGCGTGGCGAGGCAGAACGCAGCCAGGAGGGCGAAGGGGAGGGCGTCGCCCGCGCCTTCCGCAAGAGCTCCGCCGATCGCCGGCCCGAGCGCGTTCCCCGTTCCCCAGGCCAGGTTCATGAGCCCGAACGCAAGGCCCTGCGCGAGCCCGATTCGGTCGGCCGCATCCGAGAGGAGGGCCATCGCAGGCGCCCAGAACGCCCCGAAGGTGATCCCCGAGGCGATGAGGATCGGGACGACGGCTGCGGGGCGATCCGAGAGCGCGAAGGCAACGAGCACGACAACCGCGCCGCCGAGCGCCGCCCGCAACGGCAGGAGGCGCCCGCGCCGGTCGGAGACGCGTCCGATGAGCGGCGCGATCACCATCTCGATCGCTGCGGAAACGACCCAGGCGACGGCGATCGCGGTCGCGCTCCAGCCCGCGCGGTCGAGCTTGAGCGGAACGAGGACGCCGACGACGCCGAAGACGAGCGCGGGCACCGTCATGAGCCAGAGGGCCTGGCGGATCTGGGGCTCCCCGAGTGCGCGCCTGATCGCTCCCGGCCGCGGCGGCTCGGCCTTCGCGCCAGGGGTCCGAAGCGTCCACACGGCGAGCACGGCGGTGAGCCCTGCCAGCCCGACGAAGACCGATCTCGGGCCGACGTGGTGCGCGAGCGCCCCGATGGCGGGGCCGAGGAGGGCGCCGAAGATCGCCGATCCGATCGCAGTGCCGAGCATCTCACCCCTCCGGTTTACCGGGGAGGCGGCAATGAGCCACGTAAGGGCGCCGGCCCAGGCCAGCGAGCCGCCGACGCCCTGCGCGAAGCGCGCGATCCCGAGCGTCCAGGCGTCACCCGCGAAGCCGAAGCCCAGGCTGGCGATGCCCATGATCGTGATCCCGATGAGGAGAGCGCGCCGCGGCCCGTAGCGAGCTGCAGCGATGCCTCCCGGGATGGCGGCGACGAGGGCCCCCGCCGCGTAGGCGCCAACGAGGAGCCCGGCAGCCGACTTCGAGAGCCCGAACTCGTGCGTGTAGTCCGGTAGAAGCGGGACCAGCGCCGAGTAGAGCATCGTCTCGACGAAAATGACCACGCAGACGAGCAGGAGTAGCCGGCGCACGAGCCGATGCTAGCTTCACCCCATGCGGCGAGAGTTCTCCGCGGGCGGTGTCGTCGTCCGCCGTATTCGCGGCGCCTGGCACCTCGCGGCGATCAGGCCGGGCGGGAAGACAAATGTGTGGGCACTCCCGAAGGGGCTCGTCGGAGACGACGAGGCGCCGGCCGACACCGCTCTCAGAGAGGTGACCGAGGAGACCGGCGTCCGGGGCCGCCTCGTCGAGAAGCTCGGCGACGTGCGCTACGTCTACACGTGGGAGGGCGAGCGGGTCTTCAAGATCGTCAGCTTCTTCCTCATCCGCTATTCGGCCGGCCGGCTCGGCGACATCGCGGAGGAGTTCCGCCACGAAGTCGCCGAGACCCGCTGGCTGCCGCTGGAAGACGCCCCGCGGCTCCTCAGATATACGGGCGAGCGAGAGATGGCCGACAAGGCACTACAAATCTGCGCCGCGCGCAGCCTATGATGCCCCGGCCCTCGTGCCGCTCGACCCCAGTTCCATGTACGCCCTCAACTTCTACTCGCCCATGGTGGCCGACCAGCTTCGCAGCAGGCGGAAGACCGCCACGATCCGGCTCGGGGACAAGTCCCTCAAGTACAAGAAGGGGATGGTCGTGCAGATCCTCGTCGGTCAGCGTTACGGGCCGCGCGAGAAGATCTTCGACGCCGTCATCGACAAGGTCGAGGTCAAGCGTCTGATGGAGCTCTCGCCTCGCGAGATCGAGCACGACAACCCGGAGATCCGCCGGCCCGAGGACCTCGCGAGCTTCCTGGGGCACCTCTACAACCGCGACGTCACGGAAGAGGACGTGGTCACCATCATCCGCTTCTCCGAGATCCAGGGCACCTAGCTCTTCCGGATCGGACCGCCGAAAGCCTCGGCCGGTCGGAGCGGGCCGCCGCAGGCCTCGCACTCGACGGCGAAGGCCGACGAGAAGCGCGCGTCGCAGGAGGGACAGCGATGCCGCATCTCGCCGCCGCAGGCCGGACAGCTCTCCGGCAGCTCGGCCTCCCACTCCTCGAAGTAGCGCTGCGCGTGCCCGCAGGAGAGGCAGAAGGCGACCCAGTCGCCGAGCGTCTTGCGGCGCTCCTCGCGAAGCCAGTCGGAGGCCTTGCCCATGCTCGCACCGTACTGGAGCGGCTACAGTTCGACGCGGCATGGCCGTTGCCAGGGAAGCAGAGCCAGTCAGCTCTTTGACGGAGATCAAGGAGGCGGGCCTCGACCGCGAGGACCTGCTTGGCATCTACCGCAACCTGCTCCTCACCCGCGGGATCGAGGAGCGCGGCCACATCCTCTACAAGCAGGGAAAGATCCCGGGCAGCTTCTACACCGGGCGCGGGAACGAGGCCGCCTCGGTGGGCATCGCGACGGCGATGCGCCCGGATGACGTCGGCACGCCGCTCCACCGCGACATGGGCGTGCACATTGTGCGCGGCGTCGAGCCGTGGCGGATCTTCGCGCAGTTCATGGGTCGCGCCGACGGCCCGACCAAGGGCAAGGACGGGAACGTGCATATGGCAGACGACCGCCTCGGCCTGATCGCCATGGTCAGCCACCTTCCAGCGATGCTGCCGGTGGCCGTCGGGTGCGCGCTCGCCTTCCGCATACGCGAGGAGAAGCGCGTCGCCCTCGCCTGGTTCGGCGAAGGCGCCTCCGCCCGCGGCGACACACACGAGGGCATGAACCTCGCCGGCGTGCGGCGCCTCCCGGTGGTCTTCATCTGCGACAACAACCAGTGGGCCTATTCGACCCCGACGCATCTCGAGTACGCATGTGAGCACATCGCCGACCGGGCGAAGGCGTACGGCTTCGACGGCGTGGTCGTGGACGGGACCGACGTTCTCGCCGTCTACCGCGAGGCGAAGGCCGCGATCGACAAGGCGCGCGAGGGCGGGGGCCCGACGCTCATCGAATGCCTCACGCTTCGCATGGAGGGTCACGCCGTCCACGATGACGCCTCCTACGTCCCCAAGGAGATGTTCGAGGAGTGGGGCAAGCGCGACCCGCTCGAGCGCTACCGCACGTGGCTCCGGGAGAACGCCCAGTTCACGGACGAGGAAGAAGAGGAGATCCGCGGCGAGGTGAAGAAGGTCCTGAACGACGCCGTCAAGCGCGCCGACGAGAGCCCGATGCCGGACGTCGACACCCTCCTCGACGGGGTGTTCGCGAACCCCGAAGACCTCGAAACACCCCACCACAAGTAGGGAAACCGATGGCAGTCAAGACGTATCTGCAGGCGATCTCCGACGGGCTCCGTTCGGAGATGCAACGGGACAAGCGCGTCTTCATCATCGGCGAGGACGTCGGCGTCTACGGCGGCGCGTTCAAAGTGACGCAGGGCTTCCAGGAGGAGTTCGGCCCGTGGCGCGTGATCGACGCGCCCCTCTCCGAGACGGCGATCGTGGGCGGCTGCACCGGCGCGGCGATAATGGGCATGCGCCCGGTCGCCGAAATGCAGTTCGCCGACTTCATCTCGTGCGCGTGGGACCACCTCGTCACGGTTGCCGCCAAGCAGCGCTACCGCGCGGGCACACCGGTGCCGATCACCGTTCGCCTTCCCTCGGGCGGCGGCTTCTCGGGCGGCCCGTTCCACTCCCAGAACCCGGAGTCGAGCTTCGCGCACATCCCCGGCCTCAAGGTCGTCTGCCCGGCGACGCCCGCCGACGCGAAGGGCCTCCTCATCGAGGCGATCCAGGACCCGAATCCCGTCCTCTACTTCGAGCACAAGCACCTCTACCGGCGCATCAAGGACGAGGTGCCCGAAGAGCGCTACACCGTTCCCTTCGGCGAGGCCCGGCTCCACCGTGAGGGCGACGACATCTCCCTGATCACCTGGGGAGCGATGGTCTACACCGCCAGCGAGGCCGCGCAGAAGCTCGAGGAGGAGGGGCTCTCGGTCGAGATCCTCGACCTGCGGACGCTCGCGCCGTGGGACAAGGGGGCCGTGCTGCGCTCCGTCGAGAAGACGTCGAAGGCGCTCATCCTCCATGAGGACACGCACACCGGAGGGTTCGGCGCGGAGATCGCCGCGACGATCAGCGAGGACGCCTTCGAGAACCTCGATGCGCCCGTGCGCCGGATCGCGGCGCCCGACACGCCGGTGCCGTTCTCGCCTCCGCTCGAGAAGGCTTTCATCCCGCAGGTCGAGGACGTCGTGGCCGGCTTGAAGGAGCTCGCCGAATACTGATGGCCACCGGAACCGCAGTCGACGTCGTCATGCCCCAGATGGGCGTGTCCGTCTCCGAAGGGACGATCACGAAGTGGCTCAAGTCGGAGGGCGAGGCGATCGCCGCCGACGAGTCGCTCCTCGAGATCTCGACCGACAAGGTCGACACTGAGGTGCCGAGCCCGGCGACCGGAGTCCTCCAGCAGATCCTCGCCCAGGAGGGCGAGACCGTCGCCGTCGGCACGAAGATCGCCGTGATTGCGCCCGAGGGCGCTCCGGTCGAGCGCCAAGAGGCGCCTGAGCCGCCCACGGCGGAGGCCGCGGCCGAGGCGGAGGCCGCCTCCGGCGCCGAGGGCGAGGCCCCGACCCAGCAGAAGGCCGAGGAAGCCCAGGCTCCCGCACCCGAGCCTGTCCCCGCTCCCGAGCCCGCGCCCGCTCCTCCAGCGCAGGCAGAGGAGGGGAACGGCCGTCGTGAGGCCAAGTTCGTCTCACCGGTGGTCGCCCGCATCGCCGCCGAGCACAACATCGACGTCTCGAGCATCGAAGGCACCGGCCGCGGCGGGCGCGTGACGAAGAAAGACATTCTCGCTTACGTGGAACACGGCCAGGCCGCGGCCCCGGCCGCCCCGGCCGAGGCACCTGCGCCGGCCGCTCCCGAAGCTCCGAAAGCGGCCGCTCCGGCCCAACCGCAGGAGCCACAGGCGGGCGAGACAGTCGAACCGATGAGCGCCATGCGCAAGGGGATCGCCGAGCACATGCGCCGCTCCCTCGACACCTCCGCGCACGTCACGAGCTCGATCGAGATCGACATGACGAGGATCGCCGCTCTTCGGCAGCGCCTGAAGAAAGAGTGGGCCGGCTCCTACGGCGTCAACCCGACCTACCTCGCCTTCGTCGCGCGCGCGGTCGTCGACACGCTCAAGGACTACCCATGGATCAACGGCGAGATCCGCGGCGACTCCATCGTCACGCGGAACTTCGTCAACCTCGGCTTCGCGGTCGAGCTCGCCGACGGCAAGGGCCTGATCGTTCCCGTCGTGAAGAACGCGGAGACCCTCAATCTGCTCGGGATGGCGAAGGCGATCACGGACATCGCCCAGAGAGCGCGCGACAAGCAGCTGCTCCCAGACGACGTGCAGGGCGGCACCTTCACGATCACGAACCCGGGCGGGTACGGCACCTTCCACGGGACGCCGGTCATCAGCCAACCGCAGGCAGCGATCCTCGGCACCTACGCCGTCGTGAAGCGGCCCTGGGTCGTGGAGGACGAGGACGGCCAGGACGCGATCGCGATCCGCTCGATGATGAACGTGACGCTCACGTACGACCACCGCCTGGTGGACGGCGCCCTCGCGGGGCGCTTCCTGCGCGACCTCCGCGAGCGCCTGCAGTCCTGGGACGAATCAACCGAGTAGCGTGTCCCAGGCGGGCTACCTGCTGAACCTGGGACTCACGCCCTACACGGAGGCGTGGACCCTGCAGCGCGCCCTCGCCGGGGCGGTCTCCCAGGGCGCCATCCCGGACACGGTCGTCATGCTCGAGCACCCGCCGGTGGTGACACTGGGCCGACGGACGGACGAGGAGGAGCTCCACGTCCCCGAGAACGCCGAGGTCGAGGTCGTGGAAACCGACCGCGGCGGCAGGTCGACCTACCACGGGCCGGGCCAGCTCGTCTGCTACCCGATCCTCGACCTTAACCGACACGGACGCGACGTCAAACGCTACTGCCGCGATCTGGAGGAGTCGGTCATCCGGACGGCTTCCGCGCTCGGCGTCGAGGCGACGCGCATCGAGGGGCTCACCGGTGTCTGGCTGGAGCGCCCGCCGCGGAAACTCTGCTCGATCGGCGTCCACATCTCGCGCTGGGTGACGACGCACGGCTACGCGCTGAACGTCGACCTCGATCCCGCGCCCTTCACCGACTGGATCACAGCCTGCGGCCTCGAGGACGCCGCCTTCACGACGCTGTCGCGCGAGCTCGACAGGCCGGTGACGGTCGACGAGGTGCGCCCGCTCGCCGCCGCCGCCATCGCGGAGGTCTTCGGCCTCGAGCTCTCGGACCTTCCCGCCGACGACGGCGCCGGACTGTGGGAGCAACCTGTCCATACGCGCCTCACGGCAGCCAAGTGACAGTCTGTTACTTGGCCTTCTCCTCGCCTCAATTGAGGCGAGGAGGAAGCGTCCCGGTCAGGTGATCGATGAAGGCCGTCGGAGGTCTTGACCGGAAGGCGATCTCGAGCAGGACTTCCGCAGACGTCGCCTCCCAGCCCCGGCCCCGCGCACGCTTGACGATGCTCCGCACCTGCTCGTAGCTAGGGCGCATAAGGCCAAGCTCGTCCGCCACGAGACCGACGCGGCGATTCGTCTCTGCGATTGGAGTCGTCGCGTTGTCCAAGCGTTCGGCAGCCGCGACGAGACGCATGTCGATCCGAGGAGCAAACGACAGCATCCTCCCAGCGTGCGCGTTTCGGTCTCGCACAAGACAGACAACGTGAAACGAAAGAGCACAAGTAACAGTCTGTTACTTGGCCCTTTCTGAGTTGCCGCACGCAGCGGGAAGCTACAGGCCGGGCAGCCAGCCGTCCCTATAGGCGGCGTCCTCAACCGTCATGCCTTCGTACGCCTCCTTGGGATCCGTCGTCTCCTTCTGAACGCCCGCGCCGTAGCGCTGTGCGAGCTCGGATTCCGGATAGACGACGTCGTCGCTCGCCCGCGAGCCGACGGCAACCGCGACGCACGGCTCGGTTCCGGTCGCGACGAAGACGTGGTCGGTGTCGGCCGGGCAGTGGAAGAAGTCCCACGCCTTCATGCGTCGCTCCTGCCCTTCCACGAGGAGGACGCACTCGCCGGAGACGATCAGGAAGTTCTCCTGATTGGGCTCTCGGTGATACATGCAGGCCGGCTGACCCGGCCAAAGGACGCCGATGTTGAACCCGACCTGCGGGAAGCGAGCCTGCTTGCTCTCGCCGAGCCGCGTGAAGACGCCCATCGTCTCCGACTCGCCCCAGACCGCATCCCCCGCGTTGAGGACGAACCAGCCCTGACCGGCGGCCTCGATCCCGTTCTCGGTGCGCTCGAGCGGCGCTTCGGGAACGCCGGTCACAGCAGCCAACCGTCCTGATAGCGGGTGAAGCGCCTCTCCGGAAAGCGGGCGTATGCCTCAGCCGGATCCGTGGTCTCCGTCTCGACGCCCGCACCATGCCTCAGTGCCGCCTCGTCGACGGTGTAACCGCCCCAGTCGCCCTCGGCGTTCGTCCGCGAGCCGACCGAGACGACGACGCAGGGCACACTTCCGGCTCCGACGAT
>Ga0307302_10001405_pt1 | contig 10632 bp, 14 predicted proteins | sample ER_DNA_183_FD_194490 | JGI IMG/M metagenome (GOLD analysis project Ga0307302, IMG submission 194490) | Bulk soil microbial communities from the East River watershed near Crested Butte, Colorado, United States - ER_DNA_183 | ecosystem: Environmental > Terrestrial > Soil > Floodplain | place... | reverse complement strand
TGCTCCGGCCCCGCCGCCGCCGGAGCGGACGGTCGACGAGGTGGTCCGCGCGGTCGCCGCACTGCGCGACCGCCGCGACTCGAGCGATGTCGCTGCGAGCTTCGCCGGCCCGCTCTGGGTCGTCGCGGGCGACGGCGACCCGTTCCTGACGGTGGAGGAGGCGGAGCAGATCGCCCAGAGCGCGAGGGACGGGCGCCTGGAGGTCTTCGAAGGCACGGGCCACTTCCCGAACCGGGAGCAGCCGGAGCGCTTCAACGAGCTGCTCCGCGAGTTCCTCGCCGCCGTCAGGTAATCGACACGGAGAGCCGCCCGAGGTCGCCGAGGTCGACCTCGACCTCGTTCCCCGCGGCGACCGGGACCTGGACGATCGCTCCCGTGATCACCCGGTCGCCGGGCTCCAGACGCTCGCCTGCCGCCGCCAGAAGCTCCGCCGCCCGCCGCAGGAGCGCCGGCTCGTAGGCCGCGGCGCCCTCCGCGCGACGAACGCCGTCGACGAGGACGCGAGCGCGGAGCGGATCCGGGAGGTGGGGGAGCGACGCGCTGAGCACGAACGCCCGGTGGAACACGTTCGACGCGACGACCGCCTCGACGTCGTCCGCCGGCCGGTCGAGGTCGACGAGCTCGAGCGCGGCCGCGAAGCCGCCGGCCTCGCCTTCCGGGCCGACTTCGATCGCGAGCTCGCCGTCGACCCGCAGGTCGATCGTGCCGGCGGCGCGGAAAACGCCGCCCGGATCGAGCCGTGTTGCAGAGGTGAGATGGCCGAGCACCGGCCCCCACGGCTCCGCCTCGGTTCCACGACCGATCTTCCAGCCGACACGCTCCGCTCCCGTGGCGAGCTCGGCGCGCCACTCGAGCAGCTGCTGCTGGAGCGCGAACGTGAGCCGCTCGTCGATCACCTACGAGACGAGAACCTGGGCTTCTTTCAGCAGCTGCCGGAATGACTGCGCGTTCGTCGCCGCCTGAGAGACCCAGCCGCCGTCGCCGCCGGGGCTCCGGTTGTTGTTGTTGAAGAGGACGTAGGCGTTCTCGGCCTGCCCGGAGAGCTCGCGCAGCGGCCCGACCCACTCGCGCAGCTCCTCGGCCGAGTAGAGGTAGTCGAAGCGCTCGGCGGCGCTCCGGCCGCGCACGTTCCACGTGTCGGCATTGCGTCCGTGGAAGCGGAGATAGAGCGTGGGGGAGGTGAGCGCCAGCAGCGTCGGGGGGACGTTCTTCGCCTCGACTTTCGGCGCGTCGACGACGACGAGCGACATCCCGTGCTCCTCGAGGAACGAGAGCACGTCCGAGCGCACGCTCTCCTCGTACCAGCTCGTGTGCCGGAACTCGACGAGCATCTCGTCCTCCTCCATCTGCTCGCGGGCCCACGTGAGGTAGTCGAGCGACGCCGGCTTGTAGACGACGTACGGCGGGAACTGGAACAGGATCCCGCCGAGCTTCTCCGCCCGCCGCAGCGGGTCGAGTGCCTCGCGGAACTGCCGGAAGACCTCGGCCCTGAACTCGCGGGGCGGGCGGTCGACCCGACCTCGGTCGTCCACCGGCGCCTCGTCGCGGAGATCCGGTGGCAGCTGCTCGCGCTTCACCGGATGCCGCGTCATCACGCCGAACGCCTTCACATGCATGACGAAGTCGTCGGGCGTCTGCTCGACCCAGCGCTCCGCCATCGACTCGACCGGCAGGCGGTAGTACGTCGAGTCGAGCTCGACCGTGTCGAACCGCTCCGAGTAGTAGGCGAGGCGCTCGCCGGCCGGGAGTCCGGGAGGGTAGAAGTACTTCGAGAGCGCCTCGTCGGCCCACGAGCACGTTCCGATCCGGAGCGCGGCCACGCCCGAACGATAGAGGCGGGGCCTCCGCGAAGGAGCCCCGCCTCGAGCTGACTAGCGCCGGACGCGAATCGCGATTCGGCTGGCGAGGTCGAACGCCGGAGCGACCGAGGGTCGCGAGCACCGCGGAGCCAGGCCCGTTGCCGGAGTGCAGTTCGGCGCCGAGCGCGGCTGGAGGTCGACGAAGGCGTAGAAAACCATCGTCTTCGTCTTCACGCGGACGCGCGCGGTCAAGCAGCCCCTGGCGTTCGTGCGCCCGCCCGCGACGCGCTTCGCGCGGGCGATCGTGCGGCCGCCTCGGATCGAGACGGTGACGCCGCGAACCGCCTGGCCGCCCTCGCTCAGGCACGAGGTCACGAGCGCGAAGGTTCGCTTGCCCCGCTTCTGGCGCTTCGCCTTGATCGAGAGCTGCACGGGCAGGCGGATATACGACGTGCTCTGCGCCGCGTTCGCCAGGTTCGGCGTCGCAGTTCCCGGGGTGTACGGCACGAACACGCCGTTCCACGGATGCGAGCCGCGCGTGCGCGGGTTCGTGAACACGCCCCGGACCGCGAACGCCGCGATCAGGACCGACGTCCCCTGTGTGGAACCCTGCGGCGGGGGCAGGTACGGCGTCGGGAAGCAGATCATCATCTTCGCCGACGCGTACCCAGCCTCCGGGCCGGCGGTGACGCGGTCGACGTACATGGGCAGGCGGACCGTCGTTCCGAGCAGGTTGAACTCGAGCACCCAGACCGCCCCGTGCGTCCCGGGCGAGCACGGGTTGCTGACGTAGTTCGCCGGATTGTCGGTCTTCACCGTCCCGGTGACGTCGAAGCGGGCGTTGTTCAGTGCCGCGACCTTGACGTTCGCCGAGAGCGTCCCGAGCTCCGTGCCGGCCGGCTGGTTCAGCGTGACGCCGTAACCGGGCGGCGAGTAGACGGTCGCCGCGGCGGTGGCGTCGTCCGAGGCGTCCTGGCCGAAGCCGATCACGACCGGCCCGCTGCCGCCGGTCGAGTGGTTCGTCCCCGCAAGGAGGAGGGACGGGTTGTAGGCGGCAAGGCCGGTGCCTGCGAACGCCAGCGCTCCGACGCCGGCGGCGACAACCACCAAGAAGCGAATCGTTGTGGTCAAGTTTGACCCCCCTTTCCCGGGCTTAGACGCTTGATTCGGCGAACGGTTGCGAGGTCCTTAGCGCGAGATCGGCCGCCTGAGGATGGGAAGCACCATCCGCGCTTCGCCCAGGGTCGCCCGGGCACCAGTCTGGACCGCAATCGGGTAGACGAGATTCGCCGGGGACTGGGCGGTGGACGAGCCTGCCAGTGTGAGGCGGAGCCGCGACCCGCGAGGGATCGTCGTCGCCTGGCTCAGCAGCCTGATCGTGATCACGCGCATCCGCCCGGAGAGGACCGGCGTCGGGGCGGCGCCCTCGCTGACGACGAGCTCCTCGCCGCGCGGCGTCAGCGCCGAGAGCACGGCGACGAGGTGCGGCCAGCGCGTCGTCGAGGCGACTTTGACGCTGACGAGGGCGGATCCGAAGGTCTCGTTCAGCCGCTTCGTCGGGACGATCGTGCGGACGGCCTTGCCGTTGCTCTCGATCCGGCTCGAGCCGCGGAAGCGCAGGCGGAGGATCCGCCGGGCCGGCTGCGTCGCGTACTGGGTCGTGCGTCCGCTCCACGGATCGGGCGCCAGCTCGATCCTCGGGCGGGTGTCGCCCGTCAGGTAGCGGTCGAGCCAGAGGCGCGCCTGCGTCAGGTAGTACGTGCGCTCCGCCGCCGGGTTCGACGCGGGCGAGTGGCCGAGGTCGCCGAGGTAGAGCCGCTTCGGGCCGCCGAGTCGGGTGAACGCGGTCAGCGCCTGGTTCATGTCGAAGGCGTAGTCGCGCCGGCCCTGGATCATGAAGACCGGGGTCCGGATCCGCCCGAGCGTGTTCACGACCGACCGGTCCGCCGCGAAGCGCTGGATCCGCGCGGCGTTCTGCCCGGCGAGGGCGTCGTTCGAGAGAGCCAGCACCTGCGGATCCCAGCGGTCGTCCGGAAGCAGGCTGCGGAAGTACGCCACGAGGCCCGCCTTGGCGAAGCCCTGTGGCATCAGCGCGTCGTAGAGGCTTGTCCACGTGATCGCCGGGATCGCCGCCGCGAGGTGCGTGCCCGGAGCGGCTAGCAGCTTCCAGACCGAGCCCCCGCCGAGCGAGAAGCCGACGGCGCCGACCTTCGTGTCGCTGACCCCGGGGCGCGCTCGCAGCCAGGAGAGGGCGGCGGCGTAGTCGGCGGTCTCGCGAGGGCCGACCAGCGTCGAGCGCCCGCCGGACTCCCCGTGGCCCCGAGCGTCCACCGTGAGCGCCACGTAGCCGTACGGGACGAGGAACTGCTCGGCGATCTCGTTCATCGACGCTCGGTTCCCGCCGAGCCCGTGCAGGAGCAGGACGGCCGGCCGGCCGCCGCTCGGCACGGCACCGTCCGGCACATGGAGCGTGGTCGCGAGCTCGACTCCGTCGCTCATCGGCAGCTTCTGGTCAGTCCGGACGAACGCCTGTGCAGGCGACACGAGGCCGAGCGCCGCCGCCACGGCGGCAAGCGTCAGTGCGAGACCCCGATTCACGCCCGAAGGTTAGTGCCCCGTCCAGCGGCATCAGTGGAAGGGGCACTAGCCGCGCCGCTCCGACTGTCACAATCGCGCCGATGGATTCGCGGGCGATCGGCGTCTTCGACTCGGGAATGGGTGGCTTGACCGTCCTCCACGAATGCCTCGTGACGATGCCGCACGAGGACTTCGTCTACCTCGGCGACGGCGCGCGCCTGCCTTACGGCCCGCGGCCGCTCGACGAGATCCGGCGCTTCTCGCTCGAGATCGCCTCCTACCTCGAGGCGCAGGGAGTGAAGCTGATCCTCGTGGCCTGCAATGCGGCCACGTCCGCTTCTCTCCCTGAGCTCCAGGAGCAGATTCGGGTGCCGGTGGTCGGTGTGATCACACCCGAGGCGCACGCGGCCGTGCAGGCCACGCGGAACCGCCACATCGGCCTGATGGCGACCGAGGCGACCGTGGAGGCGGGGCGTTACGCCGACCTCGTCCACACGCTCGACGCCGGCGTGCGGTTCTTCCCGGTCGCCTGCCCGAGACTCGTGCCGCTGATCGAGAGCGAGGAGCCGTTCGGCGCGGAGACGATCGAGGCCGTGCGCGAGTACGCCGCGCCGCTCAAGGACGCTGACGCCGACACCGTGATCCTCGGCTGCACGCACTACCCGCTGATCCGGCCGATCTTCGAGCGGGTCTTCGGGCGGGACGTCACGCTGGTCTTCTCCGCCGAGGAGACGGCGCGCGAGGTCGCGGAGACGCTGGCGCGGAAAGGCATCGAGAACGACTCGCGGCGCGAGGGCGGCTACCGCTTCCTGACGACGGGCGACACGAAGCTGTTCGAGCGGCTGGGCCAGCGCTTCCTCCAGCTCCCGCTCGACGGGACCGGGCACGTTGACATCGCCGAGCTCGAGGCCGCCGCGGCGTGAGGGAGGACGGCCGCCGCACGGACGAGCTCCGCCCGCTCGAGATCACGGTCGACTTCCTCGACAACCCACAGGGCTCCGCGCTGATCTCGGTGGGGCGGACGCGCGTTCTCTGCACGGCCTCGATCGAGGAGGGCGTGCCGCGCTGGCTCAAGGGCTCGGGCCGCGGCTGGATGACGGCGGAGTACGGCCTGCTCCCGGCGTCGACCGGCGAGCGCACGTCGCGCGAGGCGAGCTCCGGCCGGCAAAAGGGCCGCACCGTCGAGATCCAGCGCCTGATCGGCCGTTCGCTGCGCGCAATCACCGACCTCGAAGCCCTCGGCGAGCGGACCCTCTGGCTCGATTGCGACGTCCTCCAGGCCGACGGCGGCACGAGGTGCGCCGCGATCTCGGGCGCCTACGTTGCGGCCAGACGCGCCCTCGACAAGCTCGGCCTCGGGCGCGCACTCACGGACTCCGTCGCCGCCGTCTCGGTCGGCATCGTCGACGGCGAGCCCCTGCTCGACCTCGACTACTCCGAGGATTCGCGCGCCGAGGTCGACGTCAACGTCGTCCTGAGCGGCGACGGGCGGCTGATCGAGGTGCAGGCCACGGCGGAGGGCGAACGCTTCTCCCGCGCGGAGCTCGACGAGATGCTCGACCTGGCGGAGAGCGGGATCGCCCGGATCATGGACGCCCAGCGGGAGGCGGTGGAAGCCCCGGTTGCCTGAGCTCAGCTCGCTCGAGATCGTCGCGCGCGTGGTGCTCGCCGCGGCGCTCGGCGGCGCGATCGGACTGGAGCGGGAGCTCCGGGAGCGCGAGGCGGGCCTGCGCACGCACCTGCTCGTCTCGGTCGGCGCGGCGCTCTTCACGATGGTGTCGGCGTACGCGTGGACGGACTGGCACTTCTCAAACCGCTCAGGCGTCGTCTTCGACCCGACGCGCATCGCTGCACAGATCGTGAGCGGCATCGGCTTCCTCGGCGCGGGAGCGATCATCCGTCAAGGGCTCTCCATCCGCGGTCTGACGACCGCCGCCACGCTCTGGGTTGTCGCCGCGATCGGGATGGCGTCGGGCGTCGGCTACTACGAGGCCGCGGTCGTGACGACGGCGCTCGTGCTCGTCTCGCTGTGGCCGCTGCGGGTTCTTGCCTACAAGATGTCCGTCCGCTTCCGCCCGGAGGAAGGACGCTTGGCGGTCGAGCTGCTGTCGGGAGCAAGCGCCGTCTCCGTCCTCGACGCCGTCGAGCGCGCCGGGGCCGACGTCACGGGGCTCGAGTTCCAGGACGAGGGCGACCGGCGGCGGGTCGACGTGCGCGTGCGGCTCGGCACGGAGCGCACTGCGGCCGAGCTGATCGACGCGCTGACGCAGGCCGAGGACGTTCGGGGCGCCCGCTGGAACCCCTAAGGGCGCTCCTCGCCTCGCAGAACTCGGGGAAGCTCTGCGAGCTGCGTGCGGCGCTCGGGTGGGAGCTGGAGCCGCTCGACGCGGACGACTACCCGCCCGAGACCGGTTCGACCTACTACGACAATGCACGCGCCAAGGCCGAGTACGGCCGTAGGCTCGAGCACTCGGCCTGGGTACTCGGCGAGGACTCCGGGATCGAGGTCGACGGTCTGGGCGGCCGGCCGGGGATCGAGTCTGCCCGATTCGCGGCCGGGCGGCCGGTGGAGCGGCTCCTGGACGAGCTCGAAGGCGTGGACGGGGTGGGGCGGAGGGCGCGCTACGTCTGCGAGCTCGTCGCGCTCGGCCCGGCCGGGGAGCGGCGCGGCACCGGCATCCTCGAGGGCCGGATTGCCGAGGAGCCGCGCGGCACCGAAGGCTTCGGCTACGACCCGATCTTCGTGCCGGAGGGTGAGGAGCGGACGGTGGCCGAGCTGGGCGACGGATGGAAGCGCGCCAACTCGCACCGGGCCAGGGCAGCGAAGGCGCTGCTCGACGCGCTCGGCTAGCCGGGCAGCTCCCAGACGGAGACGTGCTTCGTGCTCTCGCTCGTGAACGGCTCGCGCCTCCAGCCGCTCCAGCGCTCGCGGAGCCTCATTCCGGCGATCCGCGCCATCAGGTCGAGCTCCGCCGGCCAGACGTAGCGGAACGGGATCGAGCGTTCCTCGAACGCGCCGTCCTCCAGCCAGTAGTGATGCGAGACGAGCCCCTGCCTCGCCACGTCGTACTCGTCGAACCCCAGCCGCGTCGGGGTGACGGTGAAGGGGCGGACCGTCTCGCCCGGCGGGAGCCACCGGATCCCGGGCACGCCCACCTCGATCACGAAGGTCCCTCCCTGGTCGAGGTGCGCGGCGACGTTCTCGAAGCACGCAACCTGTTCGTCCTGCGTGGTCAGGTTGTTGATCGTGTTGAACACGAGGTAGGCGACGGAAAACGTGGCGTCCACGCGCGTCGTTGCGAAGTCGCCGATCGTGACGCCGATCCGGTCCGCGCCCGGCTTCGCGTGCAGCTGCGCGACCATCGCCTCCGACAGGTCGATCCCGTGGACGGGGACGCCGCGCTCGGAGAGCGGGAGCGCGATCCGACCCGTCCCGATGCCGAGCTCGAGCGCCGCACCGTCACCGGCCAGCTCCGCAAGGAGGTCGACGACCGGATCGACGACTTCGGCGCCGAACATCTCCGCGGAGCGCTCGTCGTAGCGAGGCGCGACGTCTTCGCCGAAGTGGTCTTCGGGCACGCGCTCCAGACTAGGCGAGTCCGGGCACGGCTTCCGCGTCCTCCTGGTAGCGGCCGCGGGCTCGCCACCAGTTGAACTCGGCGCCGAAGACGATCAGGTTCGCCATCACGTAGAGCCAGATCAGCAGGAGCACTGGCGCGCCGAGTGCCTTCAGCGTCAGCACCTCCTCGCGCTCGGAGAGCTTGACGTACAGCGGGAGCACCTGGAAGCTCGCCTGCAGCGCGATGCTGGACAGCGTTGCGCCCGGCAGCACCTCGGCCAGCGTCAGGCGCACGTTGGTCAGCAGGTAGTAGATCGAGACGAGGAAGACGAAGACCGCGAAGGTCGAGAAGACGAGCGAGAGCACGTAGCCCACCCACCGGTTGGTGATGATCCCGGGCGCCGCGTCGTGGAGGAGCTCGAAGCCGACGGTGCCGATGAGCAGCCCGAGAAACAGCGTGATCAGGGAGCCGAGCATCACCACGAACGCGATGCCCTTGCCGTGGAGGAAGCTGCGGTTCGGGCGTCCGTACACGATGTTGAACGCCGACTCGAGCACGCTGAAGAGCGAGAGCGACGTCCAGATCAGGAAGACCCCGCCGATGATCCCGAGCGTGGCGGCGTTGTCCTGAATCTGGTTCACGACCCGGACGATCTGGGAGATCGACGCCGAGGGCAGGACGTTCTTCAGCTCGGTGACGAGGTACGTGGACTCGTTCGCCCGGCCGAAGAGACCGAGCATCGCGAGCGCGAGGAAGATGAGCGGCACCAGCGATAGCAGCGCGAAGTACGCGATCATCGCCGCCAGATGCGGACCACGGTCGGCGAAGAACTTCTGGAACGGCTGTGGCATTCCGGAGGAGTATCTTCCCGGCGATGGATGCCGTCGAAGCCATCGACCGCCTGCTGGAGGTCTCGGACGACGTTCGCACCGTGGTCGTGTTCGAGCGCGGCGGCGAGCCGATTGCCTCAAACCTGAGCGACGGCAAGGCGGCCGAGGCGGCGGCGCTTGCGGACGCGATGCTCGCGTACGCCGACACGATGCGCGAGGGCGCGGCGGTGCAGCAGCTCCGCGCCGTGACGCAGGGCGGCGACGTCTATCTCCGGCGCGACGGCGATCGCGCAGTGCTCGCGGTGGCGGCGCCCGAGTCGATGCCCGGGCTCGTCCAGCACGACCTCCGCGCGCTGCTCACCGTCCTCCCGCGCCGGCGAACGAGGCGCAAGGCCGGTGCGACTGCGTAGGCTCGTCCTCCTCCTGCTCGCGGTCGTCGTGATCGTGCAGCTCGCGCGGCGGCGTGAGCCGGCCGAGTACGTCGAGGTCGACTACGACGACGGCTCCTCGATCAGGGTCGGCCGCGGTGCGGAGGCGAGGGACCTGCTCGGCGACGCCGACGGGCTCGTCGAGATTGCGGCGTGACGACCGCGGAGCTTCGCGAGGCGATCCGCGAGCACGCCTACCTGGAGGGCGATTTCGTCCTGCGCTCGGGCCGGCGCTCGCGCTACTACCTCGACAAGTACCGCTTCGAGACGAGGCCCGAACTGCTCGAGGCGATCGGGCTGCGGCTCGCCGACCTCGTGGCGGAGCACGAGCCGGAGGCCGACCGGCTCGCCGGGCCGGAGCTGGGGGCCGTCGCGCTGGCGGCCTCGGCGTCCCTCGCGTCGCGGCTCCCGTTCCTGATCGTCCGCAAGGAGGCGAAGGGCTACGGCACCGACAACCGGCTCGAGGGCGTGTTCGAGCCCGGCGAGCGCATCTGCCTCGTCGAGGACGTCGTCACCTCCGGAGGGGCGGCCGTGTCGGCCGTCCAGGCGCTCAGAGAGGCCGGTCTCGAGTGCAAAACGGCCCTCTGTGTGGTCGATCGGGAGGAGGGCGGCGCAGACGAGCTCGCGCGCCACGGCGTCCGTTTACGGCCTCTTTTCCGCGCAGGAGAGTTGCTCGAGAGCGCGAAAAGTGCCGCAAAACCGCATGGTTGAGCCGAAAGAGGATCACTGTTAGGGTCCATTTGGCTTAACCAAGACGTCGAGAGGAGATCTTCGTGACCAAGCAGGAGTTCGTGGATCGTGTTGCGTCGAAGAGCGGATTGAGCAGGAAGGACGCGGGGACGGCAGTCGACGCGTTTCTCGACTCGATCACCGAGTCCCTCCGGAACGGTGAGGAAGTGGCGTTTACCGGGTTCGGGAAGTTCCAGACCCAGCAGCGCGCCGCGCGCCAGGGCGTGAACCCCCGGAACCCGAGCGAGCGCGTTCACATCCCAGCCTCCCGCGTACCGAAGTTCTCGGCCGGCAGCCAGCTCAAGCAGGCCGTCAAGCAGCAGTAGCGACGATCCTCGTCGGAAGCTTCGAGAGGGCCGGGCGACCGGCCCTCTCTCTATGTTCCGTCGCATGGACGTTCCCTTCGGCGACCGGCTGGCCGCCGCGGTCGACGCGAAGCGCAGCCAGATCGTCGTAGGTCTCGACCCGAGGCCGGATCTCCTGCCCGTCGAGGTCGGCGGGGACATCCCGCGGTTCTGCTGCGGGATCATCGACGCCGCCGCGCCGCACGCCGTGGCCGTCAAGCCGCAGCTGGCCTTCTTCGAGGCCCTCGGCGCCGGCGGGGTCGCCGCCTTCGAGGAGGTGTGCGCCTACGCCCGCACGGCGGGGCTGCTGGTGATCGTCGACGGGAAGCGCGGGGACATCGGCTCCACGGCGCGCGCCTACGCCG
>Ga0307302_10001400_pt1 | contig 10646 bp, 8 predicted proteins | sample ER_DNA_183_FD_194490 | JGI IMG/M metagenome (GOLD analysis project Ga0307302, IMG submission 194490) | Bulk soil microbial communities from the East River watershed near Crested Butte, Colorado, United States - ER_DNA_183 | ecosystem: Environmental > Terrestrial > Soil > Floodplain | place: USA... | reverse complement strand
CCGATCCCCGCCGTCGCCCCCGTCACCAGCACGGTGCCATCCATGCGGCCATCCTTCACCGGGCAAGGGTCAGCCTGCCAGCCGCTCCAGAGCAGCTTGAGTGGGAAGCTTGGGTTCAAGCTTCAGCTGACCAGCGCACCAGATCGTGAATCTGGTCCTCCTAGCCCGAGCTTCGGCCAGTCGTGGTGTCGGTCACCAGACGCGGGTCTGGCAATGACGGCGCCAAACTGCGACCACCTTGCAACCAAGCCCCAGATGACGGGCAGGGACCACTGTCCGATCCGGATTGCAGTCGTGGCCGCGGATGCTGGCGACGCAGCACTGCAAGCTCGTGGCGGAGCACCAGGATCTCGATTTCCTTGGTCTTGGCCGACCGGCAGCAGAGCACGATCAGCTCAAGGACGCGGCCTAACGCCAGGTAGACGAACGACCAGACCATAGGCACCTCGCAGAGGGAGCCGAGCAAAGCGCGCGCATCGTAGTCCGACGCCAAGCCAGACCCGCTGGTCACCGGCACCATCGACTTCTGGCACCTCACGGGCTCATCCACTCGTGCGAAGGGGACGGCACCCTGATGGAGCGTGTTGTCGACCTACGCTCTGGACCAGAAGGGTTCGATTCCCGGTCGCTGAGGCGGACCGGTAAGCATACGAACCATGGCGCGCCCGGGCCGAGCCTCTGGGTCAGTACACGAGCCTGGGGACGGTCCGGCTGAGGCCTGACATCCGCCTGTGAACCCCCAAGATGTCGATGATTGCCAGCGTACGGATCTAGGTGTGCAGGTCGAAGAATGCAACTCCGCTGGTGATGGTGGCCATCATCTGCCACCGATCTGCGCTGAGTGCGCCGCTGACTAGAGCAGGACTTGCCCTTGAGGCTTGGGTGTCGCCTGGATGCTCCATACCACCCTACCGGAGCTAGTTCTCCTTGCCGGCCACCGCGATCAGGTGTGGGCGGGCTTCCCACCGCCGGTCCCGCGCAATACCAGTTCGGTGAGTGCCCGGCCGGCGGCCGGCTCGTCCTCACGGGTGGCCGGCGGCTGCACCCCCACCGCCTTGTAGAGATCCAGCCGGTGGAGGTCATAGGCCGCCTCGACGAGGTCGGCAAAGACGCGCGCCCGAGCCGGGATCCAGCCGAACCACGCCGCCAAGCACACCGTCACTGCGGGGAGTATTGCCCACCATGTCAACGGCGTCGCGGTGAACAGGAAGATGACCGCCCACAGGCACGCCGCCACGGCGTTGTCGAGGGCTAAGCGGGCAGTAGCAAGGTCCTGCCGTTGTGGCTCGGGCAGGAGCGACCATAGGTGCGGCCACAGTGCGATGACCCCGATGCCATAGCGGTCGGTCGGTCGTGTCTCGGCCGCCCGCAGGATGTTGCCGACGGTGGTTGGCATGTAGTGCAGGTGGTTGTCAGGGGTGTGGCGGAGGCGGATATCGAGGCGGTTGAACTCATCGAGTTCGGCCCGGGTCGGTTTTCCCTCAAAGATGAGGGGTGCCAGCTCCGCCCACCGGCTGTTGTCCTTCTCCAGCCGGCGCCCGACAGCGCCCAGCCGCCGTTCGAGCAGCGGACGCAGCGGCGTGGGCCAGTAGCCCTCGAAGACCCGCAGCGCCGGCGCGGTCAGGCGCTGGACTACGAGCCCGGAGGCGGTCACCCCGAGCAGGGCGACCAGAATGATGAGTATCTGGACTGCCGGGCCGCGCTGTTGCAGGGTTTGGCTGACCTGGTCAGCTGTTGCTGCGCCACCGCGAGCCAGCAGCAGTGCGATGGTTATGCCGACCCAGAAGACGATGGCCGACGATGAGACCGATAGCCAGCGGTCCGCGAGCTTCCCGGCGGCCTGCGTCCAGAAGGTTCCGATCACGGCGTCGCTCTGGGCGCCGGCACGAACTCTAGGTCATGCTCGGGGCATCTGGGGACGGGTTGGCCCTGACTGCGTCGGTACCAGACTCGTTCACCTTCGGGACAGGCGTATCGCGCGGCTGTCACCGGCTGCTGGTCTCCGGCGAGGGGCTGGTAGCTCTTGGTTGCCGCTGGCTCGTCGGCCTGCGCGATGTCAGGCGGGCGCAGCTGTGGGTCGGCGAGCAGCGCGGCGATCCAGTCGTGCAGGTCCGGCTCGGAGGAGAAGAGCTCGGCCAGCCCGGCAGCGGCGCCAGCAGGGTCGGCGTGCTCCCGCTTGAGGAGCGCTCCGATCTGGCTGTCGAGGAACGACGCCCGATCGGGGAGGAGCTCGTCGAGATAGGGGCGGACGGCACGGGCTGCCTCGAACACTTCGTCGTCCATCCCTTACCTCCGTACTAGACACCCACATATAGGAACCCGGCCCATGACGTCATCGTGCGAAATGGCCGCGCGCCAGCCCACACCTGGCGGCCGAGCGTTCCGATCCCCGCAGGTGGGGATACGACGGTGGGGACCAGCTGGGTGAGTTCGTCGTTGGTCGCATCGCGCAGCCGACACTGGGCCTGCCGCAGCGCCTCGGCCGCAGGAGTCGGCTTTCGCGCCTGCCGCGACGCCTTGGCCGCGGTTACTGGTTTCTGTGCCCAGAGCTGGTAGAACAGGCTCATCAGGGCGGCGGTCGCGGCCGTCGGCACGGCCCACAACGACCCGATGCAGGCGCCGACGCCGGCCTGCAGGAAGCCGGCCGGTAGCCCCACCACCTCGTCGGGCAGCTGTGTGCCGAGGGTGGCGGTCTCGCAGGCGGACAGCACAACGAGATCCGCCTGCAGGCGCTCGCGCAGGATCTGTTCGAGGGTGAGGCTGCCGTTGGCAAGCAGGACCGCGCTATCCAGGGGACGGTCAAGCCGCCCAACGCCGTGGCAGTTCAGGTGGACAACTCCCGGCGTCTGCAGGGCGGCGACGGCGTCGTTGATACTGGCGGTGGGCAGATCGCCGCCGGCGACGTGAGCGACGGCCCGTACCGCCTCCAGCTCCAAGGGCGGGTTGAGCATGCCGGGGCCGCTGAGCAAGCGGATGGTCTTGGGGGCCTGGCCGAGCCTTGGGTGCGGGGTGAGGGCGCGTGCGCTGGGCGCAAACCGCAGGCAGAGCAGGTCAGCGGCGTACAGACGGCCGGTCGGCGTCGTGGCATCTTCGATCCAGGCGGCGTGGAGCGGGAGCAGGCCGAGGAGCCCGCCAGCGACGACGGTCACCGGGGTGGCCGTGTCGAGGTGGGGCAGCAGCGGCTCGATGACCGCGCCCCACAGCCACCGGGTCGCCTGCTCGAGCCCGTGCAGCCAGGCGCGGGTGTTGCTGCCGCGGCGCCCGTAGGCGGTCAGATAGTCCTGGACCACGGCCTGCAGGCGGGTGTCGGTGAGCTCGGGGAGTTCCCACCCGCGCGTGTGGCTGGGGGTGACGAGCAGCGCCGCGCCGGTGGTGGGTGTGGCCAGCAGGTAGAGCAGTTGCGTGCCGTGCGCACGGGAGCTGATGTCGGCCAGGGGGAGCGGGGCGAGGAAGCCCTCCAGGCCTGGTACCTGGCGGATCTCGTCCCGCAGGGCGCGCAGGTCGACCAGCCGAGTGCGGTCCGGGCCGCTCTCATCTGCCTGTCCGGAGCGGCCGGTCACCTGGTTGGGTGCGCCCGCGGCAGCTTGTGCGGCCTCAAATCGCAGTCGCAGCTCGTGTTCGCCGATCGCGTCCAGCCGGTCCAGGTCGAGTCGGGCCTGCTCGATCGCCTCGGCGACGAGCAGCGCGCGGCCTCGCTCGGCGGCGGCGGCTGCCCTGGCCGCTTGATGGTTGCGCAGCGCCGCGATGGCCGTCCGTGCCGCGACGCCGCGGGCGTCCCGGAGCCAGGACTCCTTGTAGCGTCGCATGTGCTGGATGACAAGCAGGTCGTCGACGGCATCCAGGCCGCGTTCGAACCAGTCGACGGCTTGCTCCCAGTCGCCCTGTTCCTCGGCCCACTCGCCACAGTTGAGCGCCGCCTGGAGGAGGGTCTCTGGGCTGGCCGCGGCCGGACCGGACGCGTCGCGGACCTCCTCGTAGGCGCGGAGGGCCCGCTCGCGTAGCACTGGCTCCTTTGTACGTTCGTATTGGTCGGCCAGGACGTTACCGAGATTGATGAGGGCGCGGAGCCGCTCCAGCGAGGCGGGTGCCGCCAGATCGACCGCTTCGGTGAGGACCTTGCTGGCGCGGCTGTCGGCTGCGCCGTCGTCGGTCACGGTGGCTAGCTCGGCCAGGACGGCGCCGAGGTTGTTGAGGTGCAGGGCACGGTCTGGTGACGAACTGGGCAGCGTGGACAGTGTCTCGTCGTAGGCCTTGACGGCCGCCCGCAGGTCGTCCAACTCGCCGACCGCGTCGTAGCGGGTGCGGAGGGTGTTGGCCCAACTGCTGAGCAGCGCCGGACGGTCGGGATGGCCGACTGGGCAGGCTTGCAGTGCGCGCTCGTGGGCGGCAACCGCCGCGGTCAGATCGTCGCGGTCGTCGAGCCGAAGGTACCGGGCTCGCCGCGCGACCGCCAGCTGGTGGGCTCGCTCGGCCTGTTGTGGCGCGTCGTCGGGCGTCGCTCGCGCTGCGGCCTCGGCCAGCCTGACCGACTCTTCGAGGTCATCGATGCTGCCGCTGCGCTCCGAGCGGTCCAGCAGCATCGCGCTCAGGTTGCTGGCCAGCCCGGGACGGGGCGACGCCATGCCCGGCAGCGACAGCGCCTCACCCATCAGGTCGATCGCCCGGTCGAGATCGTGGTTCGCACCGGCTTGTCGGGAGCCTCGGCGCCACAATGCGCCGGCGAGGTTGGACAGGGCCGCCGCGGTGACCTGGCCGCGCTCGCGCTGCGCCTGGACCGCCTGCCCGGCGTGCTGGACGGCAGCCTCCAGATCATCCGTCACACCGAACCGGTCGAAGCGCAGCAGCCGTGCCGACCCCAGCCCGTCCAGGTACGCCGGGTAGGCAGGCGCCGAGGGGTCGACGGACTCGACGAGGTAGGCGAACGCCTCGACCGCCTCGTCGACAACCTTGCGCTCGTCGACGGCCTCGGCCCAGGTCAGCACGGCACGGCCGTACTCGTAAAGGCAGTCGGCGAGATCCAGGCTCTCGCTCTGTTGACTTGCCAGCGCATCGCCGAGCAGGCCGATCGCTTCGGCCAACACCGCGGGATCGTGGGAGAGCTCATGGGCGCGACGCAGGGCGCTGCCCAGTGCGTACTGCAGGACGGCGGTGTACGCACCCTCGCTGACGGCGGCCAAGCCGCGCCGCAGCGTGGTGACCGCCTCGTCGAGGTCCGCTGGCTTGTGGAACACGTCGTAGCGGGACTGCAGCGCGAGCGCGAGGTTGTAGCAGTAGGCCGGCCCGTCGGCGGCGGTTGCCGGCAGCACCCCGACTGCCGCGCGGAAGAACGTGATCGCTGCCTCTACGTCTGCGCGGCTGATCGTGCCGGCTTCGTCAAGTTCGCGGTAGCGCTGAAGACGCTCCGCCCCCAAGCGGGCGAGCAGCCGCGCCCGCTCCTCAGCCGGAGCAGGAAGGTGCGCAATGCGGTCGGCATCGCCGCTCGGATCGGCGTCTGCAACCATGGACCGGATTGTCTCCCCGGTAGATGCATGGATGCCATCCATCCATTTACCGTTCCGCCTACTTGGCCGCGAGGCGCCTGGCCGTCGCCACAAGGTCGCAGGGCACGTCGTGGTGCCGGTCGTTCGCCCCGGTCGGCGGTTCTTCTACGCCCCAACCCTCCACATCGACAGCCTTTAGCGAGGAGTCGCCGAGGCGTGCTTCTTGGCGGGCCATCCAACCCTACTCTGGGCCGGCGCGCAGGGTAGCGATGAACCCGTGGGGTGCGGAAACTCCGACGTCAGCTATGAGCTGCGGGTTCACATCGACAGTCGGCTCGGTACTGTGATGCTCCTACCCCCACGACAAGGGCCACGGTGTGCTGCCGAAACTCGCCTACCTCATGCTGGGCCGCTCCATTCAACTCCTCTCCCTGCTCGCCCGCGGCGACGCCGCCAAGGATCTGGAGATCCTGGTGCTACGCCACCAGCTCACCGTGCTGCGCCGCCAGGTCCCACGACCCCGGCTTGAGCCCGCCGATCGAGCCCTGCTCGCCGCGATCAGCCGCGTGCTGCCCCGCGCCCGCTGGTCCTGCTTCCTCGTCCAGCCCGAGACGCTGCTGCGCTGGCATCGGCGGCTGGTGGCCGGCGCCTGGACCTACCCGCATCGCCGACCAGGACGACCCTCGCTCGACACGGATGTGGAGCGGCTGATCGTCCGCCTGGCGAGGGAGAACCCTCGGTGGGGCTACCAGCGCATCCAGGGCGAGCTGCTCCGGCTTGGTGTGCAGGTCTCAGCCACCGCGATCCGTACCACGCTGCGCCGCCACAGGCTGGACCCCGCGCCGCGGCCGAACGCCATCACGTGGCGGGCGTTCCTGCGTCAGCAAGCCGCCGGCATCGTCGCCTGCGACTTCTTCAACGTCGATACCGTCTGGCTGCGCCGACTGTACGTGCTGTTCTTCATTGAATTGCACACCCGACGGATCCACCTGGCCGGCGTGAGCGCCAACCCTGACGGTGCCTGGGTCGCCCAGCAAGCCCGAAACCTTTTGCTGGTGCTCGGAGAACGAGGGCGACGGCTGCGCTTCCTTGTCCACGACCGCGACGCGAAGTTCTGCCTCGCATTCGACGATGTGTTCCGCTCGGAGGGTGTCGAGGTGCTCCTGACGCCGGTGCAAGCGCCCAACGCGAACGCCTACGCCGAACGGTGGGTTGGCACGGTCCGAGCTGAGTGCCTGGATTGGCTGCTGATCGTCGGGCGTGGCCACTTGGAGCAGGTGCTCCAAGTCTACGTGGAGCATTACAACCGCCACCGTCCGCACCGGGCGCTCCGGCTGGGACCGCCGGATCCCATCGCCGGTCTAACGATCGACAGCCAAGGCCCATCAGGCAGCGTGCACCGACGCGACCGGCTCGGTGGGCTCCTCCATGAGTACCGACGAGCTGCATGAACGAGTTTCTGCACCCCACGGGCTCCTGGCGGCCGAGCCTACGATAGGTGAGCCGGAGTAGGACCGCGGTGGTCGCACCGACCGTAACGGTGATCAGGCCCGCTGCCGCCTGCAGTGCTTCCTTCGGGGGCACTTCGGGGCCGGGAAGGAGCCAACCGAGCACCACCGGCAGGTTGGCGAGCACCGCTGCTGCGATGCCGACGACGAACAGCACTCGCCAGACAAGATTCTCGATGATCGTGCGAACCCCTGCGGTCTCTTGAGCTCGACCGAGCGCGGCGGCGGGGACGATCACCAGCCGCCCGATGCTTCGCGCGGCCACCTCCGCCAGCATGGCGGGAATCGGCGGGTCAGAGGTCGGCGGGGAGCACAGCGCCTGGGTCCGCGCGTCCTCGACGTCGTCTTGAGCGACCGGGACGGGTTCGCCTCGGAGGGTCTGCCATCGCTCGGCCAGCCACCATCGGGCGACGGCGTCGGCATGCGTCGGCGCGGGGCTCGTGAAGGTCACCAGCAGCGCGTGTCGCGCGAGGTCATTTGCCGTGCGGTGGCGGGCAAGGGCTTCGGCGAGTTGGGCGGTAACGACCGGATTCGGTGCGTTGGCCAAGTAGGCGCTTGCTGCATCCAGCATTGCTGGCGGCGGTGCCAGATCGGCTGCGCCGAGCCCCCGAAGCACGCAGGCCAGCAACGCTGGGCTGGAGGCCACGCCGAAGCTCAGGCCAGGCTATTTCACCATAGAAGCCCAGAAGTGACGATGGTTCGCCCGGCCTGCCCCAGCCGGGATCCTGCGCATATCCCAGACGACAGGACGCCCACCTTAGCTGGGCTGTATTGAGATAGCGGGTGTGCTCGTCAGCGCCCGGGGATGGCGAGGTCGGCCACGATGGGGGTCGGCGCTTGCAGGAGGCGGGCGAGCAGCTCGACGGGGTCGCGGGCCTGCTGAGTGGCGGTGCGCAGCACGCTGGCCAGGATCTGCCAGGTGTCGGCGCCGGTCCAGCTGCGGTTGCCACCCCAGCTCTTGCGGGTGACCACGGCGGGGCGGATGGCCTGCTCGGCGCGCCAGTTGGTGGCCTGCACGCCGGGCACCCGCAGGAACGTGAACAGGTGCTCGCGCTCGGCGGCCAGGTGGTTGAGCAGTCGGCGGTTGGGTGGGTGGCGGGTGGCCCCGTCCACCAGCTTGTCGATCTGCGCGCCGAGACGGTCTGCCTCGGCGACCAGGGTGATGGCGTCCACGGCGCCGGCGTCGTGGGCGTCGCGGAGGGTGAACGCGTGCTGGAGGATGCGGCGCACCGCGTGCGGGGTGCGGGCTTGCCCGCGGTCGGCGTCGGCGACCAGCTCCCGGCAGCGGCGCAACAGGTGCGCCAGGCAGCTCTGGTGGCCCGCGTGCGCAAAGCGGCGCGGTCTCAATGGGTGGTTGCATCGCTTCCGCACTGACAGATTGGTCGGCGGTGGAGGTGGTGGGTGCGGTCCTGGGGACTGTCGGTCCAAGAGCAGGACGAGGTCTGGGCGCGGTGGCGACAAGGTGAGTCACTGCGGCTGATCGCTCGGCGGCTAGGCAAGCGCGGACCTTCGGTACGCGCCTTTGTCCTGAAGACCGGAGGCGTTCAGCGGCACCCGCCCCGTCGCGCGCCGTGGTGTCTGAGCATGGCCGAACGCGAGGAGATCAGCCGTGGCGTGGCCGCCGGGGAGCCGTGTCGACAGATCGCGGCGCGGCTAGGGCGAGGGCACTGTTGCATTGAGCCGGAATGTGCCGGGGAAGCCCAGCAAAGTGGAGGCTCTCCTTCATGGAAGGGCGCCAAGAAAGGGTCGAACCACTCGACCGTGCCTATGAGCTGTCGTCTTTGGGTAGCGAAGTGGAGGCAGTCGCACGGGGTGATCGCTCAATGCAACAGTGCCGGTCGCAGCGTGATGAATCAGGATTTCCGCGCCCCACACCGGTGGTGGCGGTGCGGGTACGAGCCAGCGTCGGTCGAACGAGCGGCCGGCGCTGTGGGAGCAGGACAGCGTCCCTGAGGGATTCTCTTGGATCGACCCCAACGACGCGGATCACAACGTGTTCTGTTCATCCGGTAGAGCCGGGAACGCGAGCCGCGCTGGTCTGCCTGTGCAACTTCTCGCCCGTGGTGGGCAAGGACCACCGGGTCGGACTGCCCCGCGCCGGCCGCTGGGTCGAGGTCATGAACACCGACGACGCGGCCTACGGCGGCTCGGACGTGCCCGACATGGGGTGGTCGGGGCGGAGGAGCTCGGCTGGGTCGGTCAGCCCGCATCGGCCCGGATGACCCTGCCGCCCCTAGCGACCGTCTGGCTGCCCCCAAGCTGAGGGCGCGCAAGATTCGCGGCTCGCAGGCGTGGGTCGTCCAATGCCGCTCAGCCAACGGCACGACGCCCGGGCAGGAGGCTGGCCGCAGAAGCGGTCTACGTGCCCTCGATCGCTCCCTGACCGTAAGCTTGAAGCCGCGTGTGCCGTCATGCGCCCAACACGTATGGGGTGGCAGGAACCTGCGGCGACCAGAGGACTGGTGAGGGATCATGGCGTTCCGGGGTGCGATCTTCGACGTGGATGGCGTGCTGGTGGACTCGCCTCATGAGCTGGCCTGGCGCGAGTCGTTCCGGATGCTGATGGAGACCGAGTGGCTCGACATCCGCGACCAGACCAGTTACAGCCCTGAGCGGTTCACCCCGGCGGTGTACCAGCAGGTCATGGCCGGGATGCCGCGGATGGCCGGCGCCCGGGCGGCGATGGAGCACTTCGGGGTGCCCGACGTCAACGCCCGAGTCGAGCGGTACGCCGCCGGCAAGCAGGAGCACGTGATCAAGCTGATCGAGCAGGGCCGGTTCATGGCCTTCCCGGATGCGCTGCGGTTCATCCTGTCCGTCAAGCACATGGGGATCCGGGTGGCGGCGGCGTCGTCGTCCAAGAACGCCGGGCTGTTCCTGGAGCGGATCCGCCTGGACAGCTTCGCCGCCGAGCAGCGGCTGGACTACGGCTTCATCCGCGACGGGATGACGCTGCAGGAGTTGTTCGACGCCGACATCTCCGGCCGCGACTTCCCCAAGGGCAAGCCCGACCCGACCATCTTTCTGACCGCCGCCCAGGAGCTCGGCGTCCGCCCGGCCGACTGTTTCGTGGTGGAGGACGCCACCAGCGGGATCCAGGCCGCCAAAGCAGCCGGGATGGCCGCGCTGGGGGTGGCCCGCCTCGGCGACGAGCAGCTGCTGGAGGGGGCGGGCGCTGATCTGGTCGTGACCACGCTCGATGACGTCTCTCTGCGTGCTTTGACGGAGGGTCGTCTTGAGGAGCGGCGGGCGGTGGCGGAGCTCCGGCAGCGGCTCACTCAGCGGCCACCGAGCGTCTGGACCCTGGTCTACGACAGCTTCGATCCCGCCCGTCAAGGGTTGCGGGAGGCGCTGTGCGCGCTGGGCAACGGCTACTTCGTGACCCGGGGCGCCCTCCCGGAGGCCGAAGCCGACGGGGTCCACTACCCGGGCACCTACGTCGCCGGCCTGTATGACCGGGCCAGGACCGAGATCGCCGGGCGGACGGTCGAGAACGAGGACCTGGTCAACGTCCCCAACTGGCTGCCGCTGCGGTTCCGGGTCGCCGGCGGGGCGTGGTTCGACGCCCAGCAGGCCGACGTCCTGGAGCACCGCCTGGAGCTGGACATGCGCCACGGGACGCTCATCCGGCAGCTGGTATGGCAGGACGCCGAGGGTC
>Ga0307302_10001399_pt1 | contig 10651 bp, 9 predicted proteins | sample ER_DNA_183_FD_194490 | JGI IMG/M metagenome (GOLD analysis project Ga0307302, IMG submission 194490) | Bulk soil microbial communities from the East River watershed near Crested Butte, Colorado, United States - ER_DNA_183 | ecosystem: Environmental > Terrestrial > Soil > Floodplain | place: USA... | reverse complement strand
CTCCTCATTGGAGCTCGACCGGGCCTTCGAGGCATTCATCCGCGAGGTTCGCGGGCTGCTCCCGTTCGAACGCGTCGCGATCGTGCTCAGCGAGAACGGCGTGGCGCAGGTGATGGCGGTCGCCGGCGTCGGGGCCGAGGACGTGTTGCCCAGGGGTTCCGGCCGGCCGATCCACGGCACGCTGCTGGAGGAGCTGCTGCGCACGAACCAGACCGTCTACCGGCGGGACATGACCTCGGCCGACTACCCGGAGGAAGAGGAGTTCCTCGGGCTCGGCCTCCGCTGCCGGCTCGCGACGCCGCTGCTGCAGGGCACCCGCGCGACCGGGATGCTCTCCCTGGTCCGGCGCGAGCCCGATTCCTTCGGGCCCGAGGAGGTCGAGCTTGCCGGCCTGCTCGGGCGCCTCGTGGCGAGCGCCGTGCAGAACATCCGCGCGTACGAGGCCGAGCGGAAGACGGTCGAGGAGCTCCGTCGGCTGTCCGCGCTGCGTGCCGATTTCGTCTCGCTCGTCTCGCACGAGCTGCGCACGCCGATGGCGGCGGTGATCGGCGCGGCGCGCACGCTGCAGCAACGCTGGCGGGAGCTGTCGCCGGACCAGCGCGAGTCGTTCCTCGAGCTGATCTCGGGAGAGACCGGCCGGCTCGCAGAGCTGATCAGCGACGTCCTCGACACCTCGCGGATCGAGGCGGGGACGTTCAGCTTCCGCTTCCGCGACGTGGACATCGCCGAGCTGGTGCGCGACACGGTGGCGACCGCACAGCTCGGCCAGGACGAAGTGCGGCTGCTCGCGAACGTGCACGACGCGTTGCCGGAGATCCGCGGGGACGCCGAACGCCTGCGGCAGGTGTTGTCGAACCTGATCGACAACGCGGTGAAGTACTCGCCCGCCGGCAGCGAGGTCGAGGTTCACGCCTATCCCGAGAACGGCCGCGTCCGCATCGACGTGCGCGACCGCGGCCCTGGGATCGCTAAGGAGGATCAGAAGCTGATCTTCGAGAAGTTCGGCCGCGTTACCGGCGCGAGCGCCACCCGGCCCGGCACCGGCCTCGGCCTCTTCATCGCACGCTCGATCGCGGAGGCCCACGGCGGCGAGCTGGAGGTCCAGTCGGCCCCCGAGCAGGGGTCGACCTTCACGCTCGAGCTGCCGGGGCCCGAGAGCTAGCCCACGCGGACGCGGGAGAGGCCGAGCTCCCGCTGCACCGCCTGTGCTCGCGCGGCGATCTCGCGGCGGAGCTCCTGGGGCTCGAGCACGACCGCCTCGCCGCGGTACGAGAGGATCTCGCCGACCAGCCACTCCGGGCTCCCGACCGGCCGCTCTGCGACCGCCGAGCCGTCCGCGAGCCGGCGCGCGCCCTTCTCGAGCTCCCAGCGCGCGACCTCGGGCGAGTACCAGATGCGGGCCGGCCGCGCGTCGCGAAACTCGTGCGGGTCGAAGCCCTCGCGCGGGTCGAAGTGCCCCCGCTGGAGCCGCGCGCTGCGCATCCGGTCGAGCCGGAACGAGCGCTCGCCGTCGCGGGTGCGGTCCCAGGTGTGGACGTACCAGTAGGGCAGCCGGCGCTCGAGCGAGTACGGCTCGACGAGGTGGGTCGAGACCTCCTCCTCGCCCTCCTTCAGGTAGTCGATCTCGACCAGGCGCCGCTCGCGCAGCCCCCGGCTGAGCGTGCCGACGAGGTCTTCCTCGGCCCGCTGCACGTGCGGCTCGGGCGTCTGGGCGAGCTCGAACTCGCCGAACGTCTCCTCGAGCTTCGAGCGCACGCGCTCGAGCGGCGAGCGCGCGTCGGCGGCGATCATCGGGCCGACGAACTCGAGCGCGAGCCGGATCGCGCGTGCCTCGAGCGGCGTCAATCGGGGCGGCGCCCGGAACGTGTCGCCGAACAGCTCCTTGTCGACCCGGATCGTGTCGCCGTCGAGCTCCGCGTAGACCGCGTAGCAGCCGCCGCCGAAGTTGACGAGGTTCAGCAGCGAGAGATGCTCCTCCAGCTGGTCGAAGGGGATACGAAAGCGCTCGACGAGCTCCTGTGCGGGGAACTCGGCCTGCGATTCCTCGCCGCAGCGGTCGAGCAGGTACGCGAGCAGGGCCTGGAGCACAGCGAAGCGCTCGGGCGCTACCGGTGCCGCGGGTCGCTCGGCCGCCGCTTCGACATGGCCGTCGCTCTCGGCGGCCAAGCGGTCGGGCGCGCCCTCGTGCCGCTCGCGGACGGCCCGCAGCGCACGCGCCACCTCGCGCCGCAGCTCGTCGGGGGCCTGCGGTGCAGCGCGCCCGTCCTGCCGCAGCACCCACTTCGCGAGCAGCGGCAGGCTCGAGTACTCGGTCACGAACACGCCGTCGTCGACCTTCGTGCCGAACGTCCGCTCGACCCACCAGGCCGTGTCGCCTGCAACCTCGATGCGGGCCTCGCCCACGGAATCGCCGATCTGCCACGGGGGCCGTCCGCGGTAGCGGTCGACGTCGAACTCGGCCGGAAGACGGAAGTCACGCTCGCGGCGGGTGGCGAAGCGGATCTCGCCGCGGATGCGAGAGACCCGGAACGTGCGCTCGTCGTCCGCCTCGAGGTCCTGGCCGACGACGTACCAGGCGCCCGCATCCTGGAAGAGCGCGAAGGGGTTGACCGTCCGCTCGCGTTCCTCGTCGCGCGAGATCGACCAGTACGGGAACTTGACCGTGCGCTGCTTCGAGATCGCCGCCTCGAGCTTGCCCAGCCGGCCCTGCATCTCGGCGGAGTACTCCGGGTCGAGCACCTCCACGCGCATCGCGGTGTCCGTCGGCGCCTCCGCGAAGCCCGGCCGGCCGAGGGCGAGGTTCTGGAGCGCGAGCCGCAGCGGCTCGGCGTAGGCGAACTTGCCCTCGAGCAGGTACAGGCAGGTCTGCAGCGCCGCGAGCTCGTCATCGGTGAGCTCCAGCGGCGGGAGGAAGTAGCGCTCCGAGCGCATCGTGTAGAGCTCCTCGCCGGTGTATTCGTCGCGCTGGGAGTGCAGGGGCACGCCGAGCGCCACCAGCTCGGCGCGGTCGGAGTAGAAGCGTCGCGCGAACGCCTCGTCCGACATCTCCTGGTAGCCCTCGACCTGGCCCTTGATGTCGCGCGCCGTGACCGCCCGCCGCTCCGCCATCAAGAAGGCGACGAGCGAGAGCTGGCGGATCAGCTTGTCCGTGTCGTGCGACACCCGGCGCGAGCCTAGCGCGTTAGGAGCGATTGGCGAAACCTCAGCACAGACTCGGTCTCGCCGAGCCCTCCTTCTACGCCGCGACCTTCGAGCGCTCGAGGTGCTGGTGCGAGGGGCAGTAGTCGCGGTCGGGCAGCGGCGTGCGCTGGCACGGCTTGCCCTTGCGCGTGGTAGCCCGGCAGCGGGCGATGCCGCCGTCGAAGGCTCCCGCCTCGATCTGGCTCTCGATGAACGCGACCGCCGCCGCCACACCCTCGCGCACCGCCCACGCCACCTGCGCCTGGCAGGTGATCGGGAAGTAGCGCCGGATGTCCTGGAAGAGGGCGCGGTCGGGCTTCGCGAAGTAGAGCGGATCCTTGGCGAGCCGCTCCATCGTCTGCTCGCAGGCGTCCAGAACCTCCCGCCGGTACTGGGCTCGCGTCTCCGGCGCGACGTATGGGTCGACCAGGTCCTTGATCGACCGGTAGATCGCACGTGAGTACTGATACATACAGGCTTGGATCTGAATGGTCCGCTCGTCCATGATCAGTATCTCCGGCTCAAATTAATCTCCGGCAAAGCTTTGTTAATGGCGGGTTAAACCTCTTCCTGGGGAGCGCTGCGGGCCGAGTCTAACGAACCCGGCGCCTGTTACAAAGTCCGCTTCCCCGTTTGCTTTGCGGTAAACGTCACGGAGTGATTCGCCGCGGGTAGGGCCCGCGGTAGCTGTGGCGGTGCGCCTCGATGATGTGGCTCTGCGCCTCGGCCTGGCTGTCGTAGATCCCGGCGAAGACGACGAAGTAGCCCGGGTGGAGGCTCGAGAAGCCCGCCGAGTCGAGGACGCCGACCTGCTTCATGCCGAGGTGCAGGGCCTGCTTCGCCTCGGCGACCGCGCCGATCCGGCCGTTCGTGGTCGGCACGGAATCGAGCACGATCGTCCAGCCGTTCTTGCCGGCCGGCCAGGTCGCGAGGGTCTGGCGCGGAGGCGGGGGAGGGGGCGGCGCGGCGCGGGTCGTGCCGGTCGCGGTCGGGGTCGTCGCGGTCGTCGTCGGCTCGGGCGCTGTCCGGGCCGGCTCGGAGGTCGAAGGGCCGACCTCGGTTCGAATCAGGGTGTCGTTGGCGGAGCTCGAGGTGTCGGCGAGCCACACGGCGGAGACGGCGCCGGCACCGGCCGCGACCACGAGCGCCAGCAGCGCCGGCCAGATCCAGTCGCCGGGGTACCAGCCGAGGCGTCTTCTCCACGAGGAGCCGAGCACCGCGACGAGGCCCGCCCTGGCCGGTAGCCGGGCGCCGCACTCGAGGCAGTACTCCTGGCCCTCGGTGTACGGCGTTTGGCAGCGGGGACAGCGGAGCTCGTCCTCCGGGTGCGCCACTAGCGCTCCCAGGGATCGACGGACTGGAGGATCGTCTCGTCGACCTTCGGCTCGGCCTCTGGCTCTGCCTCCGATGCGGTTTCGTCACTCGTCTCGGTGGCCCGTCCACAGTTGGCGCAGAAGCTCGCGTCGGCAGGCAACGGGTGTCCGCAACCCTCGCAGGCGACCACGGCCTCCTTCCCGACCGGACGGCCGCAGTTGGCGCAGAAGTGCGAGGCCCACGGCACGGGAGCCCCGCACTCGCAGGTCGTGGGCGCCCGGCCGGCCGTGGCGACGGCCTCGAGCATCGAGTCGAGCTCGTGGAGACGCTGCTCGAGCGCCACGATCTCGCGGCACTGCTCGATCAGGAGCTGGTCGCGGAAGTTCGAGCGCCGGTACATCTCCAGCGTGAGCCCGCCGAGGTGGCGGATTCGCTCCTCGCGCGCCTTCACGATCGCCCGCCGCTCGCGCCGGAGGGCACCCGGCGAGGGAGCGCGGCGGAAGAGCGGCTGCGTCCTCTTCGCGGCCTTCCGCTCCCGGCGGGCTCGCATGCGATTTAGCAGGGAAAAACGCGCCACAAGCGGCGCGAGTCTAGCAGCGGCGGTTCCGAATCCTAGGGCTCCGGCTCGTCCGCTGCGCGGCGGCCGAAGCCGGCCACGAACGCGACGAACAGGAGCAACCCGACGATCCCCACGACGATTCCCACCCAGGGGATCACGAACCCGAAGACGACGCCGATCACGATCAATGCGATGGCAAGTCCGATCATGGGCGCTGGGTTCCCATGGGGTGGCGTCCCAAACTAGAGATCGATGACCACGAGCCGCTCCTCGGTCAGCTCGCGCACCGCGTAGGCCGGGCCCTCGCGCGTGTTGCCGGAGTCCTTGACGCCGCCGTACGGCATCTGGTCGGACCGGAAGGTCGGCGCCTCGTTGACGATCACGCCGCCGAACTCGAGCTCCTGGGCGGCGCGCATCGCAGCGTCGAGGCGGCTCGTGAAGATCCCCGCCTGGAGCCCGTAGCGCGTCGAGTTCGCGAGCTCGATCGCCTCGTCCAGCGAGTCGACCGCGTTCAGCGTCACGACCGGGCCGAAGACCTCCTCGCAGCTGACCTTCAGCTTCGGCGACGCGTTCGCGACCACCGTCGGCTGGATCAGGCCGTCCTGCTCCTCGCCGCCGGCGAGGATCTCGGCGCCGCCGGCACGCGCCTCGTCGATCCAGTCGAGGATCCGTTCGCGCGCGTCCTCGTCGATCACGGGGCCGACGTCCGTCTCCTCGTCGGCCGGGTCGCCGACCTTCAGCGCCCGCACGCGCGGCAAAAAGCCCTCGACGAACGCGTCATATGCGGGCCGCTCGACGTAGAGCCGCTGCACCGAGATGCAGCTCTGGCCGGCGAAGGAGAACGCGTTCGCAGCCATCGCCGCGGCGGCCGCGGCGACGTCGGCGTCGGCGGTGACGATGACCGGTGTCGCGTTGCCGAGCTCGAGGCTGACTTTCTTGCGCGGGGCCCGCTCCTTCAGCCCCCAGCCGACCGTCCCCGAGCCGGTGAAGGTGATCGCCTTCACGCGCTCGTCCTCGACCAGCGCGTCGCCGATCTCCGACGATGGGCCGACGACGACGCTCAGCCAGCCCGGGGGCAGGCCGGCCTCCTCCTCGAGCTCGGCGAGCAGGAGGGCCGACAGCGGCGTCTGCCCCGCGGGCTTGAGCACCACCGGGCAGCCGGCTGCGAGCGCCGGAGCGAGCTTGTGGGCGACCAGGTTCAGCGGGAAGTTGAACGGCGAGATCGCGCCGACGATCCCGATCGGACGGCGGAGCGTGAACGCGAGCTTGCCCTCGCCGGCCTGTGCGGCGTCCATCGGCACCATCTCGCCGGCGAGCTTGCGCGCCTCGACCGCGGCGAACGTGTAGGTCGACATGGCGCGCTTCGCCTCGACGCGCGCGGCCTTCATCGGCTTGCCGGCCTCGTCGGAGATCTGGCGGGCGATCTCGTCGTGGCGGCGCGCGAGGCCGGAGACGACGCGCACGAGGATCTCGGCGCGCTTGTGCGCCGGAAGCGGCTCGCGCATCGCCTGCTCGGCGGCGTCGATCGCGCGCCTCGTCTCGGTCGCGCCGGCCTTGGCGACGCGGCCGACGACCTCGCCCGAGTAGGGCGAGCGAACCTCGACCCAGTCGCCGGTCTCGACCCACTCGCCGGCGACGAAGAGCTTGCGTTCCGCGACGGTTGTGGCCATTACGGAAGTCTAGGAGACTGGCGCCCGTGGGCCTCGACATCCGTTACGCGCGCAGCGGCGGCGTCTCGATTGCGTACCAGGTGGTTGGGGACGGCCCCGTCGACCTCGTCTACGTCCCCGACTGGGTCTCCAACCTCGTCTACGGCTGGGAGTCGCCCCGTGTGCGCGCCTTCTACGAGCGCCTCGCGCAGTCGTTCCGGCTAATCCTGTTCGACAAGCGCGGAACCGGCCTCTCCGACCTGGGCGGCCACTTCCCGTCACTCGAGACGCGCATGGACGACGTCCGGGCCGTGCTCGACGCCGCCGGCTCGTCGCGGGCGGTACTTCTCGGGGCACAGGACGGTTCTGGGATGGCGACGCTCTATGCCGCCACGTACCCCGAGCGGACCCAGGCACTCGTGCTCTTCCACCCGGTTGCCTACAACCCCGACGGCCAGAGCGAGGAGGTTCGCGCCGAGCTGGCCGACCTCCGGGAGCGGTGGGGCACGCAGGAGTTCTGCGACGGGCTGCTCCGCGAGGGGGCGCCCACCCTGTACGCCGACCCTGCCGAGCGCGAGTGGTTCGCCAATCTGCTGCGCGTCGGCGCGAGCCCTTCCGTCGCGTACGCGCTCAACCGGGCGTTCTACGAGACCGACCTTCGCGAGATTCTGCCCGCGGTACGGGTGCCGACGCTCGTCTTCTACCGCCCCGGGTGGTTCGAGCGATTCGCCCTGGAGGTCGCGGAGCAGATCCCCGATGCTCGGGCGTTGCGGATCTCCGGGGACGAGATGTTCGAGGTCGACCTCTCGCCGGAGGTTCCCGATGAGATCGAACGCTTCGTCGCGGGCGAGCAGCTGCCGGTCGTTCCGGAGAGCGTGCTGGCCACGATCCTCTTCACGGACATCGTGGGCTCGAGCGCGCGCGCGTCGGAGCTGGGGGACCGCGCGTGGCGCGACCTCCTTGCGCGCCACCACGCCCTGGTGCGGCGCGAGCTGACGCGTTACCGCGGCGAGGAGAAGGACACGGCCGGCGACGGCTTCTTCGCGACCTTCGACGGGCCCGCGCGAGCGATTCGCTGCGCGCACGCGATCGTCGACGGCGTCCGCGAGCTGGGACTGGAGATCCGCGCGGGCGTCCACACCGGCGAGTGCGAGGTGCACGAGGGGAAGGTCGCGGGGCTGGCGGTGGTGATCGGGGCGCGCGTCGCCGCGGCGGCAGAGGACGGGGAGGTGCTCGTGTCGCAGACGGTGAAGGACCTCGTTGCCGGCGCAGGGATCGACTTCGAGGAGCGCGGTGAGCACGAGCTGAAGGGCGTGCCTGGGAGCTGGCGGCTGTACTCGGTCGCCGATGTCACCGCCCACGGCCAGGCTGCGCCAGCTTCCTAGACTGTCAGCGTGAACGGCGCGTTCATCGTCGACGCGGTCCGCTCGCCCATCGGCAAGCGGAACGGCACGCTTGCGAGCCTGCGGGCGGACGAGCTCGCAGGACAGGTGCTGAATGCCCTCGTCGAGCGCAACGGACTCGATCCGGCCGAGGTCGAGGACGTGCAGATGGGATGTGTCTCGCAGGTCGGGGAGCAGGGCTGGAACATCGGCCGGATGGCGCCGCTCGTCGCCGGGTGGCCCGAGAGCGTGCCGGGCACGACCGTCGACCGGCAGTGCGGCTCCTCGATGCAGTGCAACTTCAACGCGGCCGCAGCGGTGGCGTCGGGCCAGCTCGACGTCGTTGTGTCCGCCGGGGTCGAGTCGATGTCCCGAGTGCCGATGGGCTCGAGCTGCGGCGACGTCTCGGAGAAGCTGCTCGAGCGCTGGGAGATCGTGCCGCAGGGCGTCTCGGCGGAGCTGATCGCCGAGCAATGGGGGCTCTCGCGCGAGGAGCTCGACGCGTACTCGTACGAATCGCACCGGCGAGCGCTGGCAGCGATCGAGGAGGGGCGCTTCGAGCGGGAGATCGTCCCGGTCGAGGTCTCGAACCCGCACGCCGCCACCCTCTTCGGCGTCGACGAGACACCTCGCGCCGACACCTCGCCCGAGGCGCTCGCCGCCCTGGTGCCTGCGTTCATGCCCGACGGCAAGGTCACGGCAGGGAACTCGAGCCAGATCTGCGACGGCGCGGCGGCGGTGCTGATCGCCTCGGAGGCGGCCTGCGCCCGCCTTGGCCTCCAGCCGCGCGCCCGTTTCGTCTCGTTCGGCCTGGCCGGGGTCGATCCGCGGCTGATGCTGCACGGCAACCCGCAGGCGTGCGAGCGCGCGCTCACGCGGGCGGGGCTCGGCTGGGACGACGTGGCCGTGGTCGAGGTGAACGAGGCGTTCGCGTCGGTCGTGCTCCAGTTCATGCGCGATGCCGGGCTCGAGGAGCGGTGGGGCGACGTGAACCCGAACGGCGGCGGCATCTCGCTCGGCCATCCGCTCGGGGCGACCGGCGCACGCGTGACGGCAACGCTGCTCGGCGAGCTCGAGCGGCGCGGCGCCCGCTACGGCGTGGCGACGATGTGCGTCGGCTTCGGGCAGGCGATCGCAGCAGTCGTGGAGCGCCTGTAGCCGACACGACCCCGAAGCAGATCGTCGAGCACGGCTTCGACGAGATCGCGGACCGCTTCGCGGTGTGGCAGCAGAGGATCCCGGACGAGACCAGGCTCCGTTACCTCGCCGACCTCCTGGAGCTCCTGCCCAAGCGACCGGATGTGCTCGAGCTCGGCGTTGGGGCGGGCGTGCAGTCGAGCCGGATCCTCGCCGAGCGCGGACGGCTGACCGGCGTCGACATCTCTCGCCAGCAGCTCCGCCGCGCGCGTGAGCGGCTTCCGAATGCCACGCTGATCCACGGTGACTTCACCTCGGTCGAGCTTCCGCGGGCGACCTTCGACGCCGTCGTGTCGTTCTACGTCCTCAACAACCTGCCGCAGGAGGAGCTGGCGCCGCTGCTGCGTCGTGTCGCGGACTGGCTTCGTCCCGGCGGCTGGTTCCTTGCCAGCTTCCCGAGCTCGGACAATCCCGGTTGGCGCGGCGAGTGGCTCGGAACAGAGATGTACTTCGCCGGCTGCGATCCCACGACGAACCGGCGTCTAACCGAGGAGGCGGGGCTCGAGGTCGCCCGCGACGAGTTCGAGACGATGATCGAGCCCGAGGGCGAGGTTCGCTGGCAGTGGCTGCTCGCCCGCCACGGCGCGGATCCGTCGCGCCGATAGGATCGCGCCCCGTGGAGATCTCGCGGGTCGGCGTCGTCGGGCTCGGCACGATGGGTGCCGGGATCGCGCAGGTCTGCCTTCAGGCCGGCCTCGAGGTGGTCGGCCGGGAAGTCGCGCCCGAGCTCGGCGAGCGCGCTCGCGAACTGATCGACCATTACCTCACGCGCGGTGTCGAGAAGGAGCGGCTGACAGAGGACGAAAAGGACGCCGCGCTCCGACGGCTCGAGCTCACCACCGAGCTCGGGGACCTGGCCCGGTGTCAGCTCGTGATCGAGGCCGCTTTCGAGGACCTGGACGTCAAGCGGGAGCTCTTCGCCGAGCTCGACAGCATCGTCCTTCCACCCGCGGTTCTCGCCACGAACACCTCCGCGCTCTCGGTCACCCAGATCGCCGACGGGACCGCCACACCGGAGCGCGTGGTCGGCCTCCACTTCTTCAACCCCGCGCCGGTGCTGCCGCTCGTCGAGGTCGTCCGCACCGCGCACACGAGCGACGCGGTCTTCGATGCTGCGTACGCGTTCGCGCAGCGCCTCGGCAAAGAGCCGGTCGCGTGCAATGACACCCCGGGCTTCATCGTCAACCGCATCCTCATTCCGCTGCTGAACGACTGCGTACGGGTGCTCGACGAGGCACGCGTGAGCCCGGACGACGTCGACCGCGCGATGCGATTCGGAGCGAACTGGCCGATCGGGCCGTGCGCTCTGATCGACCTGATCGGTGTCGACGTCCACGTGCACGCTTCCGAGGCGCCGCACGGCGCCCTCG
>Ga0307302_10001398_pt1 | contig 10651 bp, 12 predicted proteins | sample ER_DNA_183_FD_194490 | JGI IMG/M metagenome (GOLD analysis project Ga0307302, IMG submission 194490) | Bulk soil microbial communities from the East River watershed near Crested Butte, Colorado, United States - ER_DNA_183 | ecosystem: Environmental > Terrestrial > Soil > Floodplain | place... | reverse complement strand
GTCGACATCGACATGGTCGACGGCCGCCCGGTCAGCCGCCGCAGCCGCCCCGCCCGCGCCCTGGCCCTGTGGCTCGACGGCCTCCAGGGCCCGCTCCGCCCGGCTGAGATCGGCTCCCCGTTCCCCTTCGCCCGCCGCCCCTACTTCACCGACGAGGGCCACCAGGGCCACCTCCACATCGGCTACCGCTACCTGTCCCCGGGGGCGCCGTAGGCGGCCTGCAACGGTCCAACGAGCGACGTACAATCTCCCATGTGACCAGCAGATCCGCCTCGGCGCAGCGCCTGCGCGACCTCGCGCGGCTGCGCCGCGTCCGCGACCGGATCGACCGGGAGTACGACCAGCCGCTGGACGTCGAGGCGCTCGCCCGCGGCGCGCACATGTCGGCCGGGCACCTCAGCCGCGAGTTCCGGCTCGCCTACGGCGAGTCGCCGTACGCCTATCTGATGACGCGGCGCATCGAGCGCGCGATGGCGCTGCTGCGTCGTGGCGACCTCAGCGTCACCGAGGTCTGTTTCGCGGTCGGCTGCTCGTCGCTGGGCACCTTCAGCAGTCGCTTCACCGAGCTGGTCGGTGTGCCGCCCAGCGTCTACCGGCGCCAGGCGGCGCGGGCGACGGCGGGGATGCCGCCGTGCGTGGCGAAACAGGTGACCAGACCGGTCAGGAATCGAGAAGCGGCGGCCCCGAGCCGCAGCTAGCATGACCGCCATGGACCTCACCATTCACGCGAGCTTCCTCCCGCACGACGACCCCGACGCCTCCCTGACCTTCTACCGCGACACCCTCGGCTTCGAGGTCCGCAACGACGTCGGATACGAGGGGATGCGCTGGATCACGGTCGGCCCCGCCGACCAGCCCGGCACGTCGATCGTGCTGGAGCCGCCGTTCGCGCCAGGATGCGGCGTCACCGACGACGAGCGCCGCACCATCGTCGAGATGATGGCCAAGGGCACCTACGCCGCCATCAACCTGGCCACCACCGACCTCGACGGCACCTTCGCGCGGCTGCAGGCCAGCGACGCCGAGGTCGTCCAGGAGCCGACCGCGCAGGCGTACGGCGTTCGCGACTGCGCCGTCCGCGATCCCGCGGGCAACCTGATCCGCATCCAGGAGCTCCGCTGAGCCGTCCGGCGATCGCAGCCACGCCATGACCTGCACAGACGGCACCGTGGAACGGTCGCGGTCCGGCGCCCGGTCATGGGTCGAGTCTGTCGGCCGGGTGCTGCGCCAACCGAGACTTCGCCGGGTCCTGCCGGCGATGCTGGTCTCCGCACTCGGCGACGGGATGAGCATGGTCGCGGTGGCGTGGCTCGCGGTGCAGATCGCGCCACCCGGCCAGGCCGGTGTCTGGACCGGGCTGGCGGTGGCGGCGTACGCGCTGCCGGCCACCATCGGCGCGGCCGCGCTGGCCCGGCTGGTGCGCGGGTTCCGCGGCGTGCGACTGGTCGCCGTGGACGCCACCCTTCGCGCGGTTGCGCTGGGCGTGATCGCGGTGCTGGCGGTGGCGGGACTGCTCGACCCGGTCGTGTACGTGATCCTGCTCGCGGTCTCGTCGTTGCTGCACGCGTGGGGCAGCGCCGGGGCGTACACGCTCATCGCGGAGTCGCTGCCCGAGGAAGGGGACCGGGTGAACGGCTACGCGGTCCTGTCGACGTTCACGCAGGCGGCGGTCGTGGTGGGCCCGGCCCTCGCCGGCGGCCTGGCCGCACTGGTCGGTCCCGGCTGGGTGATCGGCACCGACGCGGTGAGCTTCGCGGTCCTGGCGGTGAGCTGCTGGGCGGCCTCGCCGCGGCCGGCCGCCGCCCCCGTCCGCCCCGCGCCGGCAGCGGCGACCGGGAGCTGGCGCATCATCGCCGGCCAGCCGCGGCTGCTCGGGCTGCTCGCGGTGACCGGGATCTTCTTCTTCCTCTACGGCCCGGTCGAGGTGGCGCTGCCGGTCCATGTGGCACAAGAGCTCCACGGCTCGGCCGGCCTGCTGGGCCTGTACTGGGCCGTGTTCGGCGTCGGTGCCACGCTCGGAGGCCTCGGCGCGGGCCTCCTCCGGCACCGTTCACTGTGGCTGGTGGTGGTGAGCATCGTCATCGGATGGGGAGCCGCGCTGCTGCCGCTGGGAGTGACCGACCTGGTCGGGCCCGGACTGGCCGGGTTGGCGGTCGGGGGACTGATCTACGGCCCGTTCACCGCCATCTGCACGGCGCTGTTCCAGCGGGCCAGCCCGCCGTCCGCACTTAGCCGCGTGCTCGCCACCCGCACCGCGCTGACGATTCCCTGCACCGCGCTCGGCACGCTGCTCGGCGGTCCGCTCGTCACCGCGGTCGGCGGCCGGCACACCCTGCTCCTGTCCGCGCTGCTGACGATCGCGCTCGGTGCGTCGGTCGGGGCGGTGCTCGCACTGCACCGGGCCTGGGCCGGGTGGAGGCGCCGGCTGACCGGGTTCGCGTCGACGCCGATGACGAGCTCCGCCGAGCCGTCCGGCGATCGCGGCCATGACCTTGCCCGGGCGGCACCATGAGGCGCTGAGACGAGATCCCCCATCCGTCTCGAATCGGCCCTCCGGTCAGCCGTCAAGCACGGTTGCGGTCAGAGCGACCGGACGGCCTCGGCCACCGAGAGGTCGCCGCTGAACAGCTCGAAGGTCACACCGATCGTGTTCGGGGCATCGAGCACCGCGGCAATGACCGCCGCGACATCGTCGCGCGGGACATCCCCACGGTCGCCCAGCTCTGTGGACACGCGAACTCGCCCGGTACCCGGACCGTCGGTGAGGGAGCCGGGGCGGATGATCGTGTACTCCAGCCCGCTCGCCATCAGGTACCGGTCGGCCTCGGCCTTCGCCTCGAGGTACGGCCGCATGCCACCGGACGCGGTGTCCGGCCGATCCGCCCCGATCGAGCTGACCATCACGTACCGGCGCACGCCGACGGCCAGGGCGGCGTCGGCGAGCTTCACGGCGCCACCCAGGTCGACGGTCCGCTTGCGTTCCGGACCGCTGCCCGGCCCCGCGCCGGCGGCGAAGACCACCACGTCGGCGCCCTGGACGTACCCGGCAAGGCTCGCGTCGGCCTCCAGGTCGCCGAGGACCGCCACCGCGCCGAGCGCCTCGAGGTCGGCGGCCTGCTCAGGCTTGCGGATCAGGCCACGGGCGCGGTGACCCTCCGCGGCCAGCAGCCGCAACAGGCGCAAGGCGACCTTTCCATGCCCACCGGCCACCAGGACGTCCATGGGTGGAGTCTACGCGTCCGGGCAGGGAGCCGATCATGCGGTGCGGGCAGGCCTCCGGACGGACGGTCGCTCATGGCGGGGGCCGAGGATGGCGTAGGAGCTAGGCAGGTTCCGCGGTGTGGCTGTCGGCGGGCCGGCGTTCACCCGGGCAGGCGAGACAACCTGAACCCGACCGGATGAGCTGGACGGCCTCCTCGGGCTGGGCGGCCGCGGCCGGCTGGGGAGCGGTGGCCGGGGGCTCGCCTGGGGCGGCCTCGGAGCTTGCTGGCACGCCCCGGAGCAGGACCGTGGCCAGGACGGCGGTGCCGACCGCGATCGCAGCGCTGAGCCCGGCGGTCAGCTGCAGGCCTTGGACGAACGCCTCGCGGACCGCGGCCAGCAGCCCCGCGCCGACGTCTTCCGGCAGCCGGGCGGCGACGTCGACGGCGCCGCCGAGGGTCTCTCGCGCGATCGCGGCGGCCTGGCTCGGGACCTCCGCCGGCAGGTGGTCGGCCAGCTCGCCACGGTAGACGGCGACGCCGATGCTGCCCAGGATGGCGATGCCGAGCGCACCGCCGAGCTCGGCCCCGGTCTCCGAGATCCCCGAGGCAGCCCCGGCCCGTTCGGGCGGGGCCGAGGAGACGATCAGGTCGGTGGTGGCCGTGAACACCGGCGCCAGCCCGAGCGAGATGGCGAGCGAGGCCCCGGCCAGGACGGCCAGGTCGGCGTTGGGGGATCCGCCGACCTGGGTGAGCACCCCGAGGCCGATCGCCGCCAGGGCCAGCCCGGCGCCGATCACCGGCCCCGGGCGGACCCGGCGCAGGATCCGGGGAGCCAGGTTCGACCCGACGATGAAGCCGATCGCCGACGGCAGCGACCACAGCCCCGCCTCCAGTGGCGAGAGCCCGAGCACCAGTTGGAGATATTGGGCGACGAACAGGAAGTAGCCGACCGCGATGAAGATGCCAGCCAGGTTGGTGGCCAGCGAGGCGTTGAAGGTCGTGTCCCGGAACAGCTGGAGGTCGATCATCGGGTCGGCCAGGTGCAGCTGGCGGCGCGCGAAGGCCACGCCGACCACCAGCCCGCCCAGGACGGCGGAGACGGCGAGCCCGCCGATCCCGTCCTGGGCGATCAGCTTCAGCCCGAACACCACCGCCAGCACCGCCACCAGGGACATGGCCGCGCTGATCAGGTCCAGCCGGCCGGCGTCCGGGTCGCGGTACTCGGGCAGGACCCGCGGGCCGAGGATGAGCAGGGCGGCCATCACCGGGACCGCCAGCAGGAACACCGAGCCCCACCAGAAGCGTTCCAGCAGCACCCCACCCAGCACCGGGCCGATCGCGCCGCCGGCGGAGAAGCTGGTGATCCAGATCCCGATCGCGGTCGACCGCTGCCGTGGGTCGGCGAACATGGCGAAGATCAGCGACAGCGTGGACGGCGCCAGGGTCGCCCCAGCGATCCCCAGCAGCGCCCGGCTGGCGATCAGCTGCTCGGCGCTGGTCGACAGCGCGGCGAGCACCGACACGACCCCGAAGGCGGTGGCGCCCAGCAGCAGCAGCCGGCGGCGGCCGATCCGGTCGCCGAGGGTCCCCATGGTGACCAGGAACCCGGCGACCATGAACCCGTAGATGTCGGTGATCCACAGCAGCTGGGCGCTGCTGGGTTGCAGGTCCGCGCTCAGGGACGGCACGGCCAGGTGCAGCACCGTCAGGTCCATGGCGTACAGCAGGCAGGCGAGGGCGAGCACGGCAAGCCCGATCCACTCCCGCCGGCCGGCCCGTGGAGCCGCCGGGGCGGTCAGGTCGGCATCGGGTCCGGTGGGATCCATCGGGCCAACCTATCGTCGACCCCCGACACGAGCCGGCCGACCTCGCCGCCGGCCCGCCGGTCAGGTCCTGGCCTTGGCCCTGGTCTTGAGGATGGACCGGATGGTGAGCAGGGCGACGATCGCGACCAGCTGGCCGCCGAGGACGATCCGGGTGACGTCCATGGCGGGCTGCCAGGTCAGCTCGCCGTCGCGGACGATGAACGCCCCGACCGGGCGGGCGGTCACGCTGAAGCCGCCGCCGGACCCCTTGCCCTGGCCCTGCGGGTCCTCGCCGCTCCCGCCACCGACGGCGCCCTGGACCCGGGCGGCCGGGATGATGGTCAGGCCGTCCTTCTCGTACGGCTCCCCGAACACCCGCTTGACGGTCAGCGCGTCCCGCGCCTGGGCGGTGAGCTCCTGCACGTCCATGTCCGCTCCCTTCGCTCGGTGGTACCCATCCAGTCTGTACCCGGCCGGGTTGCGGGCGCTCCCCCGCGCCCTGGGATACTCGGCCCATGCGGGCACGGGACCTGGGCATCACCATCGGCACCGGCCGGCCAGGATCGGACAACGCGATCACCGACGTGGCCGGGGTCCGGGTGGGCCACGCCACCCTGGTCCGGGGCGACGCCGTGCGCACCGGGGTCACGGTGCTGTTCCCCTCCGCGGACGACCCGGACACCGAGCCGGCGTTCGCCGGCTGCCACCGGCTGAACGGCAACGGGGAGCTGACCGGCCTGGAGTGGGTCCGCGAGTCGGGCCTGCTCACCTCGCCGGTCGCGATCACCAACACCCACAGCGTCGGGGTGGTGCGCGACGCCCTGATCGCGGCCCGGCTGGCCCGCGGGCCCCGCACCGAGGAGCCCTGGAGCCTGCCGGTGGTGGGGGAGACCTGGGACGGGACCCTGAACGACATCGACGGCATGCACGTGCGCCCCGAGCACGTGGTCGAGGCGATCGACGCGGCCGCGCCGGGACCGGTCCGGGAAGGCAACGTCGGCGGGGGCACGGGCATGATCTGCCACGGCTTCAAGGGCGGCATCGGCACCGCCTCCCGGGTCCTGGACGAGGCCGACGGCGGCTTCACGGTGGGCGTCCTGGTCCAGGCCAACCACGGCCGGCGGGACCGCCTGCGCATCGAGGGCGTGCCCGTCGGCGAGGAGCTGTCCGGCGACGTGGTCCCGCTGCCAGCCGAACCCGGCCCGGGCCGGGGCGGGTCGATCATCATCGTGGCCGCCACCGACGCCCCCCTGCTCCCGCACCAGTGCGACCGCCTGGCCCAGCGGGCCGGGCTGGGCGTGGCCCGCACCGGCGGCGCGGGCGAGGACTCCAGCGGCGACATCTTCCTCGCCTTCGCCACCGGCAACCGGGGACTGGCCGGCGGGGAGCTCACCGTGCCCCTCCGGATGCTGGCCGGCGAGCGCATCGACCCGCTGTTCTACGCCGTCATCGAGGCCACCGAGGAGGCCATCGTCAGCGCGATGGTGGCCGCCGAGACCATGACCGGGCGAGGCGGGGTCACCGCCCACCGCCTCGACCACGACCGGCTGGTCGCGACCATGGACCGCTACCGGCCACGGCCGGACCGTTGACCGCCCTGCTCGACCCCTTGACCCCGAATCCACTCACAGAGTAGCTTAGTCACTAAGTGAAGTGGGCTGAGGGAGACTGGGCATGGCGTCGCTCCGGCAGGCAGACCCGGCCGAGCTGGCCGCCGAGATCAACGGCTCGCTGGCCCGCCGGCACAGCACCGCCACCGTGCTGTTCCATCACGCCCTGGCCGACCGGCTCGGGCTGGGCCCCACCGACCTCAAGTGCCTGGACCTGCTGCATGAGCGGGCCCCGATGACCGCCAGCGAGCTCGCCGCGATCACCGGTCTGACCAGCGGCGCGATCACCGGGGTGGTGGCGCGGCTGGAGCGGTCGGGCCGGCTGCGCCGCGAGCCCCATCCGGGCGACCGCCGCAAGCAGGTGCTGCGCCCGACCCCCGAGGCGGTGCGCGAGGTCCAGCAGGTGTTCGAGGCGCTCCCCGCCGACCCGGGCGAGCTGCTCGAGGGGTTCGACGCCGACCAGCTCGCCGCGATCGCCGAGTTCCTGGACCGCGCCGCCGACTTCGCCTACCGGCGCGGCGCGCTGCTCCGCGCCCAGGTGCTGTCGGCCGGGGGCCGGCAGCCCGCCACGGCCAGACCTGTCCCAGCGACCAGCGAGGAGCTGTGATGACCGACGACGACCAGATCAGCGCCCTGTTCGACCAGATGTGCCGGGCCTGGACGGCCGGCGACGCCGTGGCCTACGGCCGCTGCTTCACCCCCGACTGCGACTACGTCTCCTTCGACGGCTACCGCGAACAGGGCCGGGACGCGATGGTCGAGTCGCACGACCGGCTGTTCCGCGGCGTGCTGCTCGGCTCGGCCCTGGTCGGCCAGGTGGAGTCGGTCCGGCACCTCTCCGACGGCGTCGCGGTGATGCACGCCACCGGCTCGGTGCTCGTCGCCTGGCGCAAGCGGCTGCCGAAACGGCGCCTCACCCGCAACACCATCGTCGCCGTCCGCGGCCCGGAGGGCTGGCGCTGCGCCGCGATCCACAACGGACGGGTCCGCCCGGTGGGTGTTCCCTCGCCGGACTCCTTCCCCGCCCGGGCCGCCCGCGTGCTCGTCCGCACCTCCCGCGCCCTGCACCTCGGACAGGCGCCGACCGCCCGGCCCGTCGGGAGCCAGTAGGGAGGGTCCACCATGGCGGCCTACGCCGACCTGGACGGGGTGCGGACCTGGTACGACGAACGGGGTCGTGGCGAGCCCCTCGTCGCCCTCCACCCGGGGCTCGTCGACGCCCGAGCCCTGGCGGCCACCGTCGAGGTGCTCGCCGGCCACTTCCACGTCTACACCCCGGAGCGGCGCGGCCACGGCCACACGCCCGACGTCGACGGTCCCGCCAGCTTCGACCTGATGGCCGACGACACCGTCGCCTTCCTGGAGCGGGTCGTGGGTGGCCCGGCCCGGCTCCTGGGGGTCAGCGACGGGGCGATGGTCGCCCTGCTCGCCGCCGTCCGGCGTCCCGACCTGGTGCGGCAACTGGTCTGCATCGCCGGGCCGTTCAACCGGGACGGCTGGGTCCCCGAGGCGATCGACCCGGCCAACACGCCGCCCGACTTCTTCGCCACCAGCTACGGCGAGGTCTCGCCCGACGGGATCGAGCATTACCCCGCCGTCGTCGAGAAGCTGGCCAGGGCGCACCTGGAGGGCCCGACGCTGACCGCGGGCGACCTCGCCGGCGTGGCGTGCCGGGCCCTCGTCATGATGGCGGACGACGAGGAGGTCACCCTCGAGCACACCGTCGAGTTCTACCGCGCGCTCCCCAGAGGTGAGCTGGCCATCGTCCCGGGCACGTCGCACGGGCTCCTCGTCGAGAAGCCGGATCTCTGCCACCGGATCGTCCTCGACTTCCTCACCAACGATCCCGTCCAGACGCTCGCCCCGCTCCGACGGCGCCCCCCGAGCTAGCCGAGCGCCGCCGGTCAGGCCGGCTCGAACGCCTCGCCGTCGGGGCTGGCGACGACGACCGTGTAGCCGTCGGGGTCCTTGACCCAGAGCTCGCGGTGCCCTGGGCCGCTGCCCTGGCCTTCGGGCGGGTTCCGGTGCGGCGGTCGCGCGACGGCCGCGCCGAGCTCCCGGGCGCGGGCCACGACGTCGTCGAAGTCGGAGACCTCACCGAACCAGAGCAGGACCCCGTTGCCGACCTCGCCGTCACCGCCGATGCGACCGTGGTGGTGCTCGGTCTCGCGGTCGTGGAGCTGGAGCACGAGGACGCCGCCGGCGAGCAGCCGCTCGTAGTGGGGACCACCGTGGTCGCTCTGGAGGCCGAGGAGGTGCTGGTACCAGCGGCTGGACGCCTCGACGTCGCGCACCGCGATCATGGTCTGGGGCTGGGCCGGGCGGACCGGCGCGACGACGCCGATCCGGTTGCCGGCGGGGTCGTCGAGCTCCACCAGCCAACGCTCGCCGTTGTCGAGCCACGGCCGCCCCCGCACCTGGCCGCCGCCGGCGACGGCCCGCCCGAGCGTCGGCTGGAGCTGGTCGGCGCAGACCCACACGACCGGTCCACGGTCGCCGACCGGGGCACGCTCGGTCGTCCACTGGCCGATCATCCCTGGCGCCTCGAAGCTTCCCGAGGCGAGGTCGACCGACCAGCCGAAGACCGTCTCGTAGAACGCCGCCGAGCGCGCGACGTCCACCGCCGGAAGCTGCAGGTAGCCGATCTGGCCGTGTCGCGGGTTCATGTCGAGTCCCTCCCAGGGGTGTCGGCGACCAGCAGTCGACGGACCGAGCGGGCGAACCAGTCCTGGTAGCGCTCCCGGGCCCAGTGGCGTTGCCGGATGAGCCGGTCGAACACGGCCGGGTCCATGAGGACCCACACCGTGTCGACGGCCTCCAGCCGGGTGCAGCCGGCCCGCAGCGGCGCCTTCCGGGTCAGCGCGTCGACCAGCCACACGGCCGTGCCGGCCCGCTGGGCGGTCATCCGCGCGGCCAGGGCGGCCAGCGCGTCGTCGGTCGAGGATCCCTCGAAGACCGCGAGCACCAGGCCGGCGGACCGCGCCTGGGCCGGCCCGATCACGCCGGCCACGATCGAGAGGAGCTCGTCGACGCCCTCCGCCGCCAGGGCCGCCGCGGCCCAGCTCCGGTCGAGCATGGGCACCGGTTCGTCGTCGCCGGCGATCGCGACGTCGATGGCCGCCTTGAGCACGCGCGCCTTGGTGCCGAACAGCGACTCCACCGTCGGCACGGAGACGGCCGCGCCGGTGGCGATGGCCGGGATGGTCGCGCCCGCGTACCCGCGGGCGAGGAACTCGGCCGTGGCCGCGTCGAGGACGCGTTGCCGCGTGCGGCGGGCCTGGGCCGCACGGCGGTTCGACCGGTAGGTGCGGGGCAGGCGCCGCTGGTCGGTTCCCACGGCCCCAATATTCACTATGGTCGTACCATAGTCAATGATTGCCGTATAGCATCTGGACCGATGACCGTTCGGTTGGAGGGCGGCCCCGGACGGTGGGTGCCGGGGCTGCGCACCCTGCGGGAGTACCAGCGCTCCTGGCTGGCCAGCGACCTGGTCGCCGGGCTGGTACTCACCGCGCTGCTGGTCCCGGTCGGCATGGGGTACGCCCAGGCGGCCGGGCTCCCCCCGATCACCGGGCTGTACGCCACCATCGTGCCGCTGGTCGCCTACGCCATCCTCGGGCCGTCGCGGGTCATGGTGCTGGGGCCCGACTCGTCGCTGGCGGCGGTGATCGCGGCCGTGATCCTGCCCCTGGGCGGCGACGACCCCGAAACCGCGGTCGCCCTGGCCGGCGCCCTCGCCGTCATCACCGGGCTGATCATCCTGGTCGCCGGCATCGCCAGGCTGGGCTTCGTGACCGAACTGCTGTCGCGGCCGGTGCAGCTCGGCTACCTGTACGGGATCGCCGTCACCATCCTGGTCGGGCAGCTCCCCAAGCTGTGCGGCTTCTCGATCGAGGGCCGGGGGCTGCTCACCGAGATCAGGGACTTCGCCCAGGGGGTCGCCGACGGGCAGGTGAACCGGGCCGCGCTGGCCGTCGGGCTGACCGGCATCGTGGTGATCCTGGTCCTGCGCCGGTTCTGGCAGAAGGTCCCC
>Ga0307302_10001396_pt1 | contig 10660 bp, 4 predicted proteins | sample ER_DNA_183_FD_194490 | JGI IMG/M metagenome (GOLD analysis project Ga0307302, IMG submission 194490) | Bulk soil microbial communities from the East River watershed near Crested Butte, Colorado, United States - ER_DNA_183 | ecosystem: Environmental > Terrestrial > Soil > Floodplain | place: USA... | reverse complement strand
GGATGGTCGGGTGAGCAACCCTGCACGTCTGCGCCATCAGGGACAGGATGAACGATACCGTGCCCTGGATCACCGCCGAACCCTGCCCGCGATCGGACCGCATCGACGAGACGGCCGTGTCACTGGCGGGGAAGGGGGACTGGTCAGGCCACACCTCGTCCGGCAGTGCCGCCGGCGGATGCTCAGCGATGGTGTGGTGGGACTGGCTGGAGCCGAACGGCTCGGCCTCAGCGCCAAGACCGTCGCCAACCACATCTCGGCCATCTTCGCCAAGCTCCAGGTGGCCGACCGCACCCAGGCCATCCTGCGCGCCCGCGACGCCGGCCTGGGCCACCCCTGACCCAACCAGATGTGCCACATACACAGGCGAGTGGCGGCTCCCCATCGTTCGTCGCCGCCCCCATACGGCCGCCGTTTCGCTCTGGCCGGTCACGAGGGATAATCCCGGCGAGATGGGCGGTCGCGTGGCGAGCCCGATCTTCGTCGGCCGCGTGGAGGAGCTGGAGCTCCTGGAGGCGGCCAGGAGGCGGGCCGCAGATGCTGACCCGGCCGTCGTCCTGGTGGGGGGCGAAGCCGGTATCGGCAAGACGCGCCTGGCCGCCGAGCTGACGAGCCGCTGCGTCAATGACGGGACGCGGGTGTTGGCTGGCGGCTGCGTGCCGGTCGGTGACGGCGCCCTGCCCTATGCCCCGATCGTGGAGGCAATGCGAGCCCTTGCCTCCGATGTCGGCGTGGGAGCGGTCCGTGAGCTGGTCGGCCCCTCCTGGCGTGAGCTTGCCCGGCTGTTGCCCGCCTTGGGCGCGCCGGAGACCGGCGGCCCGCCCGACCAGGCTGCCCAGACGCGCCTGTTCGAACTGCTGCTCGGGCTCCTGGGACGGCTGGCCGAGCAGGCCCGGCTGGTCGTGGTGGTGGTGGAGGACCTGCACTGGGCCGACAGCTCCACCCGCGATCTGCTGGCCTTCCTGGTCCGGAACCTGCGTCGCGAGCGGATCCTTCTGGTGGTCACCTACCGCAACGACGAGCCAGGCCAGCAGCGGCTCGGCCCATATCTAGCCGAGCTGGACCTGGCCGGCCGGGTGGAGCGCATCGACCTGCGCCGACTGGACCAAGTCGAGACGGTGCTGCAGCTCGCCGGAATCCTCGGAGCCGCCCCGACCACCGACCTCGTGGAGGTCGTCTTCGCCCGCTCGCAAGGCAACCCGTTCTTCACCGAGGAGCTGTTGGGAGTCGTGCGGTCCGGCTCGGACGAGCTTCCAGCAACCCTGCGCGACCTGCTGCGTGGCCGGGTGGCAGTGCTGCCAGACCGTGCCCGGCAGGTGTTGGCGGTGGTCGCGGTGGCCGGCCGAGAGGTCTCGCACCGGCTGCTCGCCGCGGTCGTCGGCCTGGACGATCCAGCGCTGATCGAGGCGCTGCGGACCGCCGTCACCAGCCAGCTGCTGGTCACCACACCCGGCGGGGACGGCTACCAGGTGCGGCATGCCCTGCTCCGCGAGGTCATCGACGCCGACCTGCTGCCTGGCGAACGGGCCCGGCTGCACGCCGACCTGGCCCAGGCGCTCACCGAGCGGCCGGAGCTGGCCGATGGCCCAGCGGCGGTGGCGGCCGCCGAGCTGGCCGCCCACTGGGACGCCGCCGGCGAGCCCACCCGAGCTCTGCCCGCCCGGGTCCAGGCCGGGCTGGCCGCGGAGCGGACCCGGGCGTTCCCCGAGGCCCACCGCCACTACGAGCGCGCCCTGCAGCTCTGGGATCAGGTGTCCGACCCCGGCCGGGCGGCGGGGCTGGACCAGGCCGAGCTCCTGACCAGGACGGCCGATGCCGCGTCAGCCTCCGGCCGAAGCAAGCGTGCGCTGGCGCTGCTGACCACGGCGCTCGGCCAGCTCGACCCGGCGATCGACCCGGTTCGGGCGGCGCTGCTGTACATGCGGTTGGGGGGCGTGCGCTGGGGGACCGGCGACGAGCCGGGCTGCCTGGCCGCCTTCGAGGAGGCGGTGCGGATCCTGCCGGCCGAGCCGTCGGCCGAGCGGGCCCAGGTCCTGGCCGAGTACGCCCAGTTCCTGATGCTGGCAGCGCCGTTGCGTGACGCCGTTGGTCGCGCCGAGGAGGCGTTGGTGGTCGCCCGCACGGTCGGGGCGCGGGCCGCGGAGGGCCACGCCCTGGACATCCTGGGAAGCTGCACCCTCGACATCGGGCACCTCGAACAGGCGCTCCGGATCGCTGAGGAGGTCGGCAACGCCGAGGGCGTCGTCCGGGCCTACCTCAACCTCGGCGCCACCCTGGAATTGGACGGCCGGCAGCGGGACGCGCTGGCCGTGACCCGACGCGGTCTGGCGGTCGCCCGCGAGCTCGGGCTGGAGCAGGCGATGGGGAGCTTCCTGACCGCCAACCTGGCCGGCACCCTCTTCGACCTCGGGGACTGGGAGGACTGCGACCGGGCCCTCGCCGAGGCGTTGGAGCGGGAGACGACCGCCGCCTTCGTGCTGCACAGGGTCAAGGGGCAGCTTGAGGTGGGGCGGGGTGACTTCCAGTCCGCCAGCCACCACCTGGAGCTGGCCAGGCGGCTGAACCCGGCGCCGTCCCAGGCTGTCTGGTCGTTGGCCGGCCAGGCCGAGCTCGCCATCTGGCAGGGCCGCCACGACGACGCCGACGACGCCGTCGATGAGGCCAGGCCCGTTCTGGAGCAGCTCCAGGCCGGGGACGACGGCCTGGATCTGGGGCTCAAGCTCTTGGTGCTCCAGTTCTATGTGCTGGGACTGCGGGCGGCGGCCGACCGCGCTGAGCTGGCCCGCGCCCAGCGATCCGTCGCCGGCGTCGACGAAGCCCGTCGGCGCGCCGAACCGCTGGTCGCCGCGGTCACATCGATGACCGGTCGGCAGGGAAAGGCGGCGGATACCCAGCCCTGGATGGCGTGCTCTACGGCGCTGGCCCAGGCCGAGTGGTCCCGGTTGGAGGGACGACCCGACCCGGAAGCGTGGCAGCGGACCGCCGAGGGCTGGGAGCGGCTCGAACACCGGTATGCGGCCGCGTACGCCCGCTTCCGGCAGGCCGAGGCGCTGCTTGGGGTAAGGGCACCGCGGGTCCAGATCCAGACGGTGCTCCGGGCCGCCCACCAGACCACGGTGGCGCTGGGGGCTGGGCCACTGGGTCGCGAGATCGAACTGCTCGCCGGTCGCGGCCGCCTGGGCCTGGACGAGCCGGTCGCCGAGGTCACGGCACTCGAGTCGTCGCCCTCCCCAGCCGAATCGCTTGGCCTGACCCGTAGGGAGGCCGAGGTGCTGGTGCTGGTGGCTGCTGGGCGGACGAACCGTCAGATCGGCCAGCAGCTGTTCATCGCCGAGAAGACGGCCAGCCTTCACGTCTCAAGAATCCTGGCCAAGCTGGGGGTGGCCGGCCGGGGCGAGGCAGCCGCGGTCGCCCACCGCCTGGAGCTGGACCGGTGAGGGGCGGGCGCCGCCGGCGGTGGCTGGCCGCCCTGGCAGCGGTGACAGTCGTCGTGGCCGGCGTCCTGGTGCTGCGCACCGATGACATCTCGCCGAGCCGGCACAACGTCGAGATCCGAAAGGGCGGGACCGTTCGAGTCGCCGCCACCCAAGAGCCGAGTGGGTTCAACCCCAACACCTCCAAGGACTACGTCCCCGGGCTCGGGCCCGTGGCCGTGACCGTCTACCCTTCGGTGTTCCGCATCCACCCCGACTTCTCGGTCCAGCTCGACACGACCTTCATGGTCAGCGCCGAGCTGACCAGCCACGACCCCCAGACCATCACCTACCAGATCCGACCCGATGCCCGCTGGTCGGACGGCACGCCCATCACCGCCGCCGACTTCCACTACCTCTGGCAGAACTCCAACGGCACCAACCCCAGGACCGACGCGTCCACCACCGTCGGGTATGACCGGATCAAGCAGGTCATCGGCTCAGCCGACGGCAAGACGGTCACTGTGGTCTTCAACCAGAAGTTCGCCGACTGGCAAGGGCTGTTCACCAACCTGCTCCCCACCCACTACGTGCGCCGGCAGCCAGGCGGCTGGAACCACGGCCTCGACAAGCGCCCCCAGCAGATCCCGTCCGGGGGGCCGTTCAAGATCGCCGGGTTCCGCAGAGGTGAGACCCTGACCCTGGCCCGCAACGACCGGTACTGGGGTCCCAAGGCCCACCTGGACCAGATCGTGATCCGGCTGGTGCCCGACTCCGACGCCGAGCTCGACGCCCTGCGCAATCACGAGGTCGACCTGATCAACCCAAACCCCACCGCTGACCTGATCAACCACATCAGGCAGCTGCCCGGGCTCCGCAGCCAAGCCGACCATTCGCTCGGCTTTGAGCACCTGACCTTCAACCTCAAACATCCCATCCTGGCCGAGCTGGCCGTCCGCCAGGCGATCGCCACCGCCATCGACACCCAGCAGCTGGTGGACCGCCTGGTCCGGCCGGTGGACCCCAACGCCCAGGCGCTCGGTAACCGGATCTGGCTCACCGGCCAACAGCCCTACCAGGACCACAGCGGCGGCTACGGCAAAGGCGATACCCAAGCCGCCAAGCAGCTGCTGGAGGGGGCCGGCTGGACCCTGGGCGACGACGGGATCTACGCCAAGAACGGCGAGCGGCTGGAGCTGCGCTACTCCACCTTTGTCGGCGACCCACGCCGCAGGCTCCAAGGCGAACTCCTCCAGGCCCAGCTGGCCGAGGCCGGCATCCACCTGGACCTGGCCAATACCAGAAGCGACATCCTGTTCGGGAAGTGGATCCCCGAGGGCAACTTCGACATCGTGAACTTCACCTGGGTCGGCAACCCATTCGCGATCTCCAGCAGCCAGGACCTCTACCGGTCAGGCGGCATCGCCAACTATGGCAAGCACGCCGACCCCACCGTCGACGCCCTGTTCCAGCAAGCCATCGGTGAGCTGGACCCGGCCCGGGCGGCCGCCATCGGCAACCAGATCGACCAGCAGCTGTGGACCCAGCTCCCCTTGATCCCGCTCTACCAGGTCCCCAGCCTCCTCGCCTGGCGCCAAGACCTGCTCAACATCGAAAACAACCCGACCACCCAGACCCTGTTCTGGAACGCCGGCAGCTGGGGATTCGCCAAACCCTGAACCACCCGATGCTGCGCCGAAGCAGCCAGGCGGGCGTCCCCTCCCCAGGCGGAGCTGGAGGGTGGGCCAGCGCCCACCCTCCGCCCTGGTCTGACCCTTAGAAGGGGCAGTTGCCGGGATCCGGGACGTCGATCCGTCGAGCAGCATCCTTCGGAAGCAGCTGCACCGCGATCGTCTCGGCGGGAGCGCCGCTCTCGTTCCGCAACATGTGCACGTCGCCGCCGCCTGGGTCGATGAAGCCGGCCCCGGCGGTGTAGGCGTGCGGGGTGCAGCTGGGGTCATCGCCCAGGTAGTTGGTCACGGTGCCGGCGACGACGAGGATCAGGCTGGGACCCGGGTGCGAATGCCAGCCGGTACTCGCTTGCGGCGGAAACTTGTTGTCGACCACGTAGACGTCGGATTGCCCGTGGGTCTTGAGCTGGGCCTTCCAGCGGTCGGCGGTATGGCTGTGGACGTTGACATGGATCGCATCGAAGAGCGACCGGGCGAGGATGGTGGTCGTCACCGGTGGGGTTGGGGTTGGCTGCGTCGCCTGTGCCGGCAGCACGATCAGGGCTGCGCCGATGAGGGCGCCGACGGTCGCGATCCCGGCGATGGCCGTGAGGGCGCGCTTGCGATGGACGCTCATTGCTCCTCCTATGGGTTCGAGTCGATGGTCGGCTGGCGCGAGTCCGGAGCTGGACCACGGGTTCGGGGATGTGGGTGGGTGGGGCCGGGCGCTCCGGCCGCCACCACGAACTGGCGGTCGGGGTAGCGGACCAGGCGGGGGCCGCCGGCGCCGGGTGAGCTCGGCCTCGGTGAGGGCCGGCGGCCGGTACGCGCGGCAGCCCCGGCAAGGGTCGTGGTCAGGTTGGCTGCCCGAGCCGAGCTCTGCGGCTTGCCCGTCTGGCGGCCAGGACGGCCAGGCCGACCACCAGCATCAGCACCGCCACTACACCGAAGGAGGCGAGGACCCAGCTGGGCCGTTGGTTCGATTGGGTCGGCACTGGGGCCGGCACCCGGGCGGGGGTCGCGTTGGGGATGGTGGAGCGTTCGGGGGCCAGCACCCGCCCGAGGGTGGCGTCCGCGGCCGTCTCCTGGGCCGTCTTCTGTTGGGAGCCGGCCGGGTGCTGGTGCCAGGCCTCGCCGACCTGGCCCTGGGTGGGTGGACGCCGAGCGTCGTGCCCGGTGGGCTCGTCGGTGGCCTGGGCGTGGGCGACGGCGGTCATGGCGACAAGGCTGATGGCCGCCAGCGTGGCCGCGACCACCAGGGTGCGGGTGAGCTTGGACATGGTTGCCTCCGATCGATCAACTGACGCTGGGTGGGTAGCGGACGGCCGGCTGGGTGGTAGCGCCTGGCCGGCGCGCCAGCTGCCACCAGCCACGGGCCAGCCACCGGCGCCGCCGGCGGCGCGGCCGGCCAGCGCCATGCGCGAGTCGGGCATGGGCGGCCTGCTCGTGGCGGTGACTGATGCGCTGCTCGGCCAGCAGCTGGCTCAGCCCGGCATGCTGGTTGTGCATGTGCTTCCCCTTTCCTGTCCTGGCTGACGCTGCGCCGATGGCAGCAGTCCTTCGTGCGAGCAGCGTTGTCCCCGGTGGTTGCCGCGCGGTGGTGGCTGGGTGGAAGCACGGTTGCCGTGCTGTCCTTGTGGGACCGGTTCGGCCCTTCTCGGCGGTTGCGGGGTGCATTACGCTCGCGCCATGCGGTATCGGGTGCTGGGGCCGCTGGAGGTCGAGGCTGACGACGGCCCGGTCGTGCTGGGGGGGCAGAAGGAACGCCTGCTTCTGGCCCAGCTGCTGGCGCGCCCCAACCAGGTCGTGCCGGTAGAGGCGCTCGTCGGAGGGCTGTGGGGCGAGCACCCACCACTGACCGCGGCCAAGACCTTGCAGTCGCATGTGGTGCGGCTGCGGCGGGCCCTGGAGCCGGCCCGGGCACGCGGCGCCGCCGGTGAGGTCCTGGTCACCCGCGAGCCGGGGTACCTGCTGCGGGTGGCGCCGGGGGCGCTGGACGCGGCCCGCTTTGAGGAGTTGACCGCTGCTGGGCGCCGCGCGCTTGGCGACGGGTCGGTCGAGCTGGCAGGAGAGCTGCTGGGGGAGGCGCTGGGGCTGTGGCGGGGTCGGGCCTTCGAGGAGTTCCTGGATGCCGAGTTCGGCGCGGCCGAGAGCGACCGCCTGGCCGAGCTGCGGCTGGTCGCGCTGGAGGACCGGATCGAGGCGGAGCTGCGGTTGGGTCGCCACCGGGAGCTGGTGGCCGAGCTGGAGGGGCTGGTCCGGGAGCAGCCGTTGCGGGAGCGGCTGTGGGCCCAGTTCATGCTGGCGTTGTACCGCTCGGGTCGGCAGGCCGATGCGCTCCTGGCCTATCAGCGGGCCCGCAAGGTGCTGGTCGAGGAGCTCGGCATCGACCCCGGAGCGGACCTTCGCCGCCTGCACGCGGCCATCCTCGCCCAAGACCCAGCACTCGACCTGCCCACGCCGGCCGAGGCAGGTCCCAGCCCGGAATTGCCCTCTGGCCACGAGCAGGCCGCTCAGGTCCTCAGTCTGTACGACGCGGAGCAGGCGTCCCAGGTAGCTGCCGGCGGGGTGGAGAAGACCCCTAGCCAGACCGCCGGCAGCCACAGCCATCTGCGGCTGGTCCGGACACAGGTCGCGGACCAAATGGCCGACCTGCGAGAGTCCGGCGGCGAGCGGAGGGTCGTACCGGCCGGTCGGCGCCGATCGAGGCGGCGGCTGGCCATGGCCGGAGTCCTCGTCGCCGTGCTCGTCGCGACCGCGCTCGTGGCCGACCGGATCACCGACCGCGGCTCGGGCGTCGCGACGATCGCCGCCAACAGCCTCGGGCTAATCGACCTCAAGTCGAACACGTTGGTCGGGCAGATCCCACTGGAGGCGCGATCGGGGCAGGTCGCAGCAGGCGAAGGGGCCGTGTGGGTGACCAACGCCGAGCATGGGTCCATCTCCAGGGTGGATGCGGCCACACGGCGGGTGGTGCAGCCGATCACGGTGGGCCGGGACCCGGCCGGCGTGGCCGCCGGCGACGGGGCGGTCTGGGTGACCAACAGCGGCGACCGATCGGTGTCGTGGATCAACCCGGCGACCAACACGGTGGTCAAGACCGTCCCGGTCGGCAACGGCCCGACCGGGATCGCCCTGGGGGCCGGGGCGGTGTGGGTGGCCAACAGCCTGGACAACTCCGTGTCGAGGATCGACCCCGGCACCGGCAACGTCGTGGCCACGATCCCTGTCAGCGGGACCCCGAGCGGCGTCGCGGCCGGGCTGGGCGCGGTCTGGGTGAGCAACGCCACCGACGCGACGGTGTCGCAGATCAGCCCGAGCTCGAACAAGGTCGTCCGCCCGATCTCGGTCGGCAACGGCCCCAGCGCCATCGCCGTGGGGGCCGGTGCGGTCTGGGTGGCCAACAGCCTGGACGGCACCGTCTCCCGGATCGACGCGGCCAGCGACACCGTGGTGGCCCTCGTCGGCGTGGGCGATAGCCCGAGCACCGTGGCCGTCGGCCGGGGGGCGGTGTGGGCGGCCAGCGAGGTCGACGGCACCGTCACCCGCATCGACCCGGACACCAACACGGTGGTCCGGACCCTCCATGTCGCCAGCGCCCCCGCCGGGGCGGCGGTGGTCGGGAACGGCCTCTGGGTCGGCACCGGTGGGGCGCCGACCAGTCATCGTGGCGGGACCCTCAAGGTGACCAGCGGTGACGTCGCCGGCCTGACCTCGCTCGACCCCGCGCTGTGGAACCAGGGCCTCAACGGCTTCGTCCAAGCCCAGGTCCTGCACCTGACCAGCGACGGCCTGGTCGCCTACAAGCAGGTCGGGGGCGTGGACGGCTCCACCCTGGTGGCCGACCTGGCCACCGCGCTGCCGCGGCCGACCGATGGGGGCACCACCTACACGTTCCGCCTGCGGCCGGGGATCCGCTACTCGACCGGCCAGGTGGTCACACCCGAGGACGTCCGCTGGTCGATCGAACGCGGCTTCAAGCTGCGGTCGACGATCCACCGCCAGGCGTTCCAGCCGATCGTGGGCGCCGACGCCTGCACCCGCCACCCGGTGACCTGCCGGCTCTCCCAGGGGATCGTGATCGACCCGGCGGCCAACACCGTGACCATCCACCTCGCCCGGCCCGACCCCAACTTCCTGCTGAACCTGGCCCAGCCGAACGCCTCCGTGGTACCCGCCGGCACGCCAGCCACGGACCTCGGCACCAGGCCCCTCCCAGCCACCGGCCCCTACCGCATCCAGGCGGTCGTCCCAAAGCGCACCCTCACCGTGGTGCGCAACCCCCAGTTCCGCGAATGGTCCCGCCAGGCCCAGCCCGACGGCTACCCCGACGCCATCCAGTGGAATCTGTCAGGCGGCGGCACAACGGCCGACGAGGACGCGGCGGTCAACGCTGTCGAGCGCGGCCAGGCCGACGTCGACAACGGTCAGCCGCCCGCCGACCGGCTCGACGAGCTAAAAACCAGGTACACCGCCCAGACCCACCTGGTCCCGTTCCAGGGCTCCTTTCTGATGTACCTCAACACCCGGGTGCCGCCCTTTGACGACCCCAGGGTCCGCCGGGCGATCGCCTACGCGGTCGACCGCCGCGCGGTCCAGACGCTGTACTCGGACCCGGCCGAGTACACCTGCCAAGTGCTGCCGCCCAACTTCCCCGGCTACCAGCCGTACTGCCCCTACACCCTGGACCCCAGCCCCGCCGGGGCCTGGACGGCCCCCGACCGGGCCACCGCCGCCCGTCTGATAAAGCAGTCGGGGACCCGCGGGATGCCGGTCACCGTGTGGTCCTCCGCATGGTTCGCCGACGTCAGCCGCTACTTCGTCCGGCTGCTCGACTCCCTCGGCTACCACGCCCGGCTCAGGATCCTCGGACACGCCTCCGGAGCCGGCTTCGACAAGTTCATCGAATACCTGGCCGACTCCCGCCACAAGGCCCAGATGGGCGCGTTCTGGGACCAAGGGACCCCGTCGCCTGCCGAAGCCATCTCCCGCCTGCGATGCGAGGCGTTCGTTCCCAACAACGGCACCAACAGGAACGTCTCGGAGTTCTGCAGCCAGCAGCTGGAGCGCAGCATCGCGCATGCCCTGAGCCTGCAGGCCACCGACCCGACAAAGGTCGGTACGGCCTGGGCCGCGGTCGACCGCCAGATCGTGGACCAGGCACCGGCGATCGGCCTGCTCGTCCCCCAGGAGGTCGACCTGGTGTCCAGGCGCGTCGGCAACTTCCAGCACAGTCCGGTGGGGGGAACCATCCTCAGCCAGCTATGGGTCCTCTGAAGGCTCCCGGGACACCGGAAACACCGGCCTGCCGTTCTGTCCAACTCGATCTGGGCAACCGGTACATGTTGAGCTCAAACCGGCAGGGTTGGTATTGAAGTTATGCGTTCATGCCCGCCGCTCAACCCTGCTCGGAAGGGTTGTGAAACGCCAGAAGGGCTGGTCAGCGGGGCGCCACCACGCAGCAACGACTCGATGCTCCAGGCCCCATCCCTAACACGGATGCGTCCAACCCCCGATCCCCTCAGCGTGCAAGCAGCGTTTCCGCTGGTCAGGGCTGGTGGTGGGCCTGCCAGGACT
>Ga0307302_10001395_pt1 | contig 10667 bp, 7 predicted proteins | sample ER_DNA_183_FD_194490 | JGI IMG/M metagenome (GOLD analysis project Ga0307302, IMG submission 194490) | Bulk soil microbial communities from the East River watershed near Crested Butte, Colorado, United States - ER_DNA_183 | ecosystem: Environmental > Terrestrial > Soil > Floodplain | place: USA... | reverse complement strand
GATGCCGGTGCTCGACAAGATCATGCGCGCTCCGCGCCCCCTGGTGATCATCGCCGAGAACGTCGAGGGCGCGCCGCTGAGCATGCTCGTCCAGAACCATGTGAACGGGATCTTCCCGTGCGTCGTGACGAGAGCGCCGGGCTTCGGTGACAGGCGCCTGCGCAAGCTCGAGGACATCGCCGCAATTACGGGCGGTTCCGTCCATAGCAAGACCTCGGCCTTCGCCTTTGAGACGATGACCCTGGAGCACCTCGGCCGGGCGTCCCAGGTCAGGGTTACCGCCGAGAGAACCGCGATCATCGGCGGTGCAGGATCGGCTGACGAGGTCGAATTCCGCCTCGCGCAGCTGCGCGCTGAGCTGGAGCGAGCCACGTTCGGGATCGATGAGGATGTGCTCTCCGAGCGGATCGGGTCCCTGTCAGGAAAGGTAGCCGTGATCCGGGTCGGTGCGCCGACGAATGCCGAGCTCGCCGAGCTTCAGCACCGCGTCGAAGACGCGCTCTCGGCCACCCGGGCAGCTATGGCCGAGGGAATCGTGGCCGGCGGCGGCGTGGCGCTGCTGCACGCGGCGCCGGTCCTCGAAGAGCTTGATGTGAAGGACGACTACGCGATCGGGGTCGAGATCGTCCGCCGCGCGCTGACCGAGCCGACGTACCTCATTGCCGCGAACGCCGGGTACGCAGGACACGAGGTACTCGCGCAAGTCACCAACCTCGGTGTCGACGATGGGTTCGACGCCCTGGATGGTCGCTTCGGCAACATGATCGAGATGGGCATCATCGATCCCTTGCGAGTCTGTCGTTCGGCGCTGGAGAACGGAGCCTCCGTTGCGGGGTTGCTCCTTACCACGAACACGCTGGTCGCCGAGGAGCAGACTCCGTGGGGCGGCAGTCGAGCTTTGATGACCGAGTTCGGGCAGCTCGACGAAGGCCTGCACCAGCCGTCACCGGACTCCAGCACACCCCAGTCGCTCGGCCTCGGCCCGTCCGTCGGGTGAGTCCGCACCCTGTGGCCATCTGATGCTTCGGCCAGCCGAGCGGCCGTCCGCGGCACCGCCTGAAGGGACGCCACGATGCCCCAGGACGTGACACCGACTCCCGCCGTCGTACGACGACTGGACTCAACTGCGGCAATGGCGATGGTGGACCTCGCCGCAATATTCGAGGACCTGCAGACGACGCTCCGGTGTTGCGAGCGTCTCGTGTCCGAGCTTGCTTCGGGCGAGGCCGAACCCGACGACCTGACCCTCGAGGCGTTCTGGACGACGGCGGTGCTGTCCTATGCCCGCTGCTTCTCGGACCGCGAAGGTGGCACCAACCTCACACCGGACGACGTCACGGCGACCGGGCTGGCGGGCGATGTCGTGGGCTGGCACCAAAGCTTGCTTCGGCTCCGCGACCACTACGCCGACCCCGCTGTGAACCCCCGGGAAATGTTCTCTGTTGGCGTGTCCCAGGACACCGACGGAAAGGCCAATGGGGTCGCGGTCACCTCTGCCAGACAGCCCGCTCTGGACGACCTGACCGTACGCCAGACCGGCGCGATCGCCTTCGAACTGACCCGGATCGTCGACCGTCGCATCGCCGAGCACCAGGACGCCATCTTCGGCGAGCTCGGCACGATGACCAAGAGCGACCTCGACCGGCTGCAAGTCGTGGAGGTCGCGGCGGAGGTGTAACGGCTGCGGATTGGCCGGCCGAGAGCGGGTGGCTGTGGCTGGCGCACACTGACCAGGCGGGTTGCGGTCCACGGCGACGACGAACCCGTCACGCTCATCGACCGCATAGCGCGCGGTCCGTCTGAGAGGAGCCTGTCGTCGGTCCAGCAGGTGCGAGGAGAGCGACTTCGGTCGAGCGGGCCGCGCGACTGTCCTGAACCCACACGCGGGGTCGAGGCTTGCGCCCAGTGGGCGACGTGTCGCATGCTCATGATCCGTTGAGGGAGTTGGCCGCATGACAGCGACAAGCGAGGGCATCGAGGCGAGTGTGCGCTCAGCCGTTCTCGCGACCTACGTGGTCTTCATCGCTTCCGGGGTCGCGTTCGCCAGCTGGGCGTCGCGCATCCCGCAGGTTCGTGACCGGTTCTACCTCGACCCGTCGGAGTTGGGTCTGGTGTTGTTGGCGATCGCTGCGGGTTCGGTCATCGCATTGCCGCTGTCGGGGGTAGTCATCGGACATTTCGGATCCCGCTGGACGGTCCGCACCACGGCGCTCCTGGTCGCCGTGGCGATGACCGTGGTTTCGCTCGGCTACCTGGTGGGGCTGGTGCCGGTGGTGATCGGGTTGTTCTTGTTCGGGCTGGGCATGGGGGCATGGGACGTCGGGATGAATGTGCAGGGGGCGTTGGCCGAACGCCGGCTCGGCCGGGCGATCATGCCGCGATTCCACGCCGGCTTCAGTGTCGGAACGGTGGCAGGAGCACTGATCGGTGCCGGCATGGTGGCGTTGCAGGTGCCGGTTCCTGCACACCTGCTCGGCGTGGCTGTGCTGGTTGGCGTGGGCGTGCCGCTTGCCGTACGCGGATTCCTGCCGGACGACGTGGAACAGGACAAGGCAGAAGACCATGCGGAACCGGGTCGGCGCGGTTCACGCTGGAAGGCACTGTATGCCTGGCGGGAACCGCGGACCTTGTTGATCGGGCTGTTTGTGCTGGCCTTCGCGTTCGCCGAGGGTACTGGCAACGATTGGATCGGCATCGCCCTTATCGATGGTTACGGCACCAGCGCCGCTGTGGGCACGCTCGGTTTCGCCGCGTTCTTGGCCGCCATGACAGCCGGCCGCTGGTTCGGGCCGAGCTCACTGGATCGGTTCGGCCGGGTGATCGTCATCCGGGTGCTGACCGTGATTTGTCTGGTGGGTGTGCTGTTGTTTGTTTTCGGAACCTACCTGGTGGTCGCGTTCATTGGCGCCGTGCTTTGGGGGGTTGGCCTCGCCTTGGGATTCCCGGTCGGGATGAGTGCCGGTGCGGACGAACCAGCGATGGCGGCACCCCGGGTCAGCGTTATCGCCTCGATCGGCTATTGCGCGTTCTTAGCCGGGCCGCCGCTGATCGGCTTCCTTGGCGACCACTTCACCGTGCTCCGCGCCGTCCTCGCCGTCCCCGTGCTTCTCGCGATAGCCATCATGATCACCGGCGTGATCCGACCACCCGTCGGCGCGGTTCGCACCCGACCTTGAAGAGCTCTTGATCAACAGCGCTGCTACAAGATCAGCATGCACCCGATGCGCCGAGGGTCGGCCCGAGCCACGCGTGGCCTCCCGTCAGGTGCAACCTTCGCAAGAGAGCGGCATCCTCACATGGAGGCGGCATTCTCAGATGGAGGCGGCAACGTTTCGGCCCGGCGCACCGAACTCCCATGCAGGGCCGCCGCGTACCGGTTGGTCCCGCAGCACCCTGTGCTCGTTGTCCCGGAACCGCGGCTCGTAGTGGTGGAAGAAGATCTTGCCGACCAAGTCGCGCCGACTGCGCACGCCGGTTTTGTCGAACACGCTCTTGAGGTGCTGTTGCACTGTGTGTGGCGAGATGTGCAGCTCAGTCGCGATCTGGGTCGTGGACGACCCGCGCAGAATCTGACTCGTGACGTCTCGTTCCCGTTCGGTCAGCTGGTAAGCCGACATCAGCAGTGGGTAGATCCGCGCGGGGTGAGCGGGCTCGATGATGACGGCCGCCCGGCGGCCGTCGCCGCCTTCCAGAAGCGCCCCGTGCAGCAGCATCCAGGTACCGGTCCGGGAGAGCACCCGAGCAAACGCGCTGCTCGCAGCGCCCGGCCGGCCTTCCAAGGCGGCCCCCGCAACGGCCAGCACTGCGGCCGGCAGCCGTCCGCGTGCGCTGTCGCCGTCGGGCAGTTCCTCTAGCCAACGGGCCGCCTCGGCCGTCGCCGACTGCACCTTGAACGCCTCGTTCAGCATCAACAAGCCAGGAGCGTCCGGAGATTCAGGATCGATAGCCTCGCCGAACAGCAGGGCCGTACGCGCCCCACGGGCAAGGTAGGGCGTAAGGCGTTCGACGAACACCTTGTCCGTCTCGTCGAACATCGGCGCGCCCGGCTCGCGATAGAAGCTCACCGCTCCCCAGGTTTCCCCCTCGGGGGTGCGCAACCGCGCGATCAGCTCCTGATCCCCGCCCATCGTCAGGTTGAAGTGCCACCGTGGCGACACGGATGGATCACCGCCGGTCACCTCGTGAAGGGTGGAGATGCCACGCTCGGAGCGGACGACGTCAACGATCTGATGAACGTCGTTTCCGTAATACTCCGCGACGAGTGCATCCGCTGGAAATTCGTCCAGCCCTTCGTGAAAGTGACTCGTCACCAGCGTCGACGCCGGGTCCAGAGTGAAGAAGCACGGTGCCCACCAGTGGGGCAGCACAGGGGACACGACCTCAGTGCTGGTTCGCCAGAAGGACACCAGATCTGTCGCCTCCGAGGCGAGCCGCGCCACCTTATCCACGGCTCGCGATCTTGCATCACTCACCATCGAGCCAGCGTACGGCCCCCATCGCACAGCAGAAATACCAGAAATGTGGCATGGTGCGAGCCTCTGCGTCCTTTGATGCTTGGTCCATGAAGATCGCATTGTTTGGTGGCACCGGGAATGTCGGTCGCGTCCTCTTGCGGATGACCTTGGATGCTGGCCACGAGGTGACACTGCTCGCACGGGACCCGGGAACCGTGGGTCGTCAGCACCCATTGCTGACGGTCGTCAAGGGGAATGCCCTCGATCCTGACGCCGTCGACAAGACCCTGGTCGGCGCCGAGGCCGTGCTGTCTACGCTGGGTGGATTCGGCGACGCGGATTCCATCGAGACGGGCACCGCGAACATCATCGCGGCCATGCCTGCGGCGGGGGTCAAGCGCCTCGTGGTCATTCAAGGCTTCCATCTCACGTTTCCCGGTGACCCCGACAATCTGGGGCGGCGGATCGTCACTGTTTACCTGAAGGCCAAGGACCACAGCCTTGTGACGCGGTCTCACGCGATGGCAGCTCAGCTCCGGACGACGACTGACCTCGACTGGACGCTTCTCCGCATACCTCCCGTCGTTGCAGGAGGGCCAACGGGACATACCAAAGTCGGCATCCTTCGGCTTGGACCGTGGAGCAAGGTCACTGCGGGCGACGTCGGCGCCACAGTTCTCGATCTGCTCGAGGATGCAATGACCGTACACACAGCCCCGATGGTGAGCTCGGGTTAGCGACGAGGGCCCAAAACCCCCCATCTGCCTAACGCTCGAGCTAATTTCCGTCATGGCCAGGCCCGCGTCTCCGCCTCCGACCCGATCGATCTGCTGGCTCGCCAAGGCACGGGCCCGCGAGAGTGAGCGCGCGAATAGGTCTTTTGTCACGTCAACCGACGACCTGGGTCACTGGCGGCTGCGCGCTGGAGGAGAGGAGCGTGGATGACAGGAGGTGAAAGTTGTCATGACTACCTCGACCTATCCCGTCAAAGTCAACGCACAGCTGGATACCAGGCTCAGCCGCGGGTTGTGGTTGGTGAAGTGGCTGTTGGCAATACCCCACTACGTGATCTTGGCCTTCTTGTGGCTGGCCTTCTTCGTGCTCAGCATTGTGGCGTTCTTTGCGATCTTGTTCACCGGCCGCTACCCACAAGGGATCTTCGATTTCAACGTCGGGGTGCTGAGATGGAGTTGGCGGGTCGGCTACTACGCGTACGGGGCTCTCGCGACCGACCGGTATCCGCCGTTCACGCTCAAAGACGTCCCGGACTACCCGGCCCACCTGGAGATTGACTATCCAGATCGCCTTTCGCATGGCCTGGTGTTGGTGAAGTGGTGGCTGCTGGCGATTCCGCATTACTTGATCATCAGCTTCTTCTTCGGTGGTGGTCTGTACGTCGTGAGCGAGGTGGCCACCTCCGACCAGGCGCCTGTGTGGGTGTGGCGCGGTGGCCTGGCCGGACTGCTGGTCATCTTCGCAGCCGTTGTCCTGCTGTTCACGGGTCGCTATCCGCAGTCCATGTATGACTTCGTGCTCGGCATGAACCGTTGGGCGTTGCGAGTTGCTGGGTACGCGGGCCTGATGACCGATCAATATCCGCCGTTCCGGCTGGACCAGGGCGGCCAGGAGCCGCAGACTGCACAGCCGATCATGCCTTCGGCGCCTGAGGAGTCGGGCGAGACCGCAGCTCCACCTGTTGCCGAGCCCCAGGGCATGACAGCCCCCAGCTCCTGACGGAAACACTTGATTCTTGGCAGTCACGTGGAACTCGCGATGTAGCTAGGCACGACCGGCCGAGTGTCGGTGGCCTCCACTCCAGCTGATCTTCACCCGGTGCGGGTGATGCGGGCCTGGAGCATGGACTGCACGATTGCGGCAGGTACCGGCGATGACGTGGGCGCGCAAGAAACGCGCAAGAAAAATGGTCCGTCGAATGCGTGTCACCAATGAGGGAACGTCTATGGACGAGGTTGAGGAAGTTGATGAATTGGGGCCGGTCGATTGGATTGTGGTCGAGTTCCCGGGCAGCAAGTTCAACGGGCAGATTGCACCCGCGCTGCGCGAGCTGGTCGAACGTGATCTGGTCCGGGTGCTTGACCTGTTGGTGTTGAAGAAGGATGACGACGGGTCGCTTGAGGCGTTTGAGCTTTCTGACCTGGATCAGGGTGAAGTTGGGGAGTTGCGGAGCTATGAGTCGGAGTTGGCGATGCTGCTGAGCGAGGAGGACGTGACTTCGCTCGCGGCTGCGATCGAGCCTGGCAGTTCGGCGGCGGTGTTGGTGTGGGAGAACACTTGGGCTGCGCCGTTTGCCTCGGCTGTGCGTCGTTCGGGTGGTCAGCTGGTGGCGAGCGGCCGCATTCCGATCCAGGCGCTGCTGGCCGCGGTCGAAGCTGACGAGCAAACGGAAGCAGTCAACGAGGACACCGAGCAACTGGCAGCAACGGAAGGAGCCTGACATGCCTCTTGCCGCACGACGTATGGGCCGCGCCGGGGTGATTGGGCCCAGGCCTGTGGCTCGGACCGCTGCCACCGTCGGTACGGTCGCGGTGGTTGCGCATGGCGTCCACCGCCGCTCGGACCGCCGCGAAGACCGGCGAGACGACCGGGGAGACCGCCGAGACGACCGCAGAGACCGTCGCTTCTGAGCCGATCCGGCGCAGACGCTGCTGGTGACGGCGACAGGGCAGGGCAGGTAAGTCCCTCGGCCAGCCGCTTGATCAAGGAGTGTGTTTCCCAGCTTCGTCCTCTTAACTTGACCCCGGTCCAGCGGACCTGAGCAGTGAAGCTCCCACATAGGTCGTCGTGACACGATGGTGCACGACGGGCAGGTTGCGCAGGCGGGGGCAGCATCCCTGGACAAGAGGGGACGACGTGAGCGGTAACGCAAGCTTCCGGGCGGTCAACACGACCGTGCTCTCGGTCTGTGCTGTGGAGGCACCGATCGTGATCACCTCGGCGGCGATCGACGAGTGGCTGGCGGAGACGTACCAGCGTGTGCACACCCGGCCCGGGCTGCTGCAGAGGCTGGCCGGCGTTGTCGAGCGGCGCTGGTGGCCGGAGGACGTGAGTTTCGCCGACGCCGCTGCGATCGCGGGATCCAAGGCGCTGGCCGAAGCGGGCATTCGACCCGAGCAGATCGGCATCATGATCAACACGGCGGTCTCCAGGAGCTACCTGGAGCCTTCCACGGCGGTGGCGATCCACCACCAGATGGGGTTGCCGACCGACTGCCTGAACTTCGATCTCGCCAACGCTTGTTTGGGCTTCCTCAATGGCATTCAGTTGGCCGCGACCATGATCGACTCCGGTCAGGCCGAGTACGCGGTGATCGTCGATGCGGAGGGTTCCCGCTACACGCAGGAACTCACCCTCGAGCGTCTCGCGGCGGCGGACGCGACGGCGGCCGATCTGCGCTCGCAGTTCGCCACTCTGACCCTCGGCTCAGGATCCGTCGCCATGGTCCTCGGACGCGTGGACCGGCACCCGGAGGGCCATCGCGTGGTCGCGGGAGTGAGTCGAGCCGGGACCGAGCACCACGACCTGTGCGTCGGCGATCTCACCCGGATGCGGACCGACACGAAGCGGCTCTTCGACGCCGGCCTCGCGTTGGCGGTCGCCACCTGGCGCGACGCGAAGGCGGAGTTCAACTGGGGTGGGATCGACTGGTTCGTGGCGCACCAAACCTCGGTCGTTCACATCGGCGCGATGGCTACCGCGCTGGGCGTTGATTCTGACCGTTTCCCGCTGACCCTCCCGAACTACGGGAACATGGGCCCGGCCGCCGTACCGTTCACCCTCGCCCGGCACATGGACCAGCTTCGCGCTGAAGACCGGGTCCTCCTGATGGGTATCGGTTCGGGCCTCAACACCTCCTTCGCCGAAATCGTCTGGTGACCGAGCCGCTGCTGATCGCTCCGGCGCCGGGCATCGAGTTCAATTCGATGCCCGGCCTGGACGCGGCGTGGTCCCGCGAGGTCGCCGTAGTCGATCAAGACGGGGTTCCGCGTACCTGGCACGTCCTCGACAACGGCGTGGCGCCCACGGAGGGGACACTGCTCTGCGTACACGGCAACCCCACGTGGTCCTATCTGTGGCGTCGATTCCTGGCCAGTGCCGAGCCCGGTTGGCGCGTGGTGGCGGTCGACCAGCTCGGAATGGGCTTCTCCGAGCGGCTCGATCGCCCGCGAACCCTGGCCGAGCGGATCGATGACATCGACTCCATCACTGCAGCCGTAGGCATCACCGGCCGGATCGTCGTTGCGGCACACGATTGGGGCGGACCGATCTCGCTCGGCTGGGCCGAGCGCCGTCAGGATCGTGTTGCGGGAGTGATTCTGGCCAACACGGGCGTATCGCTCCCGGTCGACGCCCCAGCTCCGTTCTTGATCCGTCTGGCCCGGAGTCGGCTGCTTCACGACGTCGTTTGCGTACGTACGGGGACCTTCGTACGCGGCGCCGCGTGGCTGACCCGGCCTCGGCTCTCGCCCGGCGTACGTGCCGCGCTCCGTGCACCGTACTCGTCGGCTGAGCGCCGCCAGGCGGTCGGAGATTTCGTGGCCGATATCCCGCTTACGGCGAATCATCCCAGCCGCGCGGCGCTTGATCGCGTGCTGAGCGGGCTGGATGGCCTCAGCGGGGTCCCGGTCCTGCTGCTCTGGGGACCCCGCGATCCCGTCTTTTCACCGGCATTCCTCCGCGAATTGGAATACCAGCTGCCGCAGGCCGACGTCCACCGGTACGCGGGCGCGTCGCATCTGGTGACCGAGGACGTACCCGAGGCGGCTGATCACGCGTGGACATGGATTCGTACCCGCATCTGTGAGCCGCAGCCGAAGTCCGCCGAGCGCCCGCCCGGCCCTGCGATTGACGTCGCGACTAGCCCCGGCTCTGCCACAGCGATCGCGGAGCCAGGCCGCGGTCGTACCCGCGTGACGACGTTCACCGAGCTCACCGCGCGCATCGACGCGATCGCCGAGACCCTCCGCGATGCTGGCGTCCAACCCGGCCACCGCGTCGCGCTGCTGGTCCCGCCTGGGCTCGAGCTGACGGCTGCGGTGTACGCCTGCTGGCGCGCCGGCGCGGCGATCGTGGTTGCCGACACCGGGCTGGGCTGGCGTCGGATGGCCGAGGCACTGCGTAGCGCCGACCCGGCCTATCTGATTGGGATACCGGCGGCAATGGCGGTCGCCGCTGCATTGCGGATTCCGGGGCAACGGATTCTCGTTGGTGGCAGGCACCCTTCGACAGGCTCAGGGGCCATATCGCCTCCGCACGGCCGGAAGCAAAGCGAAACCATTGCCGACCCCGAGGCGGCGGTGCTGTTTACCTCGGGTGCGACCGGGCCCCCCAAGGGGGTCGTCTACCGTCACGCGCAGCTCCGCGCTCAGGTCGAGCTCGTCCGCGCTGTCTGCCGCATTACCCCGGACGACCGGCTGGTCGCCGCATTCGCGCCGTTCGCGCTTTACGGGCCAGCTTTGGGCATCGGCGCCGCAGTCCCGCGGATGGACGTCACCCGGCCGGGCACCCTGACAGCAAGCGCGCTCGCCGAAGCGGCCGCAGCGGTCGGGGGAACGCTCGTCTTCGCCTCGCCAGCCGCGCTGCGTAACGTGGTCGCCACCGCGAGTCAGCTGACCGCCAGCCAACGCGTACCACTCCAGCGAATCCGACTGGTCCTTTCGGCTGGAGCGCCGGTGGGCGTGCCTCTGCTGCGCGACCTACAGCGACTTCTTCCCGCAGCTGAGATCCACACCCCGTACGGGATGACCGAGGTCCTGCCGGTGACCGACATCGCGCTACCGGAGCTGGAGCAGGCTGGCTTGGGCAACGGGGTATGCGTCGGCCATGTCCTCCCCGGCGTTCGCCTCGGGGTCAGCCCGCTCGACGCCCTGGGTCGGGCTCCCGGCGCGCCGCTGCATACCGTCAATGTCACCGGAGAGATCTGCGTATCAGCCGGACACGTCAAGGACCGCTACGACCGGCTGTGGGCCACGGAGCAGGCCAGTTCGCGCGATCCCGGCTGGCACCGCACCGGCGATGTCGGTCACCTGGACGCCGCCGGACGCTTATGGGTCGAGGGCCGGCTCGCTCACGTGATCACCGCCGCCGACGGACCGATCACCCCGGTCGGAGCAGAACAACGAATCGAGGCCCAAGCGCCGGTGACAGGGGCCGCGCTCGTCGGCGTCGGTCCCCAGGGCACTCAGCAGCCGCTGG
>Ga0307302_10001393_pt1 | contig 10674 bp, 9 predicted proteins | sample ER_DNA_183_FD_194490 | JGI IMG/M metagenome (GOLD analysis project Ga0307302, IMG submission 194490) | Bulk soil microbial communities from the East River watershed near Crested Butte, Colorado, United States - ER_DNA_183 | ecosystem: Environmental > Terrestrial > Soil > Floodplain | place: USA... | reverse complement strand
TCACTCACGGATACGCTCGGGCTGGGACTTCCCTCGTAATGAAGGGGTCCGCGGTTCGAGTCCGCGCGTCGGCTTTAGCCCGATTTGCAGGGCTTTCTTCAAGCTAGACAACGGCGGAGACTGCTAGGCGGGTACGAAACGGGTACATCTCTGGACTCCGTCCCGCCCGGTGAAGGGGTCCACTCGGGGCGAGACGCTATGCCTATTTGCAGGAATTTCGGAGCCTGCGCGTGCGCTGACGTTTCTGATCGGGAGTCCCGGAAGTGCCCGCGCGGTGACGTGCGTGCCCGCGTTTCCCGGCAGTCGTGGACGGAGAGCAGGCTGGCGTGCACGAACGCTCCCGCGACATGACTTCGTAGATCACGGTGGCAACACGCTGCCGAGCCGGCGATTTCACCTTGATTGTATGACCCGGCCTCGGTTCGGGCCGCGTACGTTCATCACCACCGTGTGTGCAAATCGCTCGGCATGCACCATTTGATACTGGAGGGGAAATGGCCACACGAAAGGCCTCGTGCAATTGTGGAAAGCTCAGCGTCACGTACGAAGGACCCGACCCAGAGCGCATCTCCCTGTGCCAGTGCTACGAGTGCCAGAAGCGGACGGGCACCGTGCTCAGCGTGCAAACGCGAATTCCAAGGGAGCAGGTGACGATAGAAGGCCAATCGACGACGTGGTCGTTTCCCATCGAGGGCGCGGAGCCAGTCACGTTTCGCTCGTGCGACAGCGGTGGGGCGACGTATCACTTCTGCCCCGAGTGCGGTTCGACCGTGTACTGGGATATCTCGATCGCGCCGGACGTCATCGGGGTCGCAGTCGGCGCCTTCGCCGACCCGACGTTCCCGCCGCCGATGATTTCCGGCTTCGAAGCGTACGGGCATCCGTGGGCGATGAACCCCTCGGGACTTCCGATCCCGCATCACGAGTACGACGGAACATCACACGGCGGGCCACGAGCGTGACTACACGGCCCCGTTGATTCCATCGCCGTCGAGTTTCCGGCGGGAGCGAGCAACTTCACAGGATTCCAGGAGAAGGGAACACACCACGATGAACAGGACACCAGCCAGCATCGAGACGCGCCTCGGCACACTTGATTACGAGTCGGGCTATCCGACCGCCGAGACGACGCGGAAGCTCTACGACGAGATGGACTTCCAGCGCGCCGTGCAGGCCTACCTCTGGGCCTATCCGGCGGTGTCGTTCGAATCGATCCAGATCGCGTCAAAGGAAGCGTTCGGCACCGACTTCAACGATCTGGGGATCGCCGACAACTTCGTCGACCCGAAATCCATTTGGCTTACGGCCAACGACACCACGATCTACGCCGTCGCGGCCATCGACCTCGCGCAGGCAGGGCCTGTCGTGATCGAAGTTCCGCCGGGTGCCACCGTGGGAATCATCAACGATTACTGGCAACGCTCGGTCACCGACGTCGGCCTGCCCGGCCCGGATGGTGACAAGGGTGGGAACTTCCTACTGCTGCCGCCCGACTACGACGGAGAGGTCCCGAGCGACGGCCATCACGTCTTGCACGCGACCATGAACAACCACAGCTTCATGATCCGCGGCATCGTGGTGGACGGTGACGTGCCGGACGCGGTCCAGCGCGTGAAGCAGCTGCGTATCTACCCGTGGAGCGAACGCGCACAGCCAGAGCCGACGAAGTTCGTGTCCATCTCGGGCGTGGAGCTCGATACCACGCCGCCCGGCGGCCTCGAGTTCTGGGCACGCCTCTCTGCGTTCATCAACAACAACCCCGTCCAGGAACGCGACCGCTTCTTCATGGCGATGCTCAAGCCGCTCGGTATTGAAAAGGGCCAGCGCTTTGAGCCTGATGCGCGCCAGCGCGCCATCCTCGAAGAGGCGGCCACGCTCGGCGATGCGATGGGCCGAACCATGCTCTTTGACGGGCACCAGCGCATCAGCGGCGCCAACGCGTTCCCAGGCACGCACTGGGACTGGGTCACCCTCGTGTCGCCCGATCAGGAAACCGACACCTACAGCCAGCTCGACGAACGACTGCACTACACATACGGCGCGATCTACACCTCGCCCTTCATCGGGACAAAGCATGCCGGACCCGGCTCGACCTACGTCCAGGCGTTCAAGGACAAGGATGGCAATCGGCTGGATGGCGGCAAGTCATATCGATCGCACGTGCCGGCGAACGCACCCGCGGCAGCCTTCTGGTCGGTGACCCTGTACGACACGGCGACCCGCTCGATGGTCTCGAGCCCGAGCAACGACGCCGCCCACTCGTCCTACGACGAACTCAAGACCAACGCCGACGGCTCGATCGATTTGTACTTCGGGCCCCAAAAGCCCGCGAGCGGGGAGAGCAACTGGCTCCAGACCGTGCCCGGGAGCGGCTTCTACCCGATGTTCCGCTTCTACACCCCCACGGAGGGCTTGTTCGACGGGACATGGGCGCTACCGGACGTCGAGCTCGTGTGACCCCACGTCCGTACCGCATCGCCCGAGTCATCGAGCAGTCCTCGCGGCGTTAGTTGTTCTGCTCGACTTCTACTAGCATCGGAAGTAGATGTGACAGTCGAGGCGGCCCCTTTCGACCTCGATGAGGTCAAGCTTTCTGCACCGTTGACCCGGCACGGCACCGTGGCGAAGTTGGACGCGATCGGACGGCTGCGTGCGGCGAGTGTGCCCTGCGCGACCGTGGTCGCGCCCGCCGGGTACGGCAAGACCACATTTCTGGCGCAGTTGGCGGAGGTTGATCCCCGGCCGTTCGCGTGGGTCTCCCTCGACGGGCGGGACGACAACGACGCCGTTGTGTTCCTGCGGTACATCGCCGCAGCGATACACCGGGTCGAGCCCCTCCCGCCCGCGCTGTTTGACGCGTTGTCAGGCCCAGGGGCATCCGCCTGGGCGATGCGCGTCCCGCATATCACGAGCGCGCTGGCGGCTCTCGAGGGCCCGCTGGTGCTGGCCCTCGACGATCTGCACACAGTCAGCAATCCGTCGTGTCTGGACATCCTCGCGGCACTCGTCCAGTCCGTTCCGGCCGGCTCGCAGATCGTGATCGCGAGCAGGGAAGAGCCGCTGCTGCCACTGGCCCGCTGGCGGGCCCAGGGACGGATGTACGAGGTCGGCGTGCCGGACCTCCGGCTGAACGAGCTCGAGGCGGCGTTGCTGCTGGACGCTGTGGCTGTCGAGCTCGACGCGAGCCAGCTCTCCGAGCTGACCGAGCAAACGGAGGGCTGGCCTGCCGGCCTGTACCTCGCAGCGCTGTCGCTGCAGGCAGGGGCGGCAAGCCCGACAGGCACCGAGGGCTTCAGCGGGTCCGACCGGTTCGTCTCGGAATACTTCCGCTTCGAGCTCCTGTCCCGGCTGCCGACAGTCGAGGCGCGGTTCCTCAAGCACACGTCCGTCCTGGATCGTCTCAGCGCCGGTATGTGCGACGCCGTGCTCGAGACGAGGGGATCGGCGCGCATGCTCGAGACGCTCGGGCGTACGAACGGCTTCGTGGTTCCTCTCGACCGGCGTGGCGAGTGGTATCGCTATCACCACCTCTTCGGCCAGCTCCTGCGGGACGAGCTCGAGCGGAGCGACCCGGAACTCGTGCCCGCGCTCAACAGTCGTGCGATGGCCTGGTGCCTTGCCAACGACTTGACGGAGGCGGCGCTCGTCTACGGGCACGCTGCGGGCGAGACGGAAGCCGTCGCCGGCCTGGTCGACGCTCTCGCCCTGTCTGTCTACTACGACGGCCGAATTGAGACCCTGGAGGAGTGGCTCTCGTGGTTCGGCGATGACGAGCTGGTGCAGTACCCGGCGCTCGCCGTTTACGGGGCCTGGGTTCGTGCGCTGACAGGCCGCCCGACCGATGCCGAGCGGTGGCTCTCTCTCGCCGAAACGGCCACCTCGACGATCCCGCTCTCGGACGGGAGCGCCACGATCGAGCCCTGGGTGGCGACGCTGCGGGCGCAGATGATGAGCAACGGTGTCGAGCAAGCGCTCACCGACGCCGGTCTGGCGCTCGATCTGCTCCCCTCAGGAAGTGGCTGGATCCCCGATGCGTTCCTCGGTAGATGCATCGCGCACCTTCTGCTCGGCGAGACCCAGCGGGCGACGGACGACCTCATCGCGCTCGTCGAGCTGGCAGGAGCGTTGGAGGCCGTGGAACTGGTCTACGTGGCTCAGGCAGAGCTCGCGCTCCTCGCGGCCAAGCAGGGAGCCTGGGGCGAGGCAGGGACACGCGCACGCGCTGCGCAGGCGCTTGTCGACGAGACAGGCCTCGGCGACTATTCGTCGAGCGCGCTCGCGCACGTGGCAACCGCGCGCGTCGCACTCCACGAGATGAGGCGTGACGAGGCGCGCGCCGCGCTGGCCCGAGTTCACCGGCTGCGGCCGTTGCTCGGCCACGGCCTCCCTTGGCTGACCATCCAGGTCGGGCTCGAGCTCACACGCGCCCACCTGGCGCTCGCCGAGGTCGCCGCCGCACGCACGATCCTCAGCGAGACCGAGCGGGTGCTCGAGCTTCGCCCCGACATGGGTTCCCTCGTCGAGGACGCGCGAGAGTTGCACGACAAGCTGGCGGCGACCTCCGAGCCGGCTGGCGCCTGGGCGATGAGCCTGACGGGTGCGGAGCTCAGGCTGCTTCCCTATCTCGCCACGCATCTCACCATTCCGGAGATCGCAACGAGGCTGTTCATCTCGCGCAACACCGTCAAGACGGAGGCGGTATCGATCTACCGCAAGCTGAGCGCCTCGTCGCGCAGCGAGGCGATCGCGCGTGCCGTCGAAGTGGGGTTGCTGGAGAGCTCGGTGCACCCGCCGCAGCCGAATCTCATCCAAAGCGTATGACGCCATAGTAAGCCCGCATGAGGTCGGATAGATGCTGGCGACATGGACGACTACAAGGAGCACTTGCGTCGGCTCGCCGTGCACGACGACGCACTCGTCGAGGAGATTCTCTCCGAGGAGACCATCCGGCCGACGTTTGCTCTCGACGGGAGGACCGCGGCGCTCGTGCGAGTCGCCGCGACGATCGTCGTTGACGCCGCGCCTTCCTCGTTCCAGCACGCGGTCGCGCTAGCGCTCGCAGCCGGAGCTACCAACGGCGAGATCGTCGCCACCCTCGAGGCGGTGGCGCCGGTCATGGGTGCCGCACGAGTCGTCCTCTGCGCCCCGAAGCTCGCACTCGCAATCGGGTACGACGTGGAAGAGGCGCTCGGGACGCTCAACACGTGACCCCCACGGTTTCACACAATCCGTATGACGAAAGCCGGTGCCTTCGTGCCCATGCTCCGAGCCAGGAAGGTAAGGCTCGATGAGCCACATCAACGAGGAGGCATCCGTGCCTGACACATCACAACTGCGGCGCGCGGTTCAAAAGACCAACGAAGGAGGCATCCGATGAATTCGTCGAGCGACACTATTGCGGAGGCTCTGAAGTCGATCTCGACCCTTGACCGGGTCGAGAGCCGTCTCGGCACGCTGCAGTTCGACGACGGGGCGCCGTCTGCTGAGACGGCTGCGCTGCTGTACGACAACCTCGACTTCCAGCACGGAGTGCAGGCGTTCCTCGGGGCCATACCGGGCGTGTCGCTCACCGCTCTGCGTCGTGGCTTCATGTCGGCGGGCGTGGAGGACAACTCGTTCACGTTGTTCTCGGAGCTGATGGATTCGGCGTCGCTGTTCCTGACCGCCAACACCGACACGGTGTACTTCTGGGGGTTCCTCGACCTGTCGAATGGGCCGATGGTGATCGACGTGCCGTCCATCGGGGCGCCGTCGGGGATCCTCGGCACGATCGACGACATGTGGTTCAGGTGGGTCACCGACGTCGGTCTTCCCGGCCCCGACCGCGGCGCCGGAGGCCGGTACCTGATCGTCGGTCCGGGCTACGACGGCCCGCTTCCCGACAGCGGGTTCCACGTCAGCCACGCTCGCACGACACGCGTGACGGTGATCGGCCGGGCGTTCATGATCGACAACGATCCCACTGCCCCGGTTGAGGTGATCCGCGAGGGGTTCCGGGTCTCACCGTACGTGCCGGGGGCGGCGGGCACAGCCGTCGCCAGCTTCCTAGCCGGGCACGCGCCGCTCGGCGCCGGCAAGGAGGCGCCCAAGACCAACTTCGTCGAGTCGTCGGGCGTGTCCTTCAACACCCTGTTCCCGGGCGACTACGGTTTCTGGGAGGTCATCGACGAACTGGTCCAGCAGGAGCCGCCGGAGGCCGGCGATCCGGAGTTGCTGGGTCTGCTGGCGTCGGTCGGGATCGTGCACGGAAAGAAGTTCGAGCCCGACGAGCGGATGCGCAGGATCCTCGAGGAGGCCGCCGTGGTGGGCAACGCCACCGCCCGCACCGTCACCTTCGCGGCCCGACCCGGGGAGGGCTTCGGCTTCTACCCGGACTCGGCGTGGGAGAGTGCGCTCTTCGTCGGCGGCTACCAGTTCATGGATCCGCCCCCGCTGATCACCGCGGAGGGCGCAGTCCCGGTAGGCCCGAGCGACGGGGCCCGCAAGCTCGACTCCCGCACCAACTTCTTCTACATGGCCACCGGCACCACTCCGGCGATGTGCATGCGCCTCACCGGCATCGGCTCGCAGTACATCTACGCGATGCGCGACAGCGAGGGCGCCTTCTTCGATGGTGGCCGCAGCTACAAGCTGACCCTGCCCGCGGACATTCCGGAATCCCGTTTCTGGTCGGTGATCCTGTACGACCGCCAGACGCGGTCCATGCTCCAGACCGATCAGCACCTGCCGGGCGTCGGGAGCCAGTCCGGCACCGTCGAGACCAACGCGGACGGTTCGACCGACATCTACTTCGGGCCGACCGCGCCTGAGGGCAAAGAGCACAACTGGCTGCAAACCGTCCCCGGCAAGGGCTGGTGGACGATCCTGCGGCTCTACAACCCGCTCCAGCCGTTCTTCGACAAGACGTGGCGGCCGAGCGAGATCGAGGCGGTGAGCTAGATGGAGTTCGGTGGATCTTTCGGTTGGGGGCTGCTGGCGGGCTCCTCGCTCGTCGTCGGCGCGCTGATCGCGTTCCTCTTCAGCATCCCGTTGCGCGTGATCGGGCTGATCATGGGCTTCGGCGCCGGCGTCCTGATCAGCGCGGTTGCGTTCGACCTGGTCGACGAGGCGGTGGAGAAGTCGGTCGGCAACGGCTGGACCATTGCGGGCCTCTTCGCGGGGTGTCTGGTCTTCTTTGCCGGCGACCGGCTGATCGACCACCTCGGCGGCGGTGACCGCAAGGACGCAACCGGGGCGCACGAGGAGGGCGACGAAGGCGGCTCCCCGCTCTCGATCGTGCTCGGAACCGTGCTGGACGGAATCCCGGAGTCGATGGTGATCGGCCTGGCGATCTACGAAGGCGGAGCAGTGGGCGCTGCCTACCTGGCTGCGGTCTTCATCTCCAACGTGCCCGAGTCGATCTCCGCCACCGCCGGACTCCTCGCCAGCGGCTGGAAGAAGTCAAACATCCTCTGGATGTGGATCGGGATCGCTTTTGTCTCCGCCCTGTCGTCGCTGGCCGGCTACAGCCTCTTCCAGGAAGCCTCGCCGGACGTGAACGCCTTCGTGCTCACGTTCGCGGCCGGCGCGATCCTGACCATGCTGGCCAACACGATGATGCCCGAGGCCTTCGAGCACGGAGGCAAACTCGTCGGAGTCATGGTGGTGCTCGGATTCACCGCCGCGTTCACGATCCACCTGCTGGACATGTGACGACACCAGTGTCAGGGTCCTCTTGAGCGAGCGTGCCCAACCCGAGATGGGCGCATGGGGCTACATCCGCCTGGTGCTGCTGGGCGCAGTGATCGGGATTCCGGCCGCGCTGCTCGCATCTGCCTTCCTCTCCTTCGTGCACCACGTGGAGCACTGGCTCTGGCACGACCTTCCACACCACTTGGACGAATCGTCTCCGCCCTGGTACCTGGTCATCGGCCTCCCCCTCGCTGGCGCATGCCTCGTCGTGATTGCCCGCCGCTTCCTGCCGGGCGACGGCGGCCACAGCCCGCTTCACGGGTTCGCGGGGAAGCCGCCGCTGATCTCGTACGCGCCCGGGATCGCGCTTGCTGCGATCGGCACGCTCTCCTTCGGTGCGGTGCTCGGCCCGGAGGGGCCGCTGATCGCGCTCGGAGCAATCGTCGGCATCGTGATCACCCGCCTGGCACGGCTCGGCGCACAGGAGAGCGCTGTGCTCGGGAATGCCGGCTCGTTCGCTGCCATCTCGGCGCTCTTCGGCGGACCGATCGTCGGTGGCGTCTTGATGATGGAGGGAGCGATCGGATTCGGCGCCTCGGCTATTCCGATCCTCCTGCCCGGTTTCGTGGCGGCCGGCGTCGGCTATCTGGTCTTCGTCGGCTTCGGCGACTGGGGCGGGCTCGACGCGCAGGCGATCTCCTTCACGGGCCTGCCTGAGTACACCGGTGTGCATCTCGGCGACACGGCTCTCGCAATCGTCGTCGGTGTGCTCACAGCGCTCGTTGTCGTAGTGGTTCGTCGATTCGCGTTCTCCGTCTCGGACGGCGAAAAGCGCATCGGCATGCCGCTGCTGCTCATCCTGGGTGGGCTCGCCGTGGGTCTGCTGTCTCAGACAGCCACTTGGTTCGGAGCCGACGCCGAGACCGTGCTGTTCTCCGGGCAAGCGGGCGTACCGGCCGTCGTTGCGGAGGACTCGGCGAAGATCGTCCTGATCCTGCTCGTCGCCAAAGCCCTTGCCTACGGAGTCTGCCTTGGCTGCGGCTTCCGGGGAGGCCCTGTTTTCCCCGCCATCTTTCTCGGTGTAGCGCTGGCGACGTTCCCGGTGATCTGGTTCGACGTCTCGCCGACGCTGGCGGTCGCGGTCGGAACGGCTGCCGGCATGGCGGCCGCCACCCACATGCTCCTGACACCCATACTCTTCGCCGCCCTGCTCGTAGGTCCGACCGGCGTGGACGCCGTCCCGGATGCCGTGGTCGCGGCGGCTACAGCTTGGATCGTGATCGCAATATTGGATCGGCGTCGCAAGGCCCAGGAAGCTGTCGCAGAGCCGGTGCCTGCGACGGCAGGCTGAGTCGCCCCATGCTCCGGGCAGCTCAATCGTTCCTCGAGCGGAAGTTTTCTCGGGTCCTGCGCGAACCGCCGTCCGTCCGTGTAGCGACCGCTGTGATCGTCTCCGCAACCGCCGTCGTCGTGGTCGGCAGCGGAGCCCTGATCTGGGCGCTCGACCACGGCGAGTACCCGAACATCTGGGTCGGAATGTGGTGGGCACTCCAAACCGTGACGACCGTCGGGTACGGCGACGTATCGCCAACCAACCCTTCCGGCCGGATCATCGCCAGCTTCGTGATGCTTTACGGCGTCGCCTTCGTGACCATCTTCGTCGCAGCGATCACGTCGATATTTGTTGCGCGGGCAGCCGAAGAGCGGGGGCTGGCCGAGGGCCAGGCCGAGCAACGCATCGAGGCGCGGCTAGACGTCATCGAAGAGCGCTTGGGTCGACTCGAAGACTTGCTTCGCAAGCTGACGGCGGCATGAGCGGCCCCATGCGGTGCCGCGCGGGTACAAAACGGGTACACAAGGTCGGGCACGAGCGGGCACGCGCGTCCAATGCGAACGCTGGAGAACTGCCCAATTTCCAGCGAGAAGATGCCCGTCCGTGCCCGCGCGTGGACGCGTGTCCCTCACTCGTCCTTCCCTCGTAATGAAGGGGTCCCACGGTTCGAGTTCGGGCGTCGCATTCCCTCATAGCAGGACATTTCTGTCCGTCTCCAACAGCCTCTAGCCGACTGCTTGAAGGAAGTCGGCAGCAACGGTTTCGGGCAGCATCTCTGCATACGCTTGCTCGGTGATCGTGGTCGTCGAATGGCCGAGAATCCGGCTCACAGTTGCAAGGCTTGCGCCTGAGTTCAGGGCTGACGATCCCAGGGTCTTACGTAGTCGTCGGGGATAGACCTCGAGTCCTGCTCGCGCGCCAACGCGACGGATCACCACATAGAGCTGGTTGCGATGCCATGTCTTGCCGGTCGAAGTCATGAAGATAGGTGCGTCCGCTTGGTTCAGCGGGCCGCTTCGAACCAGGAAGGGGCGAAGCTCGCTTGAGACCGGAATGCGTCGACGCCCGCGGGACGTCTTTGCCTCGCGAACGTTGACCCAGAGCCGCTTGTCTCGCCACTCAACATCCGACCAGCGAAGGGCGACCGCTTCGGACGGCCGAAGGCCAGTGAAGCGGAGAAGAAAGACCGCCAGAAGCTCAGTTGACGTATTGCAGGCCGAAAGCAGCTTCTCGTCTTCTTCGGGCCGAAGCCACTCATGCAACTTGTATTCGCGCTTGGGTGCCTCGTCCCGCAGACGGCGGGCCGGTGACTTGTCAACGTGGTCGTACTTCGTCGCCCAGTCGAAGAAGACGCATAGTGCCGAGATAACGTTGCCACGGGTGTTGTTTGCGGGTGAGCGCCCGTGCCGCTCGAAGAAGTCAACCTCGTACCAATCGAGGAACATCTCCATGTCGTGAGGCTCGATCTCCGTGACGGGGCGGTCACCAATCCACCGGACGAACGGCTCCAGATTCTTGCCGTACATGCCAACGGTGGACGCCTTGCGGCCCCTTCGATTGAGGTTCGCCTCGAATGCCGGAAGTAATTCCAAAATCCGCATGATTACTTGAAATTATAGCGGTCGATTTGCATCGCTCTTTAGCATCTGAACAGCCTCCCGACAGGACTA
>Ga0307302_10001391_pt1 | contig 10675 bp, 8 predicted proteins | sample ER_DNA_183_FD_194490 | JGI IMG/M metagenome (GOLD analysis project Ga0307302, IMG submission 194490) | Bulk soil microbial communities from the East River watershed near Crested Butte, Colorado, United States - ER_DNA_183 | ecosystem: Environmental > Terrestrial > Soil > Floodplain | place: USA... | reverse complement strand
TAGCTCGGTCGCGATCGGCGACCTGAACGGCGACCGCAAGGCGGACCTCGCCGTAACGAGCCGCATCCATGCCGTCTCGGTGCTCGTCAATCTGGGTGATGGTCGGTTTCACAGGCAGCTCGACTACGGAACCAGGTATCCGGCGGCGCTCGCGATCGACGATCTTAACGGCGACCGCAGGCGAGACCTTGTGGTCAGGAACTACTCGACGGTCTCGGTCCTCCTCAACAGACCGGGCCTCTGCAACGTGCAGCAGGTGAGGCGGCAGACCCTGAAGGCCGCGAAGCAAACCCTGGCGCGGGTTAATTGCCGCGTAGGCAAGGTCAGCTTCGACTACTCGAGGACGATCAAGGGCCTCGTGATCCGGCAGAAGCCAAAGCTCGGAGCGGTGCTACCGCGCGGGAGCAAGGTCGATGTCGTCATCAGCCGCGGCGGTCGCTCGTGATGAGGACGTTGCTGATCCTCGCACTGTCGATCGGCGCCTTGGCTTCCATCGCGTCGGCAGGCCCGATGGCGCCGCATTCAGCGCGCATCATCACGCACGGACGGGTGGTCGCGCTGGCCGCGGACGGGAAGCGCGCCGTGTTCGCGGTCTCCGGTCGACAACGCTCGCGGATCGTCGTGTGGGAGCCGCGGCAGCAACGGATCACCCCGATTCAGACCATCTCCAACAGGGACTGCAGCAGAGGCTGCGGGCCCGGAGGAGGTCTCGCGATTGCCGGAACCAGGGTCGCCTGGGACGCATACAACGGCGGGAACTACCTCGAGACGACGGTCGGCGCTGCGACCCTCGCCCGTCAAAGGGCGGTCTCGCTCGGCGCGGGCTCGTGGGACTGGTTGATGGGCTCCGGAGGAAACGAGGCGTTCGGGCCGACCGGTGACGGAAACCTGATCGCGTTCACGGTGCAGGTGCACTGCGGGGACCCCGAAGCGGAAAGCGAACCGCCGTGCCCGCCCGGGCGGCAGGTGGACGACGTCGTCTCCGCGAGCGTCTGGCGAGCGGCGCGCCACGGGAAGTGCCCGTCCTATGCGGACTACCGGCCCTTGGGCCACTGCGCGCGAGTCGCCAAGGCGAACGGCAAGCTGACTGTCCTCGCCGTCGATGCGGGACGCATCGCCGCGCAGACCGACCACGGCGTCAGGCTCCTCACGGCCGGCGGAAGGCGTCTTCTCGACCTTCCGGCGGCGGACGTGCGCGCTGCTTCTCTCTCCGGCAACCGGCTGGCCCTTCGCGTGCCGGGGGCGTTCGAGATCTACGACGCGGGCTCCGGCGAGCTCGTCAAGAGCTTCCCCGCGGAGGGCAGCGCCAGGCTCGACCGACTCGAGGATCTGGAGCGCGGCATCCTCGTGACCGCCATGCAGAATACGGTCACGCTGCGCCGCCTCGGCGATGGGCGGACGGTCACCTTCCAGGCGCCCGGGCGGGCCTATGCCCAGCTGGAGCCGCCGGGGTTGTTTCTCGCAGGCGGACCGCGTGTGACTTTTACACCGATGCCTGACGTCTTGAAGCGTTTTCCCGACGGGACGGGCAAATGGCCGTCTTGATCCGAGGACTGATCGTGGCCGCACTCGGTGCGCTTCTCCTGCCAGCCGGCCGGTTGGTGAGCCGGAACAAGATGTACGACCGGCGGCCCGGTCGGCTCGCGTCCGTTCCGCTCCGGGCTCTCAAGCCTTAGCCGCGCGAGTTCCATCGACCGCCCAGGTTCCGTCCATGGATGGGGCGAGGGGCTGGGCGCAGACTCGAGATATGCAAGAGAAAGCGCCTAGGAACGGAGGAAACATGACCTTTTCGAACACCAAGAATTCCCTGCTTGCGGTTCTCGGCCTCGCTGCCGCCGTCCTCGCAATCCTCGTCGGACTTGGCTTCATCGGCGGTTCGAGCTCAGCGTCCAGCCGGCCGGCGCCACCGCCGAAGCCGAAGCTGACGGGACCGTGGCGGTACATGGCCGACGCGCCGCAGCCGATCTCAGCCGGCCGCACGACCGTCTGGACCGGCCACGAGATGATCGTTGCGGGCACGAACCCGGGCTCCGATGGCACCTACATCCACTCGACCGAGGTTGTGGAGTCGTACAACCCGGCGACGAACACCTGGCGCGTGCTCGCCACCCCGCCCGAGACGCAGAGCTATTGCCGACGGAGCGCGGTCTGGACCGGCCAGGAGATGCTCGTCTGGGGCTGCAGCCTTCTCGCGTACGACCCGGCAAAGAACGACTGGCGCCGTCTGCCTGATCCTCCGACCCGACAGGGGATCGTCGCCTGGACGGGCCGTGAGCTGATCGGCTGGGGCGGCGGCTGCTGCGGAGACGTCTCCGACGACGGATCGGCCTACAACCCGGAAACGAACAGCTGGCGCAAGCTCGCTCCGGCTCCGGTCGGCGGCCAGCAGTCACCTGCGGGCGCGTGGACGGGTCACGAGCTCGTCATCCTCAGCGGCAGCGATCCCGAAGGGAACCCGGTCGCCGGAGCAGCCTATGACCCCGGCTCCGACACCTGGCGGCGCATCGCCGACGTGCCGGCTCCCTACGACGCGGATCAGGCCTTCTACCGCGGCGGCAAGCTGTACGTCGTCGGGGTTCGGCCGAACGCGGCCTCGCTCCTCGAGTACGACGTCGACCACGATGGGTGGAAGGACCTCGGAGCGCTGGCGCAGGCTGCCGGCCCGGCGGTCGTCGCGGGGAACCAGCTCGTGATGCTCGGCGGAGCTCAGGGCCTCGCCTACTTCCTCGGGAACGGCGCCACGGTCCCCTTCGTCGTGCCGCGTCTCGCCCGCGGCGTCGATACGGCGCTCGTCTGGACCGGTCGCCGGCTGCTCGTCTGGGGTGGAATGGTCCCGACTCGCACCGATGCTTCGGGTCCGCCGCGATACCTCGCCAGCGGGCTCGTGTTCCGCCCGTGGAAGGTTGCGCCGCCGCTGCCGCAGTGCTGCGGCGGATGAGGCAGTAGCCGCTTCAAAGCAGTTCGCGCCCGGCTTCGGGGCCGGGCGCTCACATTTTTCGCGCGCTGCGAGCGCGCGAAAAATGGGGGAGAGAGGATTCGAACCTCTGAAGGCTGAGCCAACGGGTTTACAGCCCGTCCCCTTTGGCCACTCGGGAACTCCCCCGGGGTGCGCGCAATTCTAGCCCTGCCCACGAACTCGAAGGCGGCTCGCTGGCGCTCGCATTTCCCGGCACGTCCGTTGGACGCACCGCGAAATGGCCACTCGGGAACTCCCCCGGGAAGGGTCAACCGTTGTAGCCTCGGCGCATGGAGCGTTTCGACGTCCTCGTCGTCGGCGCCGGGCCAGCCGGGTCGACGGCCGCCTACCGGCTTGCCCGCGAGGGCGCATCGGTTCTCCTCGCCGACAAGGCCACCTTTCCGCGCGACAAGCCCTGCGGCGGTGGGCTCACGATGCGCGCAGTCCGGCTCCTGCCGTTCTCCGTCGAGCCGGTGGTCGAGGACCGGACGAACCGCGTCCGCTTCGGGCTCGACTTCACGCGGCGTTTCGAGCGTCGCCTCGACGATCCGCTCGTCTTGATGACCCAGCGCGTCCGGCTCGATGCCTTCCTCGTCGAGCAAGCCGTCGCGGCCGGAGCGGAGTTCCGCGACGGCGTCCGCGTGACGGATCTCGCTGCCGCTGAAGACGGCGTCGAGGCGAGTGTCAACGGCATCAAAGTGGCTGCAAATCAAGCGCTGTTGGCGGACGGCGCAAATGGAACCTCGACGAGAGCCGTCGGTCTCGACGACGGCCGCGACTACGGCGTCGCGCTCGAGGCCAACGTCCCGTACGGCGTCGTCTCGGAAGACGAATACCGGGGGCTTCTCTGCCTCGAGCTCGCGAACGTCCCCGGAGGCTACGGCTGGGTCTTCCCGAAGGGCGACCATGTCAACGTGGGCGTGGGCGGCTGGGAGCGCGAAGGGCCCCGCCTACGCGGTCACCTCGCGCGGTTCTGCCGCGAATACGGCATCCCCGAGTCGAGCCTCGAGAACGTCCGCGGCCACCGACTGCCACTCATTCACGCGCGCGCGCGAGTAGCGAAAGGGCGCGTTGCTCTCCTCGGCGACGCCGCGGGGCTCGTCGATCCACTCTCGGGGGACGGGATTTACGAGGCGTTCCTCTCGGCCAAGCTCGCGACCGAAGCGCTCCTCGCCGGAGACCTCGAGAGTTACGACACCGAGCTTCGCCGGAGCCTCTCGTCCCAGCTCTCGGCGGCCTGGGGAGCCAAGGTCGCCCTCGACCGCTTCCCCCGCCTCACCTACGCCGTCGTGCGCACGCCCTTCCTCTGGAACGCGGTCGTCTCGCTGATCGGCGGAGACGTCCCCAGCCCGAGCGCGATGCGCGGCCTCCGTCGCGCGTCGATGCGCGTGGTCGACGGGATCGCCCGCGCCGCCGGCAATCCCGGGCGCCCTTACAAAGCTGCTCAAACCTAAAGAAGCCTTCACCGCTTGCCGATGGTCACCTCGGCCCGGCCATGGACCTCAATGCGCTGCTGAAATCCGCCGTCGACTCGGGTGCGACCGACATGCACCTCAAGCTCGGCCTGCCCCCGGTCGTCCGCCTCGACGGCCAACTCGGCGCGCTCGAGGGCTGGCAGCCGCTGACCGAGGCCGACCTCGAGACCGTCCTCGTCGGGGTCACCGAGCGGACGCCGCACCGCCTCGAGGGCTTTCGCGCCACCGGCGAACTCGACACGTCGTACATGGCCCCCGACCTCGCGCGCTTCCGCGTCAACGGCTTCAAGCAGCGCGGGTCGACCTCGTTCGCCTTTCGCATGATCCCGACCGAGGTCCCCGGCTTCGACGACTTGCGCCTGCCGAAGGGCGTCCAGCGCCTCGCGGAGGAGCACCGGGGCCTGATCCTCGTCACCGGCGCGACCGGCTCCGGAAAGTCGACGACGCTCGCCGCCGTGATCGGCCACATCAACAAGACGCGGCGTCAGCACATCGTGACGATCGAGGACCCGATCGAGTTCCTCCATACCGATCATGGCTGCATCGTCAACCAGCGCGAGGTCGGGCTCGACACTGATTCGTTCCACCAGGCGCTGCGCCGGGCGCTCCGTCAGGACCCCGACGTGATCCTGATCGGAGAGCTCCGCGACGCCGAGTCCGCCGAGACCGCCCTCCAGGCGGCCGAGTCCGGCCACCTCGTCCTCTCGACGATGCACACCGTCGACGCCGCGGAGACGATCGCCCGCATGATCGAGTTCTTTCCCGGGATCAAGCAGCAGCAGATCCGGTCGATCATCGCCGGCGTCCTGCGGGGTGTCGTCAGCCAGCGGCTGCTGCCGCGGGTGGGCGGCGGGCGCGTGGGCGCCTTCGAAGTGATGACCAACAACGCCCGCATCTCCGAGCTCATCCGCGAGAACAAGGCCGACGAGATCAGCGACGCGATCGCCGAGGGCGAGTTCTTCGACATGCAGACGTTCAGCCAGGCTCTGATCCAGCTCGTCGTCTCGGCAGAGATCGACAGCGAAGTCGCGGCCAACGCTGCCACGAACCGCCACGACTTTCTCGTGTCGCTCGAGCACGCGCTCAAGCACAAGGACGCGGTCGCGCGCGAGGCCGTCGAGGCCGAGGCCGCGAAGGACGAGCCCGAGCTGCGAGTCGTCGGCCACCGCGGATGAGGAAGCGCATTCTCCTGATCGCCGCGCTGGCGGCGCTCGGGGCGGCGAGCGCGGCGGGCGCGTCGGGGCCTGTCTTCACGATCGTCCCCACGACCCAGCCGATGACGACGTTCGCGAGCGCGGACATCCCGAACTCGGGCATCGTCCTGCCGCCGTCGTATCTCTCGCCACGCGATTCCCAGGGGCTTCCGTTCCCGGTGCTGCAGGGCTACTGGCAGCGGGCGGGAACGACCTACGGCATTCCGTGGCAGGTGCTCGCCGCGATCAACAAGGTCGAGTCGAACTTCGGCCGCAACATGGGGCCGAGCTCGGCCGGGGCGATCGGGTGGATGCAGTTCATGCCTTCCACCTGGGAGCGCTGGGGCATGGACGCGGACGGCGACGGGATCGCCGACCCCTGGAACCCGCAGGACGCGATTTTCGCGGCCGCTCGCTACCTGGCCGCGGCGGGCGGTCGAACGGATATCTCGCGCGGGGTCTTCGCCTACAACCACGCGCAGTGGTACGTGGACGAGGTCCTCGGCCTGGCGCGGTTGTACGGACAGAACGGCAGCCCTGACGTCCCGTTCGTCTACGACCGGCTCCAGGTCAAGCTCCAGACCGTCGAGCGCGAAGTCGCGCAGCAGAACCATCTCCTCGTCAAGGCGACGCTCACCGAGCGCCGGCTCGCACGGCGGGCTCGCACCCTCGACGCGCGCGCGAATTCCGCGAGGCTGCTCTCCGACCGGCTCGAGCTCCAGAAGGACGCGTTCCAGGTGGATGCGCGCCGCGCAGGCGCCGCCGCCGAAGTCCGGGCCGCCCGGAAGAAGCTGAAGTCGGCCGAGGCGAAGCTCGCCGAGGCGCGGTCGAGCTCGTGGACGAGCTCATTCGCCCCGGGAACGGCCACCGCGCTCGGCGGCCCCTCCTACCAGGGGAACTACGTCTTCCCGGTCGGCGGGGGCGCGAACATCATCTCGGTCGGCCATCACCACCACGACTACCCGGCGGCGGACATCGCGGCGCCCGAAGGATCGCCGGTGTACGCGCTCACGGACGGCGTCATCGTCGACAGCTGGTCGATCCCGAGTGGGAACTGCGGGATCGGCTTCACGATGCGCTCCGCGCTCGACGGCCGCGAGTGGACGTACTGCCACATGTCCTACGAGGACCCGACGATCGGCTCCGGTGCGACCGTTTCGGCCGGCCAGCCCGTCGGGCTCGTCGGGCACACCGGCCACGCCACCGGCCCGCACCTGCACCTCCAGCTGCAACCGGCGACCTCCTACCCGCAGGTCGAATCGTGGTTCGAAGCATTCGCCGGAAGCGCCTTCACGTGGCAGGACGCGCCGACTATGGATCCCGCCGGTCCGGTGTTCGAAATCGTCGGAAGCAATGATGCCCCGCCCGTGGACGACTCCGTGATCACGTTCACGGTCGATGGGACTTAACCCCGCGGGTATTCGTGCCGAAGAGCGATCTATGAGTTTGCGGCTCAACTCACTGCTGCCCAGGGTTTTCGTCATCGTCATCGTGGCGCTCCTCGCAACCGCGACGATCACGTTCGCCGCCGAGACGAGCGGCGCGCCCCCGGTCAACCCGCCCACGGAGACCGCCGCGCCTCGGATCCTGCTCGTCCCCGACGTGCGCGGACAGGCGTACGTCTTCGCGAAGAGCACGCTCGAGGAGGCGGGCTTCGCCTGGCACGTGTCCGGTGGCGCTCCGGGCTACGCCGCGAACACGGTCAGCGGACAATCGCCTGCTCCGGGCACACGTCTCTACGACACCGGAGCGCCGACGATCTCGTTGACGCTGAGGGCGAACCCTCGCTACCCACAGGCCGGAAGCCCGGAGAGCAACTCGCCGTTCGCCGGCACGCCGCTCCGCTATGTCGGCGTCGTCGCGTCGACGAAGCCGAAGGCGAAGCCCAAGGTCAAGCCGAAGGCGAAGGCAAAGGCGAAGGCAAAGCACGCGACCAAGACCAAGCCGAAGAAGCACCCGGCGAAACCGAAACCAGCCCAGAAGCCGAAGACCAAGCCGAGCACGAAGCCGAAGCCGCATGCGCCGTCCTCGCGACCGCCGGCCTTCGTCGTGCCCGGCGCGAAGGCCGAGCCGACGGACGAGATCCCGCTCACTGAACGAGCGAGCAATCTCGACCGCTGGCTCTCGTCGCACCACTCGCCCACGAACGACAACGTTCGCTACTGGCTCTACCAGCACGCATGGATCGTCACCGGCGCCAAGCTCGGCTGGTGGCACGGAGCCCAGGCGCTCGAGACCCTGATCGCCGTCGACCGGAAGGTCGAGGGGGAGTGGGGGATGGGCAGCCGGAGCGAGCGAGTCGCGCGAGCCGCCCTCGCGGAGGTCCGCTCGAAGTCGAAATGAGCGTCGTGCGAAGGCTACGCCGGCGTCTGACTGGTCAGGCCGGCTACACGATGATGGAGCTCCTCATCGTCCTGGCGATCCTCGGTACGGTCACAGGGGCGATCTCGACCCTGTTCATCCAGGCGTCGAACGCGGAGTTCGACATGAACCGCCGCTTCCAGGCGCAGCAGTCCGCACGCGTTGCGATCGACAAGATGCGCCGCGAGATCCACTGCTCGAGCGGGATCACGCCCACGGGCGTCTCGTCCTCGATTAGCGTCTCGCTTCCTGCGCAATGCCCCAGCGCCGGTGGAGGGGCGACGACCGTCACGTACGACATGAACCAGGTCGTGGCCGGACAGCGCTACCAGCTGCGCCGCAACAACGTCGTGCTCGCAGACTTCAGCACGCAGCAGAACGCGTTCAGCTATGCGGCGCCGGTCAGCGGCGTGAGCCTTGGAAAGCTGACTGTCACGCTGCCGATCAACACGAAGCCGTCCGATACGGGCAAGCAGTGGAAGCTCGTCGCGGACATGGTGCTCCGCAACACCACTCGTTAGCAGACCCCCCTCGATCGAGTGATTCTCGGCGCAGCCTCGAAAGGGGGACGCGCCCTGGCAATCCCGTGACGATGCTGAGCCTTGCCCGAGCGGTGGGACACAACATGTTGCGGCTATTCCGGAGACAAGAAGGCACTGCCCTAGTGATGGTCATGGGCATCATCGTCGTGCTCACGATCGCTGGCACGACGGTCATGGTCTACTCGACCCAGAACACGAGGAGCGTCGTTCGCAGCAAGAGCGACGAGACGTCGTTCTCGCTCTCCGAGGCCGCGCTGAACAACGCGATGGCTGTCCTCTCGAACCCGACGAACAACGCCCTCGACCCTGACACGCTTCCTTCGACCGAGGCGACGGCATCGTCTATCGCCTACGAGAACGGCACGGCGAAGTGGTACGGCGTCCTCGACCGCGCCGCGGCCGTGTGGACGATCACGGCACTCGGGATCTACGAGAACCCGAGTGCGTCGAGCGCCCAGGTCAAGCGAAAGCTGACGGCGAAGGTCCCGGTGACCCCCACCTACACCCAGCCGCTCAACAACCCGGTCTGGAACTACCTCTACGCCGGCCACACCGGCAGCACGTGCGACCAGAGCCTGAACAACAACATCACCGGCTCGTCCCGGATGTACGTGGCCGGGAATCTCTGTCTCAGCCAGAACGTGATCCTCACCCAATCGCATGTGATCGTCGGTGGCAATCTCGACGTTCAGAACAACGCGGCGGTGGGGGCAAGCACGAACATGAGTACTCGCGTCGAGGCGTACGTCGGCGGCAACTGCCGCTATGCAGGCGGCTCGTGGGCGGCCTGCTCCGGCAACCAGGACTCGAGGCACGTCTACAGCAAGCTCGCTGACGGGACGACTGCCGCCGTCAACCACTCGCCGCCGGTCGTGGCTCCACCGACCGCCGACTATGCGACCTGGTACGAAAACTCGATCCCAGGCCCGTCCCAGAGCTGCACGACCTCGAGCGGCACGCCTCCGACCTTCGACAACAACTACCCGTCGCGGGACAACAGCGTCTCGTCGGTCTTCGACTTGACTCCCTCGAGCTCGTACATGTGCCGGGTCGGTCCCGGGACCGAGACCACTCTCACCGGCGCCATGAACACGTCGCAGACCACGCTCACGGTGGCCTCGTCCTCCGGCTTTCCGACCTCGAGCTTCCACATCCGGATCGACGACGAGATCATGACCGTCACCGGCGGCTTCGGGACGAATACGTGGACAGTCTCGCGTGCCCAGAACAGCACGACCGCGAAGGCGCACGTCAACTCGCAGACGGTGCTCAACTACGACGCCGCTCCGAGCGGGGAGATCACCTGGAACGCGGCGACTAAGACGCTCATCGTCCAGGGCACGATCTTCATCGACGGAAGCGCCAAGATCTCGAACGGCTCGATCAACACGTACAACGGACAGGCCGCGCTCTACCTCTCGGGCACGTTCCGGGGGTCCGGGTCGCTCTGCGGAGCCTCCTCCGGGAGCACCTGCGACTTCAACACCTGGAACCCGAACAGCGAGCTGCTGACGATCATCGCTAACGGGAACGGCGGCTCGAACGTGAATTCCGGCGACAGCGTCCAGTTCGACAACAACATGTACTTCGAGGGCGCCCTCTACGGGACGAATGCGATCGAGTTCGGGAACAACGTCAACGTCGGGGGCCCGATCGTGGGCAGCCAGATCCTGCTCAGCAACAATCTGACGACGTTCAACTTCCCGATGATCGACACGGTCCCCGCGGGGATGCCGTCCAATCCGGCTGTGTACGCGCAGCCGAACCCGCCCCAGTTGTTCGCGGGTTAGCTTCGGCTTCGCTTCGCTCGCCTTCACGGGTGAACCCCTGGTTCCCCCGTGTGCCCCCGCCTTGCGGGCGGGGTCGCGGTTCGAACGTGTCAGGAGCCGCCTGAGGTGGTTAGAGCTCAGGCGCGCGGTCGGCGGCGGCTGATGGTTGTGGTCTCCGAGGGGGTGTTTCTTGTCCCTCGTTCGCGGTACTCGATCGGGCGCAGCGCCTAGACCGGTTCCAGGGATGTTCCGCCGGGCCTCCCGCGCCGACCTACCTCGTAGAGCGGTCCCTTCCCGTATGGGTCGTAAAGCCATAGTCATCCGCGGTCTTCGCCGGCGCCTCAGGGGCCAGGCCGGCTTTGCCCTGCCGATGGTGATA